>WNFZ01003550.1_pt1 | contig 14587 bp, 10 predicted proteins | sample 5400081 | NCBI WGS metagenome assembly WNFZ01 (sample SAMN13153365, study PRJNA577476) | soil metagenome | isolation source: 80 cm soil or saprolite under grassland replicate 1 | place: USA:California | collected 2016-06-15
TCTTCGATGGCTTTACTCCTCTGAACGTTGAAACGTTGAAACGTTCAAACGTTCGAACGCGGTAGACACAAACGCCCCGACCAAAGGCCGGAGCGCGCAATTCGTCGAATTATGCTTGATCATGTGGATGGTCGCTGGCCGCTAGAATGTTCTAGCTCCATTGTAGCATGCCAGTTGGCGTGTGGCAAGCTAACATCTGGCCGCCGCATACGAGATGTTTGGCGGGGGTGAAACACGCCGCGGCGATTATGGGCTTGGATGCTCCTCAAACCCGAGCTCTTCGGCGACGATATACAGCGGGCGGCGCTTGACCTCATCGTAAATGCGCCCCAGATATTCGCCGATGATCCCTAGGAAGATCAGCTGAACGCTGCCGAGGAACAACACGCTCACCAACGCGCTTGCTTGCCCATAGAAGAAGTCGGGCCTGAAAAGGCGCAGCAGAAAGACAACGATCAAAAACGCGAGACTTAGCATCGCCACGAAGAAGCCGATATATGTCGCAAGCTGGAGCGGCAGATACGAAAAGCTGGTGATGCCGTCGAGCGCCAGCCGCCACATTTTCTTTAGCGGAAACTTGGTTTCGCCGGCCTTGCGCGCGTCGCGCTCGTAGGTGATGCCGGTCTGCTTATAACCAACCCAGACCGATAATCCGCGCATAAAGCGATTATACTCGCGCATCTGCTTAATGGCATCAACCACCTTGCGATCCATCAGCCGGAACTCGCCGGTGTCGACCGGGATCTGGATGCTGGTGATCTTGCCGATCAGCCGGTAGAATGCCGAGGCGGTGAACTTCTTGAACCAGGTCTCGCCGGCGCGCTGGGCTCGCTGCGCATAGATCAGCTGGTAGCCTTCGCGCCATTTCGCGATCAGCTGCGGCACGACCTCGGGCGGGTCCTGTAAGTCGGTATCCATAACGATAATCGCCTGGCCGCCGGCGTAGTCGAGCCCGGCGGTCAGCGCGGCCTGCATGCCGAAGTTACGCGAAAAATTGATCACCTTGATGCGCGGGTCGCGCTCGTTCATGCGGCGCAAGATCTCGGGTGACCGATCGCGCGATCCGTCGTTGACCAGCACCAGCTCGAACGGCTCGCCGAGCGGTTCCAGCACCTCAATCATGCGCAGGCAGAATTCTTCCAGCAGTGCCTCTTCGTTATAAACCGGTCCAACAATCGAGAAGGTCGGCCTGGCCGGCTGCTGCGTTACGCCATTGTGCGTTGCTGGCTGCGGAATCGGATCGACTATCTGCATAGGTGACTTAGTTCCTCGTTGTTGACGATATATTGATACATGTACATTGTAACATAAGCTCTCGATTATGCCGGGGTCTCGACCTCCTTCATCTCCTCCCAATTTGGCCCTCTCTCGACATCGACTTTGAGCGGCACCCGCAGATCCGGGTAGGCGCCCTCCATCTGCTCGCAGACCAGCTGGATCACCTCGTCGACCTCGCCGTGCGGCGCTTCGAAGATCAGCTCGTCGTGGACCTGCAGCAGCATACGGGTCTTCAGCGCGCGGCGGCGTAGCTCTTCGTCCACGCGGATCATCGCGATCTTCATGATGTCGGCGGCGGTGGCCTGGATCGGTGCGTTAATCGCTTCGCGCTCGGCTGCCTGGCGGCGCGGCCCATTCACGCGCAGATCGGGCATGTAGCGCCGGCGTCCGAACAGCGAGCGGACGAAGCCTTCGCGCCGGCCCTCTTCCAGCGTGCTGTCGATGTAGTCGCGCAGCCCTGGGAAGCGGGCGAACAGCGCGTCGATCAGCTGCTGCGCCTCGGTGCGGCTAGTGCCAATCCGCGGCGCCAGGCCAAACGCGCTAATGCCATAGATGATACCGAATACTGAAGTCTTTGCGATACGGCGGTGGTTCTTATCGACTTTATTGATCGGCACGCCAAATAGCTGCGATGCCGTAGCCGCATGAATATCCTGCCCCTCCTTGAACGCCTGCATCAGGTTCTTGTCCTGCGTGATGTGCGCCAGCACGCGCAGCTCGATCTGCGAGTAGTCGGCGGCGATAAACACGCAGCCGGGCGCGGCCACGAAGCCGCGGCGGATCTCGCGGCCCTCGTCAGTGCGGGTCGGTATATTCTGAAGATTCGGCTCGTTGGAATTGTGGACTACAATGCCCTGCGCCATATATTGCGCAATCTGATCAACTGCGATGTCATACATAGGCGTGGGCGCCTCATCCGAAATATCGACGACCCGTAGTTCATAATATTGGGCGCTGACAGCCTCGTGTAAGAAGATCGCAGATTTGTTGGCTATCGAGTCCGGCAATGAGTCGACTACCCATTCTGCTCGCGGAAGCGTCATCGTTTGCTGTCCCCTTGCTAGTTTGGAAGCAAAGACCTGGACAGTTGACGGAGTTCTCCCGTCTAGCCCACGATGCGCTGCGTAGATCGCTGGTTTAAGTGACTTCATATCAAAGCTTGAAGGAAGTGTAAGGATTTCGGCCGCGCTTCTTACCTTCGAGCTGGAGATAACGCTCAAGCAGGCCTGTTGTTTTTTCTTCGAAAGGAAGCCAATACGCTGATAGAAAACCCGCTTGGACCGATCGCCCAGTATAGCGAGTGTGTCACGGGGGGCATAGCCACGAGGATCAGGTGTACCTTTCCTGATACTTGAGGGGATACCAAAGAGTGTTAAGATCTGCTGAACATCCTCGAGCATGTCCTGGCTGACAGAACGGGCAACGATGCCGCCATCGTGACCAGCATATCCATCTCCTTCAAAATATCCACGCAGGAATGCGGCCACAATCGACTCTGGCGCCTGAAAGAGGCTCGGAGGAACCCGAATCTCCTTCGATTTGCCACCCGCGCCGATCTGCTCCAGCATCCCCCCAATATCGACGCCTGAGACTTCCAATATCGGACATGCTTTCGTAATTCGCTTGACAGGTTCTTTTCCAAACACTTCACGAATAATTCCCGAGAAATGTTCGATTAATTCTTCGTTTTCCCATCCAAAAGCAAGAATGACTCTGGATGGCTTCCCATTGTAATTGCTTCGCGCAATATGCCCATCCGCCATATGGTAGCCTACCAACTCGGCAAGTTCAACAGTCCATTCGGTTGGTAGAGTTGGCGTTTTCCGTGTGTCGTAGTGGCTCGCGTAGTGCAAATTGAGCGCCGTTTGATCGCCGAACAGCCCTGCGGTGAAGCTCATATACACCGGATCGCCGACCGTAATATCCTTCGCCTCAATCCATGCACCTCGGCTGCGGATGCGGTGCTCTGGGCTGCAACGCAATGTAATGCCGTTTGAGAGCTTCAAGACCACCACAGGCTTTTCACCTGTCGCCTGCCATGCCAGCATGCGACGCGGTCCATGTGCTGTACGAATCATCTCACCAGGATGCACAGTTTCGATACCAACCAGTCCGCGCCCAGTATTGACAAGAGTGCCCGCAGGTAAACAGGACAGGCGGCCGGTTGCCGCGCCCAGCTGGCTATACGAGGTATGCACCCGCCCGGTCTCGGGGTTGACCATCTCGGGCAGCGCATCTACATAGGTCGATTTGAGCTTGGTCAACTGCCGGTAGCGCAGGATCAGGTCGATGATCGGGTGCTCGTTCTGGGCCTGCAGCCTTTCCAGCACGCCGGCGGTCAGCGAGTAGCGGCCGGTCTTGGTCCGTTCCAGGCCGGCGGTCGGCATGCCAAGCGTCTTGAATAACACATCGCTCAGCTGGTCGCCCGAGTTGATATTGAACTTGAGCCCATCGTTGAACGCATAAATCTGATCTTCGAGCCTGGCCAGGTCGTCGCCCATGCGCCGGCCCAGCTCACGCAAGAACGGCGCGTCGAGCCCGATGCCGGCCTGTTCCATGCGCACAAGCACCGGCAGCAACGGTATTTCCAGCTTCTGAAAGATCTCGTTGACTTTGTGCTGCTCGGCCAGCTGCGGCGCGAGCGCCTCGACCAGCCGGATGGTCATGTCGGCGTCGGCGGCGGCGTAGGGAGTGGCCTGATCGATCGGCACTTCGGCGAACGTGAGCTGATTCTTGCCGCGCTTGCCAATCAGCTCTTGGATGTCGGTCATTGGCTCTGGTATCTTCAGCTCATAGAACGCTAGTTGCTTCAGCCCCTTGTTCTTGTCGAGCAGGGCCGCCGCCAACATGGTGTCGAATGCCACGCCCACGACGTTCAGGCCGGCGTGTTCCAGTACCTCGATGTCGAACTTGGCGTTGTGGCCATATTTGGGCAGCTGGGGATCGGCGAAAAACGGCCGCAGCGTGTCGAGCACCGTCGCGCGCGGCAGCTGATCGTCGGCGCGATGCCCCACCGGGATGTACCAGGCGTGGCCGGGCTGGATCGAGATCGAGATGCCGACAAGATCATCCTGAACCGCGCGCGTGCCGGTGGTCTCGGTATCGAAGGCGAAGCCGGGCGCGCTTTTCAGCGCCGCGACAACGTCGCTCAGTTGATCGGCAGTCTGAACCGCGCGATAATCGCCGAACGCGGTCCGCTGCTCGGCGTTTGGCAGGCTCACCAGCGCGCCCGGCCGGGTGGCCGGCGCCGCCGGCATATCGAACATCGCCAGTTGCTGCGGGCCTTCGGAGAGGCTGGAGGCCTGAGACTGGAGGCTAGCTTGATCTCGCCCGGTCTCACTAGCCTCTAGCTCCAAGTCTCTAGCCTCTAAGCTGGGAAGCTCGGCCATCTCAATGCCGCCGCCGGTGGCTGGCAGGCGCTTGATCAAATTGGTTGCTCCGAATTCCAGCTCCTGGAATAGCGCGATCACTTTGCTGCGATCATAGTCGCGCAGCTCGCAGGCGCGCAGATCGAGCGACACCGGCACGTCGCACACGATCGTCGCCAACTGCTTGCTGAACAGAGCCGCCTCGCGCTGCCCCTCGAGCGCTTTCTTGAAGCGATTGGGGGCTTCGTCGAGGTGGTCGTACAGATTCTCGACTGTGCCGAACTGCTTCAGCAGCGCGATCGCGCCGGTCTCGCCGATGCCTTTGACGCCGGGGATGTTGTCGGAGGTATCGCCCTTGAGCCCGCGCAGATCGGCCAGTTGCGACGGCGTCAGCCCGTTGTAGCGCTCGACCACTTGGGCCTCGTCGTACAGCAGCGTGTTCTTACCCTTCTGGACGTACGGGTTGGCCAGCAGCACGCTGACATGATCGTCGACCAGCTGCAATGTGTCGGTGTCGCCGGTCAGAATCATCGTGTCGACACCCTGGGCGGTCGCCTGGCAGGCCAGCGTGCCAATCACATCGTCGGCCTCATAGCCTTCGAAGGTATAGATTGGGATATTGAAGGCCCGAATCAGCTGTATGATCCGGTCGAGCTGTGAGTTAAACTCATCCGGCGTCTCGGCGCGGCCGGCCTTATATTCGGCGTAGAGATCGTCGCGGAATGTGCGGCCAACATCAAACGAGACCGCGACATACTTGGGGTGATGCTCGTGGATGGCGTTGAGCAGAATCGAGATAAAGCCAAACACCGCATAGGTCGCCTCGCCGGTCGAGGCGCGCAGCCCCGCTTTCGCAAGCGCGTGGAATGCGCGAAAGGCTAGCGCGTGGCCGTCGATCAACGCGAGCAGGGGCCGTTGATTTGGCATAGGAATACCTTCCTGTTATACGCACATACGATCTATGCCATTATACCCTATCCGGTCAAATGCTGGAGTTTGATGGTTTGATCCGGCAAAACGCCACGGATCTATGCAGGCATATGCTCTGGGCGTTGTTTATACGAAAAGTACCATTTACAGGACTTGCGCCGTGGCTGTTTCAAATTATGTCCTTTTCCTTTTTGCGCTCGCAGAGCGCAAAAAGGAAAAGAATAAAAAAATGAAGTACCGCGGTTCCTGAGCTTGCCGAAGGGCTGCCGCCCGTCCTGAGCCTGACGAAGGGAAGGCAAAAACAGGATTTTGGAAGCGACCATGTAAGTCGTGTCATTTACGGCTGCGCAACGCGCGGCAGTGCGTTGCGCATGCGAATGATCGAGAACTGCAGCGTGGAGGCGGCGATCGTGTCGTGCAGCTTCCAGAGCGAAGGCATCACCCGCAGCTCGACGTCGCGCGCCAGCAGCGCGCCAAGGATATCGTCGATCGGCGCGACCGCCAGCGGAACGACCGGCTCGCGTGAGATATAGTAGCCGGCGCCCTCGTCGACCGGCGCAAACGTCGCCGGCGGCAGGGCGTATTTGTAGAGCCGGCCGGCGCGCACTGCTGATAGCCAGCACGACTCGATCGCGACGACATAGGTTGCGTTGCTGGTGCCAAGCAAGCGCTCGACATCTTCCGGCGCGCTGGTGGGCGCAGCATAGAACGTAACGCGCGGGCAGTCGCGCGGCAACAGGTAGTTGTGCAGCAGCCGCTCGCCGACTGCCCAGACCATGAGCCCGGTTTGACCCGATCCAGCGCTGGGCGGTGGTCGCGGATCGAAGCGCGTGATGTTGGGATCGTCGCTGATGTGAAATAGCGGCTCTACTAGGCTGTGTGGTTGCGTTTTGATCATGGCGGTAGCGTATAGTTATAGCTATTACGGCAGCTATTATAATTGAGTTCAGACGCTGCTTCACAAGGGTTACCCTATGCGACACGCTTTGGCCAAGCTGCTGACCATTTACGCTGACTCCTCGGAAGCTCAGCAGCGTGGTCGAGCGATTGTCGTGCTTGCCATGGCGATGGCTGCCGTGGCCTTGATCTTTGTGCCGGTGGCGTTCATCCTCCAATCGCGCCCAGAGCTGAGTATCGCGATCGAAATGCTTGCGGCTGCCTTATTTATCGTGGCGACTCTGCTGGCGCGTAGCGGGCGGATCGGTGCTGGCGCTGGATTACTGTTGGGCACCCTGATTATCGCACCATTGTTGGTGTTGGTTGGCGGTCGTTCGATCAACATAATCCCGTTTGCGCTGTTGTTCTCAGTAGTCATTGCAAGCTTGTTGCTGCGCCCATGGCAGATCTGGCTGGTGCTGATTGCCGATTTGCTGGGTCTGGCGCTGGCGCTGGTGTATCTCCAGGCGCGTGGAGTTCGACCAACCGAGTTTGATGCGGGGGTTGTGATAGTCGCCAGTGTGATGCTGTTGATGATTACGCTAGTAAGCTTTCTTGGCGCGCGCGAGATCGAGGCTGAACGCGCGGCGCTCCGGCGCGAAATCGCCGAGCGGCGGCAGGTGGAAGCAGCACTTTCGTGGGCCAAGGAGGCCGCCGAGTCGGCAAACCGGGCGAAAAGTTCATTTTTGGCGAATATGAGCCACGAGCTGCGCACGCCGCTGACGTCCATCCTTGGGTATACCGAACTATTGCTTCTTCGGTTCGAAGAACAGCATGATACTGAATTACTAAACGATCTGGCCGTCATTCGGAGATCAGGCAATCATCTGCTCGATTTAATCAATGATGTGCTGGATCTTTCGAAAATTGAGGCTGGCAAGCTGGATCTGACGCTGGAAACGTTTCAAATTGTCCCGGTTATTCAGGATCTTGTGACGGCATTTCATTCAATAATCGAACAAAACCGCAACACCCTTGTGCTCGATTTCGCCAGCGATCTTGGCACAATGCACGCCGATCAGATGAAAGTTCGGCAGATTCTGTCGAATATACTTTCAAACGCCGCAAAGTATACCGAACAGGGCACGATCACGCTCAGCGTGCGGCGTGAGCTCCATGCGGATGTCGAAACGATCAGCTTTCGTGTCGCCGATACTGGGATTGGGATCGACGCGGAACAGCTACCAGCACTGTTTCAAGCGTTCACACGTGCGCACACCTCGCCGACGCGCAAGTACGAGGGCACGGGGCTAGGGCTGGCGCTTAGCTGGCGGCTGTGCGCGCTCATGGGCGGCACAATCGCAGTCGAAAGTACGGTTGGCGTCGGCTCGGTTTTCACCGTGCGGCTGCCTGCGGTGGTTGTGGCTGAGGTAGATGGATCGGATTAGTGCGTTTAATCCCGATCTGGAAATATCATCCAATAGTGCGTAGCGCGTAGTCGGCATTTCTACGCACTACGCACTATAGCTATGAACACAACAAGCGATCCACTACTGCCCGAGGATACCCCCGATCTGCTTGGTACGTGCCTGGATCGTATCGGCCAGCGTGTGCCAGCCAGGGCTATCGCTGAAAGGACCGCCCAAGGCCGTCCCCTCGGCTGCGGCCAGTGCGGCATAGACCAAGCGCAGCAGCCGCTTTGCCTCGGCGGGCACCTGGCCGAGCATAGCCAGCGTTTTTTCGACCTGGATGGTATGTTGGCGCAGGTGCGCGTCGAAGCGGTGCAGCCGGTAGCGCACCGGGATTGGCTGATCTTCCCACCAGCGCGATGGCGCCAGGGTTTCGGCATCGCTCAGGGTCGCGAGGTCGCGGATGATACTGGAATGCAGCGTATCATAGTAGGCCAGCAGGTCGGCGAAGCTACCCTGCAGCGCGGTTGGTTCGGGCGCGGCGGCCTCGTCGGCGGCAGTGCGCACGGTGTCGCCGTAGATGATCTTCCGCAGCCGCGCTGGGTCGGTGTCCGGCTCCTCAGCTAGCAGCGCCCATTTCTCCTCGTCGGACATCACCTGTAGTTCGGCGCCGGCGTGCATTTGATCCACGGCGTAGCGGCAGCGCGGAAAGAAGTTCTGCTCGACCTCAATCATATGCCACAGCGCGATCCAGATCGGCCACTCGCCCGGCGCGGGCGCCCAGCCAGCAAGCGTGCCGTCGACGCCGAGCAGGATCGCCTGGAGATCGCGATAGGCCAGGTGGTACTGCGCCAGAACGCGCTGGGCAATGGTGATCGGATGGCCGTAGGCGGCGCGCTCGGCCGCGGTGGTCGCCGCCAGATCGCGAAGCTCGTGATATGTGCCGATCAGCGCGAAGCGCAGCCCCTCGTCATGGTAGCGCCAGGTGTAGTCGCGCTCGAGATCGGCATCGCCGAGGCCATGGGTCGCCTGGGCGAACGCGAATACTGCTTGGGCAAGTGCTGTTTGTTGCATCATTCACTTTGCTCCACCACAATATCGGCAACCGACTCGACAATATGCGTTGGACGGTACGGATATCGTGGCACATCTTCACGCCGCGTGACCCCTGTCAGCACGAGAATCGTCTCCAGGCCACTCTCTGTGCCAATGATCATGTCGGTATCCATGCGGTCGCCGACCATCACCGAATCCTCTGAGTGAGCATCGAGTGTGCGCAACGCGGTGCGCATAATCAGCGGGTTCGGCTTCCCGATGTAGTACGGCTGAACGCCGGTTGCCGCCGAGATCAGCGCGGCGACCGCGCCGGTGGCCGGCACCATGCCACCCTCGCCCGGCCCAGAAACGTCGGGATTGGTGGCGATAAAACGTGCACCTGCGGCCACGAAGCGCATGGCTTGCGTGATGCGCTCAAAGCTATACGAGAGCGTTTCGCCGAGCACCACATACTCGGGGTCCTGGTCGGTAATGATGTATCCGGCATCATGCAGCGCCGTGGTGAGCCCAGCCTCGCCGATCACGTACGCGCTTCCACCAGGGTGCTGTGTCGCAAGAAACTGCGCCGTTGCCAGGGCCGAGGTGTATATGGCGTTTGGCGGAACCTCGAGTCCAATGCGCTGCAATCGTACATAGAGATCGCGCGGCGTGTAGAGCGAGTTATTGGTCAGAACCAGGAACTTCGCCCCAGCCTGCTGAAGCCGTTGGATGAACTCGTTCGCGCCGGGGACGACCTGCGTGCCGTGCACCAACACCCCGTCCATATCGCAGATATAATTTTTCGGTAGAGCCATGAGGTTTCCTAGCTACCCACGCCCTATGGTTTGCCCGCTTGGCACGGTTTGAGAGGCCGCGAATGCTGTTTCGTTCGTGCGCGGCATGATCACGACATTGCGGCCGATCGTCGCTTTAGCGGGCATGCGCGCGCGCCGGCCGGTCACCGTCAGGCCTGTGTTCAGGCGCTCGGGCGCGGCGTGGTTGGGGGTGTTATCCTCGCCGTAGCCGACGCGCGCGCCAGCCCCGACGAACGACTCTTTATCGAGGATACAGCGATCGACGACCGCATCCTGCTCGACCAGCGTATCGGTCAGGAGGATCGAGTCGCGTACGACTGCCCCAGGCGCCACCACCACCCCCGGCGCGATCACCGAGCGGATCACCTGGCCATAGATCTGGCAGCCGTCGCAGAGCAGATTGCCCTCGACGCGCGCCTGCGGGCCGATCAGCGCGGCCGGGCGCTCTTCACTTTTGGTGTGAACGATCCACTCGGGGTCATACAGGTCGAGCGCTGGGGTCTCGACCAGCAGCGCCATATTGGCCTCGTAGTACGCTTGCACGGTGCCGACGTCGGCCCAGTAGCCTTGGAAGTGGTACGCGGCGACCTTGGTCTGGCCGATCACCTTGGGCATGATATCATGCCCGAAGTCGTTTTCGGCGCCGCTGCTGAGCAGTTCGAGCAAAAAGTTCTTGCGAAAGACATAGATGCCCATCGAGGCTAGGCTCGAGCGGGCGCGGCGCGGCTTCTCCTCGAAGCGGCTGACCGTCCCATCGGCGTCGACCGTTACGATGCCGTAGCGATGCACCTCGTGCGGGTTGACGCTATGCACCGCCACAGTCATATCGGCGTCGCGGTCCTGGTGGATCTGCAGCATTGGTCGGTAGTCCATTTTGGAGATATGGTCGCCGGCCACTACCAGCACCGCGTCGACCGGCTGTTCGGCGACTACGTCGAGGTTCACGCGCACTGCATCGGCGTTGCCGCGCTGCCAACTGCCGCCCTCGCTGGTCAGGAACGGGTGCAGCAGCTGCACGCCGCCGATCCGTCGATCGAGGTCCCATGGCTTGCCAACGCCGATATGCTGGTGCAGCGAGCGCGGGCGATACTGTGTCAGCACGCCGACATTATAGATGCCCGAGTTCACGCAATTCGAGAGCGGAAAGTCGATAATCCGATATTTACCGGCGAACGGTACGGCCGCCTCGGAGCGCTCGGCGGTAAGCGCGCTGAGCGCCTTGCTCTCGCCGCCGGCCAGGATCAACGCCAGTGTTCGAAGCATATGCAACCTCAACGTTCGAACGTTTGAACGTTTGAACGTTCAACGTTAAATGGTTTCGCCCGAAGGGACTTCATTGGCGGGGAAGTGCTCCACATCGCGGTCGGCGTTGATCACGACATTGCGCCCGATTTTGATATTCGCCGGCAGGTGCGCGCTCTTGCCAACCACGCTCACGCCGGTGTTGAGCTTCTCCGGCTCGAGCTTGTTGGGCGTGGTTATGTCGTCGCCGTGGCCGAGCCGCACACCCGCGCCGATCACGACATTCTTGTCGGCGATCACCCGGTCGAGAACGGCGCCCGGGCCGATCCAGACATCGTTCATCACCACGCTGTCGCGCACGATCGCGCCGGGCGAGACGTAGACCCCCGGCGAAAGCACCGAGTGCTCGACCCGGCCGCGCACAATCGCGCCATTGCACACCATGCTCTGGCCGACATGCGACTGTGGGCCGAACTTGGCTGGCGGTCGCTCTTCACTGCGCGTATGCACCACCCAGCGTGGATCGTACAGCTTGAGCGTATTGGCGGGGTCGAGCAGATCCATGCTGGTTTCCCAATATGATTGGATTGTCCCGACATCGACCCAGTAGCCCTCGAATGGGAAGGCAAACACGCTATCGGCTTTAATCATCGCGGGGATCACGTGCTTGCCAAAGTCGATCCGCGGGTTGCCCTCGCCGCCCTCGGAAAGCCGCCGGACCAGCACATCGGCCGAGAAGACGTAGATACCCATGTTCGCGAGCGTACCCTTGTCGCGCGCCTTGGGCTTCTCGGTGAACTCAATCACGCGCTGGTTGTCGTCCACGGTCATGATTCCAAAGCGGTCGGTCTCTTCCAGCGGCACATGCATCACGGCAACTGTCAGGTCGGCGTGGCGGCGCAGATGGAAATCGACCATCGCGCTATAATCCATCTTGTAGATATGGTCGCCGGAGAGCAGCACAACCACATCGGCGCGGCGCTCGCGGATATAGTTGAGGTTCTGGTAGACCGCATCGGCGGTGCCTTTGTACCAGCTCTCGTCGCGGCGGCCCTGGTAGGGCTGCAGCAGTTGCACGCCGCCCTGGTTGCGGTCGAGATCCCAGGGCTTGCCATTGCCAATATGCGCGTTGAGCGAGTGCGGGCGGTATTGCGTCAGCACCGCAACATCGAAGATTCCCGAGTTCACGCAGTTGGAGAGGGGGAAATCAATGATCCGAAATTTGCCGGCGAAGGGCACCGACGGCTTGGCGCGCTTTTCGGAGAGGACGCTTAGGCGGGTCCCCTCGCCACCGGCCATGATCATGGCGACGATTCGCACGAGCAACCTCCAGCACTGGTAGGCGGGCGATCGGTGGATTGCGTGGTTTCAATGCGGTAGGTAGTATACCATAGTTCCTAATAGGTCAACGGCACGCCCGATGGTTTGATCCCCATCAGCACGCCCGCGGCCCAGAGCGCCATGCCGGCCCAGGCCACCAGCAGGATGAGCGCGATCACTACCAGCCGGCCGCGACGTTGCCATAGCGCGGTGAGCAGTGCGCCAAGCCCAAGGCAGAGCAGTGGGGTCGCAAAGTACAGGTAGCGCACCACCAGCCCCAGCCCCATATAGACGCCAAAAAACAACAGAGTCACGGCCAGCCAGCCAAGGATCAGCGTGTGGCCGATCGGGTGGCGCGGCTGGATCTTCAGCATCCGTACGAATCCCAACGGCGCCAGGGCCGATGATATCGGCAGGAAGCCGCGGATCAGGCCAAACCAAAGCAGACTCACTTTCTGATCGCGGATGGCCCAACTTGTAGCCAGCAGATCGCCGAGATTCAGCCCGGAGGCGCTCGCCGATGAGCTGAGCCATGCGGGCGCGACTGCCGAGAAGTAAAACAGCACGGCGCAGGCCAGCGCCAACACGCTCATGCCGATGGCCGCGTTGCGTTCAGCCCGCCCCAACTGCCACCAACCCAGCACAATGCACGCGCCAAGCAGCGCCACGATCAATACCAGCGCGCCGACATGTATAAGAAATCCGGCCGCGCAGGCCACAGCAAAGGCCGCCTGCCGGTCGTAGGTTGGCCGGCCCCTCCCTGCGTCGGGATTCCGCACGAGCCGCAGCAGCAGCCACAACAGCAGCAGCCCCGCCGACTGCGCCAGCGCGTTGGTCATGAAGCCCCACCACATCATGGTCATATTGATTGGCATGGCGGCGTAGAGCGCCAGCGCCAGCAGCGCTGCGCGCGCCGTTAGCCCAAGCTCACGGCTTAACCCCAGCAGCAGCAGGCCGCCGATCGCGTCGACCAGTGCCAGCCCTACCTGGAGCATGAGGCGCGTTGGCAGCATCAGCAGACGCAATGGCAGCATTAGCAGATAGCCGGCTGGTGGATTGAAGGCCACGCGATTCTGGAACTCGGACGGCGTGGAAAAGATGTATAGCTGCCCCTGGGTCACATCGGTGCTCCATATTTGATGGAAGCCGAGATCGTGGAGGTCGAACAGCGGATGTGTGTCGCCCAGCAGCCGCAGTGCCAGCGCCGCCACAAACAGCGCCCAGGCGATCTTGGCCTGCGATGCGGACATCCAAGGCACGACCAGGCGCTCAAGCCAAGGCCGCGCCAGCCACGTAGCCACCAGCAGCAGCGCGGCGATGATCAGCCACCCAGCCAGCGCCGTGCTGACCCACAGTGGCTGCCAGGCATTCGCGCCGAGCAGCGCCAGCGCCAGCGCCAGCGCCCCCGCGATCGCCCAGGCGCGCGGCAGCGCGAGCAGGTGTAGCAGCCCAAGCAGCAGCAGCAGCAGCAACGCCTGCCCACCAAACTGCCACGGCGATGGCCCGGCGCTTGAATTGAGCTCCGCAAGTTCGATCCAGTCGATTGCAAAGCCTAGATCGCGGCGATCGTTCGGAATGTGGTAGAGCTCGCTGGTGAATTCGATCGTCAGTGTGGGGTTGGTGTCGTCGGCCGGCAACAGGAACTGATAGGTATAGAGATCCCGCGTGGGCCGGATGATCCCCACCGTCTGGCCGGCGACGGCGATCTGTACCTTCGGCGCAGGGTTGCCGGGCGGGCGCCAGCCATGCGCACGCATGCGCAGCAGTTGGTAGCGGCTGCCAAGGTTCGGCAGCACGAGCTCGGCATACTTGCCGGTCCAGCGGAAGGTTCCGGTCTCGTTATGCTCGGGCTGGTTCACGCCGCTGAGAAACGGCTCGTCGCCCCACTCGCCGACGTCGATATGAATCCTCGGGGCGGAGGTGAGGCTGAGCCAAAGCAGCGGCAGTGCCACAGCGAAGAGCAGGGCCAGGATCAGCCCGGTATTGATCGTGTCACGTGCCGCGCCGGCCGCTCGCGGCCGCAGATCGATGTAGGGAATGCTCAGTCTCATATTGCGGCATATTATACCCGGCTTTAGGATTTAGGGACTCGAACAGGCGAGTCGCTTATTCTTTTTCTTTCTCCCCCACCAGCGCCATCAACTCTTCGAACACCAGCCCATTGGTGCCGATCGCATCACCGCCGTGTATCGTGGGCGTGCCGCGCCAGTCGGTCAGCGTGCCGCCGGCCTCGGTGACCACCGGCAGCAGCGCAGCGCTGTCCCAGGGACTGACGATTGGATCGAGCATAACCTCGGCGCGGCCGGTCGCAACC
>WNFZ01004603.1_pt1 | contig 14586 bp, 10 predicted proteins | sample 5400081 | NCBI WGS metagenome assembly WNFZ01 (sample SAMN13153365, study PRJNA577476) | soil metagenome | isolation source: 80 cm soil or saprolite under grassland replicate 1 | place: USA:California | collected 2016-06-15
TCAAACGGGCCATCTCCAAGTACAACGCCAGGGGTCCCAACATCAACCGGACCAGCTACAAAGCCACCCTCAGCATCGACATCCTCCAACAGCCGACCCCCTTGACAACCGGCCCCGGACCTTAACTACCCGGCATTGGCGCTAGCCCTGTCACGTCGATGGTGCCGCTGGCGGACAGCGCCTCCAGCACATTCCGCAGTCGTTCCGCTCGCCTCATGATCACAAGTATAGATGAGCTCTATTTCTGTAGCTTATCGTCTTCTTGGACCAAATTCGCTCACAAACGAACGGGTTGGCGACAGGTCAGCTACCGAGCCGTCGGACCGTGACGGCGTCGCGGAACCGCCGGTAGGCCGTGTGGTCGAAGCCTCCGGCCACAGGGGAGGAGGACGGCAGCAGCGGAGACGGCAACCGCCTCGCGCAACGTCTCCGGCCAGGGATGGCCGCCGGCGAGGCCGGCCGCGAGCGCCGGCCCGCAGGACCGCCCCGGCCCCCAGGGCGGGATCGTCATGGCCGGTCGTGGCGCGCAGCTCCGCGGCATTCGGCTCGACCACGTCCGGAGCGCCAGGAGCGCGGCGTGGAGCGCCTCGCCCTCGGCGTCGACGAGCGCTGGGAGTCCGTGGTCGTGTGCGGCTTGGACGAGCTCGGCGTAGGCGCTGTGGGCACGCCGACCGGCAGGCTGCCGGAGAGCATGACCGCCTGCGCCGCCGCGAGCAGGCGGTCGAAGCGGGCCAGGAGGCCCGCCCACTCCTCTTCGCGCACCTGGGGGCCGGGCTCGTTCAGCAGCGTGGCGCCACCATCACGCCGTGACACGATCGCCAGCGTCCGCCGGCTCTCCCTGCTGATCGGCACCAGGGCGTCTGGCAGCCCGGAGGCGGCGAGATCCGCGCGGATCAGGGTGCCAGTGTGGCCACCGGCCAGCCCGGTGACCACCGCGTCCTGGCCGAGCTGGCGGAGCACGCGGGCGACGTTCACGCCCTTCCCGCCCGCCCGCGCGCGGACTTCGAGCACGCGGTGGGTGGCGTGCGGGACGAGCGCCTCGACGTCGTAGGCCACGTCGAGCGCGGCGTTGAGGGTCACCGTGACGATCATCGTGGCGATCCGTCCACCCATGCCCCTCTCGCCATGACCCCCACGACCTCGAGCTTCTCGTCGAGGACCACCAGGTCCGCCCGCCGACCGGGTTCGATGGCGCCGACGTCGTCGAGACCGAGCATGCGGGCGGGCCTGGACGAGGTGAGCCGGGCGGCGACCTCCAGCGGCAGGCCGGCGTCGACGACCGCGCGCCGGAACGCGGCATCCATGGTCAGCGTGCTCCCGGCGATCGAGCCGGTGCTGGCCAGCCGCGCCACGCCACCGCTGACCCGCACGCGCAGCCCGCCCAGCTCGTACTCGCCATCTCCCATCCCGGCGCCGGCGATGGCGTCGGTGACCAGCGCGACGCGGTCCGGGCCGATGGCGGCGACCACACCGCGCACGATGGCCGGGTGCAGGTGTGTGCCGTCGTTGACCAGCTCGACGGCGACCCGATCGTCTTCCAGCAGCGCCACGACGGGGCCCGGCTCGCGGTGGTGCACCGGCCGCATCCCGTTGAAGAGATGGGTGCCCAGGCGGGCGCCGGCGTCGATGCTGGCGCGGGCCACCTCATATGTCGCGTCAGTGTGGCCGACCGCGGCCACGGCACCGGCGGCGACGACGGCACGGACCGCGTCCAGGCCGCCGTCCAGCTCCGGCGCGAGCGTCACCATACGAAGCGCGCTCCCGCCCGCGGCGAGCAGCCGCCGAACATCGGGGAGCGCGGGCGGGCGCAGGAACGCCGGGTCGTGCGCGCCGCGCCGGACGCTGTTGAGCCACGGGCCCTCCAGGTGGATCCCGGCGAGCAGGCCGTCGGTGCAGAGGTCGGCGAGCGCGGACAGCTGACGCCCGAGGATGTCGAGGGGGGCTGTGACGAGGCTCGCCAGCGTGGTGGTCGTCCCGCGGCGGCGATGGAACGCCACGGCACGCGCGGCCTCGTCGGGGTTCGCGCTGAGGAACGACGCGCCGCCGCCGCCGTGGACGTGGATGTCGACGAAGCCCGGGACGACCGTGAGCCCGGTGGACGTCCCGCCGGGGCCGACCGCGGCGATGCGGTCGCCTGCCACCTCCACCCACCCGGGGTCCAGGACGCGAGTGGGCGTAACGATCCGGGCCCCCTCCAGGAGCACGGTCATGGGGAGGGCCCCGCACCGAGGGCCCGCCTGGCGAGCAGCGCCGCGCCAAGACATCCGGCCTGGTCACCGAGGGCGGCACGGACCAGCCGCGGCATCCGCGCCGAGCGCGGCGACAGCCGCGCGAGCAGGATCTCGGAGAGCGGGCGGAGGAGCAGGTCACCGGAGTCGGCGAGCCCTCCCCCGACGACGATGAGCCGCGGCGCCAGCAGGGCGACGGCGGCGGTGAGCCCGTGGGCGAGCGCCGCGACGGCCTGGTCCCAGACGGCCACGGCGTCAGGGTCGCCCTCGCGGACGCGTGCGGCGACGAGCAGCCTCCCGTCAACCAGCGCCGTGCCCGCGATGCCAGCCCCCACAGGCAGGAACAGCACGTCGCGCTCGTCGCGGGCGGCGCCGAAGGTCGCCTCGGCCAGCGCGCCGGCCCACCCAGTCACGGGACCCGACGCCGCGATGCCGTCCAGGGCTGGAGGACCACCGACCTGGCAAGGTGACGCGGGTTGTCGGGCTCCAGCCCCTTTGCCAGTGCGGTGGCCGCGGCGAGCCGCTGCACCCGCACCAGCTCGGCCATAGGGTCGCGGGACTCGGCCACGACCAGGGCGCCGGTGCGGGCCGCCTCGTCGGCGAGGCCCCGCGGCGGCTCGCCGCTGATACTCAGCGGACCGTGGCGGTACTCCATCGCCGGATAGGACTCGGCCCAGGCGAGCGCCGCCTCGCGCATCTTCAGCGCCGCCTCGTTCGCCAGGCCCACCGACCAGCCGCGTCCGAGGAACGTGAACTGGGTCTGCCGCAGCGCGCCCGGGGGCAGGTCGGCGGCGAGAGCCTCCTCGGCCTCGGCGAGCGGGCCGGTGAGGTCCCGGCCGAGGTGCGCGCGGAGCAGCGCGAGGGTGGCGGTCGCGAATCGGGTCTGCACGACGGCGTGCTCATCGGCGAAGTCGAGCACGACGCTGTCGCCGGCGATCTCCTGGACAGGCGTGGCCGGCCCGGCGGTGATCGCCACCGTCGGGCACTGGCCCCGCAGGGCGGCGAGCAGGTCGAGCACCTCGGTCGTCGTCCCCGACCGGGTGATGGCCAGCAGCCGGTCGTAGCCGCGCCCGGAGGGCATCTCCGAGGCCGGGAACGCGTCGGTAAGGCCGAGGGCGGCCTGCTCGCGCAGGACGGCGTATGCCTGGGCCATGAACCACGACGTCCCACAGCCGACGACCGCGACCCGCTCACGCGAGCGCGGCAGCGCCTCCCGCCACCGGCCGAGTCCCCCGAGCGCCTGCCGCCAGCAGGCAGGCTGGCTGGCGATCTCGGCCTTCAGAAAGGACCCCGCGGTCACCCCGTGCCTTCCTCTGCCATGGTCGCTGGTTCCACGCTCGGACCGCATGCGCTCACACCCCGCTACTTCACGGAGCCGGCGGTGAGGCCGCCCATGAGGTACCGCTCGATCGTCGTGAAGAGGACCACGACCGGCACGATGCCGATGAGCGAGGCAACGAACAGGTACTGGTAGTGCGTCTCGTACAGCCCTACGAACTGCTGGATGCCCACGGTCAGCGTCTGGCGGTTGCGGGTCGGGTCGTTGAAGAGCGTCAGCGCCACGACGAACTCGTTCCACACCTGGATGAAGGTGAAGATGACCGCGGTGACCACACCGGGCTTGGCCAGCGGCAGCACCACCCTGAGCAGAGCCCGGAACGGGCCGAGGCCGTCGATGAGCGCCGCCTCCTCGATCTCCTTGGGGATGCTGCGGAAGTACCCGGACAGAATCCACACGGCGAAGGCCAGGTTGAATGCCGAGTACACCAGGATGATCGCCCAGAACGAGGAGGTCGCGCGCAGCCCGAGGCCCAGGTTGGCGAAGAAGTTGTCGACCAGCGCGTACTCGCGGTACAGCCCGACGACGAGCGCGACCGGGGCGAACATCTGCGTGACGAGGATCAGGTAGAGGAACAGGCTCCTGCCGCGGAAGCGGTGCCGTGCCGTGAACCAGGCGGCTGGCACCGAGACGACCAGGACAATCAGGGTTGTGACCCCGGCGATCACGAGGGTCGCCCTGAGATAGGCGAGCAGATGGATCTGGCTCCAGACGCCGACGAAGTTCGACCACTCCCACCGGGTCGGCAGGTAGCGGGCGGGGATGCTGAACAGGTCCTGGTCGCTCTTGAGCGCGCCCAGGAACATGACGGCGTACGGCGCGAGAAAGAACAGGGCGACCACGGCGCCGATGGCGGGGAGGCCGGCGGGCCTGAGCGGCCGCCATGCCGCGCCGATGCCTCGGCCCGGAACTCGCAGCGCCGAGAGGAGGCGCCCCGCCGGGCGGAGCGCCGCGGCCGCTCCGCCGGCCGCCCGGCGAAGCAAGCCTGCGGCCGTCCGGGATAGCCGGCTGAGCGCGCCCTCCCGCTCCACGCCGACTGAGACGTTGGTCTCATCCCAGGTGATGTGCCGCAGGTAGACGGTCACGACCACGAGGAGGAACAGCACGTTCAGGACCGCGAGCGCGGCTGCCTCGCCGGCGTCGAGCTGCGGGCCGGGGCCGAACGCGACCTTGTACATGAAGGTGATCGTCGTGTCGGTGTCATAGCCGGGGATCTTGCCGGTGATGAGCCAGATGATCGGGAAGGAGTTGAAAACATAGATCGCGTTGAGCACCACGGCGACAAGGAGCGAGGGCCGCAGCAGCGGAAGCGTGACGCGGCGGTAGACCTGCCACGGCCCGGCCCCGTCGATCCTGGCCGCCTCGTAGAGCTCGCCGGGAATGGTCTGCAGGCCCGCGAGGAACACATAGGTCGTGAACGGGATCGACACGATGATCGCGATCACGATCAGGCCCCAGAAGGCAAAGCGGGCGTCCTTGTACCACTCGACGGGCTGGTTGAGCAGCCCGAGATCCATCAGCAGCCGATTGAGGGGGCCGTAGGCGCCTTCGTAGATGTAGCGCCACACCGTGGCCGTCATGACCAGGGACGCCGCCCATGGCACGACGACCGCGAGGCGGACGAGCCGGCGTCCGACGAACGGCTTGTCGAGGAACTGGGCGAGCGGGAGCGAGACGAGCACCGTCACGCCCACCACCAGCACCACCCACAGGATCGTGTGCCAGACCACGCTCGGCAGCGCAGGCTCGCGCAGGAGCCGCTGGTAGTTCCCAAGGCCGTTGCCGCCGGTGGCGAGACCCGTCTGGGTGATGCGCAGGAACGAGGAGCGCACCATCTCCACGGCGGGAAACGCGATCACCACGAGAATGAGCAGCACGCTGGGCGCGACCCACGCGACCGGCTCGAGCCCGCCCCGCAGGCCACGCCCCCTGCGGGGAGGCGCGTGCCGGAGCTTGGGCCCGGCGGCCGTGGTCACCGAGGCTCGGCGGGCGGACACGGCGCCGCCGCGTCCACGTGCTGTCTTCGCCATGGGCTCTCTTCCGGGCCGGACCCTGCAGCGCGGCCGTCCAGCAGGGCCGTATCAGCCACCCTGCTCGGCGACCTGCTGGATGGCGTCAAGGACCTTCTTCGGGTCGCCGTTCGGCTCCAGCGCCGTCCCGAGCTGGTTGAGGACGGCGCCGCGAACCTTGCCCCAGTTGGGGTCGGTCAGCGGGTAGAACCTCGCCTTCGGAAGCAGCGCGATGCCCGGGCCGGCGATCGGGTCGCTCTTCATCGCCTCACTCGCCGACGCGGTCACCGGAAGGAACCCCTCGATCTGGTTGAATTTCAGGTAGTTGTCCTTCTGGTACACGAAGGAGAGGAACTTCTTCACCGCCTCCTGGTTGCCAGGCTTCTTGAAGGCCATGAGCGAGTCCATGACGCCGAGCGTGAATTCCGGGTTGCCCTGATTGACCGGGAACGGCGTCGAGGCCCACTTGAAGTTTGCGCCCTGCATGGTGCTGTTCGCGAAGGTGCCCAGCGGCATGATCGCCGCCGTGGCGACCTTGCCCTGCGCGAACAGCCTCCAGACACCGTCAGTGCGGTTGGTCTTGCCCGGGTTCGGCTCGGTGAGGCCCTCGCTGGCGAGCTTCTTCATGAACTGGAGCGCCGCGACGTTCTGAGGGCTGTTGATCGTCCACTTGTCGCCCTGCTTCCAGTCGCCGCCGTTGCCCCACATGAAGAGCGAGAACTCCGCCTGGGCCTCCTCGGAACCGAGCGGCAGCCCGTAGCCGATGATTCCCTTGGCCTTCGCCTTCTGCGCGGTCTGCTCGAGCTCCTGCCATGTCTTCGGGGGGCTCTGGACGCCGGCCTCGGAGAGGAGCTTCTGGTTGTAGCCAAGCGCCCGGACGCTGGCGATGAACGGGATGCCGTATTGGGTCCCGTTGAGCTCGCCGTTCTTGGTGAACGACGGCAGGAAGTCCGACTGGACCTGCGGGTCCAGCACATCCCGCGCCGGGTAGAGCAGCCCCTGGTTGGCGTATGCGACCCAGTCGTCGATGTTGAGGACGTCCGGCATCTGCCGGGTCTGGATCATCGTGTTGACCTGCTGATGGATGTTGTTCCAGTCGATGACCTGCAGCTCGACTGTGGTGCCGGGGTTCTGCTGCTCGAATCGCTTGATGAGGTCCTGCCAGTAGCCCTGGGTCTTGTCGCTGTACGAGGCGGCGACCATCTTGATCTTGTGCGCCGCGGTCCCACCGCTGGTTCCCCCGCCGCCCTGCTCGTTGCCGCACGCGGCAAGGACAAGGGCAAGGCTGAGCACCCCGGCAAGGGCGCCCAGGACGTGTCTCCTCACGAGCCCCACCTTCTTCCACCGACAGTGGCGAATGCCTGGCCTGTTCCCATACATCGAGCCCATCGCGCCAACCTCCATCCCAGTCCTACGGCCACGCAGCCATCATGCGTGTCCATGCCCGAAAGGCTTGCTTCGAACAAACAGTCACACACAGCGATGGGGCATGGCGCCGAATGTCGGTGCCGGTCAGTGCTCGTAGCTCAGACCGGTGCCCCATCGGTACAGGGGTTGGTCGGGGTGACCGGCCACCGGGATGGTCACCGGCAGCCGTCCGGTTGGATTGGTGCCGAAGAGCGTGTTGGTGATTGCGGTGAGCGAGGTGGGTTGGTAGCCATACGCCGCGAGGAACGTCGGCGCCTCGTCGAAATACGCGATGTCGTACGGCCCGCCCAGCGCGACGACGATGATTGGCTTGCCGGTGGCGAGCAGCGCCTTGATCAGGCGCTGCTGGCCGGTGTCGCCCCAGGCGTTGTTGGTCGTGGCCACGGTGATGTCGTTCTGCTGCGCGGCCGCGACCGCGGCGGCAATGGTCGCGGCGCTCGGCGACGAGCCGGTGTAGACACGCTGCGTTGTCACGCCGCGTGTCGCGATAGCGGCCGCGAGGGTCTGCGTCGAGCTGGCGCCCCAGCCGGTCACCAGCAGGTGCTTCCCAGAGCCGTCCGCCAGCGGCAGCACGCTGTGATCGTTCTTGACCAAGGTCATGGAATCCTGCGCGATGCCCGCCATCGTGGCGAGCTGGCCCGGCGTGCCGACGGCGTCGTTCGTCGAGTACGGGTCCGCGAACAGGCCGAGCCTGTCCTTCAGCGTGAGGATGCGCGTGACCGACTCGTCGATGCGCTGCTCGCTGATCGCGCCGTCGCGCACGGCGTCGAGCACGGCCTGCACGGAGTCGGGCAGGCTATCTGGCATCAGCAGCAGATCGTCGCCTGCCTCGACCCCTTCGACCGCCCGCTGCGCGGTCGGGATGCCTTCCAGCGCCGCCGCGCTCAGCGCGTCGGTGACGACAACGCCCTGGTAACCGAGCTGGTCGCGCAACAGGCCGGTGACAATTGGCTTCGACATGCTCGCCGGCGTCCCGGACGGGTCCAGCGCGGGCGCGATGATGTGCGCGCTCATGATCATGTCGGTGCCGGCGGCAATTGCCGCGCGGAACGGTGGGAGGTCATTGGCCATGATCTCCGCGCGGGTTTCGTCCGTGACCGCGACGCCAGTGTCGGTATTGACCGTCGTACTGCCGAGTCCTGGGAAATGCTTCGCCGTCGCCGCCACGCCAGCGCTCTGGTAGCCGCTGACGGCCGCGCCCGCCATCGCCGAGACCATCCCGGCCCGGTCGCCGAAGGAGCGCGGCCCGTCAGCCGCGTTGGCGGGGTTGGTGTTCACGTCGACAACCGGCGCGTCGTCCTCGTTGATGCCCATCGCCCGCAGCTGTTGTCCGGTCACCGCCGCAGCGCGCAACGCGGAGGCCGGTGAGAACGTCGCGCCGATCGCCATGTTTCCGGGCGAAACAGCGACGGGCGCTCCGATCCGCGTGACGTTTCCGCCCTCCTGGTCGGTGCTGATGAGCAGCGGGACGGCCGGTTGTTGCGCCATTGCGGTCTGCTGCAGGCCGCTGGACAGCGAGGCGATCTGCGCCGGGTTTTGCAGGTTGCCCGACCAGGTGAAGTAGATGACCCCGCCGAGGTGGTACTTGGCGATCAGCTGGGCGCCGTTGTCGACACCGTACAGGGCCTGGTTCTGCTGCGTGTAGGTTGGGTTCTCCGTCGTCGCGCTGTCCCCGTGGACGTACGTGAAGAACAACTGGCCCACCTTGTCCTCGAGGCTCATCGACGCAAGGACGGCCTGCACCTCGCTACCGACCGTGCGCTGCTGAGGTGACAAGGTGGCCGCAACGGCGGTCCCGCCACCCGTGAGACCGGAGACGAGAAGTGTCGCGCCGAACACAGCGGCCAGGCTGGAGCGGCAACGGCGAGATCGGAGCTTCATGACGCCTCCGTGCGGTCGGACCGGTGGGTCACTGTCGGCGTCCGCCGGCGACGACCGTGAAGGTGGCCGTCGCGCTGCTGCCGGGCCTCGAGACGGTGATCCTTGCGTGGTACACCCCGGCGGCGGCGTAGGTGTGGCTGCCATTGGCGGTGTAGAGGCTGTTGACGGTGGTGCTCGTGGCCTCGGTGCCGGTAAGCGTGCCCGCTGAGCTGGTGCCGTCACCCCAGTCGATCGTCGTCGTCAGACCGGCGAGGGTCGCCCCCGGGGCGGCGACCGACGCCACCGCGCCGCTGAACGCCAAGTCACTGCGGATCATGTTCGGGGCGGCCAGGTCGACCCGCCACGGCACCTGGGTGGAGGCGTAGAAGTTCTGGTTGCGGATCTGCCAGGCGGCCCCGCGTGAGGCCAGCCGTGCCTCGAACGACGCGAGCGTGCGATCCGGCGCGGCCACCGGATCGTATTTCGGCGACCAGCCAAGCTCCGCGGTCGCGGGCAGGCGCGGGAAGGCCTGGAACTCAATGTTCTGGATGGTCCGCAGCGTCTCCGACCAGATCGGGGCCTCCACGCCGATGATGTTGGCGTCGGTCACCGCGGGCAACGTCACACCGCCGGACGTGCGAGCCGGGATGTAGGTGCCCGGATCGCTCGTCGAGCCCGACCAGTTGTAGAAGTCCGAGACGTCGAGGATGCCAGCCCAGTTCAGCCCCAGCGGGCTGCCTGAGAACTGTTGCATGTCGAGGTAGGTGTGGCTGGCCGGGGACATGACGACCTGCATGCCCTTCTGGACCGCGACGCGGGCGGTGTCACCGCCGGGGCCCGCGGGGTTGGCGTTGTTCCAGAACTGGGCGACCGCCCGCGGCGCGCCGGGCCGGTCGAAGCCGGCCGACGAGATGTCCGCCCAGCCCATCACGATCTTGCCCCGGGCCTTGATGATCTGGCCCTCCCGATCGATGAACGCGTTGTACTGGTCCGCCGTCAGCAGCGAGGCCGGCACCTCGTCGCCGCCCAAGTGGTAGTAGGGCCCGGGCGACATCGCGGTGAGCTGGGTGATGATGTCGGTCAGGATCGCCCAGGTGTTGTCGCTGTCGGGACACAGCGCGCTGTAACCCACGTCGAAGCTCAGGTTCCATACCGGCGGGTGGTTGGCGCCGCAGTTGATGTCCGGGAAGACCGGGTACGGCGGGGTGGGCCCTGTATTGTAGGACATGATGATCGCGTTGTTGTGGCCGGGGGTGTCGACCTCTGGGACCACGGTCATGTAATGGGCAGCCGCGTAGCGGACGACGTCGACGTACTCGGCCTGCGTCCAGAAGCCGCCGGGGTCGTTGTTGACCGAGAACTGGGACCCGATGTCGGTGAGCTCCGGCCGGCCGTCGATCGCGATGCGGAAGCCCTGGTCGTCGCTCACATGCAGGTGCAGCACGTTGACCTTGAAGGCCGAGGCGTCGTCGATCAGCCGCTTGACCGCCGCCGGCGGCTCGAAGTGCCGGGCGATGTCGAGCATGACCCCGCGGTAGGAGTAGCGGGGATGATCGGTGATGTGGACCGCGGGCACCGTCCAGGGACCGGGCTGCACCTCCGAGCTCTCGATCCACGGCGGCAGCAGCTGGCGCAGCGTCTGCACGCCGTAGAAGAGGCCGGCCGGCGCGACGGCCCGGATCTGGACGCCGTCAGGAGCCACATCGAGGCGGTAGCCCTCGCTCCCCAGGGCCGAATCGCCGGCAAGGGACAGGACGATGTCGCCAGGGGCCGCGCCGGCGCCGCGCCCGGTCAGCACCGGCAGCGGGTACCCGGTGGAGGGCCGCAGGATTGCGGCGAGTTGCTGTGCCACCGGGAGGCCGCTGTTCGCCCCGGGTGCGACGACGATCCGCGCGCCATGGCCGAGGGTGAAGGATGTGCCAGGCACGGTCGTCATCGAGACCGGGACCGGGACGAGCCGTGGCGGGGTAACCGGAGCGACATCGGCCCGCGCGACCTGCCCACCGATGAACGTCATCTGCAGGAGGACTGCCACGGCGGGCAGCATCCGCGCGAGCCGCCACATGCCACGCCACGACGCGCGTGTGTCGTGCCCGCTGAGTCCGGACGGCATCGGGATTCTCATGTCGGCTCCCCTCCCTGCGCCGGTCGGGTGGTCTGCTCCACTCTGGTGCGGTCACGGGTCGCCGCGGCCGGGCGCGAAGGTTGCCGTCTCATGGCAAGACCCTGGTCGCCATCGATACTGGCGACCGACGAAGGCCCCATCCTGCGTCCCGCGAGTCACTGCGGATGGGCCTGGGCATCCACCGGGGGGCGACGGAATCGCGCAAGGCGTCGGCACCGGACCGGCTCGGCTCGGTAATCACGGCGGTTTTCGTGAGCGTCGATGCGGTCCACAGTGGTATAGACCACATGGACGCATCGGTCAATAGGTGGTCTAGGCCAGTGGGTGCCGGCGCTCCGCCTGGCGCTCGGGCTGCTCGGCACGACCATGCTGCTGGCGCTTGGCGCCCGCACGTTGTGGTCGGCGTTTCGGGTGCGCGCCGGCGGCGAACCCAGGCGGAGCTGGCCTCGTCGCTGCAGGCGCTGCGCGTGTCGCTGGCCGCGACCGCGTCGAACCCGCTGACTGTCGCCTCCCGGGGAGCGGTGTTCGCCGCCGCCACGGCGGCCAGCGTCGCCACCAGCACCGGCACGACCTCGGCGATGCTGGCCGGCATCGGCGTAGGCTCGTTCGCCTGGTTCACGATCCTCTCGCTCGCCATCACGGCGCTGCGCCGCCGCATCGGCCAGCGGGTGATGAGTTCCTGCTGGTCGATGAGATAGGCGTCGCTGACCAGATTGCGGATCGCGGCGGCAAGCTCGGCGGGGGCGACGTGGTCGACCTGGCGGTTGGTGCGAGGGTCACTGGGGTCGGGCACGCGGACGACGGTGTGGTGGTCGATGGCGTCGCGGACCCTGGGGCTGCCCGAAACGCCGTACAGCTCGGCCACTCGGCGGGCGAGCAGATCACGGTGGAGTGGGGCCTCGGCAGCAAGGACGCGCTGGATGAGGGCGGTCAGGCGCTGGTGCTCGCTGTAGTCGGCGGGATGGACAGGATGGTCGAGGTGGGCGGTGAAGGCTCGGTAGGGCACTGTCCACTCGAATGGCCGGTCCAGGTCGACCGTGGGGACGGTGCCTGCCAGCGCCGCGTGGGTGACGGACTGGTCGGGTGGCTCGGGTGGGGCTTGGGACGGGACGTGGCCGCGCTGGACGGCCAGAGCACGCAGACCACGCTGGGCGTAGTCGAGGAAGCGCTGCAGCTCCAGCAGGCTGGGGTTCTTGGAGTTGCGGGTGTTCAGCTCCTCGGCGGCGAAGGAGGCCACCACGTCGAGCCGGTAGCGGGCGCCGGGTAATGGCGACGTTGAGGCGCCGCCAGCCGGTTTGGGTGTTGATCAGGGGCCGAACCGCTGGGGCAGCTTGCCATGCTCGTCGTAGCCGTAGCCGAGGCTGAAGCTGAAGATGATGTGATCACGCTCGTCGCCTTGGACCTGTTCGATGCTCTTGGCGAAGAACTGCGTGAGCGGGTCGTGGTTGTCGAAGAAGTCGTCCAGGTCGGTACCAGACGCCGTTGTCCACGCGCTGGTCGATCGCGCTGGGGAACTCAGCATGCGGGACCCAGATGCGTTTCGCGAACCCGGTGTCCGCAACGCATCTTGGTTTTCGACTGTGTCTCGGGGCGGAGAACGACGGGCGCCAGCCGGACGATCGTCCGGCTGGCGCCCGCCATGCCGCCGTGGTTGCGCTAGGTGAGCTTCTTGCCTGGTGGAAGGTGCATCGCGAGCAGCTGGCCGCCCTGGACGAGCTCCCCCGAGATCGCATAGTGCGCCTGCACGTCCAGGAGGTACCAGCCTCCTTGGTGAGGAACCCCGGAGCACCGGGTGTGAACCGGTCCGGATCGTGCTCGGCGATCTTCGCGAGGCCGCCGCGTGCGATGTCGTAGACCCAGGCGCCGCCGAGGTAGGCCTGGTTGCCGACGTCCTCCAGCAGCACAACCCGGCCGCCGTTGACCGTGATGTTGTCGAACATCTGCGGTCCAGGTGAGCTTGCGCTCTGCGTGCCCGTGGAGGACGGGTCATCCGCGGTCCCGACGGGGCCGCTGACGAGCAGCTTCAGCGTTCCGCCCTTGCTCGGATCGGTCGGGTCCTCGAACCGCAGCCGCCACAGGCGCGTCTGCCCGGTCCGACTCTCACCGGGAAGCGGACCAAACGACGAGGTCGTCACGAAGTAGAAGTCGCTCGGGTTATTCGGGTCCCAGGCACCGTCCTCGGGCCGCTGGAAGTTCGTCACGCCACGCGCCTGGCTGTCCTCCTCCAGCGTGTCCACGGTCCCGTTGGCGGTCGTCCCTCCCACGCCCGCGTACTGCGAGACGTCGGCGAGCTCGAACCGGGACTCGCCACCGACCTGCCAGTCCGTCTGGAACTCCGACTGGGGGACGCCGAGCACCTTCACGCCGTAGAGCTTGCCGTTGGTCAGGCCCGCACGCTGCACCGGGTTGCCCACGCCGGTCTTGGTGCCCCGGTACAGGTACACCTGCTGACCGACCGTCGCGTCACCGTCGTCGAGCCCCATCGCCACGGTCGCGTCGCTACGCGTGTTCGGGTGGGCCACCACGTTCTCAAACGACATGTTGCCCAGCCACGGCGTGAGCTCGAAGCTGTCCCCGGTCGCCACCACATGCCCGAACGGCCGCCCGCCGGTACCTCCCTCCTCCCCGTCCATGAACAGCCGCCCGGCATACCCGTTGCCAGACGCCGCGTTGAAGAACGCCGAGACGGGCGGCAGATCCGCCGAGCACAGCCGGTTCAGGCGCGTGGGAGCGGTGTCGCTGCTGGACACCTCCCAATCCCCAGCGCCTGCGTTGAGCGTCGGGTTCCAGGTGTGCAGCCTCCGGATCAGGTCCTCGCCCTTGAGCACCGTGAGGTCGGACGTGCGGACGGTCCACTTGGAGACGAACGCCCCGCGGGCGCCGTGGGCCCGAACCTCGCCCTGCGAGCTGCCAAGCTCGTGGTTCATCAGGACGGTGAAGGTTCCGTCACCGTTGGCGAACGCGCCGAGACCGTCGGGAATCCCCACCATCCGATACGGGGTGATCCCGTCCGGCTTGGTGTTCACCGAATCCCCGACCGTGAGGATCGACCGTGTGACAACCCCCGACGCAGCGGGCAACAGATACGGTGACTGCGAACTGCTCGGACCTGTCTCCGTCCCAGGCGCGGCCCCCGCGACGGACACCGTAGCCGCGAGGACCGCGACAACCGCGACGACCGCGAGGCTGAACAATCTCTTCCTGTTCATGGTCTCCCTCTCCTTGCCTCGTGCCCCAGCCCCGTGCGCCTGTGAGACCCGTCAACTCGCGGAAGCTAACAGCGCAAGGAAAACGACCAGTGAACAAGCGCGGACTGCAAGGTTGAACTCAGGTACATCGAACGTCCCCGTTGATCGGCGGATGTGGCTGCAGTGCCGGCCAGACCCGGCACCAGTCGCGGCGACCGGGCGCGATGGGCTGGGCGCGGCCCGGGTCAGGTGTCGGCGAAGGTCGGTGGGACCAGCACCCGCAGCGCCTGGGGCAGCAGCACGATCCGGACCGGGGTGGTGCCGCGCACCTCGCCGTCGAGGTCCAGCGCCAGGGCCGGGTCGGTGTCGACCCACACCTCCCGGGTCATCACATAGGGACCGTCGGCAA
>WNFZ01006776.1_pt1 | contig 14585 bp, 14 predicted proteins | sample 5400081 | NCBI WGS metagenome assembly WNFZ01 (sample SAMN13153365, study PRJNA577476) | soil metagenome | isolation source: 80 cm soil or saprolite under grassland replicate 1 | place: USA:California | collected 2016-06-15
CTCTGGCTCGATACAAGCCCAAGCCCGACGGGACGCTAGACACGAGCTTTGGCTCGGGCGGCAAGGTGACCACCGACTTGGGCGGGATCCAAGATGCAGCGTTTGCCTTAGCCATTCAAGCGGACGGCAAACTCGTGGCGGCGGGCGTATCCGACGTAGGCGGAAGCTCTGACTTCGCCCTAGCCCGATATAACACGGACGGGACCCCAGACCCAAGCTTCGGCTCCGCGGGCAAGGTCATCACCGATTTCAGCGGCTCGGGCAGCACTGATCAGGCCGTCGCTCTAGCGATCCAGTCTGACGGCAAGATTGTGGCGGCTGGGATAACCGATATCCTCTGCTGCAACACCGAAAACTTCGCACTCGCCCGATACAACCCAGATGGAACCCTAGACGCGACCTTCGGCTCCGCGGGCAAGGTCATCACCGATTTCAGCGGCTCGGATAGCGACGACTACGCATACGCGCTTGCCATCCAATCAGATGCGAAGATTCTCGCGGGAGGTTTTTCCAATGCCAACGGGTTCTACGACTTCGCCTTGGCCCGCTACAACCCTGATGGGGCCCTAGACACGTCGTTCGGCTCATCCGGCAAGGTCCTGACGGATTTTGTGAACGAGCAAGACGTGATCTATTCCTTCGCCATCCAGTCTGACGGCGAGATCGTGGCGGGCGGGTATTCTTTCGGCGACTTCGCATTAGCCAGGTACGACCCGGACGGAACTCTGGATCGGTCCTTCGGGTCAGGCGGCAAGGTCACGACCGATTTCAGCGGCTCCGGGAGCTTTGAAATTGCGTTTGCCATAGCCATCCAGTCGGACGGTAAAATCGTAGCAACGGGGCCTTCCGACGCGAGCGGCAGCTACGACTTCGCACTGGCCCGATACAACTCAAACGGGACTCTAGACGCAAGTTTCGGCTCGGCCGGCATAGTGATGACCGATTTCAGTGGCTCGGGCAGCTTCGACTGGCCAACTGCCCTGGGCCATCCAAGCAGACGGCAAGATTGTGGCGGTAGGCGATTCCGACGGCGACTTCGCGTTAGCCCGGTACAGTCGCTAACCTTGCCACTACTAGGCTCCCAGAATCGAGTCGGACGTTCCGGCTCACTAGACCATTTGGCACCCTTTCTATAGGAGGGTTCACGATTGCTCTAGGACGGCTTTCCTTTCCCCTGAGGTTGTAGGGGAAGAACGCTTAGCCGACGCTCGGGGTGCGGATAATCACTTGAGTGGGCAGGAGAAGACACGCATCTTCACTCCCTGACCCCTGAAATTGGGTCACCCGGAGGCATGATTCGCAGAAGAGTCGTTAGCCGCATGCGCCAGCATTGACCCAAGCCTTTTACGCGGCCGAGGGAGGGCAGTCAGTCCGTCGGTTTCCTGAAGTGAAGCTCCGCCCAGATCCCGCCCTCCGAGATCCGCCCCCATGAGTCGGCGATGCGATCCACCATGAGCAGACCCCACTTCTTCGAGCGAAGTTCCTCCGTGGTCTCGGGGGTGGGATCGAAGATGCTGCGGTCGAGGACCTCGATCCGGAGTCGGTCCTCGGCTTCGGTGACCGTGACGTGGATGGGTTCTCCTGGCGGGTTCCCCGCGTGCTTGTAGCTGTTCGTCACGATCTCCGACAGGATCACCCGAGCGTCGAGCAGGACATCCTCCTCTACCCTCGCCTGGAACTGATCCAGCACCCGCCTGGCTTGGGCGGGGGCCTCCGGTCCGTTCGGTACTTCCGTGCGGACTTCCAGCCGGCTTACTCCTTTCCGGGCAAGGAGACGTCCACTCTCATTTATCTCTCCACTTGGGAGATTTCCACGCCTGGTATTCCGTGAGGAACAGCGACCTCCAGGGCTCGCCGGACCGGCTTGGAGCAGTTCAACACCGAAACGGTCGAGCCTTGGGCCAGGGCCTGCTCGCCCAGGATGATCAGCATGCGAATCCCCTGGCTATCGATGAACGCGAGCTCTGAGGTGTCCAAGCTCAGTGATTTCCGGCCTCGGAGTCCTTCCTCCAATCGAGCTTGGGTTGCCTCGACGTTGGAGATATCCAGCTCCCCGATCAGACGGAGAATACCGGTGACATCGGCCGGGACGATCTGGAGCAATGCCACGGCCGGGAGTATGACCCAGGGTGGGGGCCCAATCCAAATGGCGGCAGCCCCACTGCGGCTTCTGAGCGTTCAGACACCGTTCGGGGAACGCACAACATCCGAAACGGCCGCGGGGCCGCGGCCGTTCGTAGAACAACAGTTAGCCGCACGCGTAGAACAGTAGTTGGGGCGCATGAGGACGCCGCCTCGCCGGTGTGGATGGACCGCCGATTTGCTGAACTCGCGCCTCGAGCCTGAGAATCGTGGGCCACGATCATCACGAAAGGAGGGTCGGCATGGCACACCCGAACGAGCAGCGGCTTCGGGACGGCTTCGAGGCCTTCTCGAAAGGCGACCTGGATACCCTGCGGAACGAGTACCTCGCGCCGGATATCGTGTGGCACAGCCCGGGCCGAAACCAGCTGTCCGGTACCTATGAGGGGATCGACCAGGTCATGGGGCTGTTCGGCCGGCTGGTCGAACTGACCGGGGGGACCTTCCGCCAGGAACTGCATGAGGTCCTGGCCAATGACGAACACGGCGTCACTCTGGCCACTGCGACCGCCGAGCGAGAGGGCAGGACGTTCCGAGACAACGGCGTGCTCGTGTTCAACCTCAAGGACGGGAAAGTCACCGAGGCCTGGCTGCACCCTGGCGACCAGTACGCGGCCGACGAGTTCTTTTCGTAGTGGTCTAACGCTGCGAGCGCTGGCCTCGGCTCGTGCTGATGCTTCTGAGACCCTTCGGGTAGGGTCCAGACGGCCGATCTTGAATAGCTCCTCGCCCGAGAGGGGGTTCGCACAAGATCCGTTAGGCGACGCGGGGGGGACCCCCCGCCGGGTGCGCAGAAGAGTTATTCTGCACATCCTCCGCTGAGACTTGGAACTTGGTCCCCCGATGGACGAGGTGCGGCGAACGACCATTTAGACGAAATGGTCCCGTCACGGTCCCGTCACGGACGCGGTATCGTCCAAAATCAACGGGTAGCATCGGGTAGACAAAACTCCTGTTCAGGCTAGGGATTCGGCCATCGCCGCAGGTAGAGAAGACGGCCCGAATCACCTTTTTTTGCCAAGGTGGGGGTCGCGGGTTCGAATCCCGTCGTCCGCTCTCAAAACCACTGGTCAAGGGCTCTTTTCGGGTCCGACCAAGAGCGACACCTATCTTTCCGGCTGCATTCAGGCCGCACGAGACGAAGAGCCCACAACGAAGAGCCCGCCGCTTGCAGCTCCGTCCCACTCGGCAGCTTCCCACCTTGAGGAGTCGGTAATTAGAGGAGGCGGAGGCCGGAAGCCTCCGCCTCACGTTCGGTGCACTCTTGCCTGCTATGGGGTGGTGGCCATCTCTCTTCCTGATCAGGCCCGGCCACACGGTTACGCCGGATCCATCTTCACGCTATCGGACCAGTTGCAGCGTTCGCTCTTCCACCTTCTCGTGGCGCCGCCGGATCTCGCGCCCTATTCACACCTGGAGATGGGCCGCATCGAGGGACAACTCCCGCTGCACGTCGCGATCATCGCAGAAGAACAATCACTTCCGCGCAGTCGTCAGCACGACGTTTAGGTCGTCCGCGAGGGCCCCGCCTTTCACGAACGAGCGCCATCCGGTCACGACGTCGCCCTCCAACGCGACACGACCCGCGTCGTCGATCTGTTCCACGGCCGCCGCCAACGGGGTGCTGTGGACGTATTGCCAGAGAAAATCCGCGGGTCCCGGAAGGGTGAGCGTCAGCGTCGTCGACCGGACCTCGACGTCGCGGAATCCGGCGCCGCTCGTTAGCGTCTCGAGCTCCTGCGGTTCGTGCAGCGAGAACACCACTCGCATGAAGGCAGCGACCTCGGGCTTCAGGTGGCGCACGAGCGCCTGCTCGAGGATTGCGAAGAGCGGTGGTGTCGGTCCGACCGTTGCGATCGCCAGGCGCCCACCGGGAGCGAGAACACGCCGCATCTCGCGCAACGCCGACGCCTTGTCGGGCACGAACTGCAGGCCGAGCGAACTGAGCACGACGTCGAAGGACCCGTCGGCGAGCGGCAACGACTCGGCGCTTGCCTCGTGCCACTCGATCGCGGCGCCAGACGAAGAGACCGAGCGGGCGACCGCCAGCATGGCGGGATTGATGTCCAGCCCTGCGACAGCACCACTCGAACCGACCTGCTCGGCTGCCAGCCGCGTCACGACACCAGTGCCGCACGCAACATCGAGGACGCGCTCACCCCGATGCAGCCCGGCTGCCTCGAGCAGTGCAGTGGCGAAGGGTATTCCGATTGTCGGGACGAAGTACCGTTCGTAGTTCTCGGCCGCGTTGCCGCCGTACTGCTTGAACGAGACTGCCGTCGTCGATGTGTTCACTGCTTCCTCCTCTCGGCTGGACCCTTCCTCTCGTTTCCGTTCATACTTGGCGCCAGCAGCATGGACTTGAGATGAGCACCTGACCATGACCGTGAAACCGGAAATGCTGATCAAAACACCACAGTTCGCCAGGCGATGAAGGAACCAGCTGGCGCCGCGGTCGAGCCGCTCAATGAGGCGCTGGAGCGCTTGCGTCTCGAGGGCGCCATCTACTTGCGCGCCGAGTACACGGAGCGGTGGGCTTTGGCCGATCAGGGCGGTCCGATGTTCGCTGCGATGATGCATTCCGGTGCCGAGCGCCTCATCCTGTTCCACGTCGTCGCGTCCGGACGCTGCTTTGTCTCATGCGCCGACGGCGAGCGCTACTGGGCCAGCGCCGGCGAAGTGATCGTGCTCCCGTATGGCGATGCGTTCCTGATGGGAGGTGTCGAGCCGGTGGAGCCTGTCTCCATCCTGAGCGTCGTCCCTCCGCCTCCGTGGACCGAGATGCCGATCGTCCGCCACGGCGAGGGCGGTCCTCGAACGGACGTGGTTTGCGGCTTCCTGTACTCCGAGGACCCGCTGTTCGATCCCGCCTTGAAAGCGTTCCCCCCAGCGTTCGTGGTCCGGCCGCAGCCCGGCTCGGCACGGACCTGGTTCGACGCCAGCATCGCATATGCCCTCGAGGAATCGTCATGGGGCGAAGGGATTCGGACGACCAAGCTGCCCGAGCTGCTGCTCATCGAGGTCTTGCGCTTGCATCTCGCGAACGCTCCCGCGTCCGAGCGAGGCTGGCTCGCGGCTGTGCGTGACCCGCTGCTCGCGCCTGCGATGAAGGCCATCCACACGGCCCCCGAGCGCAAGTGGACGGTCGCCGATCTCGCCATGGAAGCAGCCGTCTCTCGGTCGTTGCTCGATGATCGCTTTCGCGACGTCCTCGGGCTGTCGCCGATTCGCTATGTCAACGAATGGCGCATGCGCGTCGCCCAGGATCTTCTCGCAAACACGGAAGTCACCGTCGCTGCGATCGCGAGGCGCGTCGGATACGACTCCGAGGAGGCGTTCAGCCGAGCGTTCAAACGAGCACACGGGCAATCGCCTAGCCTGTGGCGCGCGGGCCGCTCGGCCGGCTGGCCGTCGGAGGGTGCTCACGCGATGCGGCCCGCTACCCGGCAACCTCGCTGAATAGCGCCGACAGGAGCGCGAACCGTCCGGCCGGTGCGGCCGCCTCGTCAGGCCGCACAGGCCGCAAGTGGCCGGGAAAGGGGGAGAAGCGCTCAGAAACCTTGCGATCCGAACCTGCACCTCAGCAGCCGTTCTCCGGCCAATCCGCTGGTGGTGGAGATGACTCCTCGAACCGTGGGGGTCGCGGGTTCGAATCCCGTCGTCCGCTCCAAGAAGAGGGCTGCTGACCTGGGGAAACGCGTGTCCCGGTCTTCAGGGCCGTCACTCCCGTCACACCAACGAAAACACCAACGAAATCCTCGGAGGGACCGATCCGCGGCTGGTGGCCGAGACAAAGAAGCGCTGGCCTGCCGCAGAGCCAGATGTCGTCGGAGGTGCCCGCACAACTCTTCAATGGTGGGGTTTTGGCTCGATGGAGGGCCGTCGGTTCGAGTGCGCCAGAGGCCTTCGTGTTCTTCCCCGCTTGAGTCACTGATTCTGCGTCGCGCTGATGGGCGAGTACGGCAAGGACGCGGCGGTGGCCTTCCTGCTTCTCCGTCAGGTCGAGCTTCAGGAGAACGTGGCGTACATGAGCCTCAACCGTGCGCTCGCTGAGGTGAAGCCGCTTCGCGATGCCCATGTTCGTTAGGCCCTCTGCGATCAGCTCGAGCACCTCGCGCTCGCCCTCGCCGAGAGGGTCGACTTCGCGCCGTACCACCGCCTCCTCGACATCGGCGGCGGCACCGGGTCGTGGACGATCGCGGTCGCCCGCCGCCACCCGCACCTGCAGGCCACCGTACTCGACCTGCCCGTGGTCGCGGACATCGTCGAGGCGCGCGTCGCCGACGCCGGGCTCACCGATCGGGTCGCCGTCGTGGCGGCCGATGCGATGGCCGACCCGATCCCGACCGGACACGATGTGTTTCTCGTCGCGAACCTCCTCCACTACTGGTCGCCGCAGACCAACACGACGCTGCTGCACCGCATCGGCGAGGCCGCGCCAGGCGGCGCCCGTTTCCTGCTCGCCGACTTCTGGACCGACGCCACCCACACCGGTCCGGTGTTCGCGGCGCTGATGGCCGGGGAATTCGCCGTGCACCTCAAGGACGGCGACGTCTACAGCGTGGATGAAGTCCGCGAATGGCTCCCCGACGCCGGGTGGCGGTACGTCGACCACCGCCCGCTCGCCGGACCGCAGAGCCTGATCGTCGCCGACACCGACTGACTCGGCCGCGTGGATGCCGGAATGCCCCACGAACGTGCGTGGGTGCGGACGGGAAGGGGCTGGACGTACCCATGCCCTGCGAATACGGGTACCGACGAGATCCTGATCGTGACGAGCGAGCCCCTGTAGCGAACCAGAGTGCCGCGCGTTTCGGCGTTCTGGCGTAGGGTGGTGGAAACCGACCCGAAGGGGGACACATGACCACTGTCGAGAAGCACGAGCCGGGCACGTTCTGCTGGGTGGAGCTCGCCACCACCGACCTGGAGGCCGGGCGGAAGTTCTACGAAGGGATCTTTGGGTGGAAGAGCGAGGTCCGCTCCTTCGAGAGCTACGGTGACTACGCCACGTTCGCCGTCGCCGACGGGCGCGGGGCCGCCGGAGGATACCCCCAGCAGGACGCCGAGCGCTCCATGGGCGTGCCGCCCCATTGGAACCTCTACGTCTATTCAGACGAGGTCGACAAGGACGTCGCGAAGGCCGCGGAGCTGGGCGGCCAGGTGACGGTCCCGCCGATGGACCTCCAGATGGGACGGATGGCCGTCATCGCCGACCCCACGGGGGCCAGGTTCTGCGTGTGGCACTCGGAGCAGATGCCCGGGTTCAAGGTCCGCGGCGAGCACGGCGCGTTCGTGTGGGCCGACCTCATAACGCCGGACAAGGACCGGGCGAAGGACTTCTACGGCGGGCTGTTCGGATGGACGTGGCAGGAGACCGGCGAGGAGTTCGGCAACTACACGATCGTCAGCAACGGCGAGGAGCAGATCGGGGGCTTCATGAACCCGATGCAGCCCGAGACGCCGCCGAACTGGATGATCTACTTCGCAGTGGACGACGCGCAGGCGACGTTCGACGCGGCGACGAAGGCCGGAGCCCAGACGATGATGCCCCCGACGCCGATCCCAACGGTGGGCACGTTCGCGGTCCTGGCGGACCCGCAGGGCGCCGTGTTTGCGATCCTCCAGGCGCTCCCGCGTAGCGAAGCCTGAGCGAGTGGTGCTCGATGCGAGGTCCCCGACTAGCCATGATCAGCCGGATCGTCAGGCCGCACTCAGGCCGCAACAGCACGGGAGCTTGCGAGAAACGGCCAGTTCTACTGCGACGTGAAATGGCACGTCAGCACCCGTTCTCGGGCCAATCCGCTGGTGGCTGAAGCGGCTCCTTGAACCTTGCCAAGGTGGGGGTCGCGGGTTCGAATCCCGTCGTCCGCTCAAATGTGATGTCTCGGGACACCGTTTACACGTGTCTCGGGACATCGTTGCACTTTCACGAGCCCGGCTGGGGCTGGTAGTCCCGGGTTGGATCGAGCCGCAGAGCGCGGAGCAGTTCCCCGTCTTCAGTGAGAACCCGCACGTCGAGGTCGGCGACCAGAGCGAGGACTCGCACACCGGCGTGTCGGCGTCCCAGCCCGATGTGATGCATACGGCTGTTGTAGCGAAGGGTGATGCGGCCGTTGCGGTCAACCCGGTCCCGGCGCACTCGGCAGTGCGAGGGAACGGTCAACCCAGGGCGAGAGGGGCTCGCCTTCGGCCGGGCGTCGAAGACCACGGCCGGCGTTCTCCGACCGATCCCCCGGTGGGGACGGCAGGTGTTGTAGTAGTCGCGGAACCAGTCCAGCTTGACCTGGAGCTCGGTGAGGTCCGCCGCCGGGGGCTGCTTTCGCAGCCACCGCTTCTCGGTCTGGTGAAACCGCTCGACTTTGCCGCAGGTCTGGGGATGGTTCGGCGTGGAGTGCCGAAACCTGATCCCCAGAGCGTCGAGCTCGATCTCGATGGCGCACCGGCCCCCGCCTCGGGGAGCACCGGTGAACACCGCGGCGTTGTCGGTGAGCACTGATGCCGGGAACCCGTGGGCCGCAGCGGCTTCGTGGAAGCTGACCACCACGTCGGCGCCCTTCGTGGTGACCCTGGCATCCGAGCCCACCAGAAGCCGGGAGTGGTCGTCGATGATGTTGAGGATCTCCACGTCCGTGCCGTCTGCGAGCGCCCAGTGAGTGATGTCAGCCTGCCACCGTTCGTTCGGCTGGTCGGCCTCGAACCGGATGAACGAGCTTCTCGGCCGTTTCTGGGGCTGGGGGATGACAAAGCCACGGAGGGTGAGGATCCGCCAGATCGTCGAGACCGCGGGAGCCACGCCGTGGTGCTCAGCGAGGTGGAACGCGATCGTGTGGGCGCCCGCATCCAGGCCCTCCTCGGCCAGGGCCTTCCGCAGCTCGACGATCTCCTCTTCGAGCTCGACCGAGGTCCGGTGGGGGCTCCTTCGCGGTCGCCTGCACCGAGGCTCCAGCCCTACCTCCCCTTCTGCCTCGAACCGCCTGATCAGTTCGTGCACCCACTGGCGCGAGACCCCATAGTCCCGGGCCACTTCCGCCTTCGCCCGTCCCTCCACCTTGACTGCCGCCACCACCAGACGACCCAACGACACCGCCCACCCCCTTGAACCGAGGTGTAAACGATGTCGCGAGACAGGTGTCCACTATGTCGTGAAACCAGACACCGTCGTCCGCTCCAACAAAGCGCAGGTCAAACGCGTTGTCCCCTTCCGAATTTCTCCGCGGTCCCGCTACGGTCCCGCATCGGTCCCGTCTCAGCTGTGCGAGCGTCACCGAGCCGCCGGGCAATGTCGGCGTCCATCGACTCCACCAGCCGCCCGTAGTGCTGTTCGATCATGCGGGTGGTGGAGTGGCCCAGGCGGAAGGCCACCAGGACCGGAGAAACCCCGGCCTCTAGGGCCCCAGGTGGCCCCGCTATGGCGAAGGTTGCGGAACCGGAAGCCAGCGATCCCCGCGGATTCGGTGGCGCCCCTGTCCAGGCCCTCCGAAACGTCTTCCGGCGCAGGGGCCCGCCTTCGGGACCGGGGAATAGCAGATCGTCTTTCGCGTAGAGCCGCACATGTTCGGAGAGAGTCAGGGCGATTGGCTCCGGGATACTGACCCAGCGGCGAGAGCGTTTCGTCTTGGGCTCGCCGACAATTAGCTTTCCCGACTCCACGATCTTCCGTTCCACTCGGACCCGCCGGCGCAGAAAATCCACGTCTTCGATCCTGAGCCCGACCAGCTCGCTCCAGCGGAGCGAGCTGTAGGCCCCGAGCAGGACCAGCGCCGCGTAACGGGGCTCGATGGCCTCGCTCAGCGCCTCCACTTGGGTCATGGTGAGAATCGGAGGCTCATCCTGTTCGATGCGGGGGATAGCTAGCCGAGACGCTGGATTACGGGCGATCAGGTCATCCCGTATGGCCGAGCCGAGGACGCTCGAGAGCGCCTTTCGGACGTCCATCGCCCGCCATGGCGAGGAAGCCTTGTCCACGACGGCCTGACAGTCGGTCCGAGTGAGTGAAGCCAGGGCCCGCACCCCGAGCTGGCCCGATGACCCGATGCCAAATCTCCGCGTAGGCGATCAGGGTTCTCTCTGAGGGCTTGCCGGTGGCTTGGGCTCGATCGCTCCACCGGCCGTAGTACGAGGCCAGGGACTCCTCCCCAAGCTTGGGGTCGATCCATTCGCCCCGAGCCTTGCGGGCCGAAGCTCTCGCTGTGCTCCTGGTGGTCGGTCCCTCGAAGAGGATCGGGATGGAGACAGCTGAACGTACGCCGGCCGACGAGCTTTTGCAGCAAGCGTGCGACGCGTTCCCCGCGTCGGTCGAGGCGGCGGTGCATGGAGACGAAGGTGGATGGCTCCGCGCCCGGTCGCTCATGTTGCTGGCGCAATGGCTGTGCGACCAGGCCAAGGCGACGCCGTGAAGGCATTCCGGTCGGCATGGCTGGGGCTTTTCCAGCAAAACAGTCTCACAGTGCGTCGCGAGTGAGATTTCGCGAGAGAACAAGGAGGGTCCCATGCGAGGAAAACGCTGCCAATTGTGTGCCGCCATCATTTCGCCTAAGACTCGAGGACGGCCGCGTAAATTCTGTTCAGGCTGCAGCCCGGGTCCCGGAGCCACCTCGGCCCGAGCTTGGAGGGCAGCTAATCCGCTCAAGGTGCTCGAGTACAACCGGGCACGCCGACTCTCGCCCGCGCAATGGAACGAGCGGGTGGCCAGGTGAAGCACTTCCCACCACGCCGACCTCGGGTAGACCGCACCCACGCCGAGAGGCTACGTCGAACCCAACTCGTCTTGGCCCATATCCAGGCTTTCGGTGATTGGTGCCCAGGATGGGGAGTGGCTTCGCACCCGAGCCGCGACCTCACGGCGGATCACGTCATCCCTCGGTCTCTCGGAGGCGAGGATGACGGTAGGGCTGGAAGCGGTCCTCGATCTTCCGCGCACGCCGCTAGGAGATGAAACCCGCGAGCTCGTCACTAGGGGCGATTTAGCAGGAGCTTGTTTTGCATTCCAAACCGCTCGAGATGCTTGGTGCCAGAGCGCGGACGGCACGCCCCCAAGGGTCATTGAAGAGATCGGCTCTATCTCCGACGTGAGCGTTTGCGCCCTTCCCGCGTATCCGGCGACCAGTGTCATGGTCCGGGCTGCAATGAATCAAAGCGCGGCCGCTGCGGCCGACAATTGCCGGCGACAGCTGGAACTGCTCGGAGTTGATCTCGGGGCTCCCGAAACCCGGTGGGGGAAGCCGATGGCGCCGCCGTCATGGTGGCGGCCTCCTATCTCCACCTGGCGGCATGGATGCGGCCATGTAGTCGGCGCAATTCCTTGGGGAGGCGCAGGTCGGTGAGGTCCCCGCTGAGCCAGATCTTCTCCTCGCCGACCAAATGGTGCGGGGCTGGCCGACCGGTTCCGGTCAGCCCCGACACCTACGAATCACACAGATCCTGAGCCCGTCGTAGCTGTGGTCAAAGATATCGCGGACGCCTTGAACGCAAAGAAGGTGCCGCTACCGCACGGATGGAAGACGTGGACAGCGAAGAGCGGAGGGCTTTCGTCTCCTGATCTGGGACAGTTCCGAGTCCAACCCCGTGGACATACCTCGGCTCGCCCGGAGGCGGGGGACCGGCCTCCCCAAATTGGGTGTTGACTTTGCCTGTCCCCCGCATTAAGCCTCCGACGTGAGACCCTGGAGCGTGCCCGGCGAAGGCGGGGCGGTGCTCCTCCCGGAAGGGGGGGCGATGGTAGGTTTCCGCAAGTCCTTACTGATCTCTCTGATCACGCTGGTTCTGCTTGCGACGCTGAGTGCCCCGGCGTTCGCCGCCGCCGGTGACCTCGACACCACCTTCAGCGGGGACGGCAAGCTCACCACCAACTTCACCACCGGAGACGACGTCGCCTTCGGGGTGGCCATCCAGTCCGACGGGAAGATCGTGGCGGCGGGAAGAGCGCCCGGCAGTGGCGGCCGGTTCGCCCTGGCCCGGTACAACACCGACGGGACCCGGGACGCCACCTTCAGCGGGGACGGCAAGCTCACCACCAACTTCACCACCGGAGACGACGGGGCCACAGGGGTGGCCATCCAGTCCGACGGGAAGATCGTGGCCGGTGGGTGGGCGGCCGGCAGTGGCGGCCGGTTCGCCCTGGTCCGGTACAACACCGACGGGACCCGGGACGCCACCTTCAGCGGGGACGGCAAGCTCACCACCAACTTCACCAGCCGAGACGACTTCGCCAATGGCCTGGCCATCCAGTCCGACGGGAAGATCGTTCTTGCGGGAGTGGCGAATTGTTGCAGCAATGCTGCCTTTGCCCTGGTCCGGTACAACACCGACGGGACCCGGGACGCCACCTTCAGCGGGGACGGCAAGCTCACCACCAACTTCACCACCGGGATCGATGTCGCCTTCGGGGTGGCCATCCAAGCCGACGGGAAGATCGTGGCGGCGGGAAGAGCGCCCGGCAGTGGCGGCCGGTTCGCCCTGGCCCGGTATCTGGCTGCATGAACGGTCCGTCGATGCAGACCCTCTGATTATCCGTAGAGACTCCTGATCCCCCGAAAGGGTCTCGGGGCGAGGATTAGGTGGAACTGGGGCCTGCGCGATGCGCAAAGACGGGTGTGGGCAACCCCCGAGGGTTGTCGGTCAATCTGCTGATGCGCGCAAGGCGGACCGCCTGGGACTCGCGTTGCCTTCCTGGCAGAGCCAGAGTTGCGCAGTGTCCCTGACGGACGCCTGGAAGGGCTGCGCCAACCGGCCCCGTTCGTAGAAGGAACATTGTGCGAACGGGCTAGCATGCATGCATGACGCCGATCGCCGATCCCCACGTGTGCAAGCTGCCACCCATATGGGACCGGACCGAGTACGGGGAGCTTGAGTGTCGCTGCGGCCGACGCTGGTTCTTGTCGTGGTTCCGCATGCCCGGCCACTCGGTGTCAGGGCCGAGCTGGATATTGGAGACGGATAGGTTTTCCACGGCCGACCCAAGCCGGTCGCGGTGATCGCCGTCAGCCCACTCTTCATCGCCGTCTTCATGGTCGCCTGTCCCTGTTGGCCGGCGGGTGGGCGCTGTTCCGGCCGCCGCGGGGGCGGTAAGCACTAATCCGGTTGATGGCCGACCTGCCAGGCAAGCCAGATCAGCCACGCCGCTAGGGCCAGGAAGACATTCAAGAGGGCGAGACGGGCTCCGACCCGGCGCAGCCTTCTCCCTTTACGCCCGAAGGTCGCCGCTAAGGCCCCCACCACCGCGGCGAAGGCAATGACCGCGGGGAGCCAGTCAAAGAGGAACTCAGCTCCACCGCAAGGGCAGGCGTTGAGTGGGCCTGGCCGGATGCCAACCCCACCGTATCGAACGAGTATGAACAGGATGAAGGCGGCCACACCAACCAGCCCCAGCACGAAGCTGCCGAGAGAGAAGTCCTTCTTCTTACGGGGAGGCGGGAGCCAAGACGGACGTGACGGCTGGTCCGCCCCTTCAATGTCGCCAGCCATGACATTCAGATCATGACGTGCCGCTCTCGATCCGGCTAGGCCGTAATCGACCAGCGCCTTCCATCCTCGCGGCTGCGGCGCGACCGAGCTTCGCAGAAGAGTCGTTTTGCGAAGCGTTAGGGGTGAGGCGGAATGTCCCCCCTTTACGGCTGGATCCGCGACACCGTGCCGTCCGGGCCATTGGCCACCCACACAGCCCCGTCCCCGAAGGCCACGGCCACGGGCTCAACGCCCACCCGGCTCGACTGCGTCACACGGTTCGTGGCCGAATCGATTCGCGACACTGTGTCGTGGTCGCGGTCGGCCACCCACACCGCCCCATCGCCGAAGGCCCGAAGGGATCCAATACCTCGATTCGCACCCGGACCAGCGGTTCCCCTACCATCCCGCGATGCTGTTCCTCCTGTCCCTCATCGTGCGTGCGCTCGCGCGCCTGCTGGTCGGTGGGCGCCGCGACGACGGCGCCCAGGACCTCGAGATCCTGGTCCTCCGGTATCAGCTGAGGGTGCTGCGGCGCAAGGCTGGCCGGCCAAAGCTCAAGCCCCTGGACCGGATGCTGCTCGCTGTGACGAGCCGGTTCGTTCCCCGGATCCGATGGGCCTCGTTCATGATCACCCCGCAGACGCTCCTTCGCTGGCACCGCGAGCTGGTGCGGAGGAAGTGGACCTACGGACGGAGCCGGAAGCCAGGACGGCCTTCGATCGATTCCGAGATCGTCGACCTGATCCTGCGTCTGGCCCGCGAGAACCCGCGATGGGGATGCATCCGCATCCAGGGAGAGCTGCGAAGGCTTGGCATCCGGGTGGGTGCCACGACGATCAGGAGGCTGCTGCGACGGGCCGGCCTGGGCCCTTCCTCCAGGCGGACGGGTCCCACCTGGTCTGAGTTCCTGCGCGCCCAGGCCAAGGGGATCATCGCGTGTGACTTCTTCTGCGTCGAGTCGGTCTGGCTCCGGACCTTCTACGTCCTGGTGTTCATCG
>WNFZ01011173.1_pt1 | contig 14573 bp, 12 predicted proteins | sample 5400081 | NCBI WGS metagenome assembly WNFZ01 (sample SAMN13153365, study PRJNA577476) | soil metagenome | isolation source: 80 cm soil or saprolite under grassland replicate 1 | place: USA:California | collected 2016-06-15
GCGCCGGCGCGAGGCCTACCGGCGGCTGGCGGACGTGGTCAGAAGGCGGAAGCCCAAGCCGCTGCTCGACCTGGACGACGTGGGCAAGCGTCTCCGCGTGTTCGAGCAGTCCTACGTGGGGATCCGGCCCATCCCGGTGTCGAGGATCGTGGGGACGCTCGGGCGAACCGGCGACTTCGACCGGGAGTTCCTCCCTCGGCGGGGGGAGATCCAGTCCCGGTGGGAGCGCGTGGAGCGGACATTCGATCAGGGCGACTTCCCTCCGATCACGGTCTTCGAGCTCGACGGCTCGTACTTCGTCGTCGACGGACACCACCGGGTGGCCGTGGCCCGTCAGCGCGGCATCGACTACATCGACGCGGAGATCACGCGCCTTCGGAGCCGGTGGCCGCTGCCGCCGGACGCCGACCTCGGCCGGATCATCATGGACGAGCAGCGGCAGCAGTTCTTGGAGGACAGCGGCCTGGAGCGGGCGCGGCCCGAGGTCCGGATCGAGTTCTCGCGGCCCCAGGGCTACATCGAGCTCCTGGAGCAGATCAAGGTCCACGGGTACAACGTGATGATGCAGCGAGGCGAGGCGCTCTCGCCGGAGGAGATCGCGGCGGACTGGTACGACCGCGTCTATCTGCCGACGGTGGAGGCAATTAAGCGTGAAGGCCTGTGGGGGCTGTTCCCGGAAGCGACGAAGGGGGACCTGTTCCTGTGGGTCACGCAACGCCGGCGCGAGCTGTTCCCCGAGCGAGGCGGGATGGAGACCAACGAGGCCGTGCGGGCGGCTCGCGACACGAGCCCGAAGCCCCCGGCGCTGAAGCCCCGGCTGACGAAGCGCCGCAATGAGGATTGAGTCGGAGCAGAGGCTTCGGACGGTAGGCTATGCGCGAGCGCCGGTAGCTCAGTGGACAGAGCGGCTGCCTTCTAAGCAGCGGGTCGCAGGTTCGAGTCCTGCCCGGCGCACCATAAAGAACCAGCCTGAAGCGCTGCCTTCGCCAGTCGGATTGAGGCCGAGCTCGCCGAAGGCGCTCCTCCGTGACCCCTCACGACCAACCAGTAGCCTGTGAACCCCACACCACTCGTTCTGCCCGTTGCCGTCTGTGAATACCAACGCGCTCGATTGTTCACGTATCAGAACTTAGGCCAGGGTTGGCCGTGGCCCTGGACCATCATGGCCCGCGTACCGACCGTGTAGCCCCAGCGCCGCGGAAGATCGACTTTCTTGTCGCATTTCGCGCAGGTGAAGGCCGTCCATCTCTTGCTCACAGTCTGGCGGTAGCCGCACTCGGTGCAGGCGAAGAACGCGTTCTGCGCGGCGCAGGTGAAGCACATGTATTCAACGGACTCGTCCCCCACGAGCTGGGGTGTGAAGCACCAAGGGCAGGTCAGGTAAGCCAACTCCTTCGCCTACTCGGCCGAAGGGTCGGGTTCCTTGAGCACCCGGGCCCGCTGCTCGTCGCGATATGCACGGAGCCTCTCGCGATATTCCGGATGGGCACCGGCCACGATGCTCGTCGCCAGGATCGCGGCGTTCACCGCCCCCGCCTTCCCCACCGCGAGCGTCGCCACCGGGACACCGGCCGGCATCTGAACCATCGACAGCAGCGAGTCCAGCCCCGAGAGCTTGGACTCCATCGGCACGCCGAGAACCGGGAGCGTGGTCTTCGCCGCCACCGCTCCAGGCAGCGCCGCGGCACCACCGGCCGCGGCGATGATGACTTCCAAGCCGCGATCCTCGGCGGTGGCCGCGTACTCGGATAGCTCGTCCGGGGTTCGGTGGGCCGAGAGCACGCGGGTCTCGAACGGCACGCCAAAGGAATCGAGGGTGTCGGCCGTGTGCCGCATCGTGTCCCAGTCAGACCTCGAGCCCATGATCACGCCCACCAGCGGTTCCACCACGCCCTGACTCCCCTCGCCGATCCCGCAGCGGCCAAGTGTAGATTCTCGGCAGCCCCCCGCCTTGCTGAAGGAGGACGAGTGTCTGACCGGATCACCCGGCTGCTGGCCCGCTACGCGAGCAGCGTCGCGGCCGAGGGCCTCCCGGAGGAGACCGTCCACGAGGTGAAGCGGCGGGTCCTCGACACGATCGGCGTGGCGGTGGCCGGTTTCGACGGAGACGCTCCCGCCGCCGCGATGGCCTACGCGGGGGACTTCTCAGATCGGAACGGGGCGACGATCTGGTGCTCGGCGCTCCGGGCCAATCCCGAGGTGGCCGGCTTCGCCAACGGCGTCGCCATCCGGTACCTGGACTTCAACGACACGTACCTGTCGAGGGAGCCGTTGCACCCAAGCGATGTGATCGCATCGCTCATTGCCCTAGCGGAGTGGCGCGACCGGCCGGCGAGCGACCTCCTGGCGGCCATCGCTACGGCGTACGAGGTCTCGGTCTCGCTCTGCGACGCGGCCAGCCTCCGGGCCCACGGCTGGGACCACGTGAACTACATCGGAATCGGCGTGGCGTGTGCCGCCGGGCAGCTGCTCCAGCTCGCGGTCGAGAAGATCGAACACGCAGTCTCCATCACCACCGTCCCCCACGCGGCCATGCGCGAGACCAGGGCCGGCGAGCTCTCGATGTGGAAGGGATCGGCCGCGGCCAACGCCGCGCGGAACGCCGTGTTCGCCACGCTCCTTGCGGAAAAGGGCATGACCGGCCCCGCCCGTCCGTTCGAGGGCGAGATGGCCTTCGTCCGGCAGCTCCTTGACGGCGAGGGGTTCGACGAGGAGGCGCTGTCGCGACTGGAGGCGAACGCCCCGCCGAGAAGGATCCTCGACACCCACATCAAGTTCTGGCCGGTTGAGTACCACGCCCAGAGCGCCGTCGACGCGGCCCTCCAGTTCCCTGAGGGATACCGCCACGATGCCGACAGGATCAAGTCGATCGAGATCGATACCTTCGACGCCGCATACCAGATCATCGCCAAGGACCCGGAGAAGTGGGACCCGAAAACACGCGAGACGGCCGACCACTCGCTCCAGTACATCGTGGTGGCTGCGCTTCTGCACGGCGATATCACGCGTCGGACGTTCGAGCCGGAGCGGTTCCGCGACAGTCGGACACTCGACATCCTGAAGGAGCGGGTGACCGTCCGCGAGGACCCGGAGCTCTCCGCCGGATACCCTGAGGGCATCCCCAACCGGATCACGGTGACGACCACCGGCGGGGATCGGGAGGTGCGGGAGGTCCGCTATCCGAGAGGGCACGCGCGCAATCCGATGACCGACGAGGAGGTCGTGGCGAAGTATCGGGCGAACGTGGAGGGGCGCCTCCACGCCGACCGGGCGGCATCGGTGGAGCGGCTGGTGTGGGACCTGGAGCGGGAAGGGAGCCTTCGAGAGCTCACCCGGGCGCTGGCCGAGGACCGATGACCTGGCTCACGCCCGACCCGGGCGAGCATCCGGCCAAGCAGTTCCGGAAGATGCTCGACACCGACGAGACGATCGTCGCGCCCGGCGTGTTCAACGGCCTCACGGCGCTCCTGGCGAAGCGCGCGGGCGCTCGAGCAATCTACCTGTCAGGCGCCGCTTTCTCGGCCAGCATGGGGATGCCCGACGTAGGGCTGTTCACGCTGGACGAGTTGCAGCGCAACGCTCGGCAGATCGTCCGGGTCACCCGCATCCCGCTGATCGTCGACGCCGACACCGGCTTCGGAGGCGCGCTGAACGTCATGCGGACCGTGCGCGAGCTGGAGGGGGCTCGATGTGCGGCCATCCAGATCGAGGATCAGGTGGACCCGAAACGCTGCGGCCATCTGGAGGGCAAGCAGGTCACAAGCGCCGACGCGTTCGCCGAGAAGGTGGCCGCCGCGGCGCAGGCTCGGGAGAACCTGGTGGTCGTCGCCAGGACCGACTCGCGGGCCACCGACGGGTTCGACGAGGCCGTGAAACGAGGTCTGGCCTATCGTGAGGCTGGAGCCGACGTGATCTTCCCGGAGGCCCTGGAGTCCGAGGGCGAGTTCGCCGCGTACGCAAAGGCAGTTCCGGGTCCGCTGCTGGCGAACATGACCGAGTTCGGCAAGAGCCCCAACCTCTCGGCGGAGCGCCTGGCCGAGCTGGGCTATCGGATCGTGATCTTCCCCGTGTCGGCATCGCGGGTGGCGGCCAAGACCGTGGGGGGCTTCTACGAGGGGCTCCTCCGGGACGGCGTCCAGTCTGCCTGGCTCGACCGGATGATGACCCGCGACGAGCTGTACGAGCTCATCGGGTACGACGACTACGCAGAGCTCGACCGCCGGCTGTCCCGCGACCCCGGTCCGTGATCCGGGGAGAGCGCGCCGTCCTGCGGCCTGCCACGGACGACGACCTCGACCTGCTTGTCGGCTGGCTCGCCGATCCAGAGGTGTACCGATGGTGGGAGGGTCGCCCCCTCAGCCGGGAAGAGGTGGCCGACATGTACACCGGACGGAGGAGGCCTGAGGCCGAGCCCTTCGTCGTCGAGGCTGACGGGGTGCCGGTCGGCTATCTCCAGTGCTGGCAGGGAACGGAGACGTGGGGCGGCATCGACATGTTCCTGGTGCCAGAAGCGCGAGGTCGGGGGCTCGGTCCCGATGCCGCGCGAGCCGCTGCGAGCTTCCTGCTCGACCAGCGGGGGTGGATCGAGGTGACGGTCGATCCCCTGGTCGACAACGTTCGAGCGATCCGGGCGTTCGAGCGAGCCGGCTTCTCATCGGAGCGTCAGGAGCTCGACGACGAGACCGGGAAGCGGGTCCTTCGCATGATCATTCGCCGCGAGGTGGCGGACGTAACGCCCGCCGACCCGTAGTAGGCTTCGGGACTTCCGCACGGTGACGTCCAGACCCCCCGAAGGAGGAACCGTGAAGAAATCGTTCGCACTCATCGGCTTCGCCATGCTGGCCGTGCTCATCGGCCTGGTACCCGCCGCGAGCGTCGGCGCGGCATCGAGACCCTCCTCCTACACCCTGCCCGGAAACGCCGTCTTCCCCGAAGGGGTGGCCTACCAGCCAACCACCGGCAACTTCTTCGTCTCGAGCACAACCGACGGGTCGGTACTCCGCGGCAACGTGATGGAGCCCACCGCGGCCCCGTTCATCGCGGGTGGGGACATCCAGTTCTCCGCCATCGGCGTGAAGGTCGACAACGCTGGCCGCCTCATCGTCGCCGGGGGCGTCACCGGGGAGGTGCGGGTCTACGACTCGGCGACCGGCACGCCGATCCGAACGTTCACCACCGGGACCGGCGGCTTCCTGAACGACATCGCCGTGGCCAAGAACGGCGATCTGTTCGTGACCGACTCCTTCCGGCCAGTGTTGTGGCGGATCCCGGCGGCGGAGATCGAACCCGGAGCACCGGAGGCCGCCGAGGCCTGGCTCGACCTGACGGGCACGATCCCGTACGTGACAGGTCAGTTCAACGTCAACGGGATCGTGTCCACCGAGAACGGGAGGCACCTGGTCGTCTCGCAGTCCTTCACCAGCGAACTCTTCCGGATCGACGTCGCCACCAAGGCGGTGACGGAGGTCGACCTCGGCGGCGACGCCGTGGCCGGCGACGGGCTCGCGCTGCTCGGCCGGATCCTGTACGCGGGCGAGCCGTTCCTCCACCAGGTCGCCAAGGTGTCGCTGTCGGGCGATCTGAGCACTGGGACGGTCCTGTCGAGGACGACCGATCCGTCGTTCCTCACGCCGACCACGCTCGCGGTGGCGGCCGGTCGCCTGCTGGTGGTGAACTCGCAGTTCGAGCGGCTGTTCGGGGGGTTGCCTCCGATCCTGCCGTTCACCATCTCGAGCATCCCACTGCCATAGCCGAGAGGGGTCAGCCGCCACGTGCGAGCCGGTCGCCGAGCTCGCGCGCCACGTCGATGATCGCGAGCACGTCCTCCTCGGTGGTCCGGAAGTTCACGAAGCACGGACGGAGGTAGACCTCGTCGTCGATCAGCGCCGAGGCCAGATACACCCGGCCGTCGGCCAGCATGGCCTGGGCGAGCCGGGCGTTGTGGTCGTTCAGGTCCGCCGCGCCCCTCGGGGTGTGGCGGAACGGGACGATCGAGAGCTGCGGGGGCGGCCCCAGCACCTCGAAGTCGGGCTGAGCCTTCACCGCCTCGTACAGCAGCCGGGCCTCGTGGAGGTTCCGCTCAATGGCCTCCCGGAACGCGGGCGCGCCGTGGGCCCGGAACGCAAGCCACGCCTTGAGCGCCCGGAACGGCCGCGAGTACTCGAGCGTGATGTCCACCGCGTGGAGCTCGTGGCGCTGGTGCGGCAGGTATCCCTCCTGGTGGGCGAACGCAGCGGCCAGGTCATCCGGCCGGCGAACAAGCACGACGCCGCAGGCCTTCGGGAGGTACAGCCACTTGTGCGCGTCGACCGAGCAGGAGTCTGCCCGCTCAACCCCGGCGAACAGGTGGGCCCCCGACGACGTGGCCGCGGCGGGAAGGCCGTAGGCGCCGTCGAGGTGGAGCCACACGCCCCGCTCCGCGCACACCTCGGCCAGCGCCTCGGTGGGGTCGACCGCGCCGGTCAGGGTGGTCCCACCCGTCGCCACCACTGCCACCGGCGTCACGCCCTGTTCCCGGTCCCGGTCGATGGCCTCGGCCACAGCGTCGGGACGGAGCTTGCGCTCATCGTCGATGGGGAGCGCCCGGATATTGCTCGACCCAATCCCCAGCAGCTCGACGGCGCGGGTGATCGAGTAGTGCACCTCCCGCGAGCAGTACACGGCGCCCCGCCGCCCGGCCATCCCGTCGGTGCGGCTGCCGGGCAGCGCCCGCTCCCGAGCCGCCGACAGCGCCGTCATATTGCTGATCGTCCCACCGCTGGTGAACGCTCCCCCGGCGGTCGCCGGGTAGCCGACGAACTCCGCTACCCACCGGACGGCCTGCTTCTCGATCTCGGTGGCCGCGCCGGCGTGGACCGCCAGGTTGATGTCGTAGCAGGAGGCCAGGGCGTCGCCGACGGCCCCGATCTCCAGTCCTGAGGAGCCGATGAAGGCGAAGTAGCGCGGCCGCGGCTGGGCGATGCTCTCGTCAAGGATCCTGGCCACGTCGTCGAGGACCTCGAACACCGGCGATGGCTCCTCGGGGAGGTCCGATCGGAGGAGCGCCCGCACCCGTTCGTCGAGCGGTGGCTCCTCGGGGCGGAACCGGTCGAAGCTCCGCCAGGCCTGTTCGATCAGCTTGGCCGCGCGGGCCAGCGCCTCCTCGCGCGGCGCGTCGAGCCGGAGCGGCGAGTCGGCCGGGGAGGCGAACCCGCACTGCGGAGAGACGGCCAGTCGTTCCATCCCCTTCACATACCCGGCGGCTTCCTCCATCCTGCGCACGAGGTCGTCCTCGTCCTCCAGTCGGGGGGTCTTGGTGCTGACCAGGCCCATGACGATCACCGACCCCGGACGCAGGAATCGGATCGGCTCGAAGCCGCCATCGCGCCGCAGGTCGTCCCACTCCACAAGGAAGCGATCGTAGGGAAGCTCTCCGAAGACCCGCTCGGCCACGGGCTCGAGCGAGCCCTCGCACATCCACGACGAGCGGTAGTTCCCTCGGCAGATGTGGAGTCCAATGGTTACGTCGTTCGGCATCCCCTCGAGGACGGCGGCATCGGCGGCGATGGCCCGGTCCATCAGTGTCGCGATGTCGAAGCCCGCGGCCTCGAACCTCCCGATCCATGTCGGGTCGACGAGGTACGGATACAGCGGGAAGTCGAATTGCAAATAGATACCTCCTGCTCCTAAGACCTCACGGACGAGGCTTCGCTCAATCTCGATGGCAGCCTCCGCGAACTCCTCCACTGACTCGTACGCGCCTGCAACGGTCGTGAACGGATGGAGGAAGATAGATGCCGCCGGCAGGGTGACCTTGAAGGGGTGTCCGCCGGTCACCTCGGCCATGAACGCCGCCTCCCGAGCCGCAGGCGAATCGACCTGCTTCAGAGGCTCGACGATCTCATGGACCGCCAGTTCGACCTCGTCGCCGCGAGCGTTGTGGAACGACACCGTCTTGCCGGTCCGAACGCCTGATACGGCGTCGAAAAACGAGTTCAGAAACATCCAACGCCTGAACTCACCGTCGGTGACCACGTCCAGACCGAGATCGATCTGCCTCTGGACCGCCTGACGGATGGCGCTGTCCTCGAGCCGTCGAAGTTGGGAGCGATCTTTCCGCCGCTCGTCTTCCAGGACGGCTGAGTGCCCGCGTTCGTAGAAGACATCGACGGCTTGACGCAGGGCGGGAGGACGCAGCAGCGAGCCAACTACCTCTGCACGGGCGGGACGGCGTGGTGACCGCATTGATGAAGGTTACCTAGATGTAGTTCCCACGGACGTTGTTGACAGAAGCGAGAGCCCCTCCGCTCCGATCCGGGGGCTCATGGCTAGCGCGCCTCCCGGTAGCGGAGGTAGACGACTCTCGAGCTGAAGGTGCGGGTCTCGACGAGTTCGAGATCCACCCGGCGCTTGCGCTGGGGGAAGAACGGAATGCCACCGCCAACCAGCACCGGGTGGACCATGGCCCGGTACTCGTCGATCAGACCCAACGCGGCCGCCTCGGCTGCGAGAGTCGCGCCGCCGATCGCGATGTCGTCCTCCCCCGGCTCGGCTCGCAACCGCTCGATCTCCTCCGCCAGGCCGCCGGAGGCCAGGCGGGCATGGCCCTGCACCGCCGACAGCGTGGTGGAGAACACCACCTTTGGGAGCGGCTTCCAGATCGCGGCCCACTCGAGCTCCGAGTCGTCGAGCGACGGATCCTGGTCGGCGGTCTCCCAGTACAGCATCGTCTCGTACAGCCGTCGTCCCAGCAGGTGCACGCCGACCCCTCGTATCTCGTCGATCCAGAAGCGAAAGACCTCCTCGTCGGGCACCGTCCAGTCGAAGTCGCCGTCCGGCCCGACGATGTAGCCGTCAAGTGAGACGCTCATCGAATAGGTCACGCTGCGCATCAGAAGTCCTCCTCGGTAATGGGTTCGACAGTACGACCTCCGGACGCCGCAGGACTCATCGCGGCTCGCGGGATCCCCTGGGCTAGGTCTGGAACTGACGGACATAGGGTTCGTCAAGAGCACCAAATCGAACTGCACGTACCGGGCCCCTGCGGCGATCGCGTCGGCCACCAGCTGGCGTTCAATCTCGATCGCGTCCTGGACGTATTCATCCAGCGAGTCGTATTCCCTACCATCCGGCCCGGCGACGGTCGTCAGCGGGTGGGTGAAGATCGAGCCGGCCGGGAAGGTCACCTTGAACGGGTATCCCTCGGCAGCGTGGGCCATGAAGGCGGCCTCGCGGGCACCCGGCGAGTCCACCACTCGGAGCCGGTCCACGATCTCGTGGACGTTCAGCTCAACGCCCTCGCCGCGGTCCCTCCGGAACCGCACGGTCTTGCCTGTGCGGATCCCGCTCACCGCGTCGTAGAACGAGTTCATGAACATCCAGCGGCGGAACTCTCCGTCCGTCACGATGTCCAGGCCGATGTCGATCTGGCGGCGCACCGTGTCGCGGATAGCCCCGTCCTCGAGCTCCCGAAGCTCGGCGCGGTCCTTGCGACGTTCCTCCGCGAGCACGGCCGAATGGCCGGGCGCGTAGAACGCCTCGACTACGGCCGTCCTCAACGCGGGAGGCCGGAGCAGCGACCCCACGACCTCGGCCCGGGCGAAAGTCCGAGGAGTCACGGTGGTCATCGTAGCCGGTACGGCGGATCGGCCGCACCGGCGAGCTCCGTCGCCGCCGACGCAGCGGGCGTGGCACTATGGGCCACCAACCGAGCGATGCGGAGGTGATCCGATGAGCGCCACGCCGAAGGAGGAGACCTCGCGCAGGCCCGTCGCGCCCTATCTGGCGGTGGGCCTGTCGACCGTGGTCCATGGCGTGGGGAGCCGGAAGGACATCGAGCAGAACTTGGACATCGTCGAGGACGCGATCCACGCGGCGATGGGGATCATCTCGATCAACATGCCGGTGAAGTTGATCGCGTTCGCGGAGGGGGCACTCACCGGTTTCACCGACGAGGCCTTCGACGTCCCGCACGTCACGGCAGCCCGGGAGCTGTTCATCGACATCCCCGGTGACGAGAGCGAACGCTTGGCCGGCCTGGCGAAGATGTACAAGACGTATCTCGTCGTGCAGTGCAAGGCCCGCTGGCCTGAGGTGATGCCCGACCGCTACTTCAACACCCTGTTCGTGATCTCACCCCGGGGCGAGGTGGTCCACAAGGCGGCGAAGAACCACGTGTGGTGCCGCGAGCGGTCCTGTACGCCGCACGACGTCTACGACCGATGGGTGGAGCTCTTCGGCGACGGGATCGACGCCTTCTACCCGGTGCTTCGAACCGACGACATCGGCACGCTCGGAACGATCTGCTGCTCCGACGGGGAGTATCCGGAGGCCGTCCGGGCCCTCGCGTTCAACGGCGCCGAGGTCGTCTATCGGCCGAGCGAGGCCGTCCCGATGACGAACGTCGGCTATCCAGGTGGTGGAACGTGGCTGCTGCAGAACCGCGCCCACGCCCATTTCAACAACGTGTACGTGATCGCCCCGAACGTGGGTCCCGTCTACCTGCACCCGAAGATGAAGCACCCGTACGACATCGGGGGCGGGCACTCCCATATCGTCGACTACATGGGCAACGTCCTCTCCTACTCCCCTTCCGGCTACAACACGTTCGTCTCGGCGATCATCGACATCGAGGCGCTCCGCCAGTTCCGGGTCATGAACCTGAACTCCAACTGGATGAAGGACCTTCGCACCGAGGTCTTCCGGCGGATGTACGAGGATCCGATCCACCCCAAGAACCTGTGGCTGGAACAGGAGCCCGCCTCACACGCCGAGGTCGACGAGGTGTACCGCGACAACATCCGCCGGCTCCTCGAGCGCGGCTCGTTCACGCCGCCGGCCCACGAGTTCGAGGGTGCGAGGTTCTATCCAATGGACCCCGACCTGTCCCCCGCCGAGGCCTGGAAGCAGGCGAAGGAGCTCTGGGACGAACCGCCGGATGCGTAGCATGAGGCCGCCGAAGCTGATCCTGATCCTCAGCGAGAACTGGACGCTCACGTCGCCTCGTGACCTGCGGCAACTGGTCCGGTTCGCCGTCGAGGCCGAAGAGGCCGGCTTCGACGGGCTCATGATGAGCGAGCACATCGTGCTGGGCGCCAGCTCCGACGCTCGCGGGCTGCCGGGGAACCCCCGCGAGTATGCGCTGCCCGGGAATCAGGATCCCAGAACGTCCTGGCCGAGCTCGCTGGTCGTGCTTGGAGCCATCGCCGCGGCGACGTCTCGAGTGCGACTGATCGCCGGCGCGATGATCGCTCCGCTTCGGCACCCGCTGGTGCTGGCCAAGGAGCTCGCGACGCTCGACCTCATCGCCGAAGGCCGTCTCGTCGTCCAGCCCACGGTGAGCTGGCACCGAGCCGAGTACGAGGCGCTCGGCGTGCCGTTCGACGCACGTGGAGATCTGCTCGACGAGCACCTCGCCGCGTGGGGGGTGCTCTGGCGGGACACGCCCGCCTCGTTCGAGGGGAGCCACTACCGATTCTCCGGCGTGTATTTCGAGCCCAAGCCGTACCGTCCGAGCGGGCCGATCCTGTGGTTCGGCGGGAGTTCCCTCCACGAGCGCCTTCTCCGCCGCATCGTCGAGCACGGCAGAGGGTTCAATCCTCTGGGGTCGCCCAAGCCGGGGGACGTGGAGCGGATCGAAGAGGCCATGGCCGAGGCGGGCAGGGACATGCGCGAGCTCGAGCTCGTCGGCGGCACGCGAGGCACGTTCGCCGACACGACGAGCGTGGCCGACCTGGAGCAGGCGCTCGCGTCCATCCCCGTTCAAGTGGCGCGCGGGTTCACGTCGATCTGCATCAAACCATCCCAGTTCACGGACGATCCGGCGCAGGTCGGACCGCTTTGCCGCGAGATCGCGGCGCGGGTCTCTGCGCTCGTCGGCTGACGTCTGGCGGAGGACCGGTTACTCGCCGCTCTGCTGCGACCGGTGCTTCCCTGGGCCGCCCCAGTCGTCGCCGAGCGTTCGCGAAGCGAATCCCATCGGGACCTCCTCGAGGTCCGTGGCCATCGTGTCGTTCCACCGGTTGAGGAATCCGAAGAGACCGATCACGGCGAGGATCTCGATGATCTCCCCGTCGTCCCAGTAGCGGCGGAGCTCTTCAAAATGAGCCCCCGTCACCTCGTTCGGGACGAGCGCAGCGTCGCGTGCGAAGCGTAGGGCGGCTCGCTCGGCCTCGGAGAAGAGCTGGCTTCGCTCGAATTCCCAGATCGCCGCGATCTTTTCCTCGGGTACACCGCGCATCTTCGCATCGATCGCCTCGTGGGCCTGGCAGTATCGGCAGCCCGCCGACGTGCTCGCCACGATCGCGATCAGCGGTTTCAGCCCGACCGGGACCGTGCCGGTGCGCCAGATCTGGGTGATCAGCTCGCTGAACGCTCGGAGGATCTCAGGACGTCTGGCCATCGTGAAGAGGCTGTTCGGCACGAAGCTCATCGTCTCGTCGTACAGCCGGAACAGCTCCTCGAGCTCCGGATGCTCCTCTCGCAGGAGCGGCGTCATATTCGCCATCCTCGGTTCTCCTCCGCACGCCGAGATGAGGCACACTATCCCGCATTCGGAGGAGGCGGCGTGCGGCTCGAGAAGAGGGTGGCCATCGTAACGGGAGGGGGGACGGGGATCGGTGCAGCGATCGCAGGTCGATTCGCCCGGGAGGGAGCTTCCCTGGTTGTGACGGGGCGCCGCCCGGAGCCGATCGAGGAGATCGCTCGCCAGACCGGCGCGGTCCCCGTAGCCGGCGATGCGGCCGATCCGGCGCACATCGCCGACGTCGTCGCAACCGCCCTGGACCGGTTCGGCAGGCTCGACGTCGTGGTGGCGAACGCCGGGGTCGGGTTCGGCGGCAGCGCCGGCGACGTCACCGACGAACACTGGCACCGGACCATGGAGGTCAACCTCACGGCTCCCTTGTTGCTGGCCCGGGCCTCACTGCCGGCGCTGATCGATCGCGGGGCCGGGTCCATCGTGCTCGTCTCGTCGATCTCCGCCTTCGTGAGCCCGACGGACAGCGCAGCATACGACGCTTCGAAGACAGCCCTCGTGGGTCTCGCCCGGTCGTTGGCGGTGGACTACGGGCCGCTCGGCATCCGCGCGAACGCCCTGTGCCCCGGGTGGGCTCGCACGCCCATGGCGGACCGTTCGATGGACGACCTCGGCTCGGCCCGCGGCGTCTCCCGGGAGGACGCGTACCGGATCGCGACCGAGCACGTCCCGCTACGCCGGGCGGCGGACGCGGAAGAGATCGCCGCATGCTGCCTGTTCCTCGCCTCGGACGAGTCCTCGTTCGTGACCGGCGCGACGCTCGTTGTCGACGGCGGCACGACGGCGGTCGATGCCGGGACCATCGCGTTCGCCCTGCGGAGAGGTCGCCCCGACCACTGACCTACCTACAACCCTCCTCCGGCTCCGGCCTCGGAGAGCTCGGGGATCACCTGGCTCGCCATCTGCCGCCCCCTGAAGATGAAGCCCACGAACACGCCGAGGATCAGCGTGATGAGCACCGCCCAGGGGATCTTGTTCGCTGGATGCACGACCTTGTAGATGGCGCCCCAGAGCCCTCCGAGGGCGACGACGCAGCCGATCACTCCCGCGATCACCAATGCCCCCCGGTTCTCCGCATCCCACAGGCTCCGGATCCCGGCGAGCGCGACGGTGGCGTAGACGGCGGCGAGCGCGAAGCTCCCGTACCCGGCAAGCCAGCTGAACATGGGGAAGTACTCGGGGAACACTGCAACGTCCGGAGGCACGCCGGGGATCTCACGGGTGAGCACGCCGTGCCCCAGACGGGTCCAGAGGACGATCGCCGCGCAGAGTCCGACCGTGAACAGGATCGACCCCGACGGGGTCCCATAGCGAGGCGAAACCTTCGCGAGCGCTCCGGGGACCCTCCGATCTCGCGCCATCGCGAAGATACCCCTCGACGTCGAGACGGCCGCGCCCACTCCAACGGCGGTGATGTCCAGGATGACGATGACCTGGAGGATGCGATCGAAGAACACCGAGCCGAAAGCGTCCTTGCTGCCCAGGACGAACAGGGGACCGGTCGCGATGCTCTCCCCCCACTTCCCGGCGTCCAGGCCGAACCCGATGTCCTGCGCGTAGGCGGTGATCAGATAGAAGGCGCCCACCACGGCGATCGAGAGCAGGATCGCGCGCGGGATCGAGCGCTTCGGGTCGGCCGTCTCCTCGCCCAGATTCGCCGCCGTCTCGAACCCCACGAAGATCAGGACGCCGTACAGGATCCCGTAGAAGATCCCCGACCAGCCATCGGCGCTGGAGCTCGGGAGGAAGGGCTTGATGCTGTTGCTGTCCCCTCCCGCGCCGCCCTTGGCGATGATGTAGATCATGAACGCCAGGACCACGCTGGCGGAGACGAGGGACAGGGTCAGCTGGGCTCGTGTCGAGATCCGGACGCCGAAGTACAGGAGCACGAAGATGATCCCGCAGTTGATCAGACCCCACACCCAGTACGGCGGCGTTGACTTCCACCCGATGTCGTCGTGGAGCAACCCGTACACGATCCCGCCGAAGATCAGCGGGATCGCCGCGGTGAGAGCCATGGTCCCCCAGTAGTAGACCCAACCGGCCCAGAACCCGACAC
>WNFZ01003562.1_pt1 | contig 14569 bp, 14 predicted proteins | sample 5400081 | NCBI WGS metagenome assembly WNFZ01 (sample SAMN13153365, study PRJNA577476) | soil metagenome | isolation source: 80 cm soil or saprolite under grassland replicate 1 | place: USA:California | collected 2016-06-15
GATAGAGCCGCAGCAGATCTCCTGGATCATAGGGCGGCCGCCCAGTCTCATTGAGCTGTGCGTTGGTGAAACCGGCTTTGCTCAAATCGAGCTGCCCGGCGAAGGCATCGATGAAACGCACCGGATTTTCCCCCGTGATGTAATCATCCAAGACTTCGGGCAACAGCAGCGCCTCGCCTCGATCACTTCCAGCAATGTAGTTCATGCTGGAATCGGAGCTTGCCAGACCAACATCGCTTTTGCTACAACAACATCATCGGAAAACGAAAATACTTTTCACACAGTCTCACGATGCAGCCAACCCGCTGGCCGCTCCGATGTTGGAGCGGGGTCGAATTCCTGATCCTCCTTTTGACTTCGCCAGTGAAGCCAACGCTGATTCCCGGAATTCTAATGTATGCCAGCTTCGTCTTCTTTCTGTTGCGTCCGAACGCCTCGGCATATTTTACACATTCTGACAATGTCCCCAAATCAAAAACTTGGCATATGATTAAAACAATATGGACCGATTCTGCAATTGAAGATTTGAATGCTATCGGAGAATCTTTGGTTGAATTACCCGAGCCAAAGCCAAAGAAGAAAAAGAAATTGTAAGCAGATATAGGCTTACTTTATTTCAGTTAATCAATAAATGAATAAAATGAATCCAAAGGTTGATGTATTTCTAAGTAAAGCCAAAAAGTGGCAGGAAGAAATGAAGAAATTGAGAATGATCATTCTTGACTGTGGGCTGACCGAAGAATTGAAGTGGGGTAAACCTTGTTACACGTTTGAGAAAAGTAACATCGTTTTAATACATGGTTTTAAAGAATACTGTGCGCTTCTGTTTTTCAAAGGTGCCTTGTTAAAGGATGCCAATGGTATTCTAATCCAACAAACGGAGAATGTGCAGGCGGCACGCCAGAGTCGGTTCACCAATGCTCGGGAAATAGTTGAGATGGAGCCCATCCTGAAAGCCTATATTTATGAAGCCATTGAAGTGGAAAAAGCCGGTCTGAAAGTGAATTTTAAAAAGACTACTGAATTCAACATTCCTGAAGAATTTCAAAATAAATTGGATGAAATCCCTGCCTTGAAAAAGGCTTTTGATGCATTAACGCCAGGACGGCAAAGAGGATACATTCTTTATTTTTCTGCACCGAAACAATCGAAAACTCGGGAGTCAAGGATTGAAAAATGTATGCAGCAGATTCTCAATGGAAAAGGATTAAATGATCAGTGACGCCACCAAACGTTCGATACTTCGCTGGATTCACACTATGTTTGGCATTCCGATACTCGGTTATATTTATAGTCCGTTTGAAGAAATTCCAAACTACGCCCCCGCTGTTCGGTTTGTCTTCGCTCCTGTAATTGTCCTTTCGGGATTTTGGATGTGGAAAGGCCATCTCCTTACACGACTTATTTCGAAACAATCGGCCTAATCGGGGTCAACTCTTCACACGACACAGCGATAAAAAGGAAACCTCTATGAAAGGCGTGGAAACAAAAAAGGAATTGTCACCAGAACAACGTGAAGAACTGCTCAGAGCGTTGAAAGCCCGTTTCGAGAAAAATATGAACCGCCATAAAGGTCTTGAATGGGCTAAAGTAAAAGCAAAGCTAGAAGCTAATACCGAAAAACTGTGGTCACTCAATGAAATGACAAGAACCGGCGGTGAACCGGACGTTGTTGGTCATGATAAAAAGACGGGCGAATACCTTTTTTTTGACTGTTCAGCGGAAACCCCTAAAGACCGCAGAAGTGTTTGTTACGACCGTGAAGGCCAGGAATCCAGGAAAGAACATAAACCGGAAAATAACGCTATTGATATGGCAGCGGCCATGGGCATTGAGCTTTTAACGGAAGAACAATATCGAGAGCTGCAGAAACTTGGAGATTTCGATACGAAGACGTCGAGCTGGGTGAAAACACCTGCTGATATTAGGAAACTCGGCGGCGCCCTCTTTGGTGATCGCCGCTTCGGCCATGTCTTCGTGTATCACAACGGCGCGCAGTCTTACTATAGCGCCAGGGCGTTCCGTGGCTCGCTAAGGAGCTAGATTTATACTGTGAATTTAGCATTTCTTGAGGTTGGGGAAGTTTGTCGTCTGGAAGAACTGCTTTCAGATCCCGGTCGATTGGGAAATCGATAGAGAACTAGTGAAGGATTTGGTCCGGGCCCAGACTAGCCGAGCTGGATTAGTCTCCCTCGAGTTTTTTAGATCCACGCTAGCATTGTCTGCGTTCTTTTTTTACGTGGTGAACATCCTCGCCTTCGTCAACCAACCTCCGTGGCACATCAAGGCAGTCATCATCGCTGTTTTCAGTATTCCGGCAGTCGTATTCCTTCTGCTCGGGGCATTTTTCAGAGGCTTCAGTCACACGCGACGCGATACAGGCATTGTCTTGTTGAGTGCCTCAGCACTTTCTGCGCTCGTGATTCTCTCGTTTTTTTGCGTTTGGGCGTCTCCAGACATGACAAGGTATTTTTCCGTAGAGACATTTCATTTCTTTAGCGACACTGTATCTGGTATTCTTTGCCTCAGTCTTTATGTCCTCATTGGATTTGGCTTACTATTCATGCGTCGTCAAAGCGCCTAACCCCTATGTAGGGTGTCAAGTGTGGCGGGCGAGGGTGTAGGTAGTTTGTTTAGGTCATTGGTTCAATAGATTTGGGTTGAGGGTTAGGTTCGGGGACGCTTCCTCGCGCCGCCGCCGGTGCGCTTTGGCGCGCAGGAGGCTTCCTTTTTGCTCGTTGGTTTTTGTTTTTCCAGCGGCTCTTACTCCTATCCGTGGTCCGGCATCTGTCGGAAAGGTGGCCGGATTTGCGAACCCATCCTTTTCATTCTTTGTTTCCTTCTGTTCCGATCGACAGGCAGGTGATTCCGATCAACACGGACTTTTGGCGTGCTCAGCGGGGCAATTTCTACTAAATTTTGCAAATCAGTAGTAATGACGAATCGAAGAGAACTCGCGCTGATCTTGTTCTTACCAGCCAATCGGCAGCCGATGCGGTTGCCCTACAATTTCGGTGGCTGGGCAATCATTTGATCGACCAATCGCGGCAACGCCAGTGCAGCCGGCCCGCGCACCAGTTGCGTTGCGAATCGTGAAAGCGGCGTTTCCTCGGGGTTCACTTCGACTAGTTCGCCATCGCTGGCGATGGCGCGCAGTGCCCAATCGATGATGTACCCAAACGTGGCAGTTGTTCCGGCCACGATCACGAAATCGCAAGGGCCGTCCTCCAAATAATTCTCTACCCGCCGAAGTTCGTCCCACGGTAATTGTTCGCCGAACCAAATAACCCCGGGCCGCACGAGCGCACTGCATCGCGGACATCTCGGAACATCGTCCTCTTGCTCATGCGCTCGGTTTTGCGGGTGCTCGTGGCTGAATTGGCTGATGGAGGGACGAGCTCCCGCGAGTCTGCTGTCGCTGCGACGGTCACTTCTATCGGCGTCGCAGAGCTCCGCCCTCCAGTCACAGCGTGAACAGCGCGTGACAAAGATATCTCCGTGAATCTGCACCATCTTCTCTTTCGGCAATCCCGCGCGTGCATGCAGATCATCCACGTTCTGCGTGATCAGCAAGAACTCGTGCGCGTGCTGCGCTAGCTTCGCGATCGCCTTATGCGCTGGATTCGGCTGCGCATCGCGGATGCGCTGGCGTCGTTCTTGGTACCACTCCCAAACTAATTCTGGATCGTTCGCGAAAGCTTCCGGCGTAGCCAGCTTCGCGGGATTGAGATTCCGCCAGTAGCCGCCTTTGCCGCGAAATGTCGGGATTCCGCTTTCGGCGGAAACGCCCGCGCCTGTGAGGACAAGAACGCGTGCGTCAAGCATGGTGGAACAGGGTGGATCTCGCGTGTAATGTCGACAATCGATTCGGCGGCTGCATTCAAAAAAAGATCGCGTCGCTTGTCGAACACACGTATGACTCGAAGCGAAGTTATTCCTTTATGAAAAAACAAATACTGAAATCCGCGTTGCTCATCACGATTTGCCTGCAATCCGCGTCCGTCATTGCCGCGACGGATACGCCGGAAACGCGCCGCCGCGAAGCCGAACGTTACCTCCAGGCTACGCCACCGAAGGCAATGTTCGAGGACATGGCCGACAAGATGGCTGCAAACCTTCCGCCGGCTGACCGAGAGAAATTCAAACAAATGTTGACCTCGCAGCTCGACATCACGGCGCTAACTAAAGCGATGACTGATGCGATGGTAAAACATTTTACTACTGAGGAGCTGAAGGCATTGGCCGACTTTTACGGCTCGCCCGTCGGGAAATCGGCGATGCAAAAGTTCGGTGCTTACATGGCGGACGTAATGCCAACGATGGAGGCTGAGATTACAAAGGCGCAGGCGAAAGCGAGCCAATCACTCCCGAATCAGTCGCCGCGCTAAGATCGACATCGTGCAAGATCGGCAAGTTGTTTGCTGTAGAGGCGCTTGTGCCAAGCACCTGCTTTTTGTTCAGCCACGCTTCCAGTCTTTCGATCTCACCTTGCCAGGGCCATTCCTGGCCTGGCAGTCTTTAACGAACCCGGCCCGCACTGGATTCCGATAAACGTATTCCCATTTTTTCGCATAACTTTCGCTGTGGCGAATGAGATGGTCGAAGAAACCGGATTGCCTGTAGCAATCGCCGAATCTAAATTTCAGGCGCTTGGCACAAGCGCCTCTACAACCGAATCAATCCCAGCCGATTTGGCGGGCCTTGTCTTGTTGTCCGAGCCAGGTCTGGACGCTAATTGATTGCCACCCCAGCCTCGCTTCGCCAGATTCAAAATATGAATGGGACCACAAAAGAGATTGCATCCGGCGCCGTGCGCGAAATTGAACTAGAGCTAAGGGACATTTTTACAAGGGTGGTGGAACGCGATCCGCATGAGGCGGTTAAGATGCTGGAACCATATCCGGACGAGTTTGTGGTTCAGATGCTGGAACTCCTAAACCCCGCGTCAGCAATAAACATCCTCCAACGCTTCGCTCCGCCGCGACGGCAGACGATTCTGGCTACGGCTTCCCCGGAAACCGATCAGCAATGGATGCGCAACCAAACGTACCCGGAGCGTACCATCGGACGATTGATGCAGCCGCCACTAGCCGTTTTTCGTCCGCAAACGACCGTCGCCGAAGCAACCGAACAAATTAGACATCTGGCCAGGAAAGCCATTATCACCTACGGTTTTGTCACAGACGAGCAGGAGAAACTTCTTGGCGTTATCGTGATGCGCGACCTGCTGCTGGCGCAAAGCAATCAGCGCCTGGAGGAGATCATGCTCGCGAATCCGTTCTATCTCACGCCGGAAATGTCTCTGCCCGATGCGATGAGAGCGGTGTTGGCTCGGCATTACCCGGTTTATCCGGTCTGTGACAACACGGGGCGACTGATCGGACTGTTACGCGGCCAAATGCTCTTTGAAGCAGAGGCGATTGAGTTGAGCGCACAACCGGGCGAAATGGTCGGTGTAGAAAGAGAGGAGCGACTGACCACGCCGTGGTTGCGGAGTCTGAAATTCCGACACCCGTGGCTCCAGATAAATCTATTCTGCGGATTGCTCGCCGCCGTCGTAGTCGGTCTTTTCCAGGAAACAATCGACCGTATCATTGCCCTGGCGGTGTTCCTACCGGTGCTCATTGGTCAGGCGGCAAACACCGGAGTGCAGGCGCTATCAGTCTCCTTAAGGGGGATGACTCTGGGCGATTTGAGAACAGGGAGGGAACGTATGCTCCTCATCAAGGAAATGTTGCTGGGAACATTCAATGGAGCATTAACCGGGATAACTGGAGGAATCGCGATGTTCATCTTCGCCACTATGGTGAAGAGCCCGGCAGCGGTGATGCTCGGCGTTGTTGTATTTCTAGCGACCACCATCAGTTGCCTCATCAGCGGCGTGGCCGGCGCGATGGTGCCATTGGTTCTCAAAAAATTTGGGGCCGATCCTGCGATGGCGTCAAGCATCGTGGTGACAACCTTTACCGATGTTGGCTGTCTGGCTGTTTTTCTCGGTCTGGCGACAGTACTGATCTGAAAAGATCGCTCGGGGTCAGCTATAATCTTGATGCCGCACTAGGTGCGGGCTTTTCGTCGATTGCCACCTTGACTCGCCGTGCTCCTGCTCAGCACCACAGCACAATACGCGCTTACTTCTTCTTCGATTCTTTCTTCGAATCGCGCTCGGATTCCTTCGACTCCTCAGATTCCTTTGATTCTTTGCGCTCTTTTTTGGATTCGCCGGGGCGATATTCTTCCTGCTCGGCGGCGGCAAAGGCTTTCTCCAGGCCGACCATGTCTTCGCCGGGTCGAAGCGTATCGAAGGTTTCGGCCTCTTTGCGTAGTTGTTCTTCGGTGTAGTTGGCGGCTTTGATCGACAAGCCGATCCGGCGCTCGAGTTTATCCACCTTGATGACACGCGCTTCGACTTCCTGGCCGACCTTGAGCACGTCTTTTACCTTCGCGACGTGTTCTTCGCTCAACTGCGAGATGTGGACGAGGCCGTCGATATCGTCTTGCAATTGCACGAACGCGCCGAAGCTGGCGAGCTTGGTCACTTTGCCTTTTACCAGATCGCCGATCTTGTATTTCTCATCGATGGTCTTCCACGGATCTTCGGTCAGCTGTTTGATGCCGAGACTGATCCGCTGATTTACTTTGTCGATGTCGATGACAACGGCTTCGATTTCGTCGCCTTTTTTAAAGACTTCACTTGGATGATTGATCTTGCGGGTCCAGCTCAAATCGGAAACGTGGATCATGCCGTCGATGCCTTCGTCGAGTTCCACAAATGCGCCGTAGGCGGTCATGTTCCGAATCTTGCCTTTCACGGTGGTGCCGATGGTGAATTTCTTCTCGATCTCATCCCACGGATTGGGTTCGAGCTGACGCAGGCCCAGTGAAATTTTTTGTTCCTCTTTGTTTACGCCTAGCACAACAGCTTCGACTTCCTGCCCGGAGCTGAGAATGTCGGACGGGCGCATGATGCGTTTGGTCCAGGAAAGTTCGGAGACGTGGATGAGACCTTCCACCCCTTCTTCGATCTCAACAAACGCGCCGTAAGGAACGAGGTTCGTGATTTTGCCTTTGACGCGCTGACCGGCCGGGAAACGTTCCTCGATCTGGTCCCACGGATTCTTCTGGGTCTGCTTGAGCCCTAGAGATACGCGCTCTTTTTCCTTATTGATGTCGAGCACGATGACTTCCAACTGCTGCCCAACCTTGAGCAACTCGCTGGGATGTCCCAGCCGGCCCCAGGTCATATCGGTGATGTGGAGCAGGCCATCCATGCCGTCGAGATCGATGAACGCGCCGAAGTCGGTGAGATTTTTCACGCTCCCGATTACGCGGTCGCCAACGTTGACGCCTTCCATGAATTTCTGTCGCTTTTCGCTGCGCTCCTGCTCGATGACCTCGCGCCGGCTAAGCACGACGTTTTTTCGATCGTCATTAAGCTTAACGATCTTGAAATCGTAGGTGTTGCCAACGAATTGCTGCAAATCCTTTGGCGGAACGACGTCGATCTGAGATGCCGGCAAAAATGCCTCGACGCCGATGTTTACCATCAGGCCGCCTTTTACCACCGATTTTACCTTGCCTTTGATTAGCCCATCCCCCTCGAAAACGTGCACGATTTTGTACCAGTTTTGGCGGTAAGCGGCTTTTTCCTTTGAGAGGACAACCATGCCCTCGTCGTTTTCCAGCCGCTCGAGCAATACGTCCACTTCGTCGCCTACTTCGAGCGAATCGACATCATCAAATTCCGCTATGGGAATGACCCCCTCGGATTTGTATCCGATGTCCACCAACACCTCGCGTGGACGAACCTCGAGTATGCGTCCCTTAACGATGCTTCCCTCGCGGAAATCCGGCATCGGTTTCGACATCACATCCTGCATTTGCACCATAAAATAAAAAAGCCTCCTTCAGACCTGTACCTGTAGCAGCGGTCTATGATCGCTGAAAATTTCCGCGCAGCTGCAACCAGCGGAAACGAAGGGCCATAGTAGGCGTTTTCGACAGTTTGGTCAACTTCTCCGCACGAGACCGCAGAGGCAGCCGTGCCGGCTGCGGATTCTTATTAGGGCAGCCGGCACGACTGCCCCTTCAGCTGCCAAATTCGAGACTGGACGTTGGACGTTGAGCGTTGGGCATTTTCCCCTTAGTTTAAGAACCACATGTCGATCTTGCGCCTGGCATCCGTATTCATTCTGCTCGCAGCGACATCGCTTCGCGCAGAACCATCGGCCGAGCAAAAAGTTCTCGACGCAATTAAATCCCCGGACCCGACGGTCGTGCATTTATGGGCGCCCTGGTGTTCGAATTGTCAGGCTGAATTGAAAAACGGCGGCTGGCTGAAAATGGCGAAAGACAATCCGCAGGTGAGATTCTATTTCGTTTCCGTCTGGAACGGCGGCGAAGACGGGCGCGCGATGCTGAAAAAATTCGACATCGCCGATCAACCGAATGTCACGATTCTGGCCGATCCCGGGCCACGCGGCAACAATCACATCAAGCACTTTGCCGGTCTGCAGCTCTCGTGGATTCCAACAACCTGGGTGTATAAAGGCGGCGATCTGCGTTACGCGTTGAACTACGGCGAAGTCCGCTTCCCAGTTTTGCAGCAATTTCTTGAGGACAGCAAATCGGAATGGTCGCACAAAGGCGAACCGAAGATCCAGTGAGGCCTTAGAATGATCGAAATTCCTCCCGTCCCGTCGATCTCGCACGATAAACCGCCAGCGATCCTTTCGCTGATTGGCGACACGCCACTGGTGGAGATCACGCAGATGGACACCGGGCCGTGTCACCTTTTTCTGAAATTGGAAAATCAAAATCCGGGCGGGTCGATTAAGGATAGGATCGGACTCTCGATGATCGAAGCGGCCGAGTGCGAGGGAAAATTGGAGCCTGGCGGCACGGTTATTGAAGCGACGGCAGGGAACACCGGGCTGGGCCTCGCGCTCGTTGCCGGCGCGAAAGGGTATCGCGTCCTGCTTGTAATCCCAGATAAAATGTCGCAGGAAAAAATTTCCCATGTGAAAGCGCTCGGCGCCGAGGTGCGGATCACGCGTTCGGATGTGACACGCGGCCATCCGGAATATTACCAGGACATGGCCGCGCGACTCGCTGAAGAAATCCCGGGCAGCTTTTACGCGAATCAGTTTGGCAATCCGGCAAATCCTCTCGCGCACGAGCGCACCACCGGGCCGGAAATTTGGGAACAAATGCGGCATGATGTCGATGCGATCGTCGTGGGCGTCGGTTCCGGCGGGACGTTGACTGGACTAGGCCGCTTTTTCAATCGCGTCAAACCGCGGCGCGGCATCGAAATGATTCTGGCCGACCCGGCGGGCTCTATTCTTTATCAATATGTTAAGACCGGCAAACTGGGGGAAGCAGGGAGTTGGGCCGTGGAAGGGATCGGCGAGGATTTCATTCCGGAGATCGCGGACATGTCGCTGGTCACGGACGCATTCGAGATTGATGACGAGGAGAGTTTTGCGACTGTGCGCGAGCTGTTGCGCAAAGAAGGGATTTTCGGCGGCTCATCCACTGGCACGCTCGTGGCCGGCGCGCTGCGTTATTGCCGGAAACAAACGAAACCAAAACGCGTCGTCAGCTTTGTCGTGGATACGGGGAACAAATATCTTTCCAAGATGTACGACGATTTCTGGATGGCGGAGCAAGGATTCATTCACCGCGCGCCGCACGGGGACTTGAGCGATCTGATTTCGCATCGTTACGAAGCCGGCGAAGTAATTTCAGTCGGACCGACGGACACGTTGCTGACCGCATTCAAGCGCATGCGCGATGCAGATGTCTCGCAGTTGCCAGTCGTCGATCAAAACGGGCGCGCCATCGGGATTCTTGATGAATCCGATGTGCTCGTGAAAGTGCACCGGGATCCGTCGCACTTTAACGATCAGGTGAAAAATGCGATGACCGACAGGCTCGAAACGCTCCCGCCAACGGCGAAAATCAATGATCTGCTGGAGGTTTTCGATCGCGGCCGCGTCACCATTGTGATGGATGACAATAAGTTCCTTGGGCTGATTACCCGGACCGATTTGCTCTCTTATTTGCGGCTGCACATGCCGAAATCATCAGGCTCGCCGGCATCAGGGCCTTCGTAACTCAGGCATCTTGCCTGAGCTGTCGAGCGGGCATCTTGTCGGCAAGCCCGGAGACTTTCATCCGCGTAATCCGCGCTTAAGGTTAGTTCCAAATGAAAAAACAGCAGCAGTTTTCCACGCGGGCGATTCACGCCGGCCAGGAGCCCGACCCGTCCACTGGCGCGATCATGACGCCGATTTACGCAACATCAACATACGTCCAGGCAAGTCCGGGCAAACATAAAGGCTACGATTATGCGCGCTCTATTAACCCGACACGGCTCGCTTACGAACAGTGCATCGCCGATTTGGAAAGCGGCACCCGCGGGTTTGCGTTCGCATCCGGGCTTGCTGCGATGTCCACAGCGCTGGAAGTGCTCGAAAGCGGTTCGCATATCGTCGCGAGCGACGATCTTTACGGAGGTACATTTCGATTATTCGAAAAAGTCAGACGCCGCTCGGCTAATCTCGATTTTGTCTATGTCGATCTGACCAATGCAAAAGATTTCGAACGCGCGATCAAGCCGAACACACGCATGGTATGGATCGAGACTCCAAGCAATCCGCTGCTCAAGCTGATCGATCTGGAAGCGATCGCGAAAATTGCACGCGAGCACAAGATCGTTTCGGTTTGCGATAACACGTTTGCGACTCCGTGGATTCAGCGGCCGATCGAGGCCGGCTTCGATCTGGTGATCCATTCCGCCACCAAATATCTGAACGGACATTCCGACTTGGTCGGCGGCGTCGTTGTAGTCGGCGAGAACAAGGAACTCGGCGACCAGATTGCGTTTTTACAAAATTCAATTGGCGCAATCGCGGGGCCGTTCGAAAGCTTTCTGGTCATGCGCAGTTTGAAAACCCTTGCGCTGCGCATGGAGCGGCACTGTTCAAACGCGATCGAAATTGCGCACTGGCTGGAGGAACAACCGCAAGTGAAATCGGTCAGTTACCCCGGCCTAAAATCGCATCCGCAGCATGATCTCGCCCGAGAGCAAATGCGCGGCTTCGGCGGCATGGTGACGATTGTTCTGAAGACCGATCTCGCTGGGACGAAGCGTTTTCTGGAAAACACGCATCTATTTTCGCTGGCGGAAAGCCTTGGGGGCGTCGAGAGCCTCATCAATCATCCCGCCCTTATGACGCACGCGTCGGTGCCGAAGGAACAACGTGAAGCGCTTGGCGTAACCGATTCGCTCGTTAGGCTATCGGTTGGCGTGGAAGACGTGCGCGATCTGACAGACGATTTGAAGATCGCACTCGAAGTGATTTAATGGCGGAGGATAGGCATCTTGCCTGTCTCGGCTGGTAGGCATCCTGCCTGCCGAAAAGACGCAGGCTGGAAGCCCGCTCGCCGAGCCAGCCATGATGGCTATCTTCCGTTTTGTCATCAGCGCGACATCAGTTATGCGTGGATCTGAACGCCGCGCTTTCTGCCATTCAGAAAAGCAAACACGTATCATTCGAATCCAACGATAGGATGAGGCACGTATGGCGCCTCGAGCGCGTCAATTTCTGCCTCAGATAATTTTATAGCCAATGCCCCAACTGCTTCCTCAAGATGATGAAGCTTGGTCGCGCCTACAATTGGCGCGGTCACAGCCGGCTGGTGAAACAACCACGCCAGCGCGATCTGTGCACGTGTGATGCCTCGCACTTCGGCGATTTCCCCGACACGATCTACTACTGGCTTGTCCGCTTCTTCGGTTCCCGAATAAATCTGTTTGCCGTACTCATCGGTCTGACTGCGCGTCGTGCTGGATTGCGATTCCCAAGCACGTGTCAAGCGACCGCGCGCCAGTGGACTCCATGGCAACACGCCGATGCCTTCTGTTAAACAGAGACCCAACATTTCACGTTCCTCCTCGCGGTTAAGCAGATTGTAATGCGGCTGCATTGAAACAAAGCGCGTCCATCCATGGAGATCTGCCAGGTAAAGCGCCTTACAAAATTGCCACGCGAACATGGAGGACGCGCCGATATAGCGCGCCTTTCCTCCTTTGACGATGTCGTGAAGCGCTTCGAGCGTTTCCTCAATCGGCGTCTCGTAATCCCAGCGATGAATTTGATAAAGATCGACATAATCAGTTCCGAGCCGTCGCAGACTATTGTCGATCTCCGTCATGACGGCCTTGCGGGATAATCCGCGACCGTTAACGTCCGGGCGCATCGGGAAATAGACTTTGGTCCCGACGATGACTTCCTCGCGCTTTGCAAAATCGCGGAGCGCGCGGCCTAAAACTTCTTCACTCGCACCGTTTGAATACATATTCGCGGTGTCGAAAAAATTGATTCCGAGTTCGAGCGCTCTCTGGATGAAAGGCCGGCCTTCTTCTTCATCCAAAAACCATTTCTTTTTCACCATTCCGTAGCTCATGCAGCCCAAACAGATTCGGGACACTTTGAGGCCGGTCTTGCCAAGGTTTGTGTAGTTCATTCTTTTATTACTCCTCATTATTGCTTCGTTTCAAAGCCACGCCGGCGATCACCGCGCCGATACCCATTAACTCGGAAACGGAAGGTATTTGGCGCAGGACAATTATTCCGATCACGCACGCGGTCGCGGGCAGCAGAGACAGCAAAAGCGCAAACGTGGCTTTCGACAATCGCGCCATCGCAAATTGATCGCAGATGTATGGTATGACGGACGAACAGATGCCAACTCCTATGCCGGCGAGAATAAGTTTCGGATCGAGCAGCGCGCCAAATGCGCTTCTTAATCCAATTGGGCTGACGATGATCATCGCAACGACCATCGCAATGGCGAGACGTTCTACCCCGCCGCGACCGCCTTTGCCGGCGATCTGGTGTCCAAGCAAAATGTAAAGAACGAACAACGCGCAATTGGCGAAGGCAAAAATGTAGCCGGCTGATGCGCCACCGATTCGCACGCTCGTGAGCAGGAAAACGCCTCCGATGGCCAGGAGAAGAGCGGCGAGGTTACGCATTGTTCGCACCCCCGCCGCCGCGAGCGCGATCGGTCCGAGAAATTCAATCGTTCCCACCGTCGCGAGTGGCAGCCGGCTGATCGCCAGATAGAAACAGACGTTCATGCTCGCGAGCACAATGCCTAATGAAATCACGACTCGACGTTCGTTCGCATCCAACTCTTTGAATAACCGCCATGGGCGTTTCCAAAATGCGAACACCACCGCCGCGCTTGCAATCCGCAGCCATGCGACTCCTAGTACATCGACGTGCGCGAAAAGAAGAACCGCGAAAGCTGGACCAAGATAGTGAAAGATGGCGCTGCCGACGAAAAACATTTCCGGTGGAATCCTTCGTTCCTTACGCATCTGCGCCCGTGTGAGTGGATGCCCCGGCGATATGACCTCGTCTGTCATATAGAACCAAGATAAAACGTCAACCCATTGCGTCAACACTAGTTAAGGATAATATGGGACATTACTATATTATATTAAGGCACAATTAGTGATTAACTGATGAATAATGAAGTAATAGCCGCAGATAGCAAAAATATCGAAATAGTGCGCTTGCTGCAAAAAAATCCCCGGATGTCGATCGCGGAGTTGGGTCGGAAGATTGGGATGTCCAACCCAGCCGTCAAAGAGCGTGTACTTCGTTTGGAAAAGAGCGGCCTGATCGCCGGCTACCGGCTCGAGGTAGATCCGAAGGCGTTCGGACATGCAATCACCGCCTTTGTCAGGATTCGGCCGCTTCCCGGGCGTTTGCCGAAAATCGCTGCGCTGGCGCAATCGATTCCGGAGGTTGTGGAATGTCATCGAATCACTGGCGAAGATTGCTTCATTCTCAAAGTCCACCTGCCGGAGATTGCATCGCTGGATCGAGTGCTGGATCGCTTTCTCGTTCATGGGCAAACGACCACGTCGATTGTTCAATCATCGCCCGTGCCGCCCCGATCGCCGCCGCTTCCAAAAACGTCCGCCCGCGGTGGCGCAAAACGTCCGTGATTCAAGGGACGATTCGCAAACCGCGTTCGAGGCGATCCAGGTGGATCGCGCGCTCCGTCGTGCGATGTTAGAAGTGACGCCGGAGGATAGGCATCTTGCCTGTTTCGGCCGGTGGGCATCCTGCCTGCCGAAAAGACGCAGGCTGGAAGCCCGCTCGCCGAGACAGGCATGATGGCTATCTTCCATTTTGCATTGCCGCGATTCCTTTAATCTTCCGCTATGGGCAACACGTTCGGCCGACTTTTTCGCGTCACGACATTTGGCGAATCGCACGGCGGCGGTATCGGCGTAGTAATCGACGGCTGCCCCCCGAACATCGACATCTCAGATGCGGAGATTCAACGAGAGCTGGATCGCCGTCGCCCGGGTCAAAGCAAACTCACTACGCAACGGAAGGAAGAAGATCGTTGCGAGATTCTTTCCGGCGTATTCGAAGGCAAAACGCTTGGCACACCTATTGCGATTCTGGTGCGCAATAAAGACGCTCGGCCGGAGGATTATGTGGAAATCGCAGGAAAATTTCGACCGTCCCATGCTGAT
>WNFZ01009272.1_pt1 | contig 14566 bp, 17 predicted proteins | sample 5400081 | NCBI WGS metagenome assembly WNFZ01 (sample SAMN13153365, study PRJNA577476) | soil metagenome | isolation source: 80 cm soil or saprolite under grassland replicate 1 | place: USA:California | collected 2016-06-15
TTACTGCTCCGACAGTTATGGCTGCTTGCCGCCATAGGCGACTTTTCTCAGCGCCTCAAAACTGGACCGCATCCCACAAAGCATTCAGCAGGCAGCGCGCTCACTTGGCGCGACACCGGCGTTCTGCGCTAGCTGCGTGATGGACGCTGCGCCGGCTGCGCACCCTTGAGGCGCAAGCCGGCGATGATGTACAGGACGCCCAGGACCAGCGCGTAGCCGCCCAGGAGCCAGACCAGACTGATCAGGCCCGTATCCGGCGCGGCGGCCAGCAGAAAGCCCAGGACGATCGACAGCGCGCCGGCCAGGCCGAGCAGCCACATATCCGAGAGCGCCCGGCGGAACTCGATTGCTGCGACGATTTCGAATACGCCCGAGATGATCGCCCAGGCTGCGATGATATAGAGCAGCGCGTAGGCTGTCACAACCGGATAGAAGAAGGTCAGAAAGCCCGCAGCGATGCCAGCGCTGCCCGAGAGCACCAGCCAGCCACTCCCACGATCGACATGGAACGCCATGACGAGCGCGGTGACGCCGTCCACCAGCATGTAGGCGCCGAGCAGGATCACCAATGCCCCGACGGTGTCGCGCGGATAGGCGAACGCGAGGATGCCGAACAGGATGCCTATAATGCCCCGCAGGACCAGGACCCACCAATTTTGTGCCAGTCGACCCAACATAGGAGTGCCCCCTTGCTTGAGTGCATCAGTATTCTACAGCCGATCGGTTCCTTGCCGTCTGTTCCTCTACCCAGCACATACCAGTCGCCGGATATAGCTGCAGATTACACGATAGGCAGGTGTTGGTCGTCTCCTATCGGGCCAGGCGCGATCTGGCGAAATGGACAGCTGTGCGTACGCATCAGCTATCGGGGCGATCCCTTACCTTTCGATAAGCCATGACGCCGATCTATGGTACGAAGAAGATCAATGCTCGCTGTAGACGGCAAATGGCGCAACATCTCCTACACTATCGATGGCTGCGGGAAGCTCGTTGACCGCGGCTGGAAGGAGCAAATCGAATGAATATAGTGATCCTTGTGCAGCTGGCAATCGTCGGCGCCTGGGCTGCTACCATCCTCCGACACACGCGCCGACTCCTTCGGCTCGCACACGTGAACCCGGTATGGACCTCGCAGGATCAGAGGGTTCGCCCGTTGGCGAACCGGATCTGGTGGTGGCTTGGCCGCGAGGAGTTCTGGCGCACAGCGCAGGTAGATACCTTGCACTGCGTGGAGATAACGTTGATGGTGTTTCTGCTGGTGCATGGTTTATAAATGGTGTGACCGTGACTAATCACCAAAAACATGTGGTTGTCGTCGGCGCGGGGTTCGGCGGGCTGAACGCCGCCAGGCGTCTCTCCGGCCACGGCTTTGATGTGCTGCTGGTCGATCGCAACAATTACCACCTGTTCATACCATTGCTCTACCAGGTTGCGACCGGCAACCTGGGTACAGAAGAGATCGCGGGGCCGCTGCGCCAGATCTTCCGATCCCGCCGGGATGTGCGCTTCCTGCGCGCCAGCGTGCAACAGGTCGACCTGGAGCGGCGCCAGATTGTGACCGACGCTGGGCCTCTCGACTATGACTACCTGGTGCTGGCGCCGGGCAGCGTCACCAACTACTTCGGCAACAGCGCTATACAGCAGCAGGCCTACGATTTCAAAGCACTCGACGACGCGGCCGCGCTGCGCAGCCATATTCTGGATATGTTCGAGCGCGCCACCCACGCGGCCGACCCACAGCAGCAGCAAGCCCTCTTGACATTCCTGATCGTCGGCGGTGGACCAACCGGCGTCGAGTACGCCGGCGCGCTCGCCGAACTCGTACGGCACACGCTGCGCAGGGATTACGCGCACTTGCCGATGCAGCAGGCCAAGATCTATCTGGTTGAAGGGCTGCCCTATCTGCTTGCGTCATTTCCCGATCGCCTGCGCCAATACGCCCAGCGCCGGCTCGAGCGGCTTGGCGTCGAGGTGCGGCTCAATATGCTGGTGAGCGCGGTCGAGGGCGAGCATGTGCAGCTCAATGACGGCACGGTCATTCGTGCCGCGACGCTGGTGTGGGCCGCCGGGGTGCAGGCGCCACCGCTGATCGAGACACTCGACGCACCGAAAGCGCGTGGCGGGCGGGTCAAGGTCGCACCGGATCTCAGCCTGGTCGATCATCCGGAGGTATTTGTGGTCGGCGACATGGCTTATCGCGAGCAGGACGGACAGCCCATTCCCCAGCTGGCGCAGCCGGCGATACAGGGTGGGCGCTATGTCGCCAAGGTGATTGTGAAGCAGCGCGAGCGCGGCGAGCATGTGCCGCCGTTCCGCTATCGCAACCTGGGGACGCTGGCCGTGATTGGCCGGTTCGCCGCGGTCGCGGATCTGCCGGTTCTATCGCTCCAGCTGACCGGCATCATCGCGTGGGTGATCTGGCTGGTCGTGCATCTGTACCAGTTGGTTGGCTTCCGTAACCGCATTGTTGCCATGCTTGACTGGGGCTATGACTATGTGCGTTTCGACCCGCCGGTGCGCCTGATTACGGGCAGTGCCGAGGAACACGTCCTCATCGCAAAGGAGTAATACTGATGTCCGCACTACTTCCAATCAATATTGCTTCACGTCCCGTCACCGTTGTTGGTGCGGGAACTCTCGGTCGCCGGATTGCCTTGATGTTTGCTACGCAGGGCGGCCAGGTACGGATCTTCGATCAGGCAGCCGATGCCCGTAAATCGGCAATCGCATATGTTGAGCAAGAACTGCCGAACGTGATCGAAACGGTTGTTACAGGCGGCACGGCAGGAACTGTCGTGGCCAGCGACGATCTGGCTGGGGCGCTCAAGGGAGCCTGGCTGGTTGTCGAAGCTGTTCCAGAGCTCCTAGATGTGAAGAAGCAGGTTTTCGGCCAGTTGGATGTATTGGCCGATCAGGACGCCATTCTGGCGAGCAACTCTTCCTCATACCCCACCAGGACGTTCCTCGACAATGTCACGCACCCGGAACGGGTTCTGAATCTGCATTTCTATATGCCGCCGACTCAGAACGCAGCCGATGTGATGGGAAATGAGCACACCGATCATGCGCTGATTGAGCTGCTGCTTCAGCAGCTTCCCCATTACGGTGTGCATCCCTTTGAGGCCCATAAGGAGAGCATCGGATTTATCTTCAACCGGATCTGGGCTGCCATCAAGCGCGAGTCGCTCACCGTTGTCGCAGAAGGAGTCTCGACGCCACAGGATGTTGATGAGATGTGGAAGCTCAACATGGGCACCAAGAGTGGTCCGTTTCGACTGATGGATGCGGTGGGCCTCGACGTCGTCCTTGAGATCGAGAACCACTACGTCAACGCATTTCCCAATCTCTCCACGACTGCCCGCGACTTCGTGAAGCGCTACGTGGACGCCGGCAAGCTGGGTCGCAAGAGTGGCGAAGGCTTCTACAGCGACTACAAGTGACGATGTGCCGTCTCACAAGCGATCGGCATTACGCCCTATCGAAAGGTAGATTCCGGCCCATGACGATGTATGTGCTGTAATCCTGCCGAGGCGCAGACGGCGGGCGGCGGCCCACACGCTATACTGCATGACATGGACATCTTGAACACGAACGAAAGGAGACCTGAGTATGAGGAAACGAATGCATCGCGATACGGCCAAGGCCAGGGTTGAGCGCGCGATCGACGCGATGGCGCCGGGCGTCGCCGAGCAGCTGGCGGGCAAGGCGAAGGCAGAGATCGGTGAGAGCGAGAAACTCCTCGGCGAGATCACCGATCATCCCGACATCGCCAGGGCAGGGCGCAAGCTGGAGGCCGAGGGAAAGGTCGAGGAGATCATGGGCGGTGTCAAGGCGGTAACAGCGGATGTTGCCGAGCACGTCAAGGCCGCTGGCGAGCGAATCTCAGAAAAGTTGAAGGGCCAGCCTAAGCAGCCCTAGATCGCGACCACTGGATCTGCTTGCTTCGCACATTTTTCGGGCGCAAATCTCATGGACTATATATGCACACAGGAGGAATCACCCATGAACACTGAGCTGGTTGTGACGATGTTCGACGGCGAGGAGGCTGCCAGCGCCGCGTACGAAGCGCTGCGGCGGCTGGAGCAGAACGGCGGCATTGCGATCTTGGATGCCGCGACCCTTGTCAAGCACGGCGACGGCACATCCGAGATCAAGGACACGCAGGACGTGGATACACGCCACGGCGCGTACTTCGGTGTCATCAGCGGTGCCCTGATCGGGCTGCTCGGCGGCCCGGCCGGCGCACTGATCGGCTCGGTCGCCGGCGCCGCCACCGGTGCGGCCTCGGCCAGCATGATCGACCTCGGCTTCCCGAAAGCCGATCTCCAGGCACTCGACGACCAGCTCGCTCCCGGCAGCTCGGCGCTGGTGGTGCTCGTCGAAGCGACCTGGCTCGACAAACTCGACGACGCGCTCGCCAGCTTCGCGGGCCGGAGCACCTCGCGCAGCCTGCACAGTGATCGTGCCGATCGGATCGCTGCCGCCGCAGAGGCGATCGAGCAGGAGCTGGCCGAGCTGCGCCTAGAGGACGAGCGGGGCTGGGCGGCGCTGCTCGCAGATTTCGATGCCGACCTCGCCCGGATGGACGCCCAGCTCGCGCAGGAATCCGACCTCATCCGCGCCGAGCTCAACGCCGAGGCTCAGGCCGAAGCCAAACTGGCCGAGCTGCGCGACCGGCGTGACGCGAAGCGGCAGGAACTGAACCAGAAGATCCAGGCCCGCATCGATGGGTTGAATGCAGCGATCACGCAGCGCCGGGCGGCGCTGGCCGACGCTACGGCTGAGGCCAAAGCCAAGGCCGATACCCGGATCGCCACACTTGAGACCAAGCGCCAGGCGGCCCAGCAGCAGCTGGAGGCGAACTGGCACGCGCAGCAAGCAGAGTGGCAGCAGGATATCGACGCTTTGAAGGCCCGGGCGGCGAAGGCCGAGGCCGCGGCCAAGACCAGGATCGACGCGCAGACCGCCGCGCTCGAAGCCAAGCGCCAGGCGGCCCAGCAGGAGTGGGATCAGCGCAAGCACGCCACGGCTGCCGCAGCGCAGGATCTCAAAACGGGCGCAAGCGAGGCGCGGGCCGATCTGCGGCAGGCCCACGAGAAAGCCGCGGCCGAGTTCAAGTAGCCAGATCGACTGGCCACTGGACGGGCTGCTGGCTAGCGATCTGTGGCGGACGCCGACGGTGGCCCTGATGCAGTGGTGGACCACGCGCGGCGCCCACGCTAGCGATCAGAAGATCATGGCCGATCAATTGCCGGCGCGTTGTCGCCATCATATCGGTCTCCAACCTGATCGATCGATCAGGTTGGAGACCGACAGACGGACCAGAATCGAGCCAACCTTTCTCGATAGTGACACCTGGACACGACGCAGAAGCCAGAACGCGCCCGATCGTATACGATGCACCTGTGTTTCCGAGCGCTTCCGCGCACGTTGATCGGCTGATACGAGCGTGCAGGAGTGGCAGGAGATGGAGAAGTGGAACGCGACCTAATGATGCAAGAAAGGAAGCAATCCCATGTCCGACAAACCGATCTTCGTCTACGTGGCGACCTATGCCAGCGCCGACGACGCGTGGCAGGACTACAAGGCTGTTCAGCAGTTGCACCGCGACGGTGTGATGGGAACCTACGATGCTGCGATCATCAGCAAGGACGCCGACGGCACCGTCCACGTGAGCGAGCGCGAGAAGCCGACCGAGTACGGCGCCTGGGCCGGGCTGGCCGTGGGCGCGCTGATCGGCCTGTTCTTCCCGCCCTATATGATCTATGAGGCCGTGGCGGCCGGTGCGCTTGTCGGCGCCGGCACCGGCGCGCTGGTCGGCCATGCCTACGCGGGCCTACCCCGCGACGACATGAAGCAGATCGGCCAACTGCTGAACGAGGGCACCGCGGCGCTGATCGTCGTCGGCGAGTCCGAGCTGAAGCAGGCAATCAGCCGGGCGGTCCAGCGTGCGACCAAGCAGTTCGAGACACAGCTCAGCGCGGACACGAAGCAGTTCAACCAGGCGCTGGATCAGACGGTCAACGACATGCTGAAGGGCAGCTAGTCCGAGTTCCAGGCGCTCTCCTCGGCCTTGAGCAGAGGCGTGATGGCAAGTGGCTTCGCGGAGAGGCTCGGGGAGGGCCGACGGTCCTCCCCCAAACCCCTCCCGTTGATGTGCGGATTTCGGAGAAACAGGTATAATCGTCCGCAGGGCTGAGGTCCCACCCATCCTGTCGATGGCCGATCTCGCTCGCTGACACCCATGCCCTCCGCACATTGCCGTCGTGCGCGAGGTCCGGCGGCACGCTTCTGTAGCGCAGGAAAGACGACCATGACCCAGAGTTCTACACCCACTATCGCGCTCGACAGCCTGCGCTCCAGCGGGCCCCTTGCGCCACCCGATCTGCCCGTTGCCGAACGCCGAGCGCGTGGACGTGCCTTGCGTGCCCAGACATCGCGCCGCAGTCACGCCGGATGGACCCCGCCGGCCGATCGCCCCGATCCCATTGCGTTGCTGGAATCAGAGGCCGTGAACCGTGTCCCCGAGCTCGTGCCCATCCGCTATGGGCGCATGCTGGCCTCTCCGTTCGCCTTCCTGCGCGGCGCCGCCATTGTCATGGCCGCCGACCTTGCCACCACACCGTCGACAGGCATCGTGGTGCAGTTGTGTGGTGATGCCCACCTGGCCAACTTTGGCCTGTACGCCTCGCCCGAGCGCCGCTTGCTCTTCGACGTCAATGACTTTGACCAGACGCTCCCCGGACCGTGGGAGTGGGATGTGAAACGCCTCGCCGCGAGCATTATGGTCGCGGGCCGCACCTATGGCATTGGCGAAGCCGCCGCGCGCGACGCCGTGCATGAGGCCATACACTCCTACCGTGCGCGGATGGCGGCGTTGGCCAGCATGGGCGAGCAAGCAGTCTGGTATGCGCGGGTGCGCGCGGCTACGTTTGTCGCCGATCAATCGCGTACGCTGATCAAGCGGCGCGCGCACGCCGCGATCGCCAAGCCGCGCCAGCACGATCATCACCAATCCCTGGCCAAGCTGACGGAGGTCGTCAACGGCCGGCGCCGGATCGTGAACGATCCACCGCTGATCGAGCGGGTCGAGACGGACGACCTGGCGACCTGGGTGCAGACCACGCTCCACGCCTACCGGCAGACCCTCCAAGATGACCGGCGGCACTTGCTCGCGCGCTATCGCTTCGTCGACCTCGCCCACAAGGTGGTTGGGGTCGGCAGTGTCGGCATGCGCTGTTATATCGTGTTGCTCACCGGCCGCGACGACGACGATCCGCTGTTCCTGCAGATCAAGCAGGCGGAGCGCTCGGTGCTGGAAGCGCACCTGCCGGCGAGCGAATATGCCAACCATGGGCAGCGGGTGGTGACTGGCCAGCGCCTGATGCAGGCGGCCAGCGACATCCTGCTGGGCTGGCAGCGTGGCAGCGACGGGCGCGATTACTATTGGCGCCAGCTCCGCGACATGAAAGGGGGCGCCAACGTCGCGGCTATGACGGCCTCGATGTTGCGTTCCTACGCGGCACTGTGCGGATGGGCGTTAGCCCGCGGCCATGCGCGGTCCGGCGACCGGGTGCAGATCGCGGCCTACCTGGGTCGCAGCGATCAGTTCGACCGCGCGATTGCCGCATTTGCGACGGCCTACGCCGATCAGACTGAGCACGACCACGCCGTGCTGGTCGCCGCCGTGCGGTCAGGACGCGTTGCGGCGGAAATTGGCATTTGAACTTCTGGTCGGAAAAGCACACTGCGACGATGTGCGAAAAGCAGGCGTCAAATCGTGGCGCTTGCGCTACCCTCTGCGCGAGATAGACGACGTTTCCTCGTCAGAGCGCGAGCGGGCTAAAGATGGATACATTCTGAGCGCCAGTCTGGAGGAGCTATGCTGCGGAATGATGGCCGTGCAACCGAGGAGGTGGTCGTGTGGGGGCGGCTCGCGGAGGGGCGCGACGCCGTCGGCTACCCGCGCGGGCACTTCATCTACTCCCCCGATCGGCCAGCCGAAGAGCTGCACCTCCTGACCGCTGGCCAGGTGGCCCTCCATCTGATGTCGGATGAGCGCCGCGCGCTGACGCTGCGGGTGATCGAGCCGGGCCAGCTATTTGGGCAGATCGCCCTGGCCGGCGACGGCGCCTACGACACGTTCGCCGAGGCGCTCACCCCGGTCTCCGCCTACGCCATCCCACGTGACGAGGCGCTGGCGCAGATCGAGCGCGACCCCGCGCTCGGCCTGGCGCTGCTTGAGGATCTCGGCCGCCACCGCCAGGCCATCAGTCACCTGTTCGACGAGGTCGCTTTCAAGTCGGTGCCCGCCCGCCTAGCGACGCTGCTGCTCGACATGGCCCAGAGCCAGGGCAGCGCCCAGCCGTCACGCCTGCCGCGCCGCAGCCACCGCCAATTCGCCGAGCGGATCAACGCCTACCGCGAGACCGTTACCAAAGTCATCAACCAGTTCCGCGCCGCACGCCTGCTCGAGATCGACCGCTCGTTCATCACGCTGCTCAATCCGCGCGGCCTCGAAGAGCTGGCACAGGGGTAGACACGGATTGGGACGGATACATGGATTCTCACAATCCTGATCCGTCGCTGCGTCAGCACCTGGAAGCGATCTTGAACCTCGGCCTGCTGGCGCAGACTGACGTCGAGGAGGTGTTGAGCGTCCTCAAGCGGGGCGCAGCGAAAGTACGACGTCAGGCTCGTCGTGCCTTTGATGCGTGGGAGCCACCGTACTTTCACCGATAGAATGCTTGTACATCACTGCCATACTTTCGCCCTTGCGTCGCGTGCCGCCGACCGGCCTGTCCAACCGGGTATAGACTGATGTGGCGTGGAGCGGCAGTATGCTGGACGCTGCTCAAGATCTGCGAGCACGAGCGCCGCGATCGTCTCGGCCGCAGCTGGTCGGCCGATCGCCTGCGCGGCCGCACGCATCCGTGCCAGGTGCTCGGGGGCCGCCAGCACCTCAGCGATCGTTTGAGCGACGAGTGATGTCGACTCGCAGCCCAGCCCAGCGCCGGCCTCGATCACATACGCTGCATTCCAGCGCTCCTGCCCGACCAACTGGGCCGTCGGAATAATCATCGGCACCCCGAGCGCCAGCACCTCGCTTACGGTCAGCCCGCCTGCCTTGCTGACCACCAGGTCACTGGACGCCAGCAGCGGGGTGAGACTCGGCTGCGGCCCGAGCACACGGAGCCGCGGGTGCGCGCCGTGCGCAAGATCGTCCAGGCCGGCAACCAGATCGTGATTGCGGCCGGCGGCCACCACTATGGTCCCTACCGCTGGCTGTGCCAGCACATCCACGACCATGGCGCGCACCTGCTCGGTCGGCAGGCCGCTGCCAATCAGTGCGACGACCGGCCCGTCGGCTGGCAGATCGAGCGCATGCCGCGCCACGTCGCTCTCGATCGGCGCTCCGATGGCCGGATCGATTGGAATGCCGGTCACCTCGACGCCTCGACGATCAACCCCGGCCGCGACGAGTTGCTCCCGGGTCGAGGCGGTCGGCACAAAGTGGCGCGCGACGCCCGGGCATGCCCAGAACTGGTGCGCGTGGTAGTCAGTCACGACCGAGTAGATCGGCGGCAGGTGCTGCTGACGTAGCTGTGCAAGCGCCTCGAGCGGCAGGAAATGCGTGCAGACGATCGCGTCGGACTGTGCTCGTGCAATCAGCGCCGCGATTCTGTGAACGCCGAGCCGCGTGCTGAGCGCACGGACGCCATCCATGAGGCGGTTTGGCCGATCGGTCTGGGCATAATACTGGCTCCACAGGCGTGGCGCGACCGCGGCCATGCCCAAGTATGCCCCAACATAGCCGCGCCGAAACCAAGTATGCGTGTAGTCGAGCGTATCCGCCACCAGCGCGGCGGTATTGGGAACCGCCGCGAATGTGCGCGCCAGTGCCAGCGCCGCGCGCTGATGGCCCATCCCAACTGACACGTGCAAGAGCAATATCCGATTCATCGGTGTCATCTTTCTCTGATGGCGTCGAAATCCCAGCCGGCGTGGTCGAGAGCAGCGCGACCCAGCAAGGGCACGCTCCGGTCGAACGGGTGCGGCGCGATCGCCAACCCGCCCTGCGCGTGGAGGGTGACGATCGGCAACGCGATCCGTGTGCCCGGCCTTATCGCCATTACTTCAGCGTGGGTGGGTCAGACGACTTCGGAGCGGTAGACCCGGCCCCCGTGCAACGACACGATCCGGTCGATCGACTCGGTCGAGTCTTCATCCACCTCGGCGATCAGCGCCGTATCGCCGGGATTGAGCTGAGTACTGACGTCGTCGATGAAGTCTTCGCTTACCCCGAACTTGCCGAGATCCACTGTAGCACCCAGGATTCCACCCGACGTCGCACCGAGCACAGCTCCAGTAGCGGCCGCGCTCGCGGCGGCGCCTGCGGCCACGCCAACCGGCCCGAGCATCGCTCCGAGCAGACCGCCGATCAGGCCACCGCCAAGCAGCCCCCACGCGGTCCCGACGCCCTTGCTATCGGGAATGGTCAGGTTGCCCTTGTCATCCTTGGTCGCGATCGCGCCGCGCTTGAGCCGGATAATGTCATCTTTGTCGAGGTTCTGCATCTGTCTGGCCGCATCATACGCGTGGTTCTGGGTCGTGAAGACGGCTACAATGACTCGATCTGCCATGATCTACCTCCTATCAACGTGTTGTGGGCGCGCGGCATGTGTATCCTCGTACCAGCCTCGCGCCGAGCGAATGGTCATACCCACTCTACCCAATCTTGTCCTTATCGGCTTCTCTCCCGCGGCCAGCTCCCCCCGCAACGAATGGTCGGCAGCCGTACTAGCCGGTGAGCAAGGGCTAATCCCTGAACGAATGCATACGGCAAGCCCTGCAATGGTTCGATGACTGCACCTGTGGTCACAAAGTGCGCACCGGAGCATCGATCGCTTGATAGTGACTCTATCAAAAGGATAGCAGCGCGATCGATACAACGACTGGCCTCGAGGCCGGCCGATGGTATGACGCATATCTCGGCCAGCTACGGGCGACAAACGCGGCGGCATGGCATACGCTACAGGTGCAACGCCAGGGCAGGGGCGAGAAAAAGCGGTGACCGAATCTGGCCTGGCGACCTGGTCGAGATATCATCGCGGTACACATTTGCTTGAAACAGGTCAGGTCACACAAGGAGCAGGATCATGATTTATACAGCAGCGGTGCCACAGCTCACCAAGTCTGTGGATGCGCGCGATCACATTCGAGGAAATGCCGCTGCGACTGCAACGCTGGTGGAATACGGCGACTACGCATCCCCAGCATGCCGCGACGCTGAGTGGATCGTCAAGGCGATTCTGCAGGTCATGCCCGCCGAGGTGCGTTTCGTCTTTCGGCACTTTCCCCTGCGCCAGGTGCACCCGCAGGCCCAGCATGCGGCGGAAGCTGCGGAAGCGGCTGATGCACAGGGAAAGTTCTGGGATATGCACGACTATCTGTTCGAGCGCCAGCGGCATCTCGGCGGTGCTGAACTGCTCCGCTATGGCGCGGAGATCGGGTTGAACACCGCTCGCTATAACGACGAACTGATGCGCGAGGTGTACGCCAGCCGGGTGCATGCCGATCTGATTAGTGGGATTCGCAGCGGCGTGACTGACACGCCGACGTTCTTTATCAACGCCACCCGCTACGATGGCCCGGTTCGCTTCGAGACGCTGCTGGCCGCCGTCCAGGCGGCGGGCGCGCAGCACTAGCCCCACGCCAAGAAGCATGGATGCTGGGCGCCAGCCAACGATTAGGAGGATTGATGATGAACATCGCCGTCACCAACAACGTCGTGACCTTCATCACCGTTTATGAGGTCGCGCCCGCCGACCAGCAGCATCTGATCGATCTGATCACGACGGCCTATGAGCAGACTATTCGCCACCTGCCGGGGTTTGTGGAAGCGCATACGCACCGCAGCATCGATGGCGTGCGGGTCGTGAGCTATGCGCAGTGGAATGGACAGGCCGACGTGGAAGCCATGATACGCACTAACGATCTCTGGAACATCTTCGTCGAGATCGGGCGGATCGCCAGCGCCGACCCACGCTACTATCAGGTGGCGGCAGATTGGATGCCCGTATGAACTGGGCTGCCGTTTGGAATGGCTATTGTTGAGGCCGTGGTAGAATACAAACCCTTGCACAAGGAGCAATGCTCATGGTGACGATGCGCAGACAGGCGAGGCGTCTCGTGCTTTTCACTACCTTGCTCTGCACCCTCATGTTGACAACAGCCGCTTGCGCTGGCAGTTCAGGCGGCGTATCGCCACAAAACCCCCAGCCGATCGTCACACTCGATGTTCGCCCTAAGACAACAGCAGCGCCTGCTGATCGCTGCGCCTCCGCCAGGATCGCCGCTCCGATTGGTGCTCGTAATCGACATGATGGCGCAGCCTATCCTGTTACAACCACTGTTACGATCGAGTGGAATCCATCTGACTGCATAATGACCGTCGAATACTATCAAGGGGATCAACTGCAGAAGAGCTACAAAAATCTGCGATCCGGCCAAGCAATCGCTATGAGTTCGTCTGGCTCAGGAGAAACAGAGATAACAGTACGGAAAGAAGGAGAAAAGACACCAGCTGATGCGATCTGGGTAGTAGTAAAATAACCAGTCAGAGCTTCATGGCCCCTTCGGTTACATAACGCCGGGGTTGACCATTCTTGGGATCGCACAGTGATGCGGTCGTACGGTGCTGACCGGACGCCCATCCACAAAGCGCAGTCGCGCTGATCGCTCGAAGCGCAGCCGCCTGCGGGCAAACAGTCCATAACAGGCCAACCCCTGGGGCTCAGGCTCGGCTGTGGGACACTTTTGTTCGAGCCGGCGCAGTGAGGTATCGTCTGCCTGCTAATCTTGCAGGGTCGCTGCGGCCAGTCGGCTGCACCAGACCTTGTCGCCGAAGCCCCGCACCCAGTCCGGGTGGGTTTCGGCCAGGCGGATCAGACGGTCGCGTGGCTTGTTTTGGGCATGTAGGGCGGCGCGGGACACTATTGGTAGTGTGGCAATTATCGCGGCAGGTTGCGGACGTACTCGAGCACCGGCCCAGGCTTAAGGACATCACCGCCCATGCTGTGCGCAAGCTCGACCGTCAGGCAGAGCGTTGTGCCACAGCGCGGGCAGACCGGGTCGGTCGCCGCGACCAGCAACGCGCCGCCGAAGCGATCGATGACGTGCCACAGCTCGTGGTCATCCGCGGCTTGCTGCACCATCCAAAACTCGATGTTGCAGGATTGGTTTGGGCAGAAGCACTGATTCCAGTCCATGTATAGATCCTCCTGAGCTTCCTCCAGGGAGCTCGTTTTCATTTGATGGGGCAGCAATCGGGCTTGCTGGATGATTTAGTCCGCCAGCGACGGTGTGTGTTCGATCCGCCTGCGCAGGTCGCGCAATCCGACCCCCAGCGCAATCAGCAAGGTGCCGGAGCCGATCAGCGCCATAGACACGCTTCGTAGCCGACCTGTGGCACGCGCACGTATGCGGGCGGTGTACTGGTGCCACCTGGAGGTGTGGCGCCGCAGTAGCCCATCGCGAATCGCCGCCGGAGTTTTGATCGTCATGTTCGTCCTCCTCATGGATCGACGACCGCCTTGCGCATTTCGGCGATCGCCTCGTGAGTGGCAGCCGGGTCAGGGGCGCTTGCGCGCTTCAGGATGCGCCGCGTGCTTATCCCAACAGAGGAAGCGAGGGCGGCGCCGAGCGTATCGTGCCAGATCGGGTCGAGCAGGACGATCAGCGCTGAGTTGCCGGGGGTGAGCTGATCGAGCAAGGCCCGCAGGTCGTCCCTAGGAAAGCCCAGGTCGATCAGGCTGGCCGAGGCCGCACCGGCGACGCCGCCAGCGACCCCGCCAATGATCGAGCCGAGTGGACCGCCGATGAGGCCGATCAGGCCGCCGGCGATGATGCCGAAGAGTCCTCCATCCGGTGCGTCGACATCCCGTGCGTCGTGGATCAGGGACGTGCCGTCGCGCTGCTTCACGAGCGTCGCGACGTCCTGGATCTCGATCGTGCCGTCCTTGTGCAGCTTGCGCACGATCTCGTAGGCGTCGTTGGCGGCGTTCTCATCGTCGAATATGGTCATGACCAGCTCAAGAGTCATGGATGGTTCCTCCTGTCCCGGCGGTGGGTGACACACAGTGCGCCACACCGGCGCTGCTGCACATGGCTTTCACAGCCACCCCGTGCTCCACATGACTGCTCCACGCCCTACTGTATATCGGCAGTCTCTCTGCTGATAGCGTATCGGAGCAGCGGCGTACTGTCGTCTTCCTGGAAAACTGATATGGCCTGGTGAAGTGTACGGCGCCCATCCCTAACCTGCGATAGGGCCGCTCTCGACCGTCAGGCTGGCGCGATGTAGGCCCGATTGGCTGGTATGAACCACCCGCTGAATAGACGACAGGCCTGATGTTCTACACTATACTCTGCATGTGACGAACGACATGTATAGCGCTCTGTGAAGACCTGAAAAGCCGTATCGAAAGAGGTTCCGAATGGATGAGGGAAGTATCCCATACGATGCATGGGTGACGTTCTGTGACAAGTTCAGCCGCGCATACGC
>WNFZ01004437.1_pt1 | contig 14558 bp, 12 predicted proteins | sample 5400081 | NCBI WGS metagenome assembly WNFZ01 (sample SAMN13153365, study PRJNA577476) | soil metagenome | isolation source: 80 cm soil or saprolite under grassland replicate 1 | place: USA:California | collected 2016-06-15
CTCGGTGACTGCTCTGGTAAAGCCACCACTCAACACAAGCGCGTTTGCCATACTTAACTCCGAAATACTTCAGTCATCCAGCTTAATGCGATGAGTTCACATCGCCCGGAAGAACAGCATCAGCAAACCTGCCACGATGACTATGCCGTATGCAGGCAAGATCCTGACAAATAATTTACGGCGCCCGAGCGCCGCAACGGCGCCGGCTTTGAAGATCAGGTTTGAGATCGCAGCCACGACGATGAGCTTCCATCCATCGTCGGCGTTGAGCCTTCCAGCGTTGACCAATTGAGCAGTTGAAAGCGTTATCGCGTCCACGTCAGTCAACCCGGATAATGCCGCAACCGCGTACAACCCACGACTGCCGTACAATTCTTTCACGGCGGCCACGACAAACAAGACCACAGCGTAAATAAGCCCGAATGCCAGCGCCGATTTCAATTCCGAAGGGTTCTCCTGCTCAGGCATCTCCTCGTGATTTTTGTCGCTCCTGAACCATAGCGCGAATGAACTAACAGCCGACAGGAGCAGCAACGCCGCCAACCATGGAGCGGCTGTCGGCAGGAACGCGGGAGCGACAGTCGCAATCTCCAGCAGCAGCCGCGCAAACACGACCGTAGAAGCGATCATGATTACGATGGCCGCCGGTCCGATGGCCCCTGGCGCAGCGGCGGCGCGTTTGGCGTAACTGACGGTGGTAGCGGTGCTGGAGATCAATCCGCCGAGAACGCCGCCTAGTGTAATGCCGGCGCGTTGGCCGAGGAATTTATAAGCGATGTAACCGCCCAGATTGATACCGACGATCAGCACGACCATCCACCAGATGTTTCGCGGGTTGAGCACGTCGAAAGGGCCGTAAGTTCGGTTGGGCAGCACCGGCAAGATGACCAGTGAAATCAGCGCGAACTGCATCACCGCCTTCAGGTCATTGGCTCCAAGCTTGGCCACGATGCCATGCAGCTCTCCCTTGAAATGCAAAAGCACGGCGGCTCCGCCGCCAATTGCGATGGCCACGGCTCGATCTCCGACGATCAGATACGCGCCTACTGCGAACATCAACAGCGCCGCAACTTCCGTGGTGATCCCAGGATCGGGATGCCCCTTACTCATTTCAATGATCTTTCCGACGTAGATGATCACCGTAAGCGCAATGATTCCCGCGGCCAAAATCCAACCACCGAACGCTTGCGACAACAGCCCACAGATCGTTCCTAGAACCGTGACCAGCGGAAATGTGCGGACTCCGGCTAGAGACGACGCGGCGCTCTCGCGCTGTAACCCGACTAGCAGCCCCAACCCGAGCGCAATCCCCAGTTGCTGAAACAGTGATGGAATATCCATAGCCCTTCGTCCTTTGTCGTATCCTGTGAGATCTCGGCAACCAGTGTACCAGCCAATGCCCCATTCGGAGAGCCAGTAGCGACTCTCTATCGCTGCGAACTTTCACCCAGATAAGTGAGTGAATTTTCCCACCTCAGGGCTAAGCGAGGTATGTCCGGGCGGTAATCAAGCCATTTCTCTGCTGGCACATGCCTTGCTCCACTTAAGAGACGATATGGAATCAGGTTCAACACTGTCATCAGTAGCGTCTGGAGCGGTAATGGCTGCGGCTCCGCGCGAAGCCGTCTTCCGCGCTCGCGGATTGTCGAAGGTTTATCGAATGGGCGAAGTCGCCGTTCACGCCCTGCGCTCGGTTGACCTTGACCTGTATGAGGGCGAATTCGTCGTCTTGTTGGGACCATCGGGCAGCGGCAAATACGGTTCCGGCGCGAACATGTCGGATTCGTCTTTCAATTTTACAACCTGATTCCGAGTTTGACCGCGCTGGAGAACGTCGAGTTGGCGCCTGAAATCGCCGAACGTCCAATGCCCGCCGATGATGCGTTGCGACTGGTCGGACTCGGCGAAAGGCTTCATCACTTCCCAGCGCAGCTCTCCGGCGGTGAACAGCAGCGCGTGGCGATCGCGCGGGCTATCGCCAAACGACCAGACGTGCTGCTTTGCGACGAACCGACCGGCGCGCTCGATTTCGCGACCGGCAAACTTGTGCTCGAAGTTATCGAGCGAGTCAATCAGGAACTCGGGACGACGACGGCGGTGATCACGCACAACGCCGCGATCGCCGCGATGGCCGACCGTGTGATTCGTCTGGGCAGTGGGGGGATCGTCGAAGTCCGCCGCAACGAGACGAAGGCGAAACCTGCTGATCTGGAGTGGTAGGAGTTGATTTGAAAATGACCTCGACTCTCTCAATTTCTAGCGACGCTCAGTCAAGCCCTTTCGGGAAGGGTCTGAGCAGCGATGAGGCTCTCCGGAGACTGGCCGAATTCGGGCCGAATGAGCCGGCGCCGGTTCAGCGGGCGACACTCGTTAAACAGTTGTTGCTGTTATTCGCCAACCCGCTGGTCATCATCCTGCTCATCGCCAGTCTCGTCTCGGCGATGATCGGCGATGTGGTGAACGCCTCGATCATCATCGTCATCGTCCTGCTCAGCAGCGCCCTCAACTTCATACAGACAGCGCGTTCGCAACGAACGGCCGAGCAACTCCGCAAGGAAGTCGCTCCCAGCGCCATCGTTCTGCGCGACGGCGAGTGGCGGGAAATCCCGCGGCGCGAGGTCGCGCCTGGCGACCTGATTCAGTTGGTGGCGGGAGACATGGTCCCGGCGGACGCGAGATTGGTGGAATCGCGCGACCTGCACGTGCAGCAGGCCGCGCTCACCGGTGAATCTCTGCCGGTCGAAAAAGAGGCGAATTCAACGCTGCAAACAGTCCCGGATCAAACCACTACGGCCAGGATGGCCACGCCGGCCTCGCCCGAATCGCGCGACCGGGTCTTCCTGGGAACCTCTGTCGTGAGCGGCACGGCGACGGCGCAAGTGGTGGCCACCGGGCCGGCGACCGCTTTCGGCAAAATCGCCGAGCGGCTGGCCGAGAAAGCCCCCGAAACCGAATTCGAGCGCGGCGCGAAAAAGTTCGGGCTGTTGATCGCGCGGATGGTGATCTTCCTCGTGCTCTTCGTCTTCCTGGTCAACGCCGCGCTGCGGCGCGACGCATTCGAATCACTGCTGTTCGCAATCGCGCTGGCGGTGGGGCTGACGCCGGAGTTCCTGCCGATGATCACGACCGTCACGCTCGGTCAGGGCGCGCTGCGTATGGGGAAACGGAAAGTCGTCGTCAAACACCTGGCCGCCATCCAGAACTTCGGCAGCATTGACATCCTCTGCAGCGACAAGACCGGCACGCTGACCAGCGGCGAGATGAGGCTCGACGAGCGGCTGGACCCGCTGGGCAAAACGTCCGAGCGCCCTTTCGCGCTCGCCTACCTGAACAGTTTGTTTGAAACCGGCGTCAGCAATCCGATTGATTATGCGATCAGGCGCAAGGCGGCGAACTCGCTCGACGAAGCGATCCTGGTTAATGATCACTCCGGCGCGCAGGGTTATGAGAAGATCGACGAAATGCCGTTCGATTTTGAACGCCGGCGGGTCTCGGTGGTCTGCGCCCGCGACGGCTCGCGGTTGCTGATCACCAAAGGCGCGCCGGAGAGCGTGCTGGCGGTCTGCTCCGAATACGAAGTTGACGGGAACCGCTTTGCGCTCGATGAGGCTGCGCGGCGGCGATGCGAGGCTGTCTTTCACGAACTGAGCGAGCGGGGAGAGCGCGTGCTGGCGGTGGCCTACTCGACGCCGCCTCAGCAGGCCGCCTACCGTAAGGATGACGAACGCGGGTTGACACTCGCGGGCTTTCTGACTTTCGCCGACCGCCCGTTGCCGACTGCGGCCGAGGCGGTCGGCGCGTTGGCCGCCGACGGCGTGGAGGTAAAAATTCTGACCGGCGACAACGAACTCGTGGCCCGTCACGTCTGCTATGAGGTCGGCCTGAGTGTCGAACGCATTGTGCTCGGCGATGAGGTTGACCGTATGACCGACTCCGCGCTCGGCCACGTGGCGGAGCGAACAACGGTCTTCGCCCGCGTTTCGCCGATGCAGAAGAACCGCATCATTCAGGCGCTCAAACGCCGCGGCCACGTCGTCGGCTATTTCGGCGACGGCATCAACGACGCGCCCTCGCTGCGTACAGCCGACGTCGGAATTTCGGTGGCGTCGGGAACCGACGTGGCCAGGGACGCGGCGGAGGTCATCCTGCTCGAACAGAGCCTGCCCGTGCTGCATCAGGGGATCATCGAAGGGCGCAAGGCGTTCGGCAATGTGATGAAGTACCTGCTGATGGGAACGAGTTCGAACTTCGGCAATATGTTCAGTATGGCCGGGGCGTCGTTGTTCCTGCCGTTTCTGCCGATGCTGCCCACGCAGATCCTGCTCAACAACTTCCTCTACGACCTGGCGCAGGTCGCGATCCCTACTGACAGGGTTGACCAGACCTACATTCAGAAGCCGCATCGCTGGGACATCCGTCTGATCCGCAACTTCATGCTCTACATCGGGCCGATCAGCTCGATCTATGACTTCCTGACTTTTTACGTGCTGCTCAAGGTCTTTCACGCCTCCGAGCAGCTCTTCCACACCGGCTGGTTCGTGGAGTCGCTGGCGACACAGACACTGGTGATCTTCGTGATCCGCACGGCAGGCAATCCATTGCGCAGTCGCCCCAGCGCCGCGCTGACGGCGACAACGCTGCTGGTTGCGCTCGTCGGCGGGCTATTGCCGTTCACGCCGCTGGCCTCCTGGCTGGGATTCACGCCTTTGCCGGCCGCCTTTTTTCTTTTCCTGATCGTAGCCACGGGCACTTATCTGCTTCTGGTCGAGATGTTCAAACGCCGCCTGATGAAGCGGCTGTCGGTGTGAGGGAGTGATGAATTCGCTCAATCGAAAACTCATTCGTGATCTGTTTCATCTGCGCGGGCAGGTCATCGCCGTCGCGCTCGTGGTGGCCTGCGGCATAGCGGCCTTCGTGGCGATGCGCAGCGTTTACTACTCGCTGCTCAGCTCGCAGGACGCTTACTACCGGCAATACCGGTTCGCCGATGTCTTCGCCAACATCAAACGCTCGCCGGAGACGCTCGCCGCGCGCGTCAGGGCTATTCCTGGCGTGACCGCGGCCGAGACGCGCATCGTCGCCAATGTGACGCTCGACGTGCCCGGCGTGGAAGAACCGGCGCGGGGCCGGATCATCTCGATCCCCGAGCGGCAAGCGCCGATGCTCAACGACCTGCACATCACGAGCGGGCGTTACATCGAAGCCGGCAAGCGCGACGAAGTGATCGTCAGCGGGGCGTTTTCCAGCGCGAACGACCTGCGTCCCGGCGACGCGCTGACGGCCGTCATCAACGGCCGCTGGCAGAAGCTGCGCATCGCCGGCGTCGCGATTTCGCCTGAATACGTTTACGAGATCGGAGGCGGCGAGATGTTCCCCGACAGCCGCCGCTTCGGCGTGATGTGGATGAGCCGCGACGCGCTCGGGCCGGCATTCAATATGGAGGGCGCGTTCAACGACGTTGCTCTTCAGCTCTCGCCGGGCGCGAACGAATCCGAAGTGATCGAAAAGCTCGACACACTGCTCGTAGATTACGGCGCGCTGGGCGCATACAGTCGCGCGGATCAGACTTCGCATCATTTCATCTCGAACGAGATCGCCGAGCTGCAAGTCACGAGCACGTTCATTCCGGCGGTCTTCCTCGGCGTCACGGCGTTTCTCATCCACCTGACGCTCTCGCGGCTGGTGGCGACGCAGCGCGATCAGATCGCGGTCCTGAAGGCGTTCGGCTACAGCAACCTCGCCATCGGCTTCCATTACCTGAAGCTGGCCTTCGCGGCGACGCTCGGCGGCGTCGCGTTGGGCATCGCTGTGGGCTGGTGGTTCGGCTACAGCATCACGGCGCTTTACACGGAATATTTCCATTTCCCCGTGCTGCGCTACGCGCCCGGCGCGGGCGTCGTGTTGACGGCCGTGGCGATCAGCCTCGCGTCTTCGGGCGTGGGCGCGCTCGCGGCCGTGTGGCGAGCGGTCTCACTACCACCCGCCGAGGCGATGCGGCCCGAGCCGCCCGCTCGATTCCGCGCCGGGTTTATCGAACGCTTCGGATTGAATCATTTCCTTTCGCCCGCCGCGCGAATCATCTTCAGGAATCTGGCAAGGCGTCCTGTGAAGGCTTTTCTGACCGTCTTGGGAATTTCGCTCTCAGTGGCGCTGCTGGTGACGGGATTTTATCTCTATTACGACGCAATCAGCCGCGTGGTCGACGTGGTGTTCCGCACGGTTTATCGACAGGACGTCTCGGTCGTCTTCAACGAACCGCGCCCGGCGAGCGTTCGGTATGACATAACTCATCTGCCGGGCGTGATGCGCGCCGAGGCCCATCGCAATGTCCCTGCGCGGTTGCGCTTCGGGCATCGCATGCGCCGCCTGGCTCTCACCGGGATGGAGAACGGGGCTGAGCTGTGGCGCGTGGTGGACGCGGATTACCGCGTCCACGAACCGCCCCCGGACGGCGTGGCGCTGACGACGAAGCTGGCGGAGTGGCTGGGCGTCAAGCCCGGCGACACACTTACCGTTGAAGTGATGGAAGGGACGCGTCCCGTGCGGCGGTTGACTGTGGCCGGGATCGTTGATGATCTGGTCGGGATGTCGGCTTACATGGACATCCGCGCGCTCAACCGACTGATGCGCGAGGGCGCCAGCGTTTCAGGACTGCACCTGATGGTGGACGAGAACGCGCTGCCCGCGCTCTATGCGACGCTGAAGAAGACTCCCGCCGTTCGGAGTGTGGTCGTTCCCGGCGCGCTGCTGGCCAACTTCAATAAAACAATCGCGCGAACTATGGAAACCAATACCGCGGTCCTGATCTTTTTCGCCTGCGCCATTGCATTCGGAGTCGTGTACAACAGCGCGAGGATCGCCCTCTCGGAGCGCGGCAGAGAGCTCGCCTCGTTGCGAGTGCTCGGATTCACCGAGCGAGAGGTCACGGTGATGCTGCTCGGCGAGCAGGCGCTACTAGCGGCGCTGGCGATCCCGCTCGGCTGCGCGCTGGGCTGGGGGCTTTCGTGGCTGATCACGTGGGCGATTGACACGGAGTTGATGCGGTTGCCTCTTGTCGTCAGCGGCAGAACATACGCGCGGGCCTCGATCATAGTCGTGACCGCGGCGTTCCTTTCGGGGCTGCTGGTCATCCGGCGGCTGCGCCGCCTCGACCTGATCGAAGTTCTGAAAACGAGGGAGTAATAACGTGAAGAAGAGAAAGACGTGGATACGGATCGCGTTTCTGACAGCGGCGCTGGGCGTGGCCGGCGTCGCCGGCGCCATCGCGTTGCGCCCTTCGCCAGTCAGGGTGGAGGTTGCGCGTGTCCGGTGTGGGCCGATGCGCGCGACGGTTGACGCCGAAGGCAAGACGCGTGCGCGGGATCGCTTTGTCGTCGCCGCCCCGGTATCTGGCAGGCTGGCGCGAATCGACCTTCATCGCGGCGACGCAGTCAGGCGCGACGAAGTGATTGCGCGTATTGATCCGCTGCCGATGGCGCCGCTCGACCCGCGCCAACTCGCCGAAGTGAAGGCGCGCGTCGCCACGGCGGAGCAGTTGAAACATGAGGCCGACGCCGTCGTCGAACATGCCCGCGCCGATTGCGAGCAGGCGCAGCGGGAACTGTCGCGCGCCGAGAAGCTGATCGAAACGGGCGACATCTCACGCCAGGACTTCGAGCGCGCCCGCAACGCCGCGCTCACCTGCCAGCAGCAAATCGAGGCCGCAAAGTACCGCGCCCGCGCGGCCGCTTCGGAGATCGAAGTCGCGAAGGCCATGCTGATCGCAGTCGAGCGAGCCGGACAAAGCGGCTCTTCGGAGACCGTCTTTGTTCGCGCCCCGGTAAACGGGCGGGTGCTGCGCGTGGCCGAAGAGAGCGAGCGCGTGGTGATGGCCGGCGCGCCGCTCGTAGAGCTGAGCAATCCCTCGCTCGAAGTCGTGATCGAAGTCTTGTCGGCTGACGCCGTGAAGGTGAAGCCGGGAAGTCCCGTGCTGATCGATGGCTGGGGCGGCGAGCAGGCGTTGGAGGCTCGCGTCCGCCTTGTCGAACCTTCGGCCTTCACGAAAATCTCCGCGCTCGGCGTCGAGGAGCAGCGCGTCAACGTGATCGCGGATTTCATTGAGCCTGACACGCCGCTGGGAGACGGCTATCGCGTGGAGGCGCGGATAGTCATCTGGGAAACGAACGAAGCGCTGAAGGCGCCACTGAACACGCTGTTCCGTTCCGGTCAGCGCTGGAACGCGTTCGTCGTCGAGAACGGCATTGCGAAGCGGCGAGAGGTTGAAACGGGCCATCGCGCCGATTTCGAGGTCGAAGTCCTTAACGGGCTGCGGGAAGGTGAGAGCGTGATCGCCCATCCCTCGAACCTGGTCGCTGACGGCGTCCGTGTGTCGGTTGATAAAAAATGATAGGAAAGTTCATTAAGAGAGGATGAAGCAATGTCTCGACCAACTCACATACTCAGACACGAACATCGGGTGATCGAGCGGGCGCTGCGCGCGCTCGACGGAATGTGTCTGAATCTGAAATCCGGGGGCAATGTCCCGCCGGAGGCCCTATATCAGATTCTGGACTTCATTCAGAACTTCGCGGATCGCTTTCATCACACCAGAGAAGAAACATATCTGTTCCCTGCCCTCGGCAATAACGGATTTCAGACGGATGGCGGGGCGCTAGTTTTTTTGATGGGAGAGCACGAGACTGAACGCATGCTCACGGCCGAACTGGAGCTGGCCATTGGAGAGCATCGCCACGGGGATGCGGCGGCCGTTGACCGATTCGTCAAAGCTGCCAACCTGTATCGCGATCATATGGTCGGCCACATGCGGGAGGAAGACGCCATTCTGTTCCGATTGGCCGAAGAGGTGTTGGACGAAGCGGTTAAAGCGTCGCTCACTCAGTCTTTTGCTCAGGAAGAAGCTCAAAGCAGTGATGGAATGGTCGCGAGATATGAACGGCTGGCCCAGGAATTGGAAAAAAACTGGGCGGTATAGCCGCCAAGAGAGGAGATGACGTACTCAGATGAATATGGACGTATACAGACAAAAACCACTACGGGTTCACGGCTTCCTGGCCGGCATTCCATTGCGAACGTTGGAGCGCGTGGAATTGCCCGGAGGCCGCGAAGGGATGACGATCGAGGATATCAGCGGCGTAGTCGGTTTCGGCGGCGAAGTGGAGATGGAAGTCGGCCCGGTCACGCAGGCGCTTTTCCGGCTGCGCACATTGATCGGGCGCATTCTGCGCTGGGATGAGGCGAAAGAGCTGGTCGAATCGGTCTCCTTCATTTCACGGCTTAATGAGGAGGACCGCGCCCGCTCGCTCATCGTTCCCGGCAAGCCTGTGGGCATCTCCCGCATCCTGTACCGATTCAAGAACGAGACGCTCGGAGAGATCATCAACCGAACGGTACACTGCTTCTGGCTGATGGCGACGGAGCGAACCGCAAATGGCTATGCGCTCTGGTTCGCAGTCTACGTGAAGAAGCTCAACTGTCGCGTTGACGATGTCCGGGGTGATGATCGCGGCAGGAACGCTCGAAGGCGTCATCGTCGGATTTGCGCAATGGCTTGTTTTACGCCGGCGCCTCCGTCGCTTGAGCCGGTGGGAATGGATTACGGCCACTACGATCGGCGCGTTCTTGGCTTGGGCGATAGGAATGGCGCCGAGCACGCTGATGGCGTTGAATCAAAATGCAGGATCATCGCCGCCGCCCGAAATGAGCGATGCTGTAAAGTATGCGCTTGCGTCGGTGATGGGGGCGGCGTTGGGGATGATCCTCGGCGCGCCGCAATGGCGTGTGCTGCGCCGTTATGCCTCCGGAGCGTCGCTGTGGGTGTGGGCGAATGCGGCGGCGTGGGGGGTCGGGATGCCGGTGGTCTTCATCGGCGCCGGCGCGTCGCCGGTCGGCGCATCGGCGCTGAGCGTAGCGTTGACAGTAGTTGTGACTATTGCCGCCGCCGGAGCTTCCGTAGGCGCGATTCACGGCGTGGCGCTGCTGTGGCTGTTGCGCCAGCGGCAGGAAGAAGCGAGCCCCGCGATTGAAGACGCCTGACCCGCTTCTTCCCGACCCCGGCAGAGAGTTCAATGACCTTTCCCCGGCGCACGGCCTTAACGATCAGTTTACCGCCCGGCCGCTGCGGACGACTTCGACCGAGCAATGGGCGCGCGCCGCGACTCCCAACGACACGCTGCCGATCAGGAATCTTTCGAGCCGTCCCATCCCTCTGGCGCCCACGAAGATGCAGTCGGCCATCAAATCTTCAGCCTCGCTGCACAGCAACGCCTTCGGCTCCTGTTCTTTCACCACTATCGAAACCTTCAGCCCCGCCGATCCGAGCTTATCCGCCGCGCCTTCCACCACTTTATTCACCCGCTCGGTTTCTCGCGCGATCCACTCTGCCAAGTTAACAGCCGTTCCCGGATCGCTCGCCGCGGGAATTGTCCACGCCGAATTGACGACCCGGACCTCGCTGCCGTCCGGCCAGTCTCGTGAAGCGATCTCGTCAACTGCCGCATCAGCCTCTTCGGACCCGTCCACGCCGACGATGATGCGCGCCGGGACGTCGGGTTCGACAATTCGCCCGCGCGCCACGCGCACAGAGCAGTGGGCCGCATTTATCAACTTTTGCGAGACGCTGCCGAAGAACATTCGGCCGAGCGCCGTGCGGCCGTGAGACCCGACCACGATCAGATCGGGGCGCCATTCATCGGCCCTGGCGATGATCTCGCTGCCCGGCGATCCGATGCCCGCATCAACCAGGATTTTCCAACCAGGGAAGAGTTGATGTATTCGCGACTGCGCCCGCCTGGCCAGCGCCAGCGAATCCTTCTCTTTCTCCAAAAGGTCTTTGCCAAAGGTCGTCGCAACTCCGCCGATGCTGGTCGGAGCGGGAAACAACTCTTCAGCAATCGTCAACACTATAGCTTCAGCACGACGCGGCAACCCAGCCCGCTTCAGATCGTCAATCGCCGATTCAGCGCACTCCGAGCCGTCGTAAGCAATCAGAATCTTCATTCGGTCTCTTTCTTCCATCACCTTTTCCTCCATTTTGATGAATATCCTGTAGTGTGACTGAGCAACCACTGTGCCGCCGATTCTCACTGTCATTTACAAAGAAAAGCTGAACGAGACCGCCTCTGGTGTGTGTTCTCACGCATTCTGCTGCCGCGAATTGGGGAACCTTGCGCAGAGTTGGGACAATTGACGGCGAAAGTCAGAGCTTTGCGGGCGCCATTCCGCTGGCACATAGGTTGCTCTTTTTCATCATCGGCGACTGCTCGTCAGTTATCCGTTACGAGCTAGGCGATATCAACTTCCAATCAAACGAGGAGGAAAAGACTATGAAATCCCAACAGGGTATCCAACTCACGAAACAACAAGCCCCTGCCAGCCCCATCTTCGTCGAGGCTGAAAAGCTCTTGGAGCAGATGAAGGAGTTTTCGCAATCCGTCGCGCGCCGCGCTTACGAATATTTCGAGGCTCGCGGACGCGAATTCGGCCACGACCTTGAAGACTGGTTCCGCGCCGAATCGGAGCTAATGCGCCGCGTGCCGGTCGAGATCAAGGAGGCTGACGGTCAGATCACCGTGCGCGCTGAGGTTCCCGGCTTCGCCGCCAACGAGATCACAATCAGCGTCGAGCCTCAGAGGCTGGTCATCAGCGGCAAGTCGGAGAAGACGACGGAGGAGAAGAAGGAACAGACCTTGCTCTCAGAGTTCCGCTCGAACCAGTTCTGCCGCGAGTTGAGGCTGCCCGCCGAAGTCGAGCCGGACAAAACGACGGCTGTCTTGAAGGACGGCGTCCTCGAACTCGTGTTCGCAAAGGCTGCCGAAAGTAAACCAGTCGCCGTCGAGGTCAAACAAGAATAGTTGTATGGAATATTTCGCAGTGATTGCGGAAAAATCCCAATCGCGTGGGGGAAAACGCCCATTTGCGGCGCGCTTTTGCGACAGCGGCCCCGCCTGACGCTTATGGCAAAGCAATTGCTCAGCAAAAGTCGAATCACGGAATGGGAGGAGCCTTTATGGCAAAAGAAAAGATTCTGATCGTTGATGATGAGCCGATGATCCGGTGGACGCTCAATGAAGCGCTGCGCGGGTGGGAATACGATGCCGTCGAGGCGGGCACGGTCGCGGGCGCGCTCGCCTCCTTTGAGGCCGATCGCCCGGCGGCTGTGCTACTCGACATCAACCTGCCCGACGGTTCGGGGCTCGACGCGCTGCGCGAGATCAAGAAACGCCAGCCGCAAGCCGTCGTAATTATGATCACGGCCAACGTGCTGCTCGAAGACACTATCGCGGCGCTGCGCGGCGGCGCTTACGACTTCGTCGGCAAGCCGATCAATCTGAACGAGCTTCAGGTGACGATCCGCAACGGCATTGAGGCCGGCAAGCTGCGCAAGGAGGTCAATTCGATGCGCCGCGACCTGGCGCGCGAATTCGGCTTCGACCAGATCGTCGGCGAATCGCCTGCGATGAAGAAGATGATTCAGCTCGCCTACAAGGTCGCCGAGAGTGAAGCCTCGTCGGTGCTGCTGCAGGGCGAGAGCGGGACTGGCAAAGACCTCGTTGCAAAGGCGATCCATTACGGCTCGCGCCGCGCCGACAGGCCATTCATTGCGATCAATTGCGCGGCGATCCCGGCGACACTGATCGAGAGCGAACTCTTCGGCTATGAGAAAGGCGCCTTCACAGACGCGAAGGGGCGCAAGGAGGGCTTGTTCGAGCAGGCCGAAGGCGGAACGATCTTTCTGGACGAGATCGGCGAACTCGAGATCGGATTGCAGGCGAAGCTGCTGCGCGTGCTCGAGGAAGGCGCGTTCCGGCGCGTCGGCGGGTTGAAGGATTTGCCGCTCGACGTGCGTGTGATCGCCGCTTCCAACCGCGACCTTAAGAGCGAAAGCGAGGCCGGGAAATTCAGGCTCGACCTTTACTACCGCCTCTCCGTCATCCAGATCGATCTGCCGCCGTTGCGCGAGCGCGGCGATGACGTGTTGCTGCTCACCGATCATTACATCAAACACTTCAACGAAAAGCTCAGGAAGCGCATCCGCGGGGTTACGCCCGAAGTAGCGGAGATTTTCCGCCGCTACGGGTGGCCCGGCAACGTGCGAGAGCTGCGCAACGTGATCGAGCGGGCGATGATCCTCGAAGATGACGATCTGATCACCGCGAACTGGCTGCCGCGCGGCGTCACGCCCGAAACCCAGTCCGCCGCGCAACCGCAAGAAGCCGTAGTGACGCGGGCCAAGGCTGCCGCCCATAAGGCCACGGACACGAGTCTTGACGAACCGTTCCGTCTGCCGCCCGAAGGGGTCCAACTCGAATCGGTGGAAATGAGTCTGGTCGAGCAAGCAATGAAACGCAGCGGCGGCAATCAAACGCGGGCTGCTGAGCTGTTGGGCATTTCGCGCGATCAGTTGCGCTATCGCTTGAAGAAACTCGAAGGAACGGCCGTCGGCGCGATTGGAAACGGCTCGGAAATCTGAAAACAGTTTTGATTGATGGAGACCCTTTTATGAACCCCGGACAACCGCCCGCAATCGAATTTCGCAACGTCTCCATCAGCTTTGATGACGTGCCGGCGCTGCGAAACATCAGTTTCACGCTGCCGCGCGGCGAAATGCTCTGCATCACCGGCGATTCGGATTCCGGCAAATCGGTTCTGCTGCGGCTCGCCCTCGGCTTCTTGCGGCCGGATGAAGGCGAGATTTTGATCAACGGCCGGGAGACTACGGTGATGGAAGAGGATGACCTGCTCGCTTTGCGGCGTGAAACTATGGGGATGGTCTTTCAGGACAACTCGTTCTTCTCGGGCCAAACGGTTTACGAAAACACCGCCTATCGTCTGGATGACCGCGACTGGCCCGAAGACGAGATCGAACGCGCTGTCGTCGAGGTCCTGACCTTCGTCGGATTGGAGGACGATCAGGAGAAAGAGGCGGAAGACCTTTCAGGAGGAATGAAACGCCGGCTGGAACTGGCGTGCGCGTTGGTCGGTTGGCCTTCGATCATGCTCCTCGATGAACCGACCGCCGGACTGGACCCGATCAATGCGCGCCACGTGCTCGACCTGATCATCCGCGCGCGCGACCTGCATCACACCTCTTCCCTGCTGGTCACCAAGGCGCTTCACGAAATCCCCTACCTCGCCAGACACCAGGCGCGTGAAGGGACGCAGGGCGGCAATGTGGAGCCGGTCGCCGGTTACGTCCCCGGCGTTCAGGTCTGCCTGCTCGAAGAAGGAAGAATCGCATTCTTCGGGAGTCCGCAGGAATTCGCGCAAAGCTCCCTGCCAGCGGTTCAACATATGCTTCACCCGATGACCGACGTGACCCGCGGCGAGCTCGATGTGGACGATCCCTGGCGGCAGAATCAGAAGACTCGACGCCTTGCTGATCTAAAGACCAGCGCGACTTGATTATTCCTCTTTCAACGCCGCGGCCACAGTCTTCAAAAGCTTCTCGGCCGTGTACGGCTTCGGAAGAAAGGTCTTCACGCCCAGTTGCGCGGCGTCCGAAATCTTGTCTTCGGCCTTCAGCCCGCTGGTCGCGATGATCTTCACCTTCGTGTCGAGCC
>WNFZ01008028.1_pt1 | contig 14557 bp, 10 predicted proteins | sample 5400081 | NCBI WGS metagenome assembly WNFZ01 (sample SAMN13153365, study PRJNA577476) | soil metagenome | isolation source: 80 cm soil or saprolite under grassland replicate 1 | place: USA:California | collected 2016-06-15
ACGAGAAAGGCGCTCGGCACTTTTTGGATCGTCTCACAAACGAGCAGCCGCGCACGTTGCAAAAATTAATGCGCGACCCGGCTTTGCTTTCCGATACGCTGGCCTTGGCGGCGTGGAGTCCGCTGTTGGCGACCACGCTGGAGCAGAATCCTGATTACATATCGTGGCTCAAGCGGGAGCGTGCTGACGTTCGCGTCAGAACTCGAGACCAGCTTAAGGAGTCGCTAGCCCGCTTCGCCCTTACAAACTCCTCCCTGACTCCGCAAGTCTTGTTTGCGCGATTCCGCCGCCGTGAGTTGCTCCGCATTTACCTTCACGATGTACGGCGTGCTCATACGCTGGTCGAAACAACCGAAGAGTTGTCAAACCTTGCCGACGCCGTCCTGGATTACGCGCTGAGTTTGGCGCGACAGGACCTCGACAACCGTTATGGCGCGCCACTTCGCGATGAACGCGGACGGATTGCCACTGCCGAGTTTTGTGTTATCGCATTAGGCAAGCTGGGCTCCAGCGAACTCAACTATGCTTCGGATATCGATCTCGTTTTCATTTATTCCGATGATGGAACAACTGCAGGGGGCTCGAGCGAACGAGGCAAACTCACCAACCGGGAATATTTCATCAAACTCTCGGAAGCAATAAGCAAGCTAGTGGGGCATCCGGCAGGCGAAGGTGCGGCCTATCGCGTTGATTTACGCTTGCGGCCGCACGGCCGTGATGGCGCGCTCGCTTGTTCGCTCGATGAGTCGCTTAAGTACTACGGCAAATCCGCGCAACCCTGGGAGCGTCAGGCCTTAATTCGCAGCCGTGCTGCGGCGGGTTCGGGCTCACTTTTCTCCAGGTTTGCGGCCGCAGTGCAGCCCTATATTTACCGTTCGGATATTTCGGTTAAAGACGCGCTGGCGAGTGTTCGTCTGGCAAAGCAGAAGATCGACCGTCATGTCGAACAGAATCGTGCCGGCTTCAATGTAAAACTTCAGCGCGGTGGCATCAGGGAGATTGAATTCATCGCGCAAGCCCTACAATTAGCGCACGGTGGTGATGACGAATGGTTGCGCGTTCCACACACGCTGATAAGCCTGGGCCGGCTCGGAGAACGCAATCTGATTTCGGAGCAGGAGCGCTCGGAATTGTCCGAGGCCTACGTGTTCCTGCGCACGCTCGAACATAAGTTGCAAATGGAGCATGGACTACAAACTCACACGGTGCCGCAAAATGAAGCACAAAGATCCCTGGTTGCGAGGCGCATGGGCTTTTCCGGTGCATCTGCGACTGCCGCGCTCAATGATTTCGACAAGGCCCTTACGCTGCACACTACCAACGTCCGCAGAGCTTACGACCGCGTTTTTGCAAACGATGAGGGTTTGAGTGAAAAGCGTAGCGAGCCAACCTTGCCCATCGCCGAGTTGGATGATCATAGTCCGGGGGACGAGGTTCGCGATGAAAGTCGGGTCTTGAATGCCGCCGCCAGAGTTTTTGTTCCACATCTGGAAGATACAGAAACGAAAACTCAACTAAAGAACACGCAATCGCTGGCGCGCCTGCTGCGCCAGGCGGTTCATGAGTCGACAAATCCGCATCGAGCGTTGATGCTGACGGCACGCGTCGCTGCATCCCTAGAAAAATCCGAAGGCCGAATAGAACTGTCTGAAGACAATCTCGCCGGCTTAGTGCATTTATGCGGCGTCTCTGAGTTTTTCGGTGAGATACTGGCCAGCAGCCCGTCCCTCACAAGCTCGCTGGGAACCGCAAAGCCGCGGCCCCGTAGTCGAGATTACCGAGCCTTATTGCGCGCCGCCATTGACCCCGAGAAAAATTTTTCAGCAGAACTTTCAGTATTGCGACGCGAATGGTCCCGACTGCTTATTGAGGTCGGCGCTGAAGATGCAGCCGGAAGGATTTCGCTTTTGGAGTCGAATGAACTGCAGACCGAGCTCGCCGTGGCTAGTATCAATGTCGCCTACCTGATTGCGCGCCGTGAAATGGCGCGTCGCTATGGGCCGTTGAGAGGTGGCCCACGCCTGAGCGTTCTCGCGATGGGCCGACTGGCGAGCGGAGGCGTAGATTATGGATCCGACCTCGACATCACCATTGTCTATGATTCGCTTGTTTCATCACCCGTCGCTTCGCTCACATCAGATGAGGCATATGCTCGCCTGGTGGAGTTAATGATATCGGTGCTCTCCAGCGTGACTCGCGAAGGTTACCTGTATCGAGTGGATCTCCGGCTACGTCCCAATGGGAAAAACGGTCCGCTGGTAACGAGTTCCCAAGGATTTCTCGACTATGTAAGGCAGCGCAGTGCAATCTGGGAGTGGCTTGCCTATGTAAAGCTGCGTGCTGTGGCTGGCGACCTGGAATTGGGCAGAATGGTCGAGACTCATGCGAGACATGCAATTCATGAAAGGGCGCGCGAGATAGATTCAGAGGAGTTAAGACATGAGACGCGGCGCGTACGCGAGCGACTTGAGCGGGAGAAGGGAAGGAGCCCTAATCAAAATGGTGGTCATCGGGCGCATTACATTGGCGGTCGTAATGGCGGAGGCCATCAGGCCACAGACACGAAATATTCAGCCGGCGGCATGCTCGACGTTTACTTTGCGACCCGTTACCTTCAGCTTCGCGATGATGTCCCGGATGAAGGAGAGGATCGCTCAACTCTAGCGACCCTGGAATATCTCGAAGCCAGCGGATCCTTAGAAACTCACGACCATCAGTCGCTCAGTCGTGGTTACGAGCTTCTTCGATCCGTAGACCATCATCGGCGACTTATCGTTGGCAAGGTCGCAGTCCTGCCGTCAATGGATTCTCCTGCCTACAGGGAAATTGCCAAGCGGCTGGGTTTCGAATCACCGGCCGACTTAAGCGAGACTCTGCGCGAACGAATGCTTGCCATACGTGAGGCTTACGATCGGATTACGGCGTGATTGTAGGTGGGCCCGCTTTGTCCCTGCCTGCACGTCGCAATGAACCGGGCAGGCACTAGCCCTGCGCCTACAGTTTTATGCGGAGTGCTCAAAAGCTTCAGTCTCTTCATACCAGCAGCGCGTACACCATCGATGCATTGTTTGGCGTTCCAATGCTCCATAGTCGCTCGAACCGGGCAACCGTCGTACTACTTCGCGCTCGTCATCTGCGAGCTCGTCCCAGGTTAGCAATATCTCTTCGCCACACTTGGGACAACGTCTATCACTAGTCACTTCAAACTCCTTTTGCTGGAATGCAAGCGTCAGCTTGCCGCTTAACCATGTCAAAGGTCCAACCTCTAATGTCCAATGCAAGTTAGCTGAGGACAGACATTGGACCGTGACGGTTGTGCTTTGGACCTATAAAAATCACCTGTTTACGGACGCGTCCTTATCGTGTAACTTAACTTTGGCGGCGCGTTGATGCAACAAACGACCGCGACAGCGCATCCACAAGTTTAGAACCCTACTACTGGAAACACGGCAGGATAGCAAATGTTTCGAATCAAAGCTTCATATACAGGGCAGTTGGAATTGAAGACCACCCTGGAACGAGCCCGCGAGTTTTTTGGCGAGCTCAGAAACTTCGCAGACTTGATGCCTGGCATTGAAGGAATTCGTAAGGAGTCGGGTGGCATCATGCGCTGGACTGTACGCGCTGAGGTGCCGGTTATTGGTTCAGTGCAAGCTAGCTTTGCCGTGCGCAAGACCGAAGATCGGCCGGAAAGACTTGAGTGGTCTCCTGCCGGTTCCGATCTGAAAAACTACCTTCGCTATGCCGCAGCTTTTGAAGTGCGCGGGCACAACGTATTGATCAAGATTTCCCAGCATGTGGAGCTCCGCCGGGCCCATGCCAGAGAATTGCATCGGCTTGCGGCTTTGGTTGGCGAGGGCGCGATCAGCTCGGAAATGCAGAAACGAGTTGGCGAAATGATTCGGACGTTTCTGGAGCGCGCCCAGACGAAGCTTGAAGGCGAGTCAGCCGTCGAACAGGAAGCAATTTCATAGCGCAGACATGCTACTGCTCGAGTGCAGTTGGCGCAGCTCGACCGTATAAAAGCGCTCGGCAAGTGTTCGATGCTGATCGAGAGGCCCAAAAAGTCTTAGTTTCACCGGTTTCGAGTGCGTTCAGAGGGTGCCCACAAAACGACCTCGGTGGTGTCTAATTTCGCTTTTTCTGTGTAACCTCCGTGTCCTTTGTGTCTCCTTGTGGTGAGTGATTGTGGAGCGTTATTCACCACGGAGGCACAGAGAACACAAAGGTCGCACAGAGGAGATCTCAACTAAGACACTCCCCACTTATTTTGTCGGTTGCCAACTCGGGAATTGCGCGATATAGTATGCCCAACTAGATGGTTGGTGAATCCTTCCATCCACGTGGTTGCTGGGGTGAGGACAGTAACCACATAAGATTAGGCGCGACAGTCCAAAAACTGTTGCGCCTTTTCGCTTTTAAAGACCGACCGCAGCACCAGCCCATTCCTAATGTGATTCATTGAACTGATTGAAAGGATTGGAAACAGCATGGATAAGAAAAAATGGATCGCAATGTTGGTGATGCTGCGCAGGGGATCACGGCTTTGATGTTAATAAAGACAGTTCCGCCGGCACCATCCTCTTTCTGACTTTCAATTGACAATCAGATTTGTCCGGCCCCTGCCATCGCCCAGCTTCACTTCCCTCGATCCTAACGCGGATTACTATGGGTCAACCACGTTAGGGTTGATGAAATGCATCGTTCTCCCACCCTCCATGATCTCCAGCGAGGAAATGATGTGTGGATCGAAAGAAGCAGGATTGACGACGGCGCGAATCACTGCGCCTTCCTCTGGCGCGGTGAAGTCCCAGGTGATCGCATTGCCGCGAGCCAGCACTACTTCGCACGATTTTCTGGTCACGAATCGTAGAGCAGCTGGGCAGGCGCCATCATCAGGTGCGGCCCGACCACTTTCAGGCGCGTAGATATCAAAAGCTATTGTGATCCGGCGTGGACGAGCTTCCTCGGCATTGCTTTGACTTTGGCTTTCTCCAGGTTGGGTTTCATTGATCCTCAGCGAAAAGACATTCAAGCGAGCGACCTGAGCAGGATTTAGGCTAACGAGCCCGAAGCCTCTGCGATCGCGGTGGTCGGCGGCTCCAACAGGATTCGTGGTCCAGCCCGCCCAAATGATTACGATTACACACAGGAGTAATCCTGCAAGAAACGACTTTATCAACATACTTCTTGTTTTCATGACTCTCTCCTCTCTAAGCGCTTCGTTGTTATTGCCCGATCTACGGTAAGAATACAGATAACGCCTGGCTTTCGCCCACTTGCGCAGTCTGGAAACCTGGATAGCGGGTAGCGTTGACGGACGATCGGGCTCTGGAAAAAGGCGCAATAAACCATTGAGGTTTCCAAACCAAAGCGTGCCTCGATGATCGCAATAAGCAAGATTGACGAAGTCGTTCGCCAAACCATCTGCCACCGCAACTGGGAAAACACACCCACCATGGCAGGTGAGCTGCGAAAGAATTCTCATGAAAAATTGAGTCTCGTACATTTTTGCCGGACAATCTCGACTAAATCTCGGTATGCATATTGCCCTCTCTTTGTTGTAGGTTCACAGCAGTCTAAGAATCGCAGGTTTCAAGTCGTTGCGGAAGCGCGGCAGGCAGACGGTGGGAGGGAAGGAATGTGAACGAATGGAGATTCTCATCGGTTACGACGGATCAGACTGTGCAGAGGCGGCACTCGATGATCTCAAGCGGGCTGGGCTGCCGCCGAATGCGGAGGCGTGCATTCTCTCGGTGGCTGAAGTATGGCTTCCCCCGCCGCCACCTTCCAGTTATGAGATCGTCGAACAGGCGAGTTCGCGCGATATCCAGGCTTCGACTTAACGTGATGAAAGAGAATCAGCTCAATGATTACTACATTGAACGATGATCAGGCTTATGAGTTGCTTAAGACGGCGCAGGTTGGGAGACTCGGCTGCATCGTGAATGGTGAACCATACATAACTCCGATCAATTACAAGTTCGAAGACAACTGCATTTACAGTCACTCTCTGGCCGGTTTGAAAATAATAGCTCTCCGAAAAAATCCGCGAGCATGTATCCAGGTCGATGAGGTCGAAAGCGACTTGCGCTGGAGAAGTGTCCTTGGCTTCGGTAAGTTTGAAGAGATAACCCAGCCCAGCGAGCGCAGAAACATTTTGTCCCAACTTCTTAAACGGTTCCCCATGCTGACGCCGGTCGAGTCTGCTATTGCCGAGGATGGCTCTTCTCCGGAAGTTATCGTCTTTCGCATTAGACTGGAACGAGTGACGGGGCGCGCGGAAGGTTAACAAACAGGACTCGGCGAGCCTTCCGAACACTACAGATTTTTTTTGCTCGAGACTTACCCGCAGCCAGGGATAATGTCCCAGGACAGTATTACTGAATCTGGCTCGAGCGTTCTGTTGGCGGTAAAATCTTACAGATCGCGGCCGCCCTTTGCGTGCCGGGTGCGTTGAAGATGCGATCCGGGTTAAGGTTCCCGTGATACTGAGGGAGGCCGTCGTCTACGGCCCCATGTTGAAGGCTTGTCGCGCATCCATAAAACCAGCCGCCCGCCCCGCGTTACTTCGGTGTGCCAGAGCCAGGCGCGGTCAAGCGTCTGACCATTAAGTGTGGCCCGCTGCACATACTTGTTGATTGCTGATGCATTCAGCGCGTCAATCGTAAACACGCTCCCATTACTCACGTTAATTCGCGCGCGGCGGAACAGCGGGCTGCCGATGTAATAGTATGGTTGGCCTGCATTTGGATAGAGGCCAACGGCATTCCACACATACCACGACGACATCGTTCCCGCATCGTCGTTTCCTGGCAGCCCGGCGCGCCCAAGTCGATATTCCTTCGCCAGGATGCGACGCAGAGTTTCCTGGGTGCGATCAGCGCGCCCTGCATGTATGTAAAGAAACGCTGCCAGCAGATCCGGTTCATTTCCCTGGCTATACAACCCTGAATTGTCCTGGCCGCTGCCCGTAATGTTATCGAAGAAAGCATCGAGCCACGCAACGAACGGTGCATCGCCGCCGAGGCGATTGATCAATCCTTGTACATCGTGTGGCACATATGTGGAGTATTGATAACCTGAACCTTCGTAATATGGCGCTCCCCACCATGAAAATCTCGCTATCAAGCGAGTAGATCTTGAGCGGATCGTATGGCTGCATCCACTCGCCGTTAGCTTCACGCGGGCGAATTGTGCGCGTATTCACATCCCACAAATTGGTCCAATTCTGTGAGCGCTTTAAATAGTTCTCCGCATCGTTCACCTTGCCCAGCCGCCGCGCCACCTCAGCAATACAAAAATCGTCATACGCATACTCCAGGGTGCGCGAGGCCGAACGCTCTTTCTGAAGACTGAGGTAGCCAAGTCGCTTGTACTCGGAAATCTCACGCCCTTCAAAAACCGGACGAGGGCTGTCCTCTTCGGCGTCCTTACGCAGCGCTGCATAAGCGAACTCGTAGTCGATGCCGCGCAATCCCTTGACCAGGCGTCGGCAACGAGAACATCGCCATTTGAGCCGCCCTGCGTCAATCCGTTTGCACCAGCAACGCGCGCATCCGGAATCCAGCCTGTATGACGATAAGTGTCCACCAGCGACCGCACCATGTCACGCTGTCGGTCGGGTTGAATCAAAGTCAGTAGCGGATGAAGCGTGCGGAATGTGTCCCAAAGGCAGTAGTAATCTTCATAGTGAGGCTCGTCGGATTTCCACCAAACGTTTTCACCGGTCAGGTCGTGCGGCATGTAGTGTGACCGATAAAGCGCCGTGTAAAAGATCCGCCGCTGCTCACCCGTGCCGCCCTCAACGAGGATGCGTGATAGAGCCTCTTCCCAAAGGGCCGCTGCACTCCGGCGCACTTCCGCGAAAGTTTTTTCCCCGACTTCACGCTCCACGTTTGCGCGAGCCTGTTCGGTACTGATAAACGAGAGGCCGATCTTAACCTCGACTGTTGCCCCAAGCGTCGTGTCAAACGTAAGGTAAAGGCCCGTGCGCTCGCCACCCTGAGCCGACTTTGCACCCAACTGTGAGGCTTCGCCACTCCACGCACCATAAGCCGCGAACGGCCGGCTGAATTCTGCGAAGAAGTGCAGTGTGTAAGGTGAGGGATTCCAACCGCCCTTAAACTTGCCCGTGCCTTCAACCTGGTTTGTACCGACGATGCGTGCGTTGCAATCAACCGGGCGCTGTCGCTGGTCGCCACCGGAGATAACCAGGGAACTCACGTCAAGCAACAAATGCGACTCGGTTGATTTGGGAAATGTATAGCGATGCACTGCGACCAGACGCGTGGCCGTCAATTCCACGCCTACATCTGAGCGTGCATCAGCGCGCGCATCAGAGCCCGTTAGTGTCACCGCGTAGTAACCGGGCATAGCGATCTCATCTTTCTTCACAGAAGCCAAATTCCGCATCCTTAATTCGCCGACCTCAGGCGTGATGCGGAAATTGCCGTACTTGCTGGCACCGCCAGTGCCGGAGACATGTGTTTGGCTGAATCCGATTATTGGTTGCCGCGAATCGTAACCCGACGTGTCGTGTCGCAGCGTGTCTGGACTAGGGTTTGCAAAACCGAACGGTACTGCAGCGCCCGGAACAGTATTGCCGCCGCCGTCGGCCCCGATGAACGGATCGCAATTAGAGGTGAGCGGCAGATGAGACGGCTGGTGAGACGGCGGGTGAGACGTTTGCCCGGCAACAAGTTTGCCGGCCTCGTTAGCTGCCAGCGCGACGATTGAGAGCGCCAAAATCCATGCGATAAAAGATCTTGCCTCTGAAACCAAAGCCGCTGGGCCTCGACATGAACGCCTGTTCGAATCCATCATTTCGACTCAGAGTAATTTACCTGGAGACATGTCCGTCGGTGATCTGCCACTGGATCCAACATGCTGTGGCAACTTTTTCAAGGCGGACGTTTGAAGGTCATCACAAAGGAACGCAACGCTGTCCAGCGGAGGGCAACCGCTAATTTGATGTTTGGCGCTTGTGTTTATCTCAATGCCGGCAGGTTTTCGCAAGCGCGCAGTTGCCTTCAGCAGTGCCTGGTTAACAGCGCTCTTGACGCTCTTTCCGGATTTGGTCAATCATTCGCTCACCGGTGAGTAGTTGGCAGCACGATAAAGGACAGAGGCATGAGGAGGCACAGTGATTTCAACAGAGCTGGCCGATTGTCTCCGGGTCGTTGCTCGCAGCTTTCGCTGTTCCCCGCCGACTACGGTGATCTGGTTGCAGATCCCGCCAAAAGGCTTACGTAAATACGTTGACTCTCAAATTATTGGCCTTCTTGATTCAGCCTGGCACTCGGCAGCAGAATCTGGCGCCTGGATTATCAACTTGGAAAGCAGCCGTCATGCGGGCTTTAGACCACGGAATCGCGAAACTTTCCGCAGCAACTTACGCGCTGCCAGAAGAATGTCCCGTCAAACTTTGGGCACGTCTCTTGCTCCACAACAATGAGGCCATCAAGGCGAAGGGACACACAGATGCAATTGGATTCAAGAACCATGGAAATATTACCAAACGCAATCAGTACTAACGCAACGACTCAGGAAGAGGAGCCCTCAGACTCTAAACACGTGACCCCGGCGCGTACCACGGTCGCTGATGATGGCCGCTGTCTTGTCGCACATCGAGATGGCGATGTTGTACTTCGTGATGGTTCAACCGTTCGCATCCGCGTAATGCGTCCAATGGATGAACCGAGCCTTCTCGCTTTACTCCAGTCGCTATCCGAAGAGTCGCGCTGGCTGCGATTTTATTCTTCGGCAAGTGGTTCTGCTCTGGCCACTGAGGCCCACCGTGAAGCCAATCTCGATCACACATTTGGTCTACTTGCATTCAGCGGCGCTGAAGAGCGCGTCGTTGGTCATGCGTTTTATGCCGTCGTCGATGAACATCGCGCGGAGGTTGCCTTTACGATCGCGAACGATTTTCAGGGACGTGGGCTCGGCACAATGTTGCTCGGTCAGTTGGCCGAGGTCGCGGCTGCCAATGGAATTCAGGTGTTTGAGGCTGAGGTGGTGGCTGCAAACCACGCGATGCTCCACGTCTTCCGAGCGTCAGGGTTTCCCATTGAGGTGGACGCGACTGCGGGTCAACTTCACGTGACGTTCCCGACTTCTTTCAGTGCAGAGGCAATCAAACGCTTCGAACAACGCGAGACGATCGCAGCGGTCAACGCCTTGAAGCTCTTCTTCAATCCACGTGCGGTGGCGGTCATTGGCGCCTCCCGCCAACGTGGGACCATCGGCGGCGAGATATTTCATAACTTGTTGAGCTACGGTTTCCAGGGTCCCGTTTATCCGGTTAATCCCAGCGCCGAGGTTATTCAGTGTGTTCCTGCTTACCCGTCGGTCGAAGCGATTGCAGGCCCGGTTGATCTGGCTATCATCATTGTTCCTGCGGCCCGGGTTGTCGAAGTGGCAATCGAGTGCGGCCGCAAAGGAGTGAAAGCGCTGGTAGTCATCTCGGCCGGTTTCTCGGAGACTGGAAAAGAAGGACAGGAACGCCAGGCCGAGTTGGTGCGCGTTTGCCGTGCTGCCGGCATGCGGCTGATTGGGCCAAATTGCATGGGCATCGCCAACACGGATCCTGAGGTGTTGCTCGATGCGACGTTCGCGCCGGGTGTGCCACCTCCAGGACGCGTTGGCTTCTCTTCGCAGAGCGGGGCGTTGGGATTAGCCATCATCGAATACGCAAACTCTCTTGGACTTGGCATTTCCACTTTTGTCTCAGTCGGCAACAAGGCTGACATCTCCGGAAACGATCTGCTGCGTTACTGGGAATCAGACGACGGTACCGATGTCATTCTGCTCTACCTCGAGTCATTCGGTAACCCGAAAAAGTTTTCACAGCTTGCACGCAGGGTTGGCCGCAGGAAACCGATCGTCGTTGTGAAGAGCGGCCGCTCTGCTGCCGGCGCGAGGGCCACTTCATCACACACCGGCGCGCTGCTAGCCGCTTCGGATGTCACGGTCGATGCGCTGTTTCGTCAGGCAGGCGTCATTCGCACGGATACGCTGGCAGAGTTATTTGATGTGGCCTCGCTGCTCGTGAATCAACCGCTTCCGCGAGGTCAACGCGTGGGGATCATTACGAATGCTGGTGGACCAGCAATTCTGTGCGCCGATGCTTGTGAAGCCAGAGGGCTCGAGGTCCCTGTATTAGGCGAAAGCAGCCAGGAAAAACTGCGCTCGTTTCTATTAGCGGGAGCTAGTGCCATTAACCCGGTTGATATGATCGCGTCCGCTTCGGCTGAAGACTATCGCAAAGCTGTCGAGATAGTGGCCGCAGACAAAAATGTAGACGCGCTAATTGTGATCTTCACTCCGCCGTTGGTCACGCGCGCCGAGGAGGTGGCGCGGTCGATCGCCGATGCCGTTCGGGGGTTGGATAGAAGTAAGCCGGTAATGACCGTGTTCCTTTCCGCGCGTGGAACACCTGAAGAGTTGCGTTCAGCCGATTTAAGCATTCCGTCTTATGCATTCCCCGAAACCGCGGCAATTGCACTGGCACGCGCTGCTCGTTATCGCGAATGGCGTGAACAACCTGAAACGGCCGCGCCTGTGTTTGAAGACATACGGCGAGATGAGGCCGCTGCGGTTATAGCCACAGCACTTTCCCGCGGTGATGGTTGGCTTGATGCAGCAGAAACCGCTGCGCTTCTGCGTTGTTACGGCCTGCCTCTAATCGAACAAAGAATTGCCGCGACTGCTAACGACGCAGGCACAGCGGCGGAAGAGATGGGCGGAGAAGTGGCGCTGAAAGCAATTGCGCCGGGAGTTATTCACAAAACTGAAGCAGGCGCGGTTCGTCTGCATTTGCGCGGTGCAGAAGAAGTTCGCACGGCTGCCGCCGCGATGTCGGAACAACTGAAAAGGCAGGGACAACCACCGACTGGGTTTGTGGTTCAGAGTATGGCTCAGAGCGGAGTCGAGATGCTGGTCGGAGTTGTGCACGATCCGCAGTTTGGTCCGGTTGTGGCCTGCGGCGCCGGCGGGGTTCAAGTGGAGCTGCTGCGTGATGTTTCCGTGCGCCTGACGCCGCTTTCAAAAGAAGATGCTTCAGAGATGGTTAGCAGTTTGAAGACTTATCCGTTATTGACAGGATTTCGCGGCTCACCAGTTTGTGATGTAGCCGCGCTTGAAGAAGCGCTCCTGCGCGTGAGCGCAATGGTTGAAGACACTCCGCAGATCGCCGAACTCGACTGCAATCCCCTGGTAGTGCTCGAAAGAGGAGCGGTGATACTCGACGCTCGCGTGAGAGTGGCAGACGTCGAGCCTCGCCCGTTGCTTGGGGTACGCCGCTGAGCTGATCCATCCGTTCTTATTTTTCGTGGGCGAGCTGTCTATTCTTGACGCGCGCTTGTAACGCAAACTGTTAGTTTGCGGCCGGCGCGTATCCACTCAGTTAGGCGTTAGCGAGCCCACGCAAACTGACAGTTTGCGTTACGCCTGCCGTAATCGGAGCTACCAGCGACAGACGGTATCAAAGTCATTCCACAAAGCGATCGGGGCGGCGCGCCTTAGAGGAACGTAATGAGGTTCCCACATCTTGTCGCGCACGATTTGTTCCAGTTTGTCGAGACCCACTTCGGCCAGGCCGGCACGCTTTGCTTCGCGCGCAACTTCCAACGCCACTTTGAACGCGATCTCGCGCACCTCTTCCAGCGGCGGATAGAGTGGTGCTTCAGGGTCCTGCAGCACCGGGGCAAAATCACTTAACACTCGCGCTGCGGTCACAAACATGGCATCGGTTACGCGGCGGGCGCCGGATGCGATCACGCCCAGTCCAACACCGGGAAAGATAAACGAGTTGTTGCATTGGCCGATCCGAATTAGACCGCGATCGGTGACGATTGGTGGAAAGGGGCTGCCGGTGGCTATCACGGCTCGTCCGTTTGTCCATTTGAAGAGGTCAATCGGAGCTGCTTCGCTCTTCGAGGTAGGATTTGAAAGCGCAAAGATCACCGGACGCTCCACATGTTTCGCCATCTCGCGAACGATCTCTTCAGTGAATGCTCCCGGCTGCGCTGACGTGCCAATCAGAATGGTCGGCTGAACATTTTTGATGACATCGCCGAATGTGAGTTGCGAAGGATCGGTCACTTTCCAGCTGAAAGTTGTCTCGATCGGCTGCGCGTATTTCTGCTTGAATGGTTCGACCTTAGTCCGTCCCGTGTTTACCAGGCCTTGGCTGTCAATTAGCCAGAGTTTGGCGCGCGCTTCGATCTCTGTTGCGCCTTCAAACATCATCGCCGCGACGATTTGATTGCTGATACCAATCGCCGAGGCACCGGCGCCGAGAATGACTATGCGCTGCTCACTCAGTTTCCCGCGCGTCAGCTTTGTCGCGGCCAGCAAACCGGCCACAGTGACTGCACCGGTTCCCTGTATGTCGTCATTGAAAGTGCAGAGTCGATCGCGATAGCGCTCGAGTATCCTGGGCGCGTTGTGTTTTGAAAAGTCTTCCCACTGCAGCAGGACGTTCGGAAACTTCTGTTTAACCGCTACGACAAATGCTTCGATAAAATCGTCGTAGTCTTTGCCCCGAACACGTTCGTGTCTCCAGCCAAGGTATAGAGGATCGTCAAGCAACTCCCGATTGTCAGTTCCAACGTCGAGCAGAATCGGCAAAGTTGTCGCTGGATGAATTCCTGCGCAAACGGTATAAAGTGAAAGTTTGCCCACGGGAATTCCCATTCCGCCCACGCCGAGATCGCCCAAACCGAGAATGCGCTCACCGTCAGTCACCACGATTACCTCAGCATTTGACGCGGGCGCATTGTTGAGCAGCGAGATAATCTCGTCGCGGTAAGGATAAGAGACGTATAGGCCGCGGGGCCGGCGAAATACATGGCTGTATTGGCGACAACCCTCGCCGACAGTCGGCGTGTAGATGATCGGCATCATTTCAGTAACATGTTCCCGCAATAACCGGTAGAACAGTGTTTCGTTCCGATCCTGCAAGGCGCTGAGAAAAATATAACGTTCGATGTCGCTATCTTTACGCTGGTAGTTTTCGTAAGCACGGTTGAGTTGTTCTTCGATGGTCGAAGTATGCAGCGGAAGCAGCCCCAATAGCCCCAGCGCACGCCGCTCTTCTTCGGGGAAGGCACTGCTTTTATTCAGTAAGGGATCGTCGAGTAGTCGTTGGCCGCTAATTGATATGGTCTTTGATTCCGATTCAGTAAACTCCAGTGCGAACAAAGCGGAATTCATCTTACGGTTTCCTTTCGTGCCTGCAGCATCCCGAGTGCTTCGACCTTCCGTTCACGAAGCTCTGAATAAGTATCGCTGGTTGCAAACGGGATGGAATTTCTCTGCGAGTCTGCCATTAGGCGCGTTGCATCGGTCCTTCGCACCTAAGCTCAGCGAGTCAACTTCTGAGAACGATAGCAAATCCTCCCGCCAGTACTGTTGCAGTTTGACTAGCAGCACGATTAGCGAACGCTGATCATCGTTCGTCGCAGTGACATGAGGTCAGTACCACCTCGCGGTAGCGGGTGGGTTCCGCCTGCCAGCAGGCGATTTCACGGCCGCAATGCTCGATATGCCG
>WNFZ01003568.1_pt1 | contig 14554 bp, 13 predicted proteins | sample 5400081 | NCBI WGS metagenome assembly WNFZ01 (sample SAMN13153365, study PRJNA577476) | soil metagenome | isolation source: 80 cm soil or saprolite under grassland replicate 1 | place: USA:California | collected 2016-06-15
ACTGCAGAGTTTCGCTACTGGACTGGCGCCGAAGCATTGCGGCGCGGCGCCGACTTCTGGGGTGCATTGCTGCCGGGACTGTCCTGGGAAGTGGGCCGCATACTGCCGGTGGACCTCGATTTCGGGGTCGACCTCAACGCCTTTTATGACCGCGAGGGCTTGAAGTTCTTCCATGGCACGGCCGCGGGACGGACGGTCTTTTCCGGCGAGAGCCCCGACGTCGTGTGCCACGAGCTCGGGCATGCGCTGCTCGATTCGTTCAAGCCGCAATTGTTCGACGCGGCAAGCATGGAAGTCGCCGCCTTCCACGAATCGTTCGGCGACATGAGCGCGCTGCTGTCGGCCCTTCAGCTCCCGAGCGTGCGCGAGGGGGTCCTGGCGGAAACCGGCGGTGTCCTTCGCCGCGCGTCGCGGCTCTCGCGATTGGCGGAACAACTCGGCTGGGCCATCCGTCAATCCGTTCCTTCCGCAGTCGAGCCCGACTGTTTGCGCAACGCGGTGAACACGTTCTTCTACCGAGACCCCGACACCCTTCCGACCACGGCGCCGGCCACGTCGCTGAGTTCGGAGCCGCACTCCTTCTCGCGCGTTTTCACCGGTGCGTTCTTCGAAGGATTGGCCGGCATGCTGGCCACGACGGACACGAGAGACGAAGCCGCCCTGTTGCAGGTGAGCCAAGATATCGGCGCCATTCTGGTCCAAGGCATTCGCGCCGCGTCCGTCGTGCCGACGTTTTTCAGCCAAGTGGCCGCCAGCATGCTCGCCGTTGCGGCGAGCCGATTCTCCGCTCAAGGCTATGAAGCGCCGCTGCGAAGCGGGTTCGTCCGCCACGGCGTCCTGCCGCCTTCGATGGCGGTGGCGGCGACGCAAACGGCTGCGCAATTGGCGGCCGCCGCCGCCAGCCCGAGCGAATCGAAGACGCTACCTACGTTGCAACTTTCGGTCGCCGAATATGGCCTTGGAGTGCCTTCCATCATGGTCTATGCGGCCGCCGAGCCGAAGCGGCTTCAGGTTACCGGCGCGGCGCTTGCCGTCGGCGGGGCGCCCTCGCCGGGCGAGGATCAGGCGGCCAAGTCCTTTTTCGAAGATCTGCTGCGACGGGGACGACTCAAGGTCCCCAAAGCCGCTAAATCGGCGGCCGAAGTTGTACGCGCCGCCGCCCCGTCAACCCACGAAAGCCATACCCACGAATTGCGACGCGAAGGGAGACATATGGTGCTACGCCGGGTTCGCATCGACTGCGCCTTCGCTCACCATTGAGAACAGGCGCTTGGCGCCTGTATGATGCGCGGTGGAATTCTGGGGCCACTGACCAATGCCGCGCATCAAGGAACAGGCGCTGAAGAAGGAGCTCGCTAAGCGCGGCTTCGAGTCCGTCTCGATTAGACGTGAATTGCCGGGCAGACGCGTCGAGGTCGACGCCAACAAGCTCTACCCCGTGCATGTCGAAGGAGGCGAGGCGATCTACGCGCCGGTCCCGATGTCGTTATCGGTCGAGCTTGATGCGCGCGGCCATATCATATCGATCGACCGCGATACTCCGGATCCGGCCGCGGTTGCGGATGCTGCGCGGTATGTCAAGGCGCTGCGCGATAGCGGTCAGCTGACTGCCCCTGGAGAACGAGAGCCGGTATCCGGCATGACTCACCGGATCGAGCGCGATGAGCAAGGCCGGCGAGTCCTACGGCGCAAGCGATTCTCGATAGGCGGCGGTTAGCTAGACAAGGCGCGTCGCGCTCGCGACTCTCATGCCCGGCTTTAATGCTCGGTGCTCAGTCCCGTGCGCGCGAGACGCGTTCGATCTCGGCGCGCACCAGTCGCTCGACGATGGCCGGCAGATTGTCATCGAGCCAGGCCTTGAGCATCGGCCGAAGGAGTTCGCTGACCAGCTCCTCGACCGTGCGGCCGCCACGCGGGTGCGTCGTCTGCGCAAGCGTATTGAATGCGGCCTCGATTGCGGCGGCTGTCGCGGGAGAAAGAAGATCGCGCTCCTCGCTCGCCGGCCGCTGAGGTGCAGGGGTGGAATCGGAGGGGCTGGACCGTTCGGGCGGCGCGTCGCCGGCGCTCGCTGGAGACGCGTGCCGTGACATCCCCCTGAGTTCGGCCAGCTTCGCGTCGATCTCCTCGTCGCGCAGAGCCGATGAGTCAGTCGCGGGTGCGGGCGCGAAGCGCGACGGCGGTGGCGTTGCCGGCATGGCAGGGGGCGCAGCCGCACGCAACGGCTCTGGGCTAATTGCTTCCGTCGGGGGGCTTTCTTTCGCCGGCTCGTCTTCGGCGATGATCCTGCGGATGGAGGCGAGGATCTCCTCCATTGAGGGTTCCTGTCTCGCAGGCTGCGTCATCGTGTGCCCCTCGAACCGGCCGAGCTCTACGCCCCAGCCGCGACCTCAGCGGAATCAGCGTCATCCGCGGCGGTAGAACTATGACATGCCCGCCATTGAACGCAAAGACGCTCCTGGCTCCGGATGCGGCGCAGCGTCGAGCGCGAAAAGGTGCAGCGAAGAGGCAGGACACGAAGGCTGGGATGCTAACGCCCGTCGGGCACGCGCACGCCGCCCCAGGCGTCGCGCACCTGATGATAGTGCACCACCGGATCGTAGACCTCGATCTTGAGTGCGAGGATTTGCGGCGAAAGCGCGCCGGTCGCCGCCAGCACCGTGTAGGACGCAACCACGCGATCGCGTTGGGCGGTGACGAGCGCCACGCGCGCATTGACGAGGTCCTGCTGCGCGTTGAGTACGTCGAGCGTCGTGCGCTGGCCGACACGCGCTTCCTCGCGCACACCGTTGAGGGCGACCTCGGCGGCGGTGACCTGGGACGTGGTGGCGTCGATTTGCGCCTTGGCGGCCTCGAGCTGACCCCAGGCCTGGGTCACCGTCGCCTGCACCTGGTCGCGCGCGGTATCGAGATCGAGGCGACGCTGCCCGAGCGTTTCCTTGGATTGGCGGATGGCGGCGTATTCGGCGCCACCCTGATAGATTGGTACGGTGAGCTGAGCGGCGAGCGAGGCCGACGTCTGCTCGAGCACGGCCAGCGCCTGGGTCGAGCCGAAGTTCTTCTGCACGTTGCCGACCGCCTGTAGCGTCGGAGCGAGCGCGCCCTCGGCGATCTTGACCTGCTGGAGCGCGATGTCGACGTTGTACATCGCCGTCGTGATCAGCGGGTGCTCGATGCGGCCGCGGGTGATTGCGCCGTCGAGCGTGCGCGGGGAGAGCCGATCAACCGGAGCTGCGGGGGCGAGCCGCGCCGGCGGCGGCACGCCGATGACTTGCAGGTACTGCGCCTGGGCGGTGACGTAGTTGGATTCCGCAAGCGACAGCTGCGATCTGCCGCCGGAGAGCCGCGACTCCGCCTGGGCGACGTCGGTACGCGTGACCTCGCCGGCGGTGAAGCGATCGCGCGTCTGCCGCAGCGTCACTTCGAGCACGTTCACGTTGCTTCGCTGCAGCTCGAGGATGGCGGCGGTCTGCAGCAAATTCATGTAGGCGGTGGCGGCGCTGAGCAGCACGTTCTGCTCGGTCGTGCGCAACGTCTCGCGGGCGGAGAAGACTTGGCCCTCGGCTTGGCGGGTGCGGCCGGCGGTCTGCAAACCGTTGAACAGCGTTTGCGTCGCGGTCAGCCCGTAGGACTGCACCCCGATCGCGCCTCTGGTAAAGCTATAGGCCGCGCCGCCGGTCCTCGGGTCGATGCCCGCCCTGGTCAGCTGATCCAGGTATTGATCGGTCAGGCTCGCCGTGCCGCTCACGCGCGGACGGAAGCCTGCGAGCGCCGTGGGGACGTTCTCGTCGATGGCGCGGGTCGCGGCGCGCTGAGAATTGAGCTGGGGATTGTTTTGGTAGGCCTGGACGAGGGCTAGATCCATGGTGCCGGATCCAGCTCCCGCGCCCACCAGTCGCGCGGCATTGACCGCCTGATCTGCCGCAAGCGAGATGGTCGAGAAGGCCACCGATGCGCCAAGCGCTGCAATCTGCGCAGCCCGCGCCGTCGCCCGCCCCGGAGCACCCCGTAGCATCCCCCGAACTCCAGCCAGCCGCCGTCCGCCCCTCGCGCCGCGGCCCCTTGATTCGCTAGGACCTAATGTTAGCCATAATGCGGCTGGGCAGGGCCCAGAACACGGGCGGAAAACGCTACTTTCGCAATAAAGACGCCCCCTTTGGTGCTTTCGCGCCACACCTTGCGAAAAATCCGCATAAACGCTGTCTAGAAGACAAAGGCCGCGGGCGCGGCAAATCCCGGGAGCACGGGTGCGGCGGCGTCAAAAACCGGCCAGCCGCTGAGGTCGCCGGCAACGCAACGATAGAGCATCGCCTGGCTGGCCGGCGCGCGGCCGAGCACGGCAACGAACCGGCCGCCCTCCTTGAGCTGACGGGCGAGCCCGTGCGGCACGACCTCGGTTGCCCCATTGAGCAGGATGACGTCGTAAGGCGCGGCGGCCTGCCAGCCCTGCGTCAGCGGGCCCGTCACGACCGTCACGTTGTCCGCACCAACGGCCTTGAGGTTCTCACGCGCAAGGCGAGCGAGAGCATCATCCTCCTCAAGCGCGACCACGGAGCGTGCGAGGCGTGCCAATAGCGCGGACGAATAGCCGGTCGCGCAGCCCACATCGAGGACGTGGTCGCTCGCGCTCACTGCCGCCGCCTGAACCATCTTGGCCAGCACCATGGGCTTGAGCAGGCAGCGTGCCGGTTGGCCGGCGGTTGGCTCGGTGACCGCAATATCGAGATCGAAATAAGCGAGAGCGGCTTTGCTTTCCGGCACGAACCGCTCGCGCGGAAGCTCCAGCATGGCCGCGATGATGCGGGGATCCGTCACGTCGCTGGTGCGGACCTGGCCATCCACCATCATGCGGCGCGCCGCGGCAAAGTCGGTCATTGTGAGGATTCCAGCGCGTGCGAGCGGCGTCGTCTTGCGGCAAGAGCCGCCAAAAGGCAAGACGCCGGTTGGCCGCTCGCGCCGCGCGCGAGCAGGGTGGATGATCCGCGGCCACTGAGCAAACGCAGGAGGCGCTCGATATCTTTCGAACAGCGCGCTGCCGACCCTTCCGTCACGGAAATACGACACTCGACCACTTTTTTATAAGCTCGCGTCCCTCCTGCTCTACAATTGTCCCAATCTTCCTTCACAAAGCAGGAGCTGGAACCCAAGACCCGGTGCCGGTGCGCAATCGTTGGGAAGTCAAATCCCTGACACGGCGCCGTGCCTAGAATGGCTAGCAATCGTCTGCTCCATCGTGGTTGCAGGTGTGTTTTGCGTAGTCCTATTCTCAAATATCGTCCTAGCCTAAGGGTCCTCCCCGTGGGGGGAGAAAAGGCTCTGCGTCAGCTCGCGCGCGATCGCGAGAAGACGGCTTTGGCCTTTCCGCAGTGAATGCCGGGGAAAACGGAGGTGGACATGTTCAAGAGCAAAGCACCGGAGAAGGATCAGAGCACGGCGGCAAAATTGGAAGAAGTCGTGGGGAGAGCCGTGCAACAGCAACACTCAGTCGTTGAGCACCCTCCGGGGCGCGAGCCGATGACGAAAGCGGGGACGAGCTCTTGCATCGGCTCCGGCATGTCGATCGTCGGCAATATCGAATGCAATGGTCCAGCGCAGGTCTTCGGCCGGCTCAAAGGCGAGTTGCGCGCCTCGGATCTTCTCATCGGCGATGGCGCACAGGTCGAGGGCAGCGTCATCGCGCAGGACGTCACAGTGTGCGGCCGCGTCAAGGGTACGATCCGCGCCGTCCGGGTCAAGCTGCAGGAAGGTGGTGTGGTCGAGGGCGACATTTTCCATCGGTCATTGACGATCGAGGAGAATTCTGTATTCGAGGGATCGTCACGGCGCGTTGAAAATCCAACGGACGCGCCGTCGGTCGACGCCAAAGGCCCGCGGGATGAGGACGTGCGGAGCTCGGCCCTGGCCCCATATTTGCAGCGCGCTGAACCATCGGCATCCACCGAGTGGTCCGAGTCGACGGTCGAGCCGAAGCATTAGGGCGCGCATTCCAGACGGTGCCAGCGGTTGCGCCGGTCAGGCGGATGACCCAGTCGGACCGGGGCTTCGCGAGCGTCTTCGTGACGGCCCGGGACGGCCTCAGGCTGCATGTGCGCAGCTACGGGTCTCGCATCGCTTCCGCGCTGCCGGTTGTGTGCCTATCCGGTCTTGCCCGCACTGCAGCTGATTTTCACCCCTTGGCGGCGGCGATGGCGGCCGACCCTGCCAAGCCGCGGCTTGTATTGGCGCTCGATTATCGCGGCCACGGCCAATCCGAATACGATCGCAACCCCGACAACTACACGCTTCCCGTGGCGCTCGCCGACCTCTCGACGGTCCTGACCGCGCTCGAGACGGCGCCGGCCCTATTCGTCGGCACCTCCTACGGTGGCCTGCTCGTCATGATGTTGGCGGCATGGCGGCCCACGGCGATCGCTGGTGCCATCCTCAACGACATCGGTCCCGTCATCGAGCCGCAGGGCTGGGTCCGGATCAAAGGCTATATCGGAAAGCTCCCCGTCCCGCGCAACTTCGAGGAGGGCGCGGAAATCCTGCGCTGGTGGTTCGACGCGCAGTTCCCGAAGCTCGCAGCGCAGGATTGGATGGCGTTTGCTCAGGGCACCTGGCGCCAGCATCGCGGCCGCCTCGTGCCCGACTACGATCCGAGGCTGGCGCGAACGCTGCAAGGCGCCGATCTGCAACATCTCCCAACGCTGTGGAGTCACTTTGGCGCCTTGGCGCGGGTGCCGCTGATGGTTATTCGCGGCGCCAGGTCGGATATGCTGGCCTCGAGCACGCTTCAGGCGATGCTGTCGCGGCGCGACGAGCTCGAGGTCGTCGTAGTGCCGGATCAGGGTCACCCGCCGTTTCTGACCGAGCCCAGCCTGATACGGCGGATTAGAGATTTTGTCGCATCGTGCGACGTCTCCGCCCGTCTGTGACGGGGGGAATGACTTGATCAGCTCGCGCGGGTCAGAATGCTGTTGCCGTGAACGATTAACCCCATATAAGGACTACCGAAAGGCCACGTGGCGGAGTGGTTACGCAACGGTCTGCAAAACCGTGTACCCCGGTTCAATTCCGGGCGTGGCCTCCAACAAACATCGCGCACTGTTTCTCCCCACGAGTCTTGCCGCCGCCTTACTCCGGCTTGATGTTCGCTGCCCGAATGACCTTCCCCCAGATCTCGGTCTCAGCCTTGATGCGGGCGGCGAATTCCTCTGGCGTGCTGCCGACGGCTTCGAAGCCGAGCGCCGGCAACCGCTCCTTCACGTCCGGAAGCGCGATGATCCTCGCGATTTCGCGATGCAGCGCATCGATGATCTCACGCGGCGTTCCGGCCGGCACCAAGAGTCCGACCCAGCTGTCGCCTTCAATCTCCGGATAACCGGCCTCGGCAGTCGTCGGGACGTCGGAGAGGAGCTGCGAGCGCGTCTTGCTCGTCACCGCGAGCGGGCGCAATTGCTTGGATTCGAGCGCCTGTGCGGCCGACGCGATCGTGCTCCAGGCGATCGGGGTGTGGCCGGCGACCGTCGAGGCAACCGCCGGTGCTGCGCCATTGAAGGGAACATGCACGAGGTCGAGACCAAGCGACAGGCGCAGCATTTCGCCCAGCAGATGCGCCTGCGTCCCCACGCCACCCGACGCGTAGCTGTATTTTCCCGGATTGGCTTTGACCAGCGCGACGAGCTCTTTGAGACTGCCCGCCGGCACCGACGGATGGACCGTGATCACGTTGGTCGCGGAGACCGCCAGCGTCACCGGCGCGAGGTCCTTGTCGGGGTCGAACGGCAGTTTGGCAAAAAGCGTGGGGTTCACGACGTACGAGCTGAACGCAATGAGCGCGGTGTAGCCGTCGGGCGCCGCACGCGCCGCCTGCGCGGTGCCGACATTGCCGGTCGCGCCTGCGATGTTCTCGACATAGAACTGCTTGCCGAAATGCTCGGTGAGCTTGTGCGCGGCAAGCCGCGCAAAAATGTCGGTCGAGCCGCCGGGCTGGAACGGCACGATGATGCGAACCGGCCGCGTCGGCCAAGCCTGCGCCCATGCGCCGCCCGAGGCGGCCGGGAGCGCGGCTGCGCCCGCCAGCAGATGCAGACATTGTCGGCGGTTCATCGCACAAGCTTAGCACGGGACGAAATCGGCTGATATGGCGTAGCCCGGATGAGCGAAGCGAAATCAGGGAACGGTCATTCCATATGAGGGCAAGAACCCGGATGTCGCTTTGCTCATCCGGGCTACGCCACTACCCTCCCTGCTCGCTTCGAGCATGCTGACGCAATCACCTGGGAGTTTGGCATGAGCCGCTTGGCAACAGATTGGGGCCGGCTGCGCAGCTGGAGCCGCACCCACGGCGCGGAACTGCGGCTGTGCGTGCGGAGCACGACCGCCGCGCTGCTCACCTTGGCGGCTGCGCAGCTGCTGCACCTGCCCATCGCACTATGGGCCGTCTTGACCGCAGTCATCTTGACCCAAATCAACGTCGGCCGGTCGCTCAAGGCGACGATGGACTATTTGATCAGCACGCTCGGCGGCGCCGTCTACGCCGGCGCAATCGGCGCGCTCGTTCCCCAGGACAACCAGTTCGCGGTCTTCGCGGCGCTGGCGATGGCGCTCGCGCCGGCGGTTCTGCTCGCCGCGCTCTACCCGCGCTTTAGCGCCGCGCCGTTCACGGCAGTCATGGTGTTCTTCGCTCCGACCATCACCCACACCGGTCCGGTCGCCGCGGCTTTCGAGCGGGTGATCGAAGTCGCGGTCGGATGCGTGGTGGGGCTCGTCGTATCGCTCGTGGTATTGCCGGCGCGCGCCCATGATCTGGCGATCGAAGCGGCGACGCAGATGCTCGGCCTGATGGCGCGGTTTGTGCCCGAGCTGTTCGCGGGCTTTACCGGACAGTTGGATCCCCCGGCGCTGGCCGACATGCAGAACAGGATCGGCGAGGCCTTTGCGCGCTTCGACAAGGTCGCGGCGGAGGCCGCGCACGAGCGGATCACGCGGCTTTCCGCCGAGCCCGACCAGCGGCCGCTGTTGCGAACCTTGCTGCGGCTGCGCCACGACATCATCATGGTGGGCCGCGCTGCTATGGCTCCGCTGCCCGACACATTCCTGCCTCGGTTGGCACCGTGCCTCGCGCGCGTGAGCGAAAGCGTGGCCGACTATTTTCGCACGAGCGCGGCCGCGCTTTCGGCGCGGCAGGCCGCGCCATCCCTCGATACGGTCGAAGCCGCGCTCGACGGCTATGCCGTGGAATTCGCGGCGCTACGCCGCGAAGGCTTCACGCGAGCATTGGCGGACGAGGCGGCGGAGCGGATCTTCGCGCTCGGTTTTGCCCTCGATCAGCTGTGCCTGCATGTGCGCGATCTCGCCCGCTGCGTTGCCGAGCTTGGGCCTTCGGACAGCGCCGCTGTTGCAGAGGCGACCGCGAGTTCGGCACGCGCATAAGCGTGAGGGCAGCGCCACCCGGCGCTGCCGCCGCTCCCCGCGAAGTCCGCCGGCGCCGATTTCACGCTTTGCAAGCGGCTACCGCGTTTGTTAGAAGCGGCGGTCGCGAGTGCGTTCCCCGGTAGCTCAGCGGTAGAGCAACCGGCTGTTAACCGGTTGGTCGCTGGTTCGAATCCGGCCCGGGGAGCCAAATAAATCAGGGGGTTCTGCGCCGATAGGCGGGCAGCGGGCGGTTCGGGGCAACATTTCGGGCAACAATCGGCACAGTTCGCCAAATCGCGCCGTTGGCCTTCCTATTGGCTCCTGGAGGGATTCCCGCGGCGAGTGGTAGGTGCTCAGCTATGGAGCACCGCTATGACTGACGAGGTAATGACCTCAGCGCTGCGCAAGCTTCATGGATTGCAGCGACGTTTTGCGAGCAATTGGTGTTGCCTGCAAGCTTCTCGTCGAACAACTCGATCGGATCGAGTCGGAATCGCCTTCGCGGCGATTTTACTTTGGGGCTGCCCATGACCGAGCGTCACCCTCACGATCTCCTGGTCTCGATCCTAAGGCGCCTGCACGATACCGACGACGTGCTGACCGCGCTTGCCGCCGCTTGCCTCGCTCACATAATTCAGGCAAGGGCCTCGCCTCTGAGTTCCCGATGAGGGGGGTTCCCTCGGATTTCACTGCTGCCATAAATGCGGCGCAACGCAAGCCTTATGATGGAACCACAAGGAAGCACACATGAGGGCAAACAGATGAGCCGCATCACTGCACTGGTTGTCGGGATCGCTGCATTGACCGCTATCTCCACGGTCGCCGAAGCCGAAGATGGCTGCGGACGTGGCTGGTATTACAACGGACGACGTTGCGTGCCGATGGACGCACCTATGTACCGGCGCGACTACGGGCCACCACAGTACCGAGGTGACTACGGGCCACCGGTCGATCGCGGACCGCAATTGCGGCTTGGTCCCGGCGGCCGAGAAGGGGCGCGATACGCACCGCCGAACCCGGCATTTAAGACGTGGAACAACTGCCCGCCGAACTTCACCGTCCAGGACGGCTTGTGTAAGCCATACAGAGGGGGCTAGACTTTCTTGGAATTGACGTGAGCGCCAACCGCGGGGCCGAAAGGCCCCGCACCGTTGCTGGCTGATTTTTGTTGCTTGATTTCGGACTCGCGTTTTGTCGCTACCGCCCTATCTTTCAGGCCATGTTGTTGCGTCCTGAGTACCTCTCCCAAAATCTAGACCGCCCGCTGCCAACCAAAGACGGCGGCACGCTGCACACCATTGATGAGGCGTGCAGTTACATGACCAATATGGGCAAGAAGCGGGAGCTCCGTACACACTGGCAGCGGGCCTGCAAGTTGATCCTCGCGAAAGAGGATGTGCTGACCGTTAGCAGGGCGCTTGAACTCGCCCTGTTCATGGATGCCAAGCTCGACGTGGCGAAGGCTTCAGAAATCAAACATTAGCTCGCCGCGCCATAGTAGGCTCGGAACAGAACCGTCAATCCCTGAAGCACCTCTTGCAATCGAGGCAGGTCGCCAGCCCGATTGGCGTCGTACACTTCGCGGTTAAGTCGAGCCCGCTCTACTTCGAAGTATGTGGGCGACATCGCCGTTCCCTCTTCAGCAAACGAATCGAAGGTCCAGTATACAATGAAAACCCGGACGCATTTCGCGCACCGAATTGATACCTGGGACGATGCCGCGAAAACATCATCGACCACGTCGCCGGGGTCGAAGATTTTGAGGTCGCGGAAGCGACGTTCTGGCGGCTATGAAGTGATGGCCAAAAGCGGCCATCCCATTGCTGCCGGGCGCGCGAGGTGGGGCGAATCACGATGGCAAAGCAAAGAACCAAAGACGAAGAGGCTGCTAGGCGGGCAGAGAGGGTTGCGCGCGATGAACGTCAAATTGCCAACCAAATTGCCAATCGAGCCCGGCTCGACTTGGAAATCAGGTTCATAAAGACCCAGCAATTCGCAGTGGCGATTGCCATCATGACGCTTCTTGGCGCGATCCTCGGAGTTGGACACTTACTCAAACCACTTTGCAGCTGGCAGAGATCGTTGGGAATAATTGGCGCCGCTGTCGTGGGGATAATCGGGGTCGTATACATGTGGGCACTGAACATCCATCTTTCGGAGACGAGACTCGAAATTGACCCGAAGGACGGGCAAGCTTGGAGACGCGGAGCTTGGGTGATCGACGTAATAGCGCTCGTCTTGTTCGCTGGCGCCCTCATTGTCGGACATGTCTTGTCCACTTTCACACGCGAGGCGCCTCTTTCGATTTTCGAGTAGCGTCAACACCGAGCCAGAGTGCTTGCTAGGGCTCTGGCGGATTGTGGCTGAAATGGACCGTTAAGCAAAGGCGTGCCCAACGCGGCCATCGCGGCTTGGCGCGCCACAGCGCGATGGCTCTGCTCGCCCACCAAGTTAGTCCGTCTGACTCTCGATAGGCATGATATGATTCATGCGGCAGAGTGATTTGGATGTCGCACGGCCATACCAGGATCGCATCACGGGACGCTTGCATCTATTGCGGGAGGCGCGGTGTCGCTCTGAGCGATGAGCATGTTATTCCCTTATCCCTAGGTGGACAGCACATCCTCGAAGGTGCGAGCTGCCGGTCCTGCGCCGATATCACGACCAAGTTCGAGCGGGACGTGGCGCGCGACATGTGGGGTGATGCGCGCAGCAGCTATAATGTGCCGAGCCGAAGGAAGGGACAACGCAAGACCCACATCATCCTCGCCGATCCGGCGAATCCTGCGCGGCCGGTTAAGATTCCGTATGCGGAGTATCCGGCACCGATGGTGTTCTACAAGATGGGACGTGCGGGATTGTTGGAGGGGCTGCCGGACACCGTGGATGTGTCGAATGGGTGGCAATTCGTGGCGATAACGGACGACGTTAAGGCCAAGGCCTTCGAGCAAAAACTCGGGGTGCCGCTCACCGCAAGATTTCGTCACATGCCGCAGAGCTTCGCGCGCCTGCTGGCGAAGATCGGCTATTGTAACTTGCTCACCATGCTCGATCCCGGAGATTTTCGGCCCATCTGCCTGCCATACATAATGGGCCACCGGAGGAACCCATCCTACGTGGTCGGCGGCACGTTCGAAATCGCAGAGCCGGAAACGGTCGGATATCGGCTCAGCACCCTCGGCTTCGGCACCCCCGAGCGGCTGATGCTCGTGGCGGAGATCAGGCTATTCGCCAACGTCGCCACACCCACCTATCATGTCGTCCTTGGTGACGTATTCGGAAGGAATAAGGTCGAGGCGATGCTCAGGAAGAACGGAGAAATTACGATCGAGCCGACGACTTGGCCTGCGGCATCTGCCGTTAAGCAGGAACATTGGATGCCGAGCGTCTCGCCGCTGCCTTTTTGGGCAAATGACGAATGCGCAGAGCGTCCTGACGTAGCGAGCCAATAATCACGAATTTCAACGACGAGCGGACGTGGCCTGATCGCCCTCGCCACTTTCGTTGCCGCCGTCATCGCTTGGGGTGCGATCTACACAGCGTGGCGTCATGAGCACCTCCTGCGCCAACGCCGCGGTCGCGATGCTCGCCTTGCTGGGGGGCGAGGCGGCGATGGCCGCGTTCGCCAAGAGTTGGCGGCGGCCTATAATCATTATGAGTTGTCTGGTGGAGGAAGCCAATGGCAGATGAAACTTTTGCCGTAAATCTCATGCGCGCAATCGTTGCCGAGATGCACGTTTTGAACTTGCAGACCGCTTCACGCGAGATGTTCGGACGTGCCTATTTTTCGCTTGGCATTGGGGACAAGATGGCAGTGGACCAAGTTGTCCTTGCGCTGGTAGGCGGAAACTATACAGGGGTAACGCCGGAATGGCTCGCAGGGCCTCAGCCATCGCAGCAACCTGCGGGCTTTGGAATCCCAACGGCCGCTCCCAAGACAGGAAGCTCATAAGCTTTACTCCCTTCCCTTTCATGCCGCCTGCCAGCTACGCGGGCCGCGTGGGAACAAGCGCGGCCGTGGCTTGAGGTCCGTGCGCGCATAGCGCAGCATCATCACGGCGTAACGCGTTGCGCTCATGAGATCGTCGCCTTCCTTGTGTACGCGCCCGTCCTTGCGGTGGTAAAGCCGAAATTCATCGAACCACTCGGTGAGGTGCCGAAACACCTTGAAGCGCCCGGTTTCCATGCGGATCAGCATGTCGGCAATGCCGGCCTCGACGCTGATGCTCTTGTCCTCGAATTGGGCGTGAGTGGCCAGCATGTCCAAGCCTTGCGCCTGATACTGTTTCGCGAGCGCAATGCCAGCACCTTCCAGCGTCTCGCGCCTGCCGTCGCGCGGCCACGCGATCGGTGTCTTGCCCCAAGGTCTCAACGCCGCAGCGTGACTGACGGGCGTCGCTTCGCGCACGCGATAGCACCTGCTCACGTAGACGGTATCGGTGTCGCGATCCCAAACCAGCTCGACGGCAGCGAACGGGTGATCCCATCCGAAGTCGCAGCCGATGATGCGCGGCCAATGGTTGGGGAAATCGCGATGCTCAATCGCGAGCGCTTCCTCTTTCACCGGGAAAATGCGGCCGCTGCCGAGCACCGGGACGCCCTTGGTGCGCGCTTCGAGTTCATGCGGCGCATAGGAAGCCACGATCCGTGCCTTGTCCGCTGCAGAGAAGTGCGGCGCATCGTCAATGGTTGCAGTTACCACGGCGCGGTCAGGATGCGATGCGCTGCTAGTCGAAAGGAAGCGCCCAACGACAGTGCTCATTCCGAGCAGAGGTGTAAAGCACACGAATACAATCCCTCCGGTTTCATTGGTGCGGGTTAGCCCCTCGCTGTAGATGTGTTCGTCGGGCTCTTCGTCGAAGTAGACAACTTCCAGCGCAGCGCCCTGCCATTTCTCTCGACCGCGCTCGTAGCTTTTAAACTGAAGCGAAGAGAGACCGCCGCTGATGTGTTGGACGCTGACGGTGTCGATTGCGGCCGGGATACCGCGGGATGTGGCAACTCCTGCAATGGCGGCCTTGGGAATCATGCCGGTGCCCCATTCGGCTTCCCGAAAGGGCGGACCTATCAGCTTCTCCTGCAAAACGTCGCGCGTTGTCTCTGCGGTGACGCCGGCGGCCCATGCCCGCACCGTCCCCTCGAACCGCTTCCCGTTCCA
>WNFZ01007695.1_pt1 | contig 14549 bp, 15 predicted proteins | sample 5400081 | NCBI WGS metagenome assembly WNFZ01 (sample SAMN13153365, study PRJNA577476) | soil metagenome | isolation source: 80 cm soil or saprolite under grassland replicate 1 | place: USA:California | collected 2016-06-15
TGATGTACTTGATATGCTCGATCTTGGCGAAGCCGCGGATTACATCACGAACCCCAGCGAGAACATCACCGCTGGATAGCGCTTTGATCTCGGCATTGTTCCAGCCGGTCCGCTCGAACGCGTATTTGAGCTCGGCCGCCTGAACGACATCGAGGGTGAGCTTGTCATTTGCCATGACGTGTTCTCCTTCTTTGCAACTCGTCTTTAAAGACACGTTGCGTTACTGTCGCCTGATGGCGCTTAGAGCTCTGCGGTATGCTTTGCCACAGTGCAGAAATGTCATCAAACATAACTGCTCTGCACTGTGGCAAATTCGCATGTAGTTAGGAAGGTACTTTGTTTATATTATAGCATAGATTGTATGGTATTGTCAAAAGCCAAATAGACCGTTTTTAAGGCTCATTTTTAGTCAAAAATTGACGAACTTAGGTTCCTTTTCTGCTTAACTCTGGGAGTCAAAAAATGTTATTTTATTTCAACAGCTTTAAAAATTCCGCTTCATCAAGAATAATCACTCCGAGTTTCTGGGCTCGGCCGTATTTTGATCCAGGTTCAGTACCAGTAATCACATAATCAGTTTCTTTTGACACCGAAGAAGAAACATTTCCGCCCAATTCTCGAATTCTATCTTTTGCTTGCTCTCGGCTCATAGATTCCAAAGTCCCAGTTAGCACAAATGTCTTGCCAGCTAATTTTGCAGAATCCTTCCTAAGTTTTTCTTCCAGAATCTTAACACCAAACTTTTTAAATTTATCAATAAGCTTTTGGTTATACGGCCGCTGGAACCACTCATAAACGCTTTGGGCTACTACTGGGCCGATATCATATATGTTTTGCAGGTTTTTCAATGAAGCTCTCTTTAAATTCTCCAGTTTTTGAAATCTTCGAGCTAAATCAAACGCGGTTTCTTCTCCAACATGATCAATCCCTAGGGCATAAATAAACTTATCTAATGAAATTTCCCTCTTAGTACCTATAGCATCAATGGCATTTTGGGCAGATTTATCGGCAAAACGATCTAAATTTAAGAAATCTTCTTTGGTTAAAGCAAATAAATCAGCCGAATCTTGAACCAGACCGGCATCCATGAGTTGATTAATGATTTGAGGACCGATGCCATCAATGTCAAAAGCATTTCGAGAAACTACGTGGTAAACCGCTTCTCGGCGAAGAGCAGGGCAATTTTTGTTAACACACTTTATCGCCACCTGCGCGGGAACTTTCTGAACCGGCTGACTGCACACCGGACATTTAGTCGGCATTTTAAAATTGCGCTCCTTGCCAGTTCTAAGTTCAATAAGCACCTTTTTAATATCCGGGATAACATCTCCTGCCCGGCCAACAATAACGGTATCTCCAATCTTTACCCCCAAACGTTTAATTTCATCTATATTATGGAGGGTCGCCCTAGACACGGTGGTGCCGCCGATTTCAACTGGCTCGAGCATCGCTAACGGCGTTAAGGTGCCAGTCCGGCCCACACTTACAATAATATTTTTTAATTTAGTGGTTGCTTCTCGAGGAGAAAATTTATAAGCAATCGCCCCGCGCGGAGTTTTACCGATAATGCCCAATTTTTTAAACATGGCATTATCGTTTACAATTACGACAACGCCGTCAATCTCATAGGTCAATTTTTCTCTTTCCTTTTCCCAGACATCTCTAAATTCCTGAATTTCTTTAAGATTTTTGCAATATTTATTATGGGGATTGGTTTTAAAGCCAAATTCTTTCAAAATATTATGTTCTTCTTCATGAGTTTTCTGTCCCAAATCAGTTACCAAAGAATAGGCGTACGAATCGAGTCGACGATGAGCAGTAATAGCCGGATTTAATTGTCTAATCGATCCAGCTGCCAAATTTCTGGGATTAGCATATGCGGCCTTGCCTTCTTTAACTTGAAGTTTATTAATTCGTTCAAATTCCTTTCTAGCAAGAAATACTTCGCCTCTAATCACAACTTCGGGTTCTTTTGTATCAATCTTGAGCGGAATAGCTTCAATAGTTCTCAAATTCTGGGTCACATCTTCGCCAATAATTCCATTGCCTCGAGTTGACCCAGTAGCCAGCAATCCATTTTTATAGATAAGCTCAATTGCCAAACCGTCAATTTTCAATTCACAGTAAAATCCTTTCTTGGTTGCGTTCAAATCAATTCTTTTTAAACGTTCCTCCCATTCTCGAAGATCAGACTCGCTAAAGGCGTCATTAAGCGAGAGCATCCGTTCGGGATGCTCGACTTTTGCAAATTCTTTAAGCGATTCTCCGCCAACTCTTTGAGTCGGTGAGTCTGGCGTAATAAGATCAGAAAATTGCTGTTCTAAATCAAAAAGCTCCTTTTTCAAGGAGTCCAATGCTTCAGGCGAAATCTCTTCCTTATCAAGAACGTGATACAGATAACGGTGATGGTTGATGATTTCTCGCAGCTTTTTAATCCGTTCTTTAGCTTCTTTCCGATCCATATGACGCCATAATCATGCCACATTATTGCGAAACTTCAAGAGAACGGCTGATTCCCCGAAAAGTACCGGTTGACCTAATTTTAAAGTAATTTTTGCCTAATGGCCGGCAATCATTGGTTAAATCTACATTAGTCGCCGAGAGACTGGCAATATTAAAAATTGCACCGTTGGTTAAAATTGGCCGCGCTATCGGCGCAGCTGGCTGTTTCCTTGCCTCATATAAGCAGACTTCACTGCCGGTATCAGCGCCATACAGTGCTACCGATGAATTAACTGCTTCATATATACTTCTAATTTTAGGTGCAAAAATCCTGGCCAAAACCAGGGTGCTGGTTACCATCATCGCAATAATAAAAATCGAAAAGAGAATAATTGAACCCTGCTGGTGAAATTTTTTAATTCTGTAGTTCATTATCAGTAACTCTAGAACTAACCGTGGTTTGCAAATTAAAAATCAATTTATCATTTGCTATTCCTGTAGTATTTTCTACCTGGACAATAATCGTAACTCTGGTCTGATATTGATCAATACCGCTGTTCTTTACGCAAAAATATAATTTTGTAAATTGAGTATCGGGAGGATTAAGAGCAGTCTCGATACCACCCTCTGTCCGGTATACAATGCCGTTAGCTGAACGATAACTGACTGTACCATTTACCGGATGGGTTATAGTCAGAGTAGTGCCGAAATCAGGACCGCTTAGGCAAGCATAATCTGGACCATTAACTGTGCTCACTCGAATTTCCCTGGCCATTAATTCAAGAACAAACATGCTGTTCTCTTGCAATTTCTGGGCAGAAAATCCCCGGCGCTGGAGGGTTATCATATTGCTAAAACTGCTTCCCACCACAACCGTAACCACTGAAAACACCATCACCGCCACCAAAGCTTCTATCAAAGTAAAACCGCGTTGATGTATTCTCCCCAATTTATGGTTGAAATGAATAGACATTATCGCCAATCAAATAAATGTGCCTCCAATTTGACACTCCTGGTTCGGCTGTTTTCTAGCCAAGTCACTTCGCTAGTTACCATAAGTTCAACCAAAGATACCTTAGTAATGGTAATTTTCCGCTTAAAAGGAGTGGCATTAATTGCTCCATATCTATATTTACCATAGGAACCAAAATTCAGAAATCGATCCTGGTAGGTACTTAGAGGCGGAACAGAATCCGACTCTACTTCATAATCACCGGCCGCCAAACTGGTATCAAAAGCTAAGTCTTGAAACCAATTGGAATCCCTAATTGCCCGAATTACTTCAATTCCTTCCTGGGCAAGATTGGCAGCAGTAACATTATTTTTAATTGAAAATGCGGTCTTAGTTGAAGATGTAGCGGCAAATATAGTCGGGGCCAAGGCCACACTCAATAACATAAGGGCGATGAGAGTTTCGATGAGAGTAAAGCCGCTTTTATGTAATTTCCCCATATTAAATACCCGGACAAGTTAAGTTACTTGGCACTTCAATTCTTCCCGAAGTATAAATGCATATCGCCCGGCAATTAGTTGGGTTAACAGCACAATCAACTCCAAGCGGTCCCAAAAGAATCTTTGCTGGATTAGTTGCTGATCCAGCAAGAGCCGAACTATTATCAATAAAAACTTTCCTGTCCGGAGGCTCAAAAAAAATATCGTAAAAATTTTTGCCGGCAATAGCATTTTTAAATTCAAAATTCGGATCTTGTAACTTAACCGTTCTTACGATTTTATCGGGCGGATCATTAAATCGACGATCTTCAGCAGTACAATCAGTGCCGGGTGAATTTGGACCGGCATAAACCCTAAATTCAGTGGTGACAAGTCCAGGGGTAATACCATAACCGCACCGGGGCAATGGGCCGCTAATGCTCTCGGATGGATGTTTATAACGAACTCCGGATAGCGCCCTTACTTGAGTGTCTCTAATTTCTGCAATTACTATATTTACTGTATGAGTTGGATCACTTCGAACTCGAGAAAATGTTAAGATAAGTGAACCGCTCAATATGGTAACGATGGAAATTACCACGAGCATTTCAATCAGTGAAAAACCGCCATTCGCCTGGGACCAATTACGAAAATATTTGAATAATGAAGGACAACTGTTCACGAAAAAGAATAAAAATTATTGAAATGAAGCACAGAAAAGAGCCAAAAGGAAGAGCTGTTTTAAGACTACCCCGTTTAAGTATTATGATTAGTAATCCTACCAGGCTAGCAATCCAGACAGAAAAAAGAAGAATTAAAATTGCTCCCGGATAGCCAAATAAGATTCCAATGCAGAGCACTAATTTTACATCGCCAAAACCCAGCCATTTGCCTCGAGAAACTAGGTAAAGTATAGCAAAGAAACTCATGAGGAGTAAACCAATTCCAAGATCAATTAACCTAGACTGATTTCCATAAAAAAATATTCTTAAAAAGGCCAGGGCAATCATCGGAAATACTAATTTATCGGGCAAAATAAGATAGTAAAAATCGAAAAGGCCCAACAAAAAAAATCCTAATACAGTAACTAAAAGAAACAACCAATCAAAATTAATAATGATGCCGAATCTGGCTACATAACCTACCAATAAAATTCCGGTAAGTAATTCTATTATTGGGTGTCGCCATGAGATCGGTCTTTTACAGGTTCGACACCTACCTAGAAGCACAATGAAGCTAAGAATAGGGATGAGTTCATACCAGGCAAGAATTCGATGACAATAGGGACAATGACCCAAATCGTAGATGCAGTCATTAGCAGCACTGGTACAAGCTTCAGTCGTGCCGTTAGCTGAAGTGCCCGACCAACCGACAGGATTCAAATCGGCATCGGAATTAAGAGCGGCTGGTTTGGCACCAGAGGTTTGTTCAAGTTCAGCCCAAATCTGATATTTCGTCGGACTAGCTGCCGGACTATAGGCATAGCCATAAGCCGCGCCAGTAGTTGGATCAAGAGGAACTTTTCCGTTCGCCATATACACCCCAAGATTAGCATCAGAAATAGCGGTGGGATAAGTATTACTGTGGTCTTCGGCATAGAGTTCAACTGCCGAGCGGACTTGACTAATATCCGAAATACGTTTGGCATCCCGAGCTCTTCCTCTGGCCGCACCCAGTTGAACAAGCACTAATGTAGCCAACACACCGATAATACCGATAACCACTAGCAATTCGACCAAAGTAAATCCACGCGAAAGCCGGAACTTTCGGCGAGAAGCATTTAAAATGACACTCACAGGAGTTCAGCAGACGACCTTGCCCAAAAGATAAACTCTATTGGTAATTTTCGTCAGCTGTTATTAAAGTTATTTATTCTATTATATCTATTGGCCAATTTATCGACAATGAAGGATATCAACAGGTAGGAGTTACAGTCAGTTATTATACCGCTCCGATTAAGCTATAGATAGGCAAAAGTACGCTTGAAACGAGAAGCGCCACGCCAATACCCAGGACAAAAACAAGCACCGGTTCAATAAGTTGAGATATGTTCTGCACGCTTATCTCCGATTCTGACCGATAAAATTTAGAAACGTGGCCCAGCATAAAATCAAGTTTTCCAGTCCGTTCACCAATAGAAATCATAGAGGTAACGAGCGGCGGAATATCGGCATATTTAGAAAAAGCATCCGAAATCGTACCGCCTCCCCGAACGCTCTCTTCTGCATCCAAAAGAATATCTTGATAATTCTGGTTACCGACCAGTTCAGAAGTAATTTTTATCCCGTCAAGAATTGAAATTCCGGATTTAATAAGCGTTTCCAAGCTTTCTGCAATTCGAGCAATGTACAAGTTTTTCAAAATCTTGCCAAAAATTGGCGCTCGTATCTTTATATCATCAAGAAAAATCTTTCCCTTTGTCGTGCGAAGGTAGCGCCATATAAAAATTCCAGTTCCAACGACCAAAATAATTATAACCACGGCATATTTATGTGAAAAATCAGTAACTGCTATAAGAGTTCGGGTCGTCCACGGAAGATTTTTAATGCCGGTTTCCTTAAATATAATCAAAAGCTGCGGCAATACGTAAACCATCATGATAAACGTGACGACAATCATGGCGCTTACGACAAAAGCCGGATAGGCCAATGCACTTTTAATTTTAGAGGTAATGGCTTGACTTCGCTCAAGATAATCAGCCAGATAATTCAAAGAATCCTGAAGCTTGCCTGATACTTCGCCCGATTTTACTAATTTAATATAAAATGAGGTAAATAACTTTGGATGCTCGGCCAAAGCAACCGAAAGAGCGGAACCCCCTTCCACGGCATCGGAAATATCACCTATTATTTTTCGTAATACTGGCTTTTCAACTTGCTTGGCCAGCGTCCTCAACCCTTCTGCTAGAGGCATGTCCGCGTCAATTAATGTCGCTAACTGTCTTGTAAATATAACAACATCTTTATTCTTGGGCTTGTTAAAAAACTGATTAACATCAGTCTGAAAAAGGTCTTTCTTGCTCGGTTGAAGCGATAAAACTATAAATCCCCGGCTGTGAAGCAAATTAACTGCTACATTCTCATCCGGGGCTTCCAAATTCCCTTCAAAGAGTTCACCGGCCTGATTTTTTGCCTGATATATATATTCCATATTAACCGATAAGTGAGCGGAGACTCGATGGATTTAATGAATAAAATTCAGCTTTTTCAATAGTAATCTCCTTACGCCGGACAAGTTCGGAAAGTGAACGGTCAAGAGAAATCATACCCATATCGTAACTGGTATCAATTACCAAATCCAGCTGTTTAAGGCGATTGTCCCTAATTTGAGTCCGGACAGCAGTCGTGGCAATCATCACTTCTACGGCCGGTATGAGTCCTCCTTTAATACGGGGTATTAATCGCTGGGAGATGACTCCTGATATCGTATTGGCCAACTGTGATCGAATTTGATTCTGCTGCGCAGCTGGAAAACTGTCGATTATTCGTTCAATCGTCTGAGAGGCACTATTGGTATGGAGTGAAGCAAAAACCAAATGACCAGTTTCGGCTGCCGTTACCGCTGCGCTCATAGTTTCATAGTCACGTAATTCGCCAACCATAATCACATTGATATCCTCGCGGAAAGTAGATCTCAGAGCTCGATGAAAGGAATGAGTATCCTGGCTTACCTCCCTCTGGTCGATGACACTTTTATCTGACTTAAAAATATATTCAATTGGATCTTCAATCGTCACAATCTTTTCAGTCCGTTCCCTGTTTATAAGGTCAACTAGTGCCGCCAGAGTGGTAGATTTGCCATGGCCGTTTGGACCGACTACCAGAACGAAACCCTGGGATAATCTGGTAAAAATCTTCACAATTAAAGGCAGGTTGAGTTCTTCAATTGTTCTGACCGAATCGGGAATAAATCGCATTGTTGCCGCAACATTGCCCTGGGTGAAATAGGCATTGACGCGAAATCTCGCCTTCTGATCAAATTCATAGGAAAAATCAAGTTCTCGCTGCGTAAGAAAGCGTTCTTTACGATCCCCCAACAATATAAAAACAATTCCCTCTAGCGTTTCCTTGTCAAGTATAGTTTTATTAGTAAGTGGTAATAATCGGCTATCAACTCGAATAATCGGATAATGACCTGGGGAAAGATGCAAATCAGAAGCACCTTCTTGGGCTGTTGTAAGCAAAAGTTCATCGAGATAAGTTTTATAGTCAGTCATTGATAATCGAAATAAACTTTAATTATGCACTTTCTCCGGATTGGGCCACTTCGAGCAACTCTCCTAATGAAACAACGCCCTGAAGTACTTTAATTATGCCATCTTGATAAAGAGTAATCATGCCTTGACGTTTAGCTTCTTCGCGCATTGCTGATTCCGACAAATTTCCCAAGATAATTTTCTCCAGCTCATCAGTCATCTCTAGCATTTCAAAAATAGCAATCCGCCCTTTATAGGCTTTTCCATCGCAGTCTTTACAGGGGTTTTTCTCATTAGGCATATAAATTGTATATCCCCTGTCAGAAAGCAACTCTTTTTGATATTCCTGGGGCATACTTCTAATGGCTTCATTAATAATTTTCTCTTCAGCTTGGTTAGCTTTGGTTTCCAATTTGCAAGTGGGACAAAGCCGTCGCATAAGACGTTGAGCTACAGCTAAATTGAGAGTTGGGGGAATAAGATATTTTTCAACTCCCATATCAACAAGACGCGGAATAACTCCCAAGGCATCATTAGTGTGAAGCGTAGAGAGTACAATATGGCCAGTCAAAGCAGCTTGAGTAGCCAGACGAGCTGTTTCAGGATCCCGTATTTCTCCCACCATGACAATATCGGGATCTTGCCGCAGAATATGGCGCAAACCATTAGCAAAAGTATAGCCGATCTCTTCATGCACTTGGGACTGATTAACACCGTCAATAAAATATTCAATAGGATCTTCGAGCGTCACAATATTGATGTCCTCATTATTCATGATTTTTAGCATCCCCGCGATGGTCGTTGACTTACCAGAACCAGTTGGTCCAGTGATTAAAATGCTTCCAAAAGGCCTGCCCATGGCCTTATCCAAAATTTTAGACGATTTACCCTGTAAGCCTAGTTCCGGCAAATCAATCTTGCTAGCCAAAGGATCTAAAATTCTCATCACGATCTTTTCGCCATTTTTGGTAGGAAAGGTGGAAACTCGATAATCCACCTTGCGATTGCCAAAAAAAGTAGAAAATCGGCCATCCTGCGCCAGCCGAGTCTCATCAATTTTTAAGTCCGAAAGGATTTTAATTCTAGTCACTATCGCCGAGTGAATTTTTTTGGGCAGGGTAAGAGTTGTAACCAGAGCGCCATCAATGCGAAATCTGGTACGTACCCTATCGTCGAATGGTTCAATGTGAATATCCGAAGCACGTGATTCGACCGCGTGCTTTAGCATTGCCGCCACAACTTTTGTCACGGGAGACTCAGCTGTAATTTCTTCAATTTTGAGATTTTCTTCTTCTTTGAGTTCTTTTTCTTCTTCAGTAAGCGATTCAAGTGCTTTGCCCACTTCGCCCGTGAGCGTAAGATAGTTCTTAAGAGTATTCTCAAAGTCTCTGTAGCTAATAAGATATTTTTCCAGAGCCAACCCCTTATCAGAGGCGATGAACTTCAATGCTTCCAGCGCATCGATATCTTCAGGATTAAGAATGCCTATACGCAAAACTGCACTGTCTTTAGCGAACGGAACAATCTTATAGAATGCAGAAACATCCTCTGAAACTTCTTGAAGAGCGTCACGCTGCAATTCAGTCGTACTAAAATCTACAATCGGCAATCGATATACTTGGGCTTTCAGTTTTAAAAGTTCTTGATCAGAGATTACATTTTTTTCTACAATTACCTGGCCGAAATCCTTATTTTCCCGTTGAGATAATAATTCAAACTCCTCCGCTTGAGTAGGCGAAATTTTATCTAATTTAATAAGCTCATTAATAAGAATCTGGGGTATTCGGATCATAAAGTTAAATCAGGAATAATGAATTTCCCGGGATTAATCTGATTCTTGCCTTAGCGTTAAAAAGGAGCAAAAAGATCCCGCTTCCCAGATAATCCAGGGTTGACTGGAAGTTCACCGTAGACCTGGAGAGAACGATATTGCTCATTTTCAAGAGCTTTAAAATCTATTTTTAATTTTTTAAGCTCTTGGATTTCCTTGCCGGCTGCCGGCAAAACCGGCGGCGATGGCGGAGCAATAAACTGAGATTGAAAAACATAGCCGCCGACCAAACCCAAAGCTATAATGAGATAGGAAATTAAGTTACTTTGTCGTCGAATAAGGGCCATATTATTGGATAAAATAGGCGTTAGCTTGAATCTTTATATCAAGGGTAGATGTCTGGATTGCTTCGGGTAAGCTTGCTTCGGCTGTATCAACATCGAGCAGTCGTATATTTTTTTCAAGAGCATTAAGAAATGTGGTAAGCCCTAGGTATCCTCCCCGAGCATTAATCGTCACTGCTAATATTTTATAGGGTAGCTCTTGGTTCGGTGTGCTTGTATTAAAAGTAATTTGACCTAATTGGATTCCAGATTGAGCGGCAATATTTTCTAGAGCTGATACAAGTTCAGCTGAACTTTTGTTGACTGGTATCACTGCTGAAAACTTACGTATGTCAGTCAAGCGCTGGTTATATTCTTTTTTCATTTTGGCAACCGAACTCAATACCGTCTCATATTCCTGAACCGTGCTTTTTCGTTCATCTACTGCGTTACGAAAGACAGAGATTTTTTGATATGTATGAAAATCAAGAACCCAAAATAGAAACATTGCTCCAGTGAGCAAGATTGTACCCACAAGGTTTTTCAGGGTGATATTCATCCCGTACGAAGCAATGCAAAGCATCCGAGAGCGTCGGTGCTAGAGCTATGCTTGGTTAGTGTGAAATAATAATGGTTCATGGTTACTTGGACCCGCTAGGGTTGCTTCGTTCGGGATTCATCAGTGAGCCGATTTTAACAAAAATTTATTTTCATCAAACATAACTTCAAGTATGAATTCTAAATTGCCGGTATTCGTTGTTTTTATACTGTCTACGTTAACATCCTGAACACCATCACTCGCCAGAAGCGAAGATATCTCATGAGCAACGGTACTGTAATTTGTTGCTTTACCCGATAGAATTATTTGCCGTTTATCAGCTGAACCAATCAAACCACTTAATTGAGCTTGTGGTTGAAATGAATTTTCAATTTTCCCTAAAGCTTGCGTCCAAAATATATGACGATTTAACAATTGTGAGATAAGTTCAGTTTGCTTCTGGAGGGCGTTCAAATCCGCCTCTGATTTTTTATCCCGTTTACTATTAAGAGCTAGGAGTTGATTATCAAGAGTCTTCAAACGGTTCTCCAAAGAAGCCACATAGGTATTTAAGCCAAAAAATAAAAGAATAACGACAGCAATTGCTGCCGAGCCGGCATAAATTAATCGATTCTCCCCCGGAACTTTAACTTCAATCTTGCGCTTTGTTTCCGGAAGTAATTGTATCCCCCCTTTATCCGCCACAGGAAATGCTAGTCTTGGAAAGACTAGAATGTTTAACTTCTACATAAAGTATACCATCGAAGTTTAAAATCTGTATCAACATTATGTTTCCCGCATTGCCAGGCCGGCGGCAACGGAAAAATTATTGGCTAACTCCTGAACAATCGGAGTTAATTCTTGGGGATGAATAATTCGGGCAAAAACATTCCCTATGTATACATCCCGGCCAAGACGTTGTTTAAAATAATTCACAAAATTTGGCATATTCACCAAACCTCCTACTATAACCACCCTGGAAACCTTTTGATTTCTCGATTCTTCATATGAGGTAATCGTTTTTTTAGTTTCAAAAATCATCATATCGACTGACGACACCATAGCTTCTCTAATAATATTCTCATTGGTTTCACTTAGTCCCAGCTTTCTTTTAAGCTCCTCTGCTTTTTCCAGGTTTATATTAAGTGCCCGAGCAATTGATTTTGTGATTTCAAAGCCGCCAATTTCATAATTATGACTTACCCGTTCATAACCCTTATTTACAATTACAATGGATGTACTGCGTCCGCCAATATTTACGATTGCCGTGGGACTAAGGTCGTTTCCCAAGAGAGCCCGGACTAGCCCGGCATTTTCCAGTTCTAACGCCACCAGGTTAAGTCCGGCTGCTTTCATAATGCGCTGATAGCGCGCCGTTTCATCTTTGGGAACAGCGGCAATAAACACTTCCACCGTAGCCGGTTTATTCTGAAAACTTTGAACTGGTCCTGCTTGAGAATTAATTATGCCCACAATTGACCAATCAAACACCACCTCATCCAGAGGAATGGGAACATATTTTCTAGCTTCAAACGGGATGGCTTTAGCCAAATCCTGCTCGGAAAGATACGGCATTTCAATGACGGTAGCGAAAGTGGAGAATGAGGAAATGGCCGCTATAACGTCGCGTGACTTAATCCTGGCATTTTTAATAACTTCCTTTATCCCCCAGACAATCTCTTCATCCGGCAACTTTAAAATACTTTGAATATCCGGAATATTCGAGGTTACTCCTTTAAGTTCGAAAAGACCGTAGTTCTTAAGAGTAAAGCGGCCGCCTTGCTTTGATAATTCGATTATTTTTATTGATGAGGTGCCAATATCAACGCCGAGTTTACTTTTCGAACCAAAAAGATTAAAAATCATAAAGAATCCTTGGTCAGTTAATTCCTTATAAGTATAGCATCTAGGCCTTATAAATCATACGCCCTGTGGATTATTTGCTTTCAATTAGGGACTGGGTTTACGACTTAATTTTTCCTATTCGCTGTCTTGGCTGCAATCGCTTCCCAAAAACAAAAAAGGACGGCTATCTTTGCCAACATTGCTTTGTCTCAATCCCAATAAAGCGGTCGACCGAATGTATCGGCTGCAAGCGGCCAGTTCCCTTCGGAAAAACGTGCTTTTTCTGTGCCGCAGAAAATCCCTTGGATCATCTTTTTATTGTGAGCAACTATGACCATCCGCTTATATCAAAGCTGATAACTTACTACAAATACAAATTCATCGAAGATATTGCTGATCCCCTGGTTCGACTTACTAAAAAATATTTGAAACAACTTTCAAAACATAAAAATTTCAGCTTATTTGAATCGAATCCCCTAATCATTTCGGTGCCATTGTCTCAACGAAGATTAAACTGGCGGGGATTTAATCAATCGGAGCTGATTGCAAAAAGTATTGCCGATTTTTTCCAATTACGTTTTAACCCAGGGATTCTTCATCGGACAAAATCAGTTACTTCGCAGGTCATGATTGCCGATCGAGATAAGCGCCTGCAAAATGTGAAAGGAGTCTTCGCTTGTTCCAACTCCAGTCTTATTCAAAATCAAACCATTATTATAATCGATGATATTTGCACTACTGGGGCTACCCTTAATGAATGTGCCAGAATTCTCAAAGCAAATGGAGCCAAAAATGTAATCGGTCTAGTCATTGCCAGAGGCTAAAAAATTTAGTAAAATTACATGACAATTTATTGGAGGATGGAGACGTGGGTTGATAAGGAGGAACGCAACTTTCAACGGGCAGCAAAAGCTGCCCCGGGCAGCCACGTCGACCACAGTTTTTTGACCGAAGCTTTGCTGAGACAATAAAATATTTGGAGACGTGGCTGAGTGGTCTAAAGCGGCACGGTGCTAACGTGTTGATGGGGTTACACCCGTCCGGAGGTTCGAATCCTCCCGTCTCCGCAATTTATCCAAGTTCGAACCGAAGCAAAATAAGGGTATTTGGACTAAAATTAACATCATGGCAAATTGGTACCAAAAAACTGTAATTCCTCGTCTTCTCAATTTAGTAATGGGTTCTGGAGATTTCGAGAAGATTAGGCAAGTGGTTTTGAAAGATGTTTCGGGAATTGCTCTAGAGATCGGCGTTGGCCCTGGCTACAATCTTCCGCTCTATGGAAACATCTCAAAGCTTTACGCACTTGAACCATCAAAGGAGTTAATTGAGGTCGCCAAGACTCGGGCAGACTCGTTAGCATTTCCTATTGAATTCCTAAATACAGGAGCAGAAAGCATCCCGCTCCTAGATCAATCCATCGATACTGTTGTATCCACATGGACGCTTTGTAGTGTTACTGATCCGCGCAAGGTCTTGCAGGAAATTAAGCGAGTACTTAAACCTGAAGGCAAATTTATTTTTGTCGATCATGGCGCCTCGCCCAATATCGGTATTCGAACAATACAAACTATCTTAACGACAGTTACCAAATATTTTACCGGTAATTGTCATTATGATCGACAGCTTGAAGAACTTATCAAAGAAGCCGGTTTTGCTATTGAGAAAATCGAACATCCACAAGAGCGATTCAAACCATTGATTTACAACTACCGAGGCATAGCTACTCCTAGAGTTAACTAGATCAGCGGGTAATCTACTATGTTTCGTCCCTTCTCTGATTTGGACTTAGGCAGCTCGAACCATTCAGGATGAACTTTGTAGATAGCCCTTAGTTTCTGTATACTTTTATCAAGATCGTCGAATTTGAACCGTGCTTTCCTTCGGCTTTGCTCAGGACAAGTCGGTTCTAACTTGCGGATATCGTCCCCGCCAGTTAGAATTTTTCAGATAGTATGTAAGTATTAAGCGTATAGACCATGAACCAAAAAGGTTTTGCGAATA
>WNFZ01010145.1_pt1 | contig 14542 bp, 16 predicted proteins | sample 5400081 | NCBI WGS metagenome assembly WNFZ01 (sample SAMN13153365, study PRJNA577476) | soil metagenome | isolation source: 80 cm soil or saprolite under grassland replicate 1 | place: USA:California | collected 2016-06-15
TGCTCCTCGCCCGGCTCCGCCTCGTCCGGCCACACGCGGAGATAGGTCCGGCGGCTGGCCTCGAAGTATTCGCGCATGCCGTCGCAGAGCACGCCGTCGAAGTCGAGCGCCAGGATGTCGGGGATCGTCACGCCCCCCTCACCCTACGCGACGCGGGAACGGCATGACCCGGGCTATGCCGCCGCGGGCTTGACCTCTCGCGCGAGGCGCTCGATGCTCCGCATCATGTCCGGCACGCCGGCCCGGGGCAGGTCGAAGGTCAACCATTCGGCGCCGAGCGCTCGCGCGCGACGGACATCGGACACGACCTCGTCCGGGGACCCCTGGAAGGCGGCCCGCCCGCTTCCCTTCGGCCCGTCGGTGAGATCCAGCAGGTTCCGGGGCGCCAGGCCCGGTCCCGCGCCGCGGCCGAACCGACCGGCGAGGTGGCGCAGCGTCGCGAGGCCCTTCTCGATCTCGTCGAGGCCGAGTCCGAGTGGATGCCAGGCATCCCCCAGCTCGGCGCAGCGACGCACGGCGGGCGCGGATACGACGCCGGGGGCGCCGCCGACCCAGATCGGGGGGTGCGGCCGCTGCGCCGGGCGCGGCGAGAAGGTGGCGCCCGCGAAGCTCAGGTACCGGCCCTTGTACTCGGGCACGTCGGCGGCCCAGGCCGCCATGATGGCGCGGAGGTAGTCGTCGCTCATCCGCCCGCGTTCCCGGAACGGCAGCCCGAGGTCGCGGAACTCCTCCTCGTCCCAGCCGACGCCCACGCCGAAGATGAAGCGCCCGCCCGACGCCTGGTCCACGGTCGCCGCCGCCTTGGCCGCCACGAGCGCGTTGCGGTACGGCAGGACGATCACGCTGGCGCCGAGCTGGATGCGCCGCGTGCGTCCGGCGAGGTAGGCCAGGAGCGAGAACGGATCCGGCCAGTGGGCACCATAATGCTGCGTGGTGGCGGGCTTGGCCAGGATGTGGTCCGGGACGAAAATCCCGTCGAGCCCGAGCTCCTCCGCACGCAGCGTGAGCGACTCTGCCTCGCCGATCGTGAGCTGCCAGATCGGTAGCACCACTCCGAATTTCATCCCGCACCTCCTCGCGCCGGGACACCTGGGCCCGGCAGATGGTTGGCTCCCCGATGGTACGCATTCCCCTCGCCCGGATCAATGCTCCGTTCTATCGTAGCGTTCGGGGCCTGGCGAAAGTGGCCTAACCGGCGTACGCGCGGCCGGTCGCTCCCCTGGGAGCGTAGCCATCATTACCAGGGTCTGCCGGGGCTCGGCCGCGGGGGCGAGCGCGAACGCGCTCATGCCCGGCCTATCGCGATGGTACGTGGCCGCGTCGGTTCCGCACATGGCCGCGAACTCGGCCTCCGCCCCCTCGCCGCCACCCTCCTGACCCGCGCGCCACTCAAACACCGCCTCGCGCCGGTAGTTGTATTCGATGCCTCCCTTGCGCTGTTGCTCTTCGGTGAACCGGACGTTGAAGTCGAAGTTGAAGTCGCTGCCGAACGAGGACGCCCACGGAAACGTCCACCCCATTCGCCGCTTGTACGCCTGCAGCTTCTCGAGCGGCGCCCGCGAGGCCGCCCAGAGCATCACGTCATGGTTGGCCAGGTGAATCACGAACCCGTTGAAGCCGTCCGCGATCGCCGAGCAAGACGGACAGCCCGCCGTGTAGTCGGGCCCGAACATGCCAGGCGCGGATTGGCCGGCATGCCCTCGCGCGGCCACTGCTCGACCGCCGCGGCGAACGCTTCGTGCAGCGCCTCCTCTGCGAGTTCGAAGCCGCCGAGCAGACGGATGAGCGTGGCGAGGACGCAGCGCGATTCAGCTCGGTAGACCGCGTCGATCACGAGAGTGCTTCAGCTCCTGGACCGGCCGGATCTCGATCACCCCGACGCGCGCCGGCGGGAACCTCGCGGCGACCGCGCAGGCCTCGTCCATGTCCTTGGCCTCGATGACGAAGAATCCACCCAGCTGCTCCTTTGTCTCGGCAAAGGGGCCGGCGGTGGTGGAGACCTTGCCGGCGCGGACGCGGATGGTCCGGGCCGTCCGGGCCCGCTGCAGAGCGTCCGAGGCGATGTAGTAGCCGCTCCGTCGGATCTCCTCGGCGTACTCGATCGCGGAGTCGACAAGAGGCTGCATCTCCTTCTCGGGCATCGCGTCCAGCACGTTCTCGTCGTGGTAGATCATGAACATGAACTTCATCGCATTCTCCTCACGGGCGAAGCTCCTTGATCGGCCGCACCTCGATGCTGCCGCGGCGGGCCATCGGCATCTTCGCGGCCACCTGGATGGCCTCCTTCAGATCCGGGGCCACGATCAGCAGCAAGCCGGGCAGCTTGCCGTTGCGCACCCGGATCGTGGTTGCTCTCTCGACTGGCTGTAGCGCGTTGGGCGACGACGAAGTGGCCGGCCTTCCGGAGGCGACATCGTAGGCCAGGCTTTCCTCGTGACGATGGCCTCGCTTTCTACGGGTCCGAAGCCCACCCTCCTACTCGGGCACCTCGCGCACCGGCTGTCAAGAGGACTTCGCGACGAGCCATCCTCCTGACGACTGGCTGAAGCCCCGACCCTTCCCCGCCGAAGGGAAGGGTCGGGTGGGATCGTTTGGCGCTGACTGGTGCTCTAGCCTGAGGGGACTTGCTTTGAAGTGGGCACGCAGAGGTACCGCGCCTGCTGGACGAAGAATTTCTCCGTACCGAACTGGTTCTGGGTGTGCACCCGCACCGGTGACGCGACTGGCGCCGTGACCGGTGGCGTCGTCGTCTCCTCGAACACGTAGCAGGTCAGATGGTCGAGAGGGTTTTGGATCGTGGTGATCTGGCCATTGTGGGACTTGTCGGCGGGAGCGCAGAACGCGACCACTCCAAGCACATTCACCTCCTCGGGCTGTTTATCGAACTGATCCTTGAGGGTGACGTGGATCGGGAATGTGGGCTGATTGACCGCCCCTGGGGTCACCGTCGCGGGATAGCACCTGAAGTGGTCGAGGCCGCTCGGTGGCGGCAGACTGTCCTTCTGCGTGGGGACGGCCAAGAGCACGGGTGCAGAAATGGTCACATTCTGTCCGCCGAACTGGTTGGCGATGGTCAGTCCCTTCGGCCTTCGGGTTAGGGATATTGGGCTGGAACCGGTACATCTTCAGGTGATTGTTGGGGTTGCTGATCGGTGTCACCTCACCTCTGCTGTCGGTTTTCTCCACGGGGTTGCAGAAAATCACGGCGCGGTCCACCAGCACGGATTCAAGAATCCCCGGCCCCCCTGGCGGCGGCTGGGGGCTAAACTGATCGTGGAGCGCCACGAACTGGTTGACGGGAGTCGTGTCCCCGATCGGGTAGCACTTGAAGTGGTCCAGGACGGGGGGCGGCGCGTAGGCCGGCGACGCGAGCAAGAGGAGCGCAACAAAGCCTGCGATCGTGAGTAAGGCCCGCTTCATGGCTGAACCTCCTTACTGCAAAGTCTGAAGCACTACCGAACCTGACGCGTGTCTCCGTATTCTGGCCTACGCTCTCACCCCCTTTTCAGGCGGCACGATTCTGAGCAAGCGAAGTCCGATTCTGTCTTCCAGGACGCAGGGTGGTCTTGTGGCTCTAGGAGAGGGCGTTGCCGGTCAGAACACACCGCGACCGGGAAGACGAAATGCGGGAGGGCACCAGCACGGACGGCTTAGTTTCGAACCCGAGGCCATACTGCCTACCCTCCCGACGCGGGTGTGAACAGCGAAATCATATCGCCCTGCCTGCCGTTGTCAAGACGAATCCTCGACAGCTCGCCTCACGGTTGGGGTTCAGTCTCGGTCGTCCTCTTCGGGTCCGTCGCCCGTGGCGAGGCGGGACCGGATTCGGACATCGATCTGTTGGTTGTCGTCCCTCTCCACCTCCACCTCGTCGAGGATGCCCGGCTGCTCTACGATCGTGACTGTGACGAATGTGGAGATGCCCGGAGCTATCTGCGCCAGGCTCGGCAGATCCTGGAGGAGGGAAGCGCCATCGTCAGCCTGATGTCTGGCATCTTGCCGTCACGTGCTCTCAGCAGGCCGTGGAGCTCGCGCTGAGGGCCGCTCTTCGAAGCGGGGGAATCCCGCGCGTCCGTGCTGGTTTTCAGTCGTAGACGGTTTCGCCGTCGTGCCGCGGATCGACGAGCGCCTCGATGACCGTGGGATGGTCCGACTCGAGCGCGGCGTGCAAGGCTTTTGCGAGATCGCCCACCGTGCGGGCACCCACCACCGGCACGCCGAAGTAATGCGCAGGCGGCTCGGGCGCCTCGCCGCGTCGGACGTCCGTCCCGTACACGGCGAGCCGACGGCGTTCCTGCTTCACCTGGATCTACATCGGGTACTTCCCGAACCGATACGGGGAACAGTGGATCTTCACGCTCGATCGCGCGACGGGCGACGCGACACTCCGAGGTGGGGACGTGGGTTGAGGGCGCGCGCACGCCGTCAATGCTCCGAGGGCGAGAAGCGAGGCACGCGGTATACAGAATCGGCCGGAAACGTGGTAGTGTGTGCGTCATCAGCCTCCGACACCGGCCGGTGGCATGGCCGGGCGCGTGAGGGCTCACCGTGGAGGGAACGACATGCACTATACCCGGATCTCCGCCGACTGCCACCTCGACCTCCCCTGGATGGCGCCCGACCTGTTCACCGCGAATGCCTCGCCGGCGTTGAAGGACCGCATGCCCCACGTCGCCGAGGGGCCGGATGGCCCGTACTGGACCTCCAAGAACGGCGCGTCCTTCGGGCTCGTGAACGGCGTAGGACCGGCCGGCCAGAAGTACGTGCCGGGCCAGCACCACCGCGTCGACGTGATGGCGGCGACGGGCCTGTACGAGGACGGGAAGAAGGGCATCCGGCGCGTGTCGGATCCCCACCTGCGCGTCCTGGACATGGACCGCGATGGCGTCCAGGCCGAGGTCATGTACGGCATCCTGGGCGCGGCGACGCGCCTCGGCGACCACGAGGCGGCCACCGAGATGTTCCGGATCTACAACGACTGGCTCGCCGACTTCTGCCGGCATCACCCCGATCGCTACATCGGCCTCGCCTGCTTGCCGTACGGCGACATCGACGCCGCCGTCAAGGAAATCCACCGCGTGGCGAAGCTGGGGCTCCGGGGCGTGGAGCTGTCCTGCTCGTGGGACATGGAGCCCATGTGGCATCCCGTCTGGGAGCCGCTCTGGCAGGCCGTGAACGACGTGGCGCTGCCGCTGCACTTCCACACGTTCCCCTCCCTGCCCCTCGGCAAGCTGGATCAGCAGAAGGGGCTCACGCGCCGGGCGGCGTTCTTCACCGTCGTCTCCGGCTTCCAGATGAACCTCGTCAACATCCTCGCCGCCGTCATCGGGGCGGCCGTGCTCGAGCGCTATCCGAACATCCGGATCGCCTTCGGCGAGAGCGGGATCGGCTGGGTGCCCTATGCCCTCGATCGGATGGACTTCGAGTGGGAGGACCGCTTCCACGACCTCGGTCTCACGATGAAGCCGAGCGACTACTGGCGCCGGCAGTGCAAGGCGACCTTCCAGTTCGACCGGATCGGCACCAAGCTGATCGACGACATGGGCGCCGAGACGCTCATGTGGGGTTCCGACTACCCCCACGGCGACGGCGTCTGGCCCGAGTCCTCGAAGTACATCGAGGAGCAGTTCGGCCACCTGCCGCCGGAGATCACCCGCAAGATCGTCTGCGAGAACGCCGGCAAGTTCTACGGTCTGATCAGCTAGGGAACCCGGGGGCCCTTCCGAAACCTCTCCCCGGCGCGTCGTGCGAGCCGCTGGACGTCGCCGGGCTGGAGCGTGGCGGCCGTCAGCGCGCCATCGCGTCATGGAGAAACGTCGCTCGGGCCCCACTCGACCCGATAGGCTCGTCGAGCGTGCCCGCCTCCGGTCTCTTCCCGTTGCGCGCGGTTGCCGCGCTCTTTCTCGAGCGCCAGCACCTGGACCGCCCGCGGGGGCGAGCCTTCACGGCCGCCCGGGTCAGCCGGCTCGCCGCCGACACGGGCGGACTTCAGATCGACTCCATCAACGTGATCGACCGGGCCCACTACCTCACCGTGTGGAGCCGGTTCGGCACCTACGATCGGGGCGCGCTCGATCGGCTGGTCTACCGCCGCCGGGCGCTGTTCGAGTACTGGGCCCACGGCGCGTGCCTCGTCCCGGCCGGCCACTTCGCGTGCTGGCGGCGCGCGATGCTCGACTACCACACCCGCCACCGGGGCTGGTCGGACTGGCTCCAGAAGAACCGCGCCACCCTGAAGGTGGTGGAGCGGACGATCCGCGAGAACGGTCCGCTCGGCAGCGCCGACTTCGCGCACCGCCGCCCGCCGCGAGCGGCCGCCGGCTGGTGGAACTGGAAGCCGGCGACGCACGCGCTCGACTACCTGTGGATGTCAGGCCGGACGCTCGTGCACTCACGCCTGAACTTTCAGAAGCGGTTCGACCTCGCCGAGCGGCTGATGCCGGAGGCGCTCGCCCGGGAGCCGCTGACCCGCGCCGGCTTCCACGGCTGGCATCTGCGGCAGTCGCTGCGCGCGATGGGCGCGGCGACCGAGACCGACCTGCGCATGTACCTGACCTTCCCGCGCATCGAGGCGGCGGAGCGCCGCCGGTTGCAGCGCGCGTTGCTGGAGGCCGGCGAGGTGCTGGAGGTCGCCGTGGAAGAGCCCGCCTCGCGTCGACCTCGATGGAGGTGTACACGCCCCGCCCGAAACGGACGCACGGCTACTATTCCCTGCCGATCTTCCACGACGGCCATCTCATCGGCCGGCTCGACCCGAAGGTTCACCGTGGCGAGCGCCGGCTCGAGGTCAGAGGGATGCATTTCGAGCCGTGGTTCGCGCGCGGCGCGCCCCCGCCCGCCGCCGCGTGGGGCGTGCTCGATCGCGACGCCGCCCTCGCCGGCCTGGCCGACTCCATCCGCTCGCTCGGGGCCTTCACCGGCGCCGACACGGTGTCGGTGGGACGGGTCACGCCGTCGTCGCTGAGAGGGCCGCTCACGCGGCACCTCTAGGAATCATCCTGGGAAAGGAAGAGTGAACCCATGACGGTCACCCGGTTCCTGCTTCTCGCGGTGTTCACGTCGATCTCCGTCCTCGGCGTTGGAGCGGGCGCGCCCGCCGCGGCCTTCGACGGGGAGCAGCAGCTCTACGAGGCGGCGAAGAAGGAGAAGGAGCTCACCTGGTACACGGCGCACTACGACTCGGAGACGGCCGCCGCGCTGTGCGGGGGCTTCGAGAAGAAGTACCCGGGCGTCAAGTGCAACTACATCCGCACCACGGCCCAGGTCGCCTACCAGCGGCTGGCGCAGGATCAGAAGGCGGGCATCGCCCAGGCCTCCGTGATCTCCTCCACCGACACCAGCCATTACGGCAGGATGAGGAAGGACGGGTGGCTCCAGCCGTACCGGCCCCGGAACCTCGCCGAGCTGGTCGACGCCTTCAAGCCCTACAACGACCCCGATGATCTCTTCGTCGCCACCGCCGCCGGCCTCGTGCTCCTCACCTACAACACGAGCGTGGTGCCGGCCGGCGAGGCGCCCAGGAAGTGGACGGACCTGACCGAGCCCAAATGGAAGGGCAAGGTCTCGATCGGCCACCCGGGCTTCAGCGGCTACGTCGGCACCTGGGTCGTCCAGCTGCGGAAGCTCTACGGCTGGGAGTACTTCAAGAAGCTCGAGCTGAACAAGCCGCGGATCGGCCGCTCCATCAACGACACGGTGACGATGCTCAACGCCAAGGAGAGCGTGGTGGCGGCGGGCCCGTCGGCCACCACGCTCGAGAGCCGGGCGAAGGGCAACCCGCTCGCCGTCGCCTACCCCGAGGACGGCGCCGTGCTCATGGTCTCGCCGTCGGGCATCCTCAAGAACGCGCCGGCCCCCAACGCGGCCAAGCTCCTCATGGAGTTCCTGCTGTCGAAGGACGGCAACGAGATCATGGTCCAGCACTACCAGGACCCGGTGAACAAGCTCGTCAAGCCCGCCCCCGGCGCCAAGTCCCTGGCCGAGATCAAGACCATCCGGCCGTCCTACGAGGAGATCGAGAAGGGCATCCCGGAGGTGAAGGAGCTCTTCCGCGACACCTTCGGGATCTGAGAATCGGCCCTGAACGCATGATCAGCCCAGCCCGAGTCCGGTGGCGTCACCTCGACCCGTCCATCTTCCTCTGGGCGCTCCTGGTCGCGGTCCTCTTGCTGCTCGTGATCAACCCGCTCGCGCGGCTCCTGTGGACGAGCTTCCAGGACCCGGATACGGGCGCCCTCACCCTCGCCAACTACGCGGCCGCCTACGGCCGGTGGCGCAACGTCGAGGCGCTGATCAACTCGGTCGTGATCGGGCTCGCGGTGGCCGTCCTCTGCACCGTGTTCGGCGTGCCCATGGCGTGGGCCGTCTCGCGGAGCGACATGCCCGGCAAGGGCCTCGTCTGGGCCGCCATCCTCGGCACCTTCATCATGCCCAACTACCTGGGCGCCGTCGCCTGGATCCTCATGGCCGGTCCCAACGCGGGGTGGCTGAACCGGGTCTACACCGGGCTGACGGGCGCGACGTCGGGCCCCTTCAACGTCTACACCAAGGCGGGCCTGGTGCTGGTGATCGCCTGCTACTCCTTCCCCTACATGTTCGTGTTCACCCGCTCCGCCCTGGACCTGATCTCCTCGGAGATGGAGGACGCGGCGAGCACGCTCGGGGCCGGCCTCCTGCGCACCACGGTCCGCGTGACGCTGCCCCTGGCGCTGCCCGCCATCCTGGGCGCCTTCATCGTGGAGTTCCTCGAGGCGATCGCGCTCTTCGGCGCGCCCGCCCTCATCGCCCTGCCGGGGCGCTTCCAGGTCATGACCACCATGCTCTGGCAGATGTTCGAGTTCCCGCCCAAGCTCCAGGTGGCGGCCGCCTACTCCATGCCGCTGCTGCTGATCACCGTCTTCCTCTTCTGGCTGCAGCGCCGCATCATCGCCGGCAAGGGCTACGTGGCCCTCACCGGCAAGGGCGGCGAGCGCCGGATCGTGCGACTCGGTCCGTGGCGCTGGGCGATGCTGGGCTACTGCCTCGTCGTGACGTCGCTGTCGTTCTTCCTGCCGATGCTGGTGGTGCTCCAGGCGGCGTTCGCGAAGGCCTGGGGCCGGGGCTTCTCGCTCGACAACCTCACCCTGCGCAACGTCCGCTTCGTGCTCGTCGACCAGCCGGCGACGCGGACGGCGACGCTCAACACCTTCGTCTACGCGGGGACGGCCTCCCTCATCGCGCTGGGGCTGGCGCTGGCCATCGCCTACATCGTCGCCCGCCGGCTCGTGCCGTTCGGCCGCGCGCTCTCGTACGTCGCCATGGCGCCCTTCGTGATCCCGGGCATCGTGCTCGCCATCGGCTTCTACGCCGCCTACACGGCCCGGCCGCTCGTGCTCTACGGCACCGCCTGGATCCTGATCCTGGCCTTCACGACCCGGTTCCTGCCCATCGCCTACACGAACAGCGACGCCGCCCTCCGCAGCATCAACCCGGAGCTGGAGGACGCGGCGCGCATCCTGGGCAGCGGCCGGCTCCTCGCCCTCCGCCGGATCGTGGGGCCGCTCCTCAAGCGCGGCCTGGCGGGGGCGTTCATCCTGGTCTTCATCCCGGCCACGCGCGAGCTCTCCTCCGCCATCTTCCTCTACACGACCGGGACCCAGGTGCTGTCCGTGCTCCTCTTCGACAAGAGCGACGAGGGGAACTTCGAGATCCTCGCCTCCATGGGGCTCATCCTCGTGGTCGCCACCGTGGCCCTGGTGCTGCTGGGCTTCCGGCTGGTGGGGCGCGACTTCATGCTGCGCCGGACGGCCTCGTGAGCAAGCTGGTCCTCACCGGCGTGAGCCGCCGCTTCGGCTCCGTCACCGCCGTCGAGTCCTTCAGCCTCGCCCTGGCCCACGGCGAGTTCGTCTCGCTCCTCGGCCCGTCCGGCTGCGGCAAGACGACGACGCTCCGGATGATCGCGGGCTTCCTCGCGCCCAGCGAGGGCACGATCGAGATGGACGGCGACGTCATCTCCTCCCCCGCCTCCTCGCTGCCGCCCGAGAAGCGCAACATGTCCATGATCTTCCAGAGCTACGCCATCTGGCCGAACATGACGGTGGCCGAGAACGTGGCCTTCGGCCTCGAGGTGCGCCGCCTGCCGAGGGCGGAGATCCGCGCCAAGGTGGACCGGATCCTCGACGTGGTGCAGATGCGGCCCCTCGGCGGACGCTACCCGCAGGAGCTTTCGGGCGGCCAGCAGCAGCGCGTGGCGCTGGCCCGCGCCATCGTGGTGCAGCCCGCCGTGCTGCTCCTCGACGAGCCCCTCTCCAACCTCGACGCCAACCTGCGCGAGGAGATGCGCTATGAGATCCGCCGCCTCCACGACGAGTTCCGCGTCACCACGGTCTACGTCACCCACGACCAGGCGGAAGCCATGGTCACCTCGGACCGGATCGCGGTGATGAACCAGGGGCGGGTCGAGCAGGTCGATGCGCCGCGGGCCCTCTACGCCCGGCCCCGGACCCGTTTCGTGGCCGGGTTCATCGGCCGCACCAACTTCCTCGACGGCGAGGTACGCGGCGAGGAGGTCGCCTTCGACCACTTCGCGATGACGCGCGCACGCTTCGAGGAGCCGAGCGCTCTGCGCGGGCGCGTGTCATTCTCCGTCCGCCCGCAAAGCATCCACCTGCATCGCCAGCCGCCGTCCAGCGCCGGGCGCGCCTGCATCGTCCCCGGCCAGGTCGTCCAGCGCGCCTACCTGGGCGAGCACTGGGACTACACGGTGAGGCCCGCGGACAGCGGCCTCCTGCTCCGCGTCACCGCCCGGCCCCACGAGGTGTTCGAGGTCAACGAGCGGGTCTGGCTCGAGGTGGATCCCCGGCAGATGGCCCGGATCGAGTAGACTTCCCCGATCCCGCCGTGCTGATCCTCTTCAACAAGCACTACGCCGTCCTCTGCCAGTTCACGGACCGGGCCGGGCGACGGACGCTCGCCGACCACGTGCCCGTGCCCAACGTCTACCCCGCCGGCCGGCTCGACTACGACAGCGAGGGCCTCGTCCTCCTGACCGACGACGGCGCGCTGCAGGCCCGCATCGCCGACCCGCGCCACGGCCTCGAGAAGACCTACTGGGCCCAGGTCGAGGGCGTGCCGGGACCCGAGGCGCTGGAGCGACTGCGGCGCGGCGTGCTGCTCACGGACGGGCGCACCCGCCCCGCCCGCGTCCGGCTGATCGCCGAGCCCGAGGACCTGTGGCCGCGGGAGCCGCCGATCCGCCGGCGCGCAACCATCCCGACCACATGGCTCGAGATCAGGCTCCGCGAAGGTCGCAACCGGCAGGTGCGCCGGATGACCGCCGCCGTGGGCCACCCGACGCTGCGCCTCGTCCGCGCCGCCATCGGCCCCTACCGCGTCGCCGGCCTCCGGCCCGGGCAGTGGCGCGAGATGAATGGCTGAGGCTCCAGGGCGCGGGCGCCGCCTCGGGAACTTCCCCGTCCAGGATCTTCCCCAATTGCCGCGAGCGCGGCGCGCCCTTCAGACCGGTCGTGAGCGACGCGATGTTCGCGCCGGTTCCCCCCCTGGCCGTGCTCGAGCTCCTCTGGCTCCGGCTCCTCATGACCAGGCCCCTGAGGCCGCTCCGGACGAACATCATCGCCGTCCTGACCAAGGAGTCGCACGGAACCCCCGGTGTCCCGTCCGGGTAAGGATGACTACGGCATCGTCGCGATCAGGTCGATCTCCACCAGCGCGTGTCGCACCAGCAGCCCGGTGGTTCCCACCGTGGTCCGCGGCGGCGGCGCCGGGAAGAACTCCTTCCACACCTCGTCGAGCCCGTCGAAGTCGTCGAGATCGACCATGAAGACCTGGGCCTTGACGACGTTGTCCAGCGAGGTCCCGGCCGCCTTGAACGTCTTCGCGTAGTTTTCCAGGATGTACCGGGTCTGCTTCTTGATGTCCGACCCGTAATAGGGAAATGCCGGATCCCGTCGGGCCTCGGCGGGGATGCCGGTCTTGAAATCGCTGGCGAGCTGCCCCGCCGTGAACACCAGGTCGCCCACCCGCACGGCCGGGGTGTAATGCGCGAGCGGCTTCGGGATGTCGGGGACGCCGATCGGTTGCGGCCTCGCCGAGGGGAGCGCGGCGATCAGGTCGATCTCGACCAGCGTGTCCGGCACCAGCAGCCCGGTGGTCCCCACCGTGGTCCGCGGCGGCGGGGTCGGGAAGAACTCCTTCCACACCTCGTCGAACCCGTTGAAGTTCATCAGGTCCGTCAAGAACACCTGGGCCTTCACCACGTTCTCGAATGACGTGCCGGCGGCCTCGAACGTCCGGGCGAGGTTCTCGAGGATGAAGCGCGTCTGCTTCTTGATCGCGGACCCGTAGTACGGGAAGGCCGGGTCCACCCGGGTCTCGGGCGCGACGCCGTGCTTGAAATCGCTGGCGAGCTGTCCCGCCGCGAACACCAGGCGGCCCGCCGTCACCGCCTCGGAGTAGTGGGCGAGCGGCCGCGGGGCAGCCGAGGTGACGCGCGTGCCCGCGCTGCTCGGCATGGTCGCGATCAGGTCGATCTCGACGAGCGTGTCCCGCACCAGCAGCCCCGTCGTTCCCACCGTGGTCCGCGGCGGCGGCGCCGGGAAGAACTCCCTCCACACCTCGTCGAGCCCGTTGAAGTTCATCAGGTCCGTGTGAAACACCTGCGCCTTGATAACATGGTCGAGGGACGTCCCCGCCGCCTTGAACGTCCGGGCGAGGTTCTCCAGGACGTAGCGGGTCTGCTTCTTGATCGCGGACCCGTAGTGCGGGAACGCGGGGTCCACCCGGGCCTCGCCGGGGACGCCGGTCTTGTAATCGCTGGCGATCTGCCCGGCCGCGAATACCAGATGGCCGGCGCGGGCGGCCGGGGTGTAGTGGGCCAGCGGCTTCGGGATGTCGGGAACGTCGATGTTCTGTCTCGGCACGATGACTCTCCCTTGTGACCCGACGGCGTCACTGCCGGGCGTTGGTCTCCTTGCCCCCGACGATCTTCACCACGTGGGTGGCGAAGGTGGGATCGCCGTTCTTGTCGAACCGCCCAGCACGCCGCCGCCCGCGTTCACCTCCTCGATGACGAGGTCGATCGCCTCGCGCGCGCTCTGACCGTTGCCGGCGGCGCCGCCGGTCATCGGGCCGAAGGCGCCGATCTTGATGGGCTCCTGGGCCAGCGCCGCCGGAGCGCCAGCGGTGGCGGCGAGCACGGCCGCGATGCCGCATGCTCGGATCCGTTTTCTCATGGGCTCCCCTCCTCAGTGGCGCCAGGGCGGGTCGATGCGATGTTCGCAGTGCGGCCGCTCCCCGTCAACGGGCAATAGCGGCCCCATCACGGCGACCATCACACCCTGAGCGGTCGTCCATCCCCCGGAACTCGTCGATCGCAGGCGGACGCCGGGCCCACGTTCCGTTTGCCTCGGAACCGCGCCCGCAGTATCGTACGGGGCCATGAGCGACAAGTTCGTGACCCTGCCCGAGATCCGGAAGCACGCGAAGAAGGTCCTCCCCCGGGACGTGTGGAACTTCGGCGACGGCGGGGCCGAGACCGAGACCACGCTCCGCCGGAACCGCCGCGCGCTGGACCGGCTCGCGATCCGCCAGGACATCCTGGTGGACGTCCGCGAGATCGACCTGTCGACCTCGCTCCTGGGCGTGCCGCTGTCCTGGCCCGTGGCCATCGCCCCGATGGGCGGCCTCATCCTCTTCCACCCGCGGGGCGACCTGGAGATGGCCCGCGGCGCCTCGCAGGGGGACACGCTGCAGTTCCTCTCCGGCGCGTCCGGCTGGACGGTCGAGGACGTCGCCGAGGCCGGTCCCGGGCCCAAGATGTTCCAGCTCTACCACCACGGCGACCGCGCCTGGGTCGCCGACCTGCTCCAGCGCGTCGAGGCCTCGGGCTACCACGCCGTGGTGCTGACCGTGGACGTGCAGGTCTACGGCCGGCGCGAGCGCGACATCGTCCACCGCTACAGCCCGCGGCAGGCGATGTCGCACGCCCCCAACCCGCGCGGGCCCGACCAGAGCTACCCCGAGCGCCTGACGTGGGACGACGTCGCCTGGCTCAAGAAGACGACGCGGCTGCCCGTCGGCCTGAAGGGCATCATGACGGCGCTGGACGGCAGGCGCGCCGTCGAGGCGGGCGTGGAGCTGGTCTGGGTGTCGAACCACGGCGGCCGCCAGCTCGACCACACCCAGGCCTCGCTCGACGCCCTGCCGGCCGTCGTGGACGCGGTGGCCGGCGCCGCCGCCGTCGTGGTGGACGGCGGCTTCAACCGCGGCACGGCCGTGCTCAAGGGCCTGGCGCTGGGCGCCGACGTGGTCGCCGTTGGCCGCACGGTGCTGTGGGGACTGGCCGCCGACGGGGCCGCCGGCGTCGCGTGCGCGCTCGGGATCCTGCGACGCGAGCTCCGGACCACCATGGCGCTCTGCGGCCAGACGAGCGTCAAGGGCTTGAGTCCGGACCTGATCCTCCGCGTGGACTGACCAGAGCGTTTTCCCAACAGGCTGCTAGTCTAGGTGCGCGGCGAGCCGGCCTTGATCTCGACCTCGACGAAGA
>WNFZ01011501.1_pt1 | contig 14541 bp, 14 predicted proteins | sample 5400081 | NCBI WGS metagenome assembly WNFZ01 (sample SAMN13153365, study PRJNA577476) | soil metagenome | isolation source: 80 cm soil or saprolite under grassland replicate 1 | place: USA:California | collected 2016-06-15
CCGTGGCGGCCCGCAGTTTTAAACGGCACAGTGAATCGCACGGCTGGCTTGGTGTGCGATTTCAATCCGAGCCACGCGGTGAACCAAACCAGATTATCATCCACGTGCGGATGCTTGACGAAGCGAACGTCGAGCAACAAGAAGCGCTCGGTGTCATCGGCGTGAACCTCCTTTATGGCGCGTTTTATCATCAGCAGCCGGAAAAGTTGATTTCATCACTTCAGGAAAATCTCGCTCCGGGGCGAATCGAAGTAGACATGATCAAATTTTCCGGACCGACTTTCCATGATGTCGATAACCGCTCGATGAGTTTGCAGCTAGTCAGCCGAGGTCTGACCAACGCGGTAATGTTCACGGCGGATGGTGAGACCGTGCAGCCAGCGGAAGTTTTTTACAGAAAGGCGATCTTGGTTGAACGAGGGAGTTTCCGGCCTGTGACTTATGCTACGAATGACATGCTGGATGGCGCGCGCCGCGTGTTTCTGGCGCAATCAGGTTGTTCGGAAGGAGATCTCGTCGTCCTGATGGAAATGACGCTCGAGAATTTGCTTGCTGAGGGCCAACTCAACCATGCCGATTTCCTCGCTCGCGTGGATATTCTTGGCGCGCTCGGACGGACAGTCTTAATCTCGAAATTCGCTGAATATCACCGGCTCGCCGGTTACCTTTTTCGATATACAAACAAAAAGATTGGTCTCGTCATGGGTGTACCCAGTTTGATCGAGATCTTCGACGAAAAATATTATCTAAACCTCGAGGGCGGAATTTTGGAAGCTCTGGGAAGAATGTTTAAGGGAGGACTAAAACTTTACGTTTACCCAATGATCGATGAAAGCACTGGAAAGATCGTCAGCGCAAAACAGGTCAACGTCGCGCCGAATCTTCGTTCGCTGTTCCGATATTTGATCGACAATCAATACATTGAGGGAATCACTGATTATCATCCCGAATACTTGCGAATTCATCCGCCGGACGCGCTGACTAAATTGCAATCTGGAGACAGTAGCTGGGAGCGAATGGTTCCGCCGGAGGTGGTTCGGATCATTAAGGAACGTGAATTTTTTGGTTACCGCAGATCGATTGCAGCGTAGCAGTCGGGATCATCGGGTGTTCCTTGAAGGCACATGAAGATTGCGGTTGCGCAAATTTCCTGCACGCCCGGTGATCCTGAAGCGAATCTTCTCAAGGTTCGCGATTTCTGCGCGTGCTCCAAGGAGACCGATGCTGACCTGATTGTTTTTTCAGAGGCGATTGACACAGGTTACTCGATGCCCGTGATCAAAGCTCACGCCAGTTCTTGGAGCGCCGGATTCGTTCCTGGACTTCAAGAGATCGCCAAGCAGCTTTCGATTGCAATCGTCTGCGGTGTGTCGGAACGGAATGGCGCTTCGATTTACAATTCTCAGGTTTTTGTTGATCAACAGGGCAAAACCAGTGCGAAATACCGCAAGACTCATCTGTATGCAGTCGCACCTGTTGAAGAACAAAAGTGCTTTGCTCCAGGCGATGCGTTCGCGAGCTTCGCCCTTGGCGGGCTTCGCTTCGGTTTCAGCATCTGCTACGACCTTCGATTCCCGGAGATGTACCGAAAGCTGGCGGTCGAGCAGAATGTTGACGCTTTTATCGTCTCGTCCGCCTGGCCGTTTCCGCGCGTAGAACATTTTCGGACGCTTGCGCTAGCGCGCGCAATCGAAAACCAGAGTTACGTGATTGCATCGAACCGCGTCGGCAAAGACAATGACTTGTGGTTTTGTGGCAGCTCCGCAATCATCGATCCTCGCGGAGTTGTGATTGCGGCCGCTTCGGCAGATCGCGAGGAACTTATTCAGGCTGACTTATCAGCGGAACTCGTCAGCTCAGTCCGGAGCCGGGTGGCGGCGTTCGCGCATCGCCGGCAGGATTTGTATGATTAGAAGACAAGCTCGATTGACCCGCCTTCGCGAAGGCTACAGCGCGACAGACCAGTGACGAAGGAATGATGAAAATCGAGATCGACGCGCGCGCAGAAAATTTGTTCTACAGCAACAGCGAACCTAAAATTCCGCGAGTTGCGCAGCGCTAATCGGCACGAACTCGCTTTCGTGCAAAACGACTCGCCTGGTCCCGCGCAAAAGCTGCCACCACTGCCTTGCCGAGCCGATCGCGATCAGGAGCACGAGGACGAGAAAAAAAATAGCGACCAACGCGTCGAACCGCCAGACGCCTGCCTGTCGCACCAAATCAGCGGCCCTGGCAGGATCGGCAATTCCGGCCGCCTCGTGCAAAAGCGAGCGCGCGCCGCTCAAAAAGCCAAGTCTCGGATCGGACGAAAAAACCTTCAGGTAGCCAGCCGAAAACGTAACGACGCACATGAACGCAAGCGGCAAAACGGTGACGAGAACATATTTCGCCTTATGCATTTTGATCAGAATCGTCGTAGCGAGGCAGAGCGCGACTACCGAGAGCAATTGATTGGCCAGCCCGAAAAGCGGCCAAAGCGAATTGATGCCACCGAGCGGATCGATCACTCCCTCGTACAAGAACCAGCCCCACCCAGCGACCAGTAACACGCTTGAAAACAAGTTTGCGCTCCACGAACGCGTGTTCCCGAGTGGACGCCAGAGATTGCCCAGGAAATCTTGAAGCAGAAAGCGCCCTACTCGCGTTCCCGCATCGATCGTTGTGAGAATGAACAGCGCCTCAAACATGATCGCAAAATGATACCAAAGCGCCAAGGCGGCCGGGCTGGCGGAAACTCGAGAGAACATGTCCGCCATGCCGACGGCAAAAGTCGGTGCGCCCCCCGCGCGATTGAACATGGTGGACTCACCCAGGTTAGCGGCGAGCTTCTGCATTTCCATTTCGGTTACCGGGAACCCAGCGGCGGAAACTTCTGCGACCACTCCCGCGGGTGCGCCTTTCGTGTTGATTGCAAAATATTCGCCCGGTTGCAACACGCACGCCGCGATCATCGCCATCAAAGCGACCATCATTTCGGTAACCATCGCGCCGTAACCGATGGTGCGTATTCGCGATTCACGCCTCAGCATTTTCGGCGTTGTGCCTGAGGCGATTAGAGAATGAAAACCTGAAACTGCGCCACAGGCGATGGTGATGCATACAAACGGAAAGACTGGACCGGCAAACACGAGGCCGCTGCCGTCGATGAATTTTGTAATGGCAGGCATTTGCAACATGGGATGGATCAGCACCACAGCTGCCGCGAGCATGGCAACCGTGCCAAGTTTTAGAAACGTGCTTAGATAATCGCGCGGCGTGAGCAGCATCCACACCGGCAGGATCGAGGCGGCCAAGCCATAAATCATGATCGCCCATGCGAGCCATTTTTGGTCATGTCGAAACCACGCTTCGATCGCAGGAAAATGCGCGAGAAATTGTCCACCCCAAACGCCAAATGCCAACCCGAGCAATCCAAAAATAGTGACCGCAATCACATTCACTTTTCCCGTCCGCAAACCGATTCCCATGATCAACGCCACCGGTATGGTCGTCGCGATGGTGAAAACGCCCCATGGACTTTGCGCAAGGGCCTGGACGACGACCAGCGCGAGCACGGCCAGCAAAATAATCATGATTGCCCGATTTCTTCTTTCACCATTTGGCCAAGCGTCTTGCCGCCGCGCCGGATCGACGCGAAAAGCACGATCATGTCGTGCACGCCGCCTCCGAGCGTCGCGCCGATCAAAATCCAGAGCGTGCCTGGCAGGAAACCAAATTGCGCTGCCAGCACAGGACCCACCAGCGGTCCCGGACCGGCAATCGCCGCAAAGTGATGCCCGAAAACCATCCAGCGATTTGTGGGCACATAATCCTTGCTATCGTTTTGCAGGATTGCCGGCGTGGCTCGCTCGTCATTGAGCACCAATACTTTTGCCGCCAGCCATTTGCTGTAAAAACGATAGCTGATGCAAAACGCGCAAAGGCCCGCCACGATAATCCAGAGGGCGCTGATTCGTTCACCGCGGGAGAGCGCCAAAAGGACGATAGCCCACACTCCCAGCGCCGAAACGGCCAACCAGAGCAGCTTTTTCCAGAAACTCATTCCGCTGGCAGTTTAATTGAAATTTTTGCCGTGCGCCAGAACGTGCGATGTATCTGTACATGCGACTCAGTCACAAGATTAAAAAGCTTGCAAGCGGCCAGGGATTATCCAGCGCAAGAAAGCACACGCTCCGGCTTTTCCGGATGAACCGATTTCCGCTGGAGACAAAGCGCGTTATTGAGACAATCGACCCAGCAGCGTTCGAGCAGATTCGCCAGCGGTATGCCGTCGAAGATCCCGGCGAGCATTGGCCAAAGTATCTCGATCTCGACCGCTGGATCGATATTAACATTCGCCGAATTCGCGAGATCGAGCTCGACTTAGCGAGCCGAAAGCGCATTCTCGACCTTGGCTGCGGCGCTGGATATTTTCTCTACATCGCTCAACTGCTCGGGCATTCGGGACTCGGACTCGATGTGGACTACGTGCCTATGTTTGCAGACATTACTCGCCTTCTTGGAGTTCGTCGTGTCATTCAGCGAATCCAAGCTTTTGAGCCACTCCCCGACCCCGGAGCAAAGTTCAATTTGGTCACGGCTTTCATGATCTGCTTCAACAACCACAAACAAGCCAACCTTTGGGGCGCTCCCGAGTGGGAATTCTTTCTCGATGACCTCGCCGGGCATCTTGCGCCGCGCGGACGCGTCTGGCTCGAGTTAAATCGCGAGTATGACGAGACTTTTTATACGCCAGAGCTAAGAGAATTCTTTCAGCGACGGGGCGCCACAATTGACGAGCACAAAATTATTTTTAACTCAGGGCTTCTCGCGCCTGCTTCAACTTCGCCAGTTGCGCGCTGAAATCCTTCTGCCGTTGCCGATGTTCCTCGACGACGGCTGCCGGCGCGCGGTCGACAAACGACTTATTTTCTAACTTAGCTCCGACTGTTCGCAATTCGCTTTCGATCTTTGCAATTTCCTTATCCAGCCGCTCTCGCTCTCCTGTTTTGTCCGCTGCGCTGATCGCCAGGAAAATTTCGCCGAGCGGTGTGACCGCGACAGGGTTGCCAGCCTGCGGTTGATATTCTGGATCCAAGATTAGTTCTTCGGCATTTAACAGGCGCGCGATCGTAGGAATTTCATCGGAGATTGCTTTATCATCCGTGCGTAAAATAAAACGTATCTTTCTGTTGGATTGGAGCTTGGCTTCCGCACGAAGATTGCGACCCGCTTGAACCGTCTGATAAATGTCCGAAACAACTCGATGCCTGCCCGTTGCATCAACGTTTTCCAAAGGCGTTCGCTCCGGCAGCGGCGCGAATTGAATTGAACCTTTTCCAAAACCGAGCAGCGACCAAAGCTCCTCCGTGATATGCGGCATGAATGGATGAAGCAATCGCAACGATGCTGAGAGCACAAAATCCATTACCGCCAACGCGGATTTCTTTCGTGCTTCGTCATCGGCAAAGATTTCCGTTTTCGCTGCTTCGACGAACCAGTCGCAATAGTCGCTCCAAAAGAAATCGTAAAGGCGTTGTGCGACCGTATTGAACTGATACTGGCCATACGCCACTCTCACCGCGCTGATTGTCTCGTCCAATCGCGCGAGGACTTCGACGGCATAGATTGATAACGACGCGTTGTCGATTTTCGGCGCGGCATCGCTTGGACCATGCATTTGCCGGAAGCGAGCGGCATTCCAAAGTTTCGTGGCGAAGTTTCGGCCTTCTTCGATTTGTTTTTCGTCGAAGCGGATGTCCTGACCGCGTGGCGCGATGCGCATAAGACCGAAGCGCAAACCATCGGCGCCGAACTTGTCGATCAACTCCAGCGGATCAGGCGAGTTGCCGAGCGACTTCGACATTTTGCGCCCCTGCTTGTCACGAATTAGTCCCGTGAAACAAACGTCGCGGAATGGGATGTTATCTTCGGCGCGATCCGATTTTCCCGGCTTAAACTCGAGGCCAGCGATGATCATTCGCGCGACCCAGAAGAAAATAATGTCCGGTGCCGTCACGAGCGCACTCGTAGGATAAAATTTCTTCCGCGTTTCTTCATCCATGGTTTCGTAAGCCCAAAGCCACGACGAAAACCATGTGTCGAGCGTGTCGGAGTCTTGCATCCAATTTTCGGGATCAGCCGGAGGATCGGTGCCGACATAGATTGTCTCGGCAGTTTGGGATTTGGAATCTGGGGTTTGGGATTTCCGGTACCACGCCGGTATCCTGTGTCCCCACCACACTTGGCGGCTAATGCACCAGTCCCGAATATTTTCGAGCCATTGGGCGTAAACCTTTTCCCAGTGCGTAGGAAAAAAGCGGACGAGATGGTCGCGCACGACGGCGAGCGCCTCTTTCGTTTTTGGGTAGCGCAGGAACCATTGTTCGCTGATCCGTGGCTCTACCGGCACGTCGCTGCGCTCGCTAAAGCCGACATTGTTTTGATACGGCTCCGTTCTCGATAGCAACGCCGTCTGCTTTAATAATTCGGCGGCTTTTTTGCGCGCTTCGAATCGATCGAGCCCATCTAATTCTGGAACGGCCGGACAATTGATTTTCCCATCGCGATGCAAAACATCGACAACCGGCAGGTTGTGACGCTGTCCGATCTCAAAGTCGAGTGTGTCGTGCGCAGGCGTGACTTTCAAAACACCGGTCCCGAATTCCGGGTCGATCGCTTCGTCGGCAATGATGGCAAGTTTCTCACGCGCAAGCGGACGCCACACGTGTTTGCCGATTAGATCGACATAGCGCTTATCGCCGGGATGAGCTGCCACAGCTGTATCGGCCATGATCGTTTCCGGCCGAGTCGTCGCGACTTCAATGAAGCCTCCGGGTTCTTCCACAATCTCATAGCGCACGTAGTAAAGGTTCCCCTTTTGCGGTTTGGAAATAACTTCCTCGTCAGAGAGCGCGGTCTGCGCCGCCGGGTCCCAGTTAATCATGCGACGCCCGCGATAGATCAACCGCTTGTCATATAGATCTACAAAAACCCTTTGGACAGCAGCGACGTAATCATCGTCCAGTGTGTAGCGTTGCCGCGACCAGTCACACGAACAGCCGAGGCGCTTGAGTTGTTCGATGATGATGCCGCCATGTTTATTTTGCCATTCCACCATCCGGCGCAGGAATTCCTCGCGCCCTAAATCTCGGCGCGTTACTCCTTCGTTTTTGCGCAGCCACTTTTCGACTGCCGTCTGGGTAGCAATGCCGGCGTGATCCATGCCCGGAAGCCAAAGGACTTCAAAGCCCTGCATTCGCGCACGACGCGCGAGAATGTCCTGGATCGTGTTGTTGAGGACGTGGCCGAGCGTCAAAACGCCGGTGATATTCGGCGGCGGAATAACAATCGAGAACGCCGGCTTCATCGAATGGGGGTCGGCCTCGAAATCGTGATTGTCGATCCAACGCCGATACCACTTCGGCTCGACGCTCTTTGGATCGTACGTTTTCGAAAGTTCAGGCATCGCGAATGAAATCATCCGAAGGCGCGGCCGGTTTGCAAACTTAAGGTACCGCGCGAACCGGGCGGAGGTTAGGCATCTCTGCCTGACTCGCGAGCGGGCTTCCAGCCTGTCTTTCCTTGTTCGCGTTGTCGTTCAACCGACAAGCAAGATGCTTGTCGGCCGAGACAGCCTGGAAGGCTATCCTCCGGTCCGTCCCTACCATAACGTGCTTGCGCCATGTTGCGGCAACCGTCACCTTCTTGCTCCATGAGCGACCCACGGCCGATCGGCGTATTCGACTCTGGCATTGGCGGGCTCACGGTTGTCAAAGCGCTGCACGAGCTCTTGCCTAACGAAAACATATTTTACCTGGGCGATACAGCGCGGGTTCCTTACGGCGGTAAAAGCGCGACCACGGTGGAGCGTTACAGCTTGGAAATGACCGACATGCTGGCCGATGAGGACGTAAAGATCATCGTGATCGCCTGCAATACTGCCTCGTCCCTGGCGCTGCCAAAACTGGAGAAGACGCTTTCGGTTCCGGTTATCGGCGTGATTAAGCCCGGGGCAGAGGCGGCCATTGCGGTCACGCGCAACCGACACGTCGGCGTAATCGGCACACGAGCTACAATCAAAAGCAGCGCTTATGAACGGGCGCTGCGCTCGTTAAATCCGAAGATCAACATTTCCGCGCGTGCCTGTCCCCTGCTTGTGCCACTGATCGAGGAAGGCTGGCTGGATGACGATCTCACCGACGGAGTTATTGCACGTTACCTCAAGCCGTTGGTTGCCGAAGGAATTGATACCCTGGTCCTCGGCTGCACTCATTATCCGCTGCTGAACGGCGCGATCGCTCGTTTCCTCGGAGACAAAGTTAACCTCGTCGACTCGGCCGATAACTGCGCGCGGGCAGTCAAGGAGCTCCTGGATCAACAATTGCTCTGCGCTCCAGCGGAAAATTGCGGGGCACTGGAAGTAGCACTCACTGACACGCCCGACAGTTTCTTGCGTGTCGCGCGCGAGGCCTTGCAGCTTGAGATCGACCAAGTCCAGCTGCGGGAAGTTCTCCATCCATCGCCGCGCTAATCTTTAGCGCGTGACTTTTTGGCAGACTCTTCACGACCAGCTCATAAGAGTGATCGACCATTTTCCGCAAGTCCGAGTCCGGAATCTCTCCGCCGAGCTCGACCGTATTCCAATGTTTTTTGTTCATGTGATAGCCGGGACGGACTTGTTCGTATCGATCGCGCAATTCAAGTGCGAGATCGGGAACACATTTCAAATTCACGGTTGCTGGAATCTCATCGAGCGCGGCTAGCGCGAACATTTTGCCGCCGACTTTGAAAACGAGAACGTCCTCACCGAATGGCGTGCCCTCACTAGCGCCTGGCTTGCGCAGGCAGTATTCGCGAAATTGTTCCAAGTCCATTGAATAATTTGTAGTCTCGACTTGTCGGGCTACAAGTCAGCGAATCCGCGACGTGATGATGCCCGCGAGGTCTTTGATCGCCACCCGCTCCTGTTTCATCGAATCGCGATCGCGCAATGTGACCGTATCGCGCAGCGTCGCATCTTTTTCACCCAGCGTCTCAAAGTCGACGGTCACGCCGAATGGCGTCCCAATTTCATCTTGACGTCGATACCGGCGTCCGATTGCGCCGCCCTCGTCATAGAAGACGTTCATTTGCGGCCGCAGAAGATCGACAATCTCTTTCGCTTTCGCGACGAGCTGCGCGTTATTTTTGAGCAGCGGGAACACGCCGCATTTGATCGGCGCCATCCGTGGATGGAAACGCAGGACAAGTCGCGTTTCCATTTTGCCTTTTTCATCCGGCGCTTCGTCTTCCGAGTACGCTTCGCAGATCAGCGCTAAAACTGTGCGGTCCACGCCGGCACTCGGTTCGACGACGTGCGGAACAAAGCGCTGCTTCGTTTCCTCATCGAAATATTCCAGTGACTTACCGCTCGCGTTCTGGTGCTGCGACAAATCGTAGTCGGTGCGATAAGCGACCCCTTCGAGCTCTTGCCGGCCAAATGGAAAATCGTACTCGATGTCGTAAGTTCCTTTTGAATAGAAAGCGCGCTCTTCATCAGGAACTTTTCGTGCGTGCAATTTGTCGCGCGAAACGCCGATATTTTCATAGAACTTCAGGCGCTCCCACAGCCAGTAATCGAGCAACCTCATTCCCTCCCCTGCCCGGCAAAAATATTCCAACTCCATTTGCTCGAATTCGCGCGAGCGAAATGTGAAATTGCGAGGATTGATTTCGTTGCGAAAAGCCTTGCCGATTTGCGCGATCCCAAACGGCAATTTCTTGCGCGAAACTTCCAGAATGTTCTTGAACTGGACGAAAATTGCCTGCGCGGTTTCGGGACGAAGATAAGTCAGCGATGATTCGTCTTCAGTCGCGCCTACGTACGTCTTGAACATCAGATTGAACGGACGCGGTTCAGTTAAATCTTTGCCTCCACAGTTCGGGCATTGCCGCCCGCCTTTCTTCTCGATCACTTGGTCGGTCCGTAAGCGCGCCTTGCAAGATCGACAATCAACCATCGGATCTGTGAAGGTGTCTTCGTGGCCACTCGCCTTCCAAACGGCGCGGTTCATCAAAATAGAACCATCCATGCCTACCACGTCGTCACGCTCGTGCACGATCACGTGCCACCAGTAATTCTTCAGGTTGCGTTTTAATTCGACGCCGAGCGGCCCGTAGTCCCAGCAACCGCTCAGGCCGCCATAAATCTCGCTCGATTGGAAAATGAAACCACGCCGCTTACATAAGCTGACGATCTTTTCCATGCGCTGCGCGTCAGGAGACTTGTTCATTATTTCGGCCACAGATTAGCGCAGATTACACAGATTTAATGCAGAGAATTCTTCTGTGGCGGTGGTCTATGACCGCCGGACGAATGGACGAAAGAGGAACGTGCTCCTCTAACGGCCCATAGTTACGTCTGCACTTCGATGGTGATCTCGGTCTTGACTGAATTGGCGATGAAGCATTGGTCATGCGCCATATGATTCATCTCTTCGATCTCCTCGGAAGTCGGCTGTTTATCACCGGAGAATTTGAGTCGCGGCCGTAACGTCACGCGGGTGATTGCCAGTTTGCCTTCTGCGTTCTTTTCCATGTGGCCGACGGCTTCATCGACATATTCATCGAGCACAAACTTCTTTTTGCACGCCACGGCCAGGAACGTGAGCATTTGGCAGCTGGAGAGTGATGCCACAAATGCCTCCTCCGGATCGACAAATTTTGGGTTGCCAAGATAAGCGGGTGCGGCCGACGCTTGCATTTCATGGCCGCCATCAAATTTCCAAGTGTGATCGCGTGAGTATTTCTGATACTCGAACGACGTATCGCCGCGTTGCCAGGTGAGATTGATTTTGTGTTCAGACATTCCTCTTTATAAAATGCGATGCGTTGCAGGGCAAGGCGCTCCGTTTGCTCGCTCCCTGTTCGGCAGGCGACGGCCCTGCCTACAATTCCACTGCCATGGAGCGGTCGCCGCGGCGACAAGTCGCAGGTTCGAACCCTGCATCGCGCACCAGCTTTTTTGTTTGCCTGCGAGGGAAATAACCTGCAGAAATAAAATCCCTATGGGTCTAGTTCAGGAAGTTCTCGAGATTGTCAAGAAGCGTAACCCGAACGAGCCGGAGTTTCTCCAGGCGGTCACCGAAGTTCTCGAGTCGCATCGTTGAGCCGGAGCGGATGATTCAGTTCCGTGTTTCCTGGATCGACGACAAAGGGCAGATTCAGGTAAACCGCGGGTATCGGGTGCAGATGAACAGCGCCATTGGTCCTTACAAGGGTGGACTTCGATTCCACCCGACAGTTAACGCTAGCATCTTGAAGTTTCTCGCCTTCGAACAGGTCTTTAAGAACTCGCTCACTACGTTGCCGATGGGTGCAGGCAAAGGCGGCGCAGACTTCGATCCAAAAGGCAAATCCGACAACGAAGTGATGCGCTTCTGCCAATCGTTCATGACTGAACTGTTTCGGCATGTAGGTCCCAACACCGATGTGCCCGCCGGCGATATTGGGGTAGGTCGTCGCGAGATCGGCTATCTCTTCGGCCAATACAAACGGCTCGCGAACGAATTCACCGGCGTGCTGACCGGAAAATCCCTTAACTGGGGCGGCTCACTCATTCGCCCGCAGGCTACAGGTTATGGCGCCGTCTATTTCGCGCAGGAAATGCTTAAGACGCGCGGTGAAACTATTGAAGGCAAAGTGTGCACGGTTTCCGGATCGGGAAACGCGGCCCAGTATACGGCAAAGAAATTAAACGAAGTCGGGGCCAAAGTCGTGACGATGTCCGACTCGGGCGGTTTCATCTACGACAAAGCCGGGATCACTCAAGAAAAGGTGGAATGGATCATGCAGCTCAAGAACGTGCGCCGGCGTCGCATCAAGGAATATGCGGAGCATTTCCGAGCGAAGTATGTCGAGGGCCAGCGGCCATGGGGCATCAAGTGCGACTGCGCCTTTCCGTGCGCAACGCAAAATGAAATCACCAAGGATGACGCAAAGAAGTTGCTCGATAACGGCTGCTATTTGGTTTCCGAGGCGGCCAATATGCCGAGCGCTCCTGCGGCTGTTGATCTGTTTCTTGCCAGGAAGATTCTTTTCGGCCCCGGCAAAGCAGCCAATGCCGGTGGCGTAGCCACTTCTGGCCTTGAGATGAGCCAGAACTCGATCCGTTATTCGTGGACCCGCGAAGAAGTCGATCAACGGCTTCGCCAGATAATGACGACAATCCACAAGAACGCATGGGATACTGCTGCCGAGTACGGGCACCCGGGCAATCTTGTAGTCGGCGCGAACATCGCTGGATTCGTAAAAGTTGCAGACGCGATGCTCGATCAGGGCGTGGTGTAACGCGTCGCCCTAGCAAGTACACAATCGCCATGTTCTGTGGCGTCACATTTATCGTGACAGCGATTCTCGGCAATGTAGAACTGCTCGAGGAAAATAACGCTGCTGCCAGGTGCAGGCGCGTGAAAACTCACTCGAATCCGAATACCATTATGATGAAAACGAATATTGTTAAACACACGGAGGCGAAAACACTTTCCGCAGGAGCGGGAACAAAAGCGAGACTGAAATGGTCGGCACTGCTATTGCTTCTGATTTCTGTCGCGCTCGGTGCAGGCGGATGTGAAGGGACTTATACTGCTTATCCCGGGTACGGACCCTATTATGGTGGTCCAGGGCCGTACTACGGCCGAGGATATGCCGCTTACCCGGGCTCCGTCACAGTTGAGGTTGGCGATCGGCCGTATTATACGCGTGGCCCCGGGTATTACGTCGGGCGGACCTATTACGGGTGGAGGCCGGGACATTGGGCATGGCGCTACGGCCAGAAGGTTTGGATCCGCGGGCACTACGTGGTGAGGTAATAATCACGGGAATCCCTCCCTCTTTGCTCAACGCCACGACTTAGCGTCGGACGCCCGTTAAACGATCGGACGAACCAATCCCCAGCGCGCAAAGCGGAAACGCAAGCCGGTCGCGAGACAACCAAATCCATAGCGTACGCTTCTCCGAAAATTGATCGACGAAGCCTCGGGCATGTACCGGGCCGGGCACGTCACTTCGCCGATCGGGCAGCCAACTGCGATGATTTGGGCAAGAACCTGATTGTCGAAAACAAAGTCATCCGAATTTGCTTGAAGCGGCAGCCGCTCCAGCAGCTGGCGTGAAAAAGCGCGATAACCAGTGTGATACTCCGAGAGCTTTGCACCTAGGAAAAGATTTTCCACCAAGGTCAGGAACCGATTTGAGACATATTTCCACCAAGGCATGCCGCCGCGTAGCGCGCCCCCGCCGAGAATTCGCGAACCGAGCACACAGGGATAAAGTCCGCTCGCCACCAAAGCCGCCATCGCCGGGATTAACTGCGGCGTGTACTGATAGTCTGGATGAATCATGATGATAATGTCTGCGCCCGCGGCCAGTGCGAGACGGTAACAAGTCTTTTGATTTGCGCCGTAGCCGCGATTTTCCGGATGGACTTCCACTTGGACGCGCTCAAGCTTGCGGGCGATTGCCACTGTGTCGTCGTGGCTGGAATCGTCCACTACAATAACCAGATCGACAATCCCCTGCGCCATCACTTCGTCGTAGGTGCGTTGCAAAGTGCGCGCGGCGTTGTAAGCGGGCATTACCACGACAATTTTCTGACCGTTTAACATCGTCGTAGTCGAATATGCGTTCGAGCGCCACCTTGCAACCTCGATGATTATTTTTCACGGCGCGCGTTGCCTGCAATACTCGACTCCGGGACATCCAGAACGGCCGACACGCATTGCACGCACCGCGCCTTTATTGAAAGATCGGCACCCTGATTGGGAATGGCGCGAGCCGATCGCCGCGAGTGAATCGGCGTTGCTGCGGGCGCACTCGAGCGATCATCTCGCGCGGATAAGAGCAGCCGCTCACGATTTCGATGCGGACACGCCAGCGTACCCGAACATCTACGAACACGCTTTGCGATCCGCTGGTGCGGCAATCGATGCGGCGCAGGCGGCATTGCGTGGCGAGCGCGCCTTCAGTCTAATGCGCCCGCCCGGTCATCACGCGTCCCGCGACCGCGCGATGGGATTCTGCTACTTCAGCAACATCGCAATCGCGGCGCTTGACGCATTAGAGAATGGCGCAAAACGTGTCGCGATCTGGGATTTTGACGCGCATCATGGCAACGGCACGGAGGCAGTCGTCGCGCACAATCCGCGGATCGCGTTCGCATCTATTCATCAGTTCCCCGCATATCCCGGAACAGGTGAAAAATCCTTCGCAAACATCAGCAATTATCCCGTGGCGCCGTACACGCCGCGAACACAACATGTCGATATTGCTGAACGCGCGCTAAAGAAGCTCTTTCAGTTCAAGCCCGATCTCCTGTTGGTCTCCGCAGGCTTCGACGCATACTCGGGTGATCCGCTGGTCCAGATGACGCTCGAACAGGAGGATTTCGTGAAATTCGGAGAATGGCTGCGCGAGCTCAATGTCCCCGCGGCAGTAATTCTCGAAGGCGGTTACAGCGACGACCTGCCGGAGCTCATTGATGCTTTCTTGACGGCCTGGACATCGAAATAAGCGGAAATCGAA
>WNFZ01003578.1_pt1 | contig 14540 bp, 14 predicted proteins | sample 5400081 | NCBI WGS metagenome assembly WNFZ01 (sample SAMN13153365, study PRJNA577476) | soil metagenome | isolation source: 80 cm soil or saprolite under grassland replicate 1 | place: USA:California | collected 2016-06-15
GAGAGAGTTCTGCCGGCTCCACCGCGCCCCTATGGACGTTGCTGCTCGCGATTGGTTTTCTTCTCAAACTCGCTCCCTATATCTGGACGTATTTTCTGGGCTGGGTCTTATTAACATTGCTGGGTATTCAAGCAGAGACTATCGCGCGCAAGCTACTTGATTCGTACAAGCCGCGTCTTCCATGGGTGGGATTATTCTTTGTCTTTGCCTGGCATTTGACTTGGTCTGCTGTTTCTGGAATGGAAACGCTTTTACATGGATACATCATCTTTGTAGTTTTATCCATGCTCATCAGCGGATCGCGTCGTTACTTAGCCTTGGGCCTGCTCGTGGGATTAAGCATCTGGGTGCGCCCCGACGGTTTGACCTTACTTGGTCCCATCTTATTCACTGCTGTGTTGCAGGAGAAATCTTCCAAGTCATTTACCAACGCGCTGGTAAAAAGCTTGATTGGTTTTGGCGCATTATTTGGTCCCTATCTACTCTTCAATCTTGCACTTTCTGGAAATCCTATGCCAAATACTTTCTATGCCAAACAGGCAGAGTATCAGGCATATTGGTTATCGAAAACCTTGCTGGAACGTATCACCGATTATATATTTCCTCTCATTGCCAGCCCCTCTCTTGTTCTTTTACCTGGTACGGTACTATGGGTGAACAAGATAATCCACACGCGCAACTGGGCAGCGATTGCATCTGTCATTTGGTTCTTCGGATATATGGCCATCTACTTTATGCGCCTGCCTGCTTATCAACATGGGCGTTACATCATTCCTGCCTTTCCAATCTTTTATCTATGGGGCATCCTCGGAATCATGGAATACATTTCTTCCTTAAACGCGAATAGAAGAATTGTGTTTGCATGGCAGGTCCTGTTGGGAACGTTCTGTTTGCTTTTTAGTTTTATTGCCGCGCGCCAGAATGCTTATGATGTCCAGTGGGTTGAAAATGAAATGGTGCAAACTGCAAAATGGATACAGCAAAATATTCCGCAAGATGCGTTGATCGCGGTGCATGACATTGGCGCGATTGGATATTTTGATCAACATAAGATTGTCGACCTGGCAGGCTTGGCTTCCCCTGATGTAGTAACCTTTATCCGAAATCAGGATCAGATCGCTAAATATCTCGATGAACGTGGAGTCAATTATCTGGTTACGTTTCCGAGTTTTTATCCTGATCTGGTTTCTCGGCACGAACCAGTTTTTTCTATTAATGGTTTTTGTACGTCATCGTCGGGTGAAGAAAATATATGTGTTTATCCATGGAAGTAAAACCCTTATGAAACTGAAATGTAATCTTTTTTGTCGTAAATTGCCCACTTATGCCTACTGTGCTATACTCACAACAAGGACCTGTTCATGGAAAAGCTACGATGAATGAGATAACACTGATAATCGCTGATGATCACCCACTATTTCGGCAGGGGGTTGTGGACACACTCTCCCTGGAGAAAGATTTCCGAATTCTTGCCCAAGCTGCTAACGGGGATGAAGCCATTGAGTTTATCCGCACACTCAAACCTAAAGTGGCAGTTCTGGATGTAAATATGCCGGGTATGAATGGACAGCAAGTGACTCATCAAGTCACTTCTGAACATCTGCCGACGCGCGTTGTCTTGTTAACTGGTTACGATGATATTGAGCAGGCGATCCATGCTGTGCTGGCTGGAGCTGTTGGATACTGCGCCAAGGAAATTGGTCCTGATGTTTTAGCTCAGACCGTACGCGCAGTCGCGGAGGGAAAGTATGCTGTTGCGGGACATATCTTTACTCGCCGCGAGCTGGATCATTGGATTGACGAGCAAATGGATGGAGCAAGGCGTTCCTACAGCGAACCGGGGTCTCCTTTCCATCCATTATCTGATCGGGAGATGGAAGTACTTTCTTGTGTTGTGCGCGGTATGAGTAATAAGGAAATTGCAAGCCTGCTGGGGATCAGTCACCAAACAGTGAAGAATCATGTCACATCCATTTTGCGAAAGTTTGGGGTTGAAGATCGTACGCAGGCAGTTGTATATGCCTTGAAGCGCGGATGGGTCAAGCTGCAAAATGATCAGGTGAAAAATCAGGAGTAACTTCTATGACAACTGACATTGTTACATCCGCAGGCGGATTGGATTTGCAAGCTGAACTGGATGAAACCGATAAAGCATTGCGTGAGATCACATTAATGATTGAGCAGAGCCAAGGTGAAGTTTCGAAACTTTCCCAGCGTAATGCAGCTATCACATCCCATCTGCAACAAGTACAAAACCAATTGGATAAGATGCCCGCTGAGGAAATCCGTAGCGTCTATGATTCTGCGCTGGATGCACAACAACGCCTACTGGTGATGCGTGGTCAATTGGAAAAACTGCAAAATGAAAAGCAGCATTTGGAGCGATTCAAATCGACCCTTGGGCAGGCAATCAATACGAATGGTTTCAATTCCGCGGCGGCATCCTCATCTGGAGGAGCAAAGAGTCCTTTTGCCAGCGTGGAAATGCTTGTGAATGCGCAAGAGACGGAACGCCAGCGACTTTCGCGCCAGATCCATGACGGTCCAGCGCAGGCATTGTCCAACTTTATTCTGCAAACGGAAATTGCCATGCGATTGATGGATGTTGATACTGCTCAGGCGCGTGAAGAGTTGAACAACTTGAAAACGTCTGCCATGGGCACGTTCCAGAAGGTCAGGAATTTCATCTTTGAACTGCGTCCTATGATGCTGGATGATCTGGGTTTGGTCCCAACTGTTCGCAGATATTCTGATGCCTTTAAGGAACAGGCTGGTCTTGATATCAATGTGACTGTTACGGGGAATGAGCGTCGCCTGGAACCTTATCTGGAGGTGATGTTATTCCGTGCGATCCAGGAGCTATTGGGGAATGCTGCCCGCCATAGCCAGGCGACTCTCGTCAAAATTATGCTGGATCTTGGCGAGGACCGTGTCCGCGTCAGTGTGGATGATAATGGCAAAGGCTTCGATCTGGATTCAGTTCAACAAGGTAATAGCCTCGGGCTTAAGTTGATTCGTGAACGTGCTGAAATGCTCGGCGGGAATTTTGAGGTTGACAGCAATATCGGGAAGGGAACGCGAGTTTCATTTGCCGTTCCAGCCCGTTCTTAGTCTCCCGATTTTCATAGTTGTAAAGTTAAAAATAACAGGATTGAAAGGCAAAAAACTACTGTTATTCTTGCGGCTTTTATCAGTTTGGATAAAATATAGATAACCTGAGGATGGTCCTCAGAGTAACACTTTGTTTCGAAAGGAATTACACTATGTTATTTGCTCCGAAAGAAAAAGGTCAAGGTTTGGTTGAGTACGCGATTATTCTCGCCCTCATTGCCATCGTCGTCATTGCTGTCATGCGTCTGCTTGGACCCAAGATCGGCAATACCTTCAGCACAATCAATAGCTCTCTGCCGTAACGTTTTCATAAGTACCCTATTGGGCTCTGTCAACGACAGAGCCCTACTTTTTTATCAATTTGTTATTATTGGATTTGGTTTATACTGTATAATGCTTGTATCTAGGCTCCTGCCGTAAGTGGCAGAGAAGGTAAGAGAGGAGACATATTCTATGCGTCGCGGACGAATTCTCATATTTCTTGTGCTCATTGTTGTGGTCGGTTTGGGTTTGCTTGCTCTTTTGTATTTTCAGTTCAATAATCAGACACCCCAAGCTACTCAAGCAGTGTTGACAGATGTGTTCTATGCTGCTCAAAATATTCCTCAAGGGACAACGATAACCCGTGAGATGCTTGGCACATTCTCTATTCCACCGGAAAATGTTGCAGAGGTGATGTTTACTACGAGTGAGGAAAGTGCTTTGGTCGGACAGACCGCACGTCTCACTTTAGATCAAGGGACGTTGATCACATCTTCGATGGTTGGGTCAGGTCCAGTCGAGATTTCTGGTCCCCGCTGGGCAGTGCAGATCCCCACTGGTATGGTTGCCGCGGCGATTCCCACGAACCGTCTTGCTCTGGGCGGCTATGCTGTCAATGATGGGGCCCATGTCAATGTCAATGCATGTATGATTTTTGTTGATGTCGACCCGGCATTCCAAACGGTACTGCCCAACTTTACTTCTGTCCTTACAGGTACAGGATTCCTGGAAGGCCAATTACCTGTTTTATCAGTTGCGGCATTAAGCGGTGAACTGCCTTCGAGACAAGGGCGTATCGAACTCGACCCCACGCTACAACAACCGTTCTATACAATACCCTCTGAAAATCAGAGACCGCGTTTGGTATGTCAGATGATTTTGCAAGATGTGGTTATCATGAAGTTAGGTAACTTTGAACTTCAGGCGGCGGCCCCGGCAGAGCCTAATACAACACCATCTCCTGCTCAGGCTCAACAACAATCGGCTCCCGATATCGTAACTTTGATGGTCACGCCGCAGGATTCGATTTCCTTAAATTACTTTGTATATAGCGGTGCCATGTTGAGCATGACTCTTCGTAATCCGAATGATACTTCTCGCTTTGCGGCAGAATCAGCCACTTTAACGAGTCTGCTAACGCAGTACAACATTTCCCTTCCATCTAAACTTCCGTACGCGTCGCAACCCCGAATTGACGTGTTGACACCACCTTTGCTGCCAAATGATGTTGTGACTGTGCAGCCTCAGCAATAAGGATACGAAATTTAATTCATAGAGGTTTTAATCGAATATGCCGCCCGGCGATAAAATTAGAGTCGTAATAGTTGATGATGTTTCCGAAACTCGGGAAAACGTACGGAAACTATTGCAGTTTGAATCTGATGTGGATGTTGTTGGACTAGCTCGCACCGGCAAGGAAGCCATCCAAATTTCTCAGGAGTTAAATCCAGATGTAGTTCTCATGGATATTAACATGCCAGATATGGATGGCATTTCTGCAACTGAGGCTATCCGCTCAAAACAACCCACTGTACAGGTTGTGATCCTTTCAGTTCAGAGCGACCAAAATTATATGCGCCGAGCAATGCTGGCAGGTGCACGCGATTTTCTAACTAAGCCGCCGATGGGCGATGAGTTGATTTCTGCGATTCGCAGAGCCGGAGCGATGGCACAATCCGAGCGATCCAAAAATATTCCGATTCAAGCATTGCCTGCGGCTGGAAACATTGGCATATTAGCAGCAGGCTATGGCTCTCCGAAGGGAAAGATTATCTCTGTGTACAGCCCCAAAGGCGGTACCGGTTGTACAACCCTGGCTGTGAACTTGGCTCTAACTCTTCATAATGAAGATACACGTGTTGCGCTCGTAGATGGAAATCTTCAATTTGGTGATGTTGCAGTCTTCATGAACGAGCAAGGAAAAAATACTATTGTTGACCTTGCGCCACGTGCAGACGAATTGGATCCGGAGATTGTAGAAGAGGTGATGTTAAAGCACTCTGCTTCAGGGATTCATATACTGGCTGCGCCAAGTCGCCCTGAATATGCTGAGAAGGTCTCCAGTGGACAGTTCACCAGAGTGCTGGAATATTTAAGTCAAATTTACTCCTATGTCGTAGTCGATACGGCGTCCCTTTTAACGGATGTAACTCTCGCGGCGATTGATGTCAGCGATGTGGTGGTATTAGTTACCACCCAAGATATTCCGTCAATCAAGAATTGCCGCCTCTTTTTGGATTTGTTACAAACGCTGGGTATACAAAGGGAGCGCATCCTTTTTACGATGAATCGCTACGATAAACGTATCAATATTACGCCCGAGCGTGTCGCTGAAAATCTCAAACAGGAGGTTTCATCGGTGATACCTTTGGACGAGGCGACCGTCATGAAGGCAGTCAATCGCGGAGTGCCTTTTGTGCTAGAAAGCAAAAGTCAACCAGCCTCGCGTGGAATACTATCTCTCGCGGAGAGTGTTCGTGCCCGCATTGCCGCGCACGAAGCGGCTGACGAGCCGAATCGTACAGGCAAGCGTTAGTTAATTACTTATCATTAATTAGGTATATCACGAGGAGATCAGGACAGATGTCTCTTTTAAAACGTATAGAACAAGGTCACAGCGGTAATTCCTCTGGGCAGCCGCCATCAGATAATCAGGGTGCGGAAGGCTCGCGCCTTTCGTCTTTGCAGGCGCGCCGGGTGAATGCTCCAATCACATCCCCTCAGGCAGGCTCTTATTTTGATCTGAAAACGCGAGTTCAAAATAAACTTCTTTCGGAACTCGATCCTTCAATGGATGTGACAAGAACGGATGATGTCCGACGTACCATTCAGGATCTGTTTGAACAAATTCTGGCAGAGGAAAATATCGTTCTTTCCCGTCCGGAGCGTGCACGGTTATTTGAGCAAATCGCCGCTGAGATCCTCGGGTTTGGTCCACTGCAACCTCTTCTTGAAGATGACACCATTACAGAAATTATGGTGAATGGACCAAAGAATGTTTACGTGGAACGCAAAGGGAAGCTCCACCGTGTACCTGTAACATTTGAGAACAATGACCATGTCATGCGCATCATCGATCGTATTGTTGCCCCATTGGGACGGCGTATTGATGAGTCCAGCCCTTATGTGGATGCACGTTTGCAGGATGGCTCGCGCGTAAATGCGGTCATTCCACCGATTTCCCTGGTTGGTCCAACGCTGACTATTCGTAAGTTCTCCAAGAACCCAATCACAGTTGATCAGCTGATTCAATTCGGTTCCATCAGCGCGGAGGCTGTTCAATTTTTAAAGGCGTGTGTGGAAGCCCGTTTGAATATCCTGATCTCAGGTGGTACAGGTTCAGGTAAGACGACCCTACTTAATGTTATGTCTGGCTTTATTCCTGGAGACGAACGCATCATCACAATTGAGAACGCGGCAGAGTTGCAGTTACGTCAGGAACATGTAGTAACGTTGGAATCCCGCCCGCCGAACATTGAAGGTCGTGGTGAAATAACAATTCGTGATTTGGTTATTAACTCTCTTCGCATGCGTCCTGAGCGGATTATCGTTGGAGAGTGTCGCGGTGGTGAAACCCTCGATATGCTGCAAGCAATGAACACTGGTCACGATGGTTCCATGACCACAGCACATGCTAATAGTCCGCGTGATGCGATTTCGCGTGTTGAGACGATGTGTTTGATGGCAGGAATGGAGCTTCCTGTTCGCGCGATCCGCGAGCAGGTTTCCAGTGCGGTTGATCTAATCTGCCAGCAAGAGCGTATGCGCGATGGTACACGCAAAGTTACCGGCATTACTGAATTGAGCGGTATGGAAGGGGATGTGATTACAATGACAGATATATTTGTTTTCGAGCAAACCGGTATGGAAAACGGTAAAATTGTTGGGCGGTTGCGCCCAACCGGCTTGCGTCCGAAATTTATGGACAAAATCGAGACAGCGGGTATCAATCTTCCGCCTTCGATCTTCGGAATTGGCGAGCGTCGCCGCTATTAGTCAAGGAACTGGCAGGTAGTCCAATGAACCCAATGTTTTTGCTAATCGGAGGAGGAATCATTCTGCTCCTCCTCATTATAGGAGTGATTGTTTCTGTTACCAGTGAGCGCTCACTGGTGGAAGAACGGCTAGGACGTTACCTCGAAGATGAAAAGCCGCAGGAAGCGGATAGAGAAGCTAGTGGGGGTATTGCTACTGAGTGGTTAAATCGCAGAGTAGCAAGTTCTTCCCTGGGTGATCGGGTCTCTCGTGAACTTGCTCGGGCCGACTTAAAATTTAAAGTAGCTGAGTATTTTGCGTTGGTATTCATGTCCACAGTTGTAACTGCGTTACTTGCCTACTTAATTCAGCCAATCATTTACTCTGCCTTAATTGGCGGGATCATTGGTTTTTTCCTGCCACGCTTTTATGTCAAACGGCAGCAGGCCGTTCGTTTGGTTAAATTCAATGACCAGCTATCGGATATGCTTAATCTTATGGTAAACGGTCTACGGGCAGGCTATTCTACTATGCAGGCGTTGGAAGCTGTCAGCCGCGAGTTGCCAGTTCCGATTTGCGATGAATTTCGGCGGGTCGTACAGGAGATGCAAATCGGCATTCCGATGGAAAAATCGCTCGAAAACCTTCTAAGACGCATTCCTAGCGACGATCTAGACTTTGTAGTGACTGCCATCAATGTGCAACGTGAAGTTGGTGGTAACCTCTCCGAGATTCTTGACACGATTTCATTTACTATTCGTGAACGCGTGCGTATCAAGGGAGAGATTCGCGTCATGACTGCAAGTGTTCGAACGTCCGGTATCGTGCTGTCTATGATCCCTGTTTTTCTCAGCCTTGCTCTTTGGTTTGTGAGCCCGGAGTATATCGGAAGTTTCTTTGATCGGGGTCCACTCTGTGGCTGGATAGCAGTGGGTGTGATTGTCGGTATGATTGCTTCCGGCTACTTTGTTATGATGAAGATTGCGGATATTGAGGTGTAAGATGGGTGTAATTATTTTTGGTGCCATCGTATTGATTGGTGCAATTGCAATCATCATATTTAGCCTGAGAAGAAACGCTCAGGGCGAGGAAGATGATCCGTTACAGGCGCGTTTAGCAGAATTTATTCAGCGTGGGGATGTAAAGTCGCTGGAAGAGATTGAGCTTTCCCAGCCTTTTGGCGAGCGTGTCCTTATTCCTGTGATTCGGCGCGTTGGCGAGTTTTCTGCTCGCTTTACTCCTCAAAAAGCTATACAGGACACAGCAAGGCGTTTGGAACTGGCAGGCAATCCTTGGCCGATTGACGCATCCACTTTCCTCGCGATACGTTTTATTCTTGCTATTGTGTTTGGCGGCTTCTTGACTGCTGTAATTCTCATCTCGCCACCTTCTAAGGCAAGCGATAACTTCATGTATATTGGTGGTGCGACGTTTGCTGGTTTCTTCCTTCCACATCTGATGCTTTCAAGCAAGGTTACAAGGCGCCAAAACGAGATTCGCAAAGCAATGCCAGATGCTTTAGATCTGCTTACTATTTGCGTTGAAGCAGGTCTTGGTTTCGATGCCGCCATGGCAAAGGTCAGTGAAAAATGGGAAAATGAACTTTCTCTGGCTTTTGCACGCGCAATTCGTGAAGTTCAACTGGGAAAGGTGCGCCGCGAAGCGTTAAAGGCTATGGCGGACCGACTTGGTCTTCCAGAAATGACAAGCTTTGTTGCTGCAATCATTCAAAGTGAGCAATTAGGTGTGAGCATGGCGAAAGTCTTGCGTATTCAGTCTGATCAAATGCGTATGAAACGGCGTCAGTTTGCGGAAGAGCAGGCGCACAAGGCGCCAATCAAGATGATCATCCCAATGGCTCTGTTGATCTTCCCATCCATCATGATTATCATTCTCACGCCTGCCGCCATTCAAATTATGACCAGTCTCGGTTAGCTATCGAAATATTACATTTGTGAGTACCATACCCTGGTCGTATCGTTTATACCGATGGACCTGGAGCGGGTTGGATTTACTCTTCCCGCCTGTTTGTGGTGGATGTGGCAAAACTGGATGGCGTTGGTGTCCCGATTGCCAAGGACGCGTCCCGCTCGTCTGCGAGCCTTTCTGTGAAAAATGCGGCATTCCTACAAACGGGGTTCATACTTGCGAAAAATGTGTAATGAATCCGCCTGCTTATCGCATGATGCGTTCGTGGGCGGTTTTTGATTCTCCAATCCAAAACGGACTCCATACCATGAAGTATCGCCGCAATATTGGCTTGGGGGAGGCATTGGCGTCTCAAATGGTGGACTTTCTCCGTTCTTTACAGTGGGATATAGATGTGATGATTCCGGTTCCCTTGGGGCAGAAGCGTTTAAAGGAGCGCGGTTATAATCAAGTTGCGCTGGTGGCGCAGCCGCTCGCTTACTATCTGGGCTTGGCATATCTCCCTCAGGCTGTATGGAAGTCACGCGACACGCGTTCGCAGGTGGGCTTGAATGTTTCGCAGCGCCGCGAAAATGTCTATAATGTGTATCAGGCTGAGACGGAGATCGTGAAGCGGAAATCCATCCTGTTGATGGACGACGTTGCCACCACAGGATCCACTATATCATCTTGCACGGAGGCGCTCATATCCGCAGGGGCACGTGATGTATATGCAATCACTATCGCGCGGGCACTTGCGCATCACAGTCTGAATCGTGTTTGACAATTGCCCGTCTGGGCAGTTGATTACCAATTCAGGAGGTACCATGACTGAAAAGATCGAGATCGTTGCACGTAATATGAGGTTGGTAGATGACCTCAAAGATTACATCGAAAAGAAGGCTGCTAAACTTGATCGTCACCTCCATGAGATTGAAGAAATCCACGTAGAGGTTTCACACGTAAAATCGGCGCGCAGCGCGGCAGATCGCCAGGTGGCTCAATTAACTGTTCACGGAAAGGGATTTATTTTGCGGACGGAGGAACGGGCTGACGATATTCACGCCGCGTTTGATACGGCGCTCGATAAAATGCAGCGTCAGGTGGAGCGTTTCAAAGGCAAGCGGAATCGCGGGCGCGGCGATGGGCGCTCTGCTGCGGAAGTGGTCGAAGATCAAATTCCTGTTGATGAAGAGACTGGTGAACTGCTACCGATGATCGCCCGGCGCAAGAAGTTTGCGATATTGCCGATGAATGAAGAGGAAGCAGTTGAACAAATGCGCCTGCTTGGGCATGACAACTTCTTTATCTTTTTCAATGCGGAGCAGAACTCGATCCAGGTGCTCTATCGACGCCGTAATGGTACGTATGGTTTAATCGAACCTGTGGTTGGCTAGGTTACAAGATGAAACAAATCAGTGGCGCCTAGGCGCCACTGATTTGTTCAAGGAGTGATTCATGGAAATTGACGACGATATTGATGAACGGGAGTTTGTCGCAGAAAATATAGATATTGCTGGTGTCAGGAAAATTATTTTTGATCTGTTGAGTGCGGTAGGAGAGGATCCTGAGCGCGAAGGTTTGAAAAATACGCCTGACCGTGTTGCTCGCATGTATACTGAATTGCTGAGCGGGTATAGCATGGACCCGCAAAAGATGATCAATGGCGCCCTGTTCAATATCAACTACGATGAGATGGTGTTGGTGCGTGATATTGAGTTTTATAGTTTATGTGAACATCATATGTTGCCATTCATCGGGCGGGCACATGTTGCCTATTTGCCTGCTGGAAAAGTAATCGGCCTCTCGAAAATTCCTCGCATTGTGGACATGTACGCGCGTCGTCTGCAGGTTCAGGAGCGCATGACACGTCAGATCGCGGATTTGTTACAAACAACACTTGAACCACAGGGAGTAGCCGTCGTCGTGGAAGGAATGCATTTATGTTCGATGATGCGTGGTGTAAAAAAACATGACGCACGCATGACGACTTCAGCAATGCACGGAGCCTTCCGCGCAAATTTGGCGACCCGACAGGAATTTTTAGAAAACATTGCGCGGGGATCAAAACCACTTCAATTCTAAGCCGCGAAACTGTTTCCACTAAATTGACTTAGTATTCCCGGACGCGCTTCTATCCAAAACCTTTTGCGGAGGCGCGTCGCTGTATCTTTGATAGATTCATGTTTCAGTGGGTTTTCGTAATCAGGATAAATTTCTGCCAGTGGAATGACTACAAACGCCTGTTCCCAATATTTGTCATCACACGAACGATCATCGAATAGCACAATGTCAATATCCATGGTGCGTGGGACAAATTTGTCTGCGCTTCTTTTTCGTCCCAGTTCCTTTTCAATGGGGTAGAGAACCTGTTCTTTCAATGCTATTTGAATTAATGGTATGTTAAATAAAACGCATGCATTCAAGTAATTTGGTCCCGCTGCGCCAACGGATTCGGATTCCCATATGCTAGAGATCTTTTCGATTCTTCCATGTTTTTGTAGCAATTGAATAGCCTTGACCAGATTGATCTCAGGCTGAATGTTCGAGCCCAGACTCAGATAAGCCAGATGCGACTCACTCATCTCGGCTTCGTTCGATCTCCACGCCGACCGATTCTGCAAAACGGACCGCGCCCGGCTTCTCCACGCGCACGATCACTTTCTGAACGCCTTTCTCCTCCAAGCAGAGTTTTGCCAGATCGTTTGCCAGTGCTTCAACCGTAAGCCTGTTGATGTTTTCCGCATGTGCAAGGAGCTTTTTGCTCATCGTGCTGTAGTTGACGCAATCATCCAGGTTATCCGTTTGGCCCGCTCGATGTGTATCTGTCAATATTGTGATGTTGATCAAAATATTCTGCGCGCGTTTACGCTCCCAATCATTGACGCCAATAATTCCGCGTGCAAGTAAATTCTTAATGATAACTTTATCCATGGTTTAGTATCCTTTATTGACTGCGTGTAAGCATATATCGTGTGTTCATTCCTAATCTCGCATCAAGCCAAATGTCGTCCACCATGCACGTGGATAATCTCGCCAGTAATGTACGCGGGACAAGTGAGTAAAAACAATAAGGCTTCTTCCACTTCATTTTCATTTGCCCATCGCTTGAGCGGTACATTCTTGATAATATCTGGATTCTTGTTTCCATCAGATGGTGGCAGAATTGCGCCAAGAGCAAGCGCATTGACGGTAATTTTAGCGGACAGGGCAACTCCAAAGACTTAGTCAGAGAGGCAAGGGCAGCTTTGCTAATGGTGTAGGGGAAGTGGTCTGCACCGGGACGAAGAGCACGCCAATCCACGATATTCACAATTCGAGCACCCTCTTGTGCTTGCTTCGCAAACGCCTGACTCAACAGAAATGGCGCAGTCAGATTGATCTGCAAGTGTTTTTGCCAATCGTCGAGAGAAGTGGTTTCCAGTGATAGCGACTGGAATATCGCCGCACTATTGACGAGGCCATGCAGAGGAGTGGATTCGTTGATTAACGGAATCAACCTTTCAGCTTGGGATGAATCGTTCAAGTCTGCTTTGAAAATCCACGCCTTATGCCCTAAACCGATGATCTCGGCCCGCAGTGACCCGGCTTCATCCTCTGAATGTGCGTGATGAATGACAACATCCGCTCCTGCACGCGCACACGCAAGTGCAAAGAGCCTTCCCAGGCGCCGCGCCCGTGATCAAAATGGTTTTTTCGTTCAGCAACTTGTTCACCTGGTCCAAATTTTATCATCTCATTCATCGAGGCAATGTACGGTTTATTAGACACTATTTATCACATTCTTGACTTCGGTTTTTGGTGGTGATAATATGATTTTGTATCTTTGCAGCTTTGACCAATGTTTTGCGTTCTTCAATCATCTTTTGAGAAAGGATAAAGTATGACCACGAATCAAAATACGCCGAGCTACACAGGTGATATTGCCGAACAGCACATTGATCCAGCACGCGAGTATTCGACTGAAAATCAGGAGATCATTTTCTCCGAGGAACAACATGCGATTTGGGCGGACCTATTCGCGGGAATTTATCAGCCCTATCTAATGGAACATCTTTGTGGTGAGTACAAAAAAGGATTGGGGTTATTAGAACTCGATCCGTATCATATCCCAACCGTCGCCTATCTCAATGATCATATTACGCACCTGACGGGCTGGCGTATTGAGCGTACGGTTGTTCGATATACACTGGCGGATGACTGGTATAAAAAATTCGCGCAGCGCATTTTTCTGATTACCGATTATCTACGATCTCGTGATCAAATGGAGTTCACACCGGAGCCCGACATGTTCCATGATATTGTGGGGTACCTGCCTTACCTGACCATGGACTTCTATGCCCGCATTGAAGATAAATTTGCGCCAGCCTATATGAAGGCAACGCAGGATGAGCGGGAAGTGATCAAGCGTCTTGCCTGGTACAGCACGGAGTTTGGATTGGTAATGGAAGACAACCATTTCAAGATCTTTGGAGCGGGAATCATTTCCGGGCGTGCCGAACTGGCAAACACTATCATGGAGTTTTACCGGCTCTCGCGCGACAATGTGATCAATTACACTGGAAATGTATTCGAGCAGCTCAATGATCTCTTCCTAGCTCATAAGAACGACATACATCGCATCATTGACGGAGTCAACGAGTTGCATAGGCAGGGACAGATGTCATCGCAAGATCAGGGTTGGAATGTTGTCCATTCACTTTATGAGTCGTTGGGAATTTTGCGCGACAGTTATTTTGGAGGGGAGGTCATTCTCGCTCCTTTTGATATTGAAACGATTGCCCGCATTCCCAAAACCGTCTACGCTTTCAACCCGATGTTCTTTGTTTGCGAATCATTTGAGCAAATGGATGCGCTACTCGATTCGTATCTAAAGCCGATAGCACTACGCAGTTGAAAACGAGTTGATAAAAGTGCGCCTCTTCCTTCGTGAGAGGCGGATTCGCTTTAATTGGTTTTAGCTGCTTTCCTGATTAATTCATTAGCAGTTAATGTTGCCGCGAGCATGACCCAGGCAATCACCTGTGCAAGCCGTAATCCGCCCAAGATCAATGTGCTATCGCCGCGGAATGCTTCAAGGAAGAGACGCGCCCCAGCAGTCAGCGCGGCGAATAAAAGGAAATCAGAACAAGCTGGACAATCCGTTTTACGAAACCAGATCAATCCAAAAATTAGCAGTGACGCGATGAGTTCATAAATCTGTGTAGGATGACGAATCGCGTTCCATAATTCAATTCCCCAGCGGACACTTGTTGGTATCCCAAACGCTGTCCCTGCGGCGAGAT
>WNFZ01003579.1_pt1 | contig 14538 bp, 13 predicted proteins | sample 5400081 | NCBI WGS metagenome assembly WNFZ01 (sample SAMN13153365, study PRJNA577476) | soil metagenome | isolation source: 80 cm soil or saprolite under grassland replicate 1 | place: USA:California | collected 2016-06-15
CAGGGTGTTGGATAAAAAACTGCGGCTGGCTGTGTTCTCATCCAGAATGAGGATTTTTTTACCAACCACGCCTACCTCCTGCCCCGTTCATTCTTCGATGGGCGGCATTAGATAACCCAAACCAGAGCGCGTCACAATATGCTTTGGGGTGTGCGCGTCATCCTCTAGTTTCTGACGAAGACGGGCAATGCTCACCCATAGAATTTCCTTATCCGTGCGATATTCGGGACCCCAGACGCTGGTCAATAATTCTTCAGACGTCATGATCTTACCGACATGGTGAGCAAATTGCAGCAACAAACGATATTCCGTCGCAGAAAGGGAAACTGGTGTTTCGCCCCGCCATACTTCTGCACGGGCAAAATCAATTTTCAAATTTTCGTGAGTAAAGAAACGGGATTGCCCCACTTCGCTGGGAGGCTGAGCACGCCTCAAGACAGCACGCACGCGTGCCAAAAGCTCGGTCGCTGAAAATGGCTTGACCAGATAGTCGTCTGCGCCCAGGTCGAGTCCACGCACGCGATCCTGTTCGTCGCCTTTTGCAGTGAGAATGATGATCGGTATACTGGAGAATTCACGAATACGTTGTGTAGCGCCGAAGCCATCCAGCTTGGGCATCATCACATCCATGAGCACCAGGTCTATCGGCTGGTCTGAGAAAACGCTTACCGCCTGCATTCCATCTTGCGCAGTGACTACTTCATAGCCCTCGGTCCGCAAATTGGCTTCGAGCAAACGGAGATAACGAGGTTCATCATCCACTATCAGAATGCGTTTTGCCATAATTTCTCCTTCGCGCCAGTTCGTTGAATTAAGTAGGTAATTCGATGAAAAACGTGGTTCCCTGACCGGGATTGGACTCTGCCCAAATCTTACCACGATGTGCCTCAATTATCTGCTTGCAAATGTAAAGTCCCAAGCCTGTGCCAGTCACACTTTTCTCACTGCGAACACGATAGAAACGGTCAAAAATAAAAGGAAGCGCATCCTTTGGAATACCGGGACCGCGATCGATAAAGGAGATGATCATCTTCTCTCCAATTTGTTCAAGCAGAACAAGGATCGGTGCGTTGGGCGCATACTTGATCGCGTTGGTAAATAAGTTCTCAAAGACTTGGGCGAGCCTAACTCCATCTCCATTAATAGGCGGTGCGTATTTCAAATCCATACTCACATCCAGGTTTTTATGGCGGACCCGGATTCGGGTAATCACATCGCGTATCACGGCATCCAACCGCAGAGGCTGGAAGCGAAGCGGAAGAGTCCGACTCTGCAAACGCGCTGACTCCAACACATTCTCGATCAATAACGAAAGGCGATCGGCTTCTTCGTCGATGATCATCAAAAATTCCTTTTGCGTTTCCTCATCCCAGCTTGTATCTTCGCGTAGGAGACTGGTACTGTAGCCTTTGATAAAACCTAGAGGCGTTCGCAATTCATGCGAGATCGTGCTGACGAAATCCTCTTGCAATTGCATCTGGCGTTTAAGATCGCGCAATTCAGAATGCGTTTCGTGCCAAGTGATACGGTCAAACAACATGGAAAGCAAGCCTGCTCCGAAAGAGGCTACCTTAATGTGTGCTTCTTCGTACGCTGGACCGCCGAACCGCACAAAGACCAGTGCTCCCTGAACGGTTTCATTCCTACGCAGAGGTAAACCCAAAAGATAAGCTTGATGCAAACGGTCATCTGGCGACACTTCTGGGTGAGGATCTTGAAGAAGGATGCTGCCCTTCTTTACGACCTGACTTGCAAACGTTTCTCCCCAGGCCGCATCCGCTTCAGCATTTTTTGCGCGCCCAATGGCGCGGGCATACATGACGTCCAGCGCTCTGTCTGTACCGTTCTGTAGATAAATCGCCACATTGTCGAACACAAACTCTTTGCGTAGGACAGGCATAAATTGCTCAAGGGTACCGCGCAAATTTCCCGCTTGAGAAGCGATTCGCATCAATTCCTGCAAGTAAGAAAGTGTGGAACTATCCATGAATCTTTAATTTGATTCTACTACTGCCAGCAGTGGGAACTTAAAAGTCGAACCACGTCCTTCTGTGGATTGTACTTCAAGCATGGAGCCGTGTGCTTCCACAATTTGGCGTACCAGGGAAAGTCCGAGTCCAGTGCCACCATACTTTCGTGTGCTGGAACCATCCAGTTGATGGAAGGGTTCAAAAATATCCTCCATCCGGCTGGCTGGGATCCCAATACCCGTATCTGTAACAGATATGATGACAAGATTTTGGCCTTCACATTTGACAGATAACACCACACTACCACCCGAAGACGTGAATTTGATTCCGTTATTGATAAGTTGACCCAAGACCCAGGCGATTTTCTGCGAATCTGCCTGGACGAATGGAACATTGTCATCAATGACCGTGTACAAATGGATATCGCGTTCCAACGCAGAATCAGCATGTGACTTCAGCGCTAAATTTGCTAAGCGGCGAATATCCACATTCTCCTGTTGGATGCTCATTTCGCCGCGCGAGGCAAGCGAAACCATGATGAGGTCTTCGATCAGATCTTCCAGCCTCGTCGTGGATTGCTGGCTAACAGTTAAGGCATGACGTTGTTCCTCGGTAATCTTCCCAAGGGATTCGGTCACCAGCAATTCGATATAGCCTTTGATGTGTGTGAGCGGAGTCCTTAACTCATGGGAAATGTTTGAGATAAAGTTAGCTTTTAGTTGGCTGAGTTCTGAAACGCGCTCGAGCGCCTTCTGTAATTCTGCTGTGCGTTCCTCCACGCGGCGTTCCAGCGTACGATTCGCCGCCTGCAACGCGGAACGCAACTGAAGGATCTGTTCAGTTACAGCTTGGTCGATATCAGAACGTTCAAGATAGTTTAGATCGATTAACGCTTGCCCAAGCAAAACCGTGTTGCCTTTTGCTGTTTCCTCCTGTTGGTGATTCAGCGCGTTTTGCAATTGTTGCTCAGTGATCAGTTCCTTTTGAACCAGATATTCCCCCATGCGTGGGACGAGCATTTCAGGCGTTAGACGTTTTTGTTCTGCCATGAGCATTTCCTCAATTTGCCGCTGTTTTGTAGGGGCTTGCTCCTACGCTCCAAAATTATTCTAAGTTCAAAACCCATTCACCATTTACCATTGTAGCGGAGGATTGCATCGCAAGCAAATCCTTTGGATCACAAGTAAAGGGATCGTGATCGAGCACGATCAAGTCGGCGAGGTAGTTCGGTGCTAGGCGACCTAGTCGGTTCTCGATACCTGACGCGTAGGCAGGACCAAGAGTGTAGCCCTCCCATGCCTGCGCCATGGTTAGTTTTTGTTCCGGATACCAGCCCTCGGCAGAGGGAGAACCGTCGGCGCGCCGCCGTGTGACTGCGGCATACAATCCCCAAAATGGATTCGGGGATTCCACCGGCGCGTCCGACCCGAGGGCGAGGTGCGCGCCGAAATCCAATTGAGTCTTCATTGCATAGGCGAGGCGCGAGCGCTCACCCCAGAACGCATCTGCCATCAACATATCCGACGTGGCGTGAATGGGCTGCATCGAAGCAATCACATTAAGTTCGGCAAGGCGCGGCGCGTCATCGGGATGAATGACCTGCACATGCTCGATGCGATGACGCAGATGCGGGAGCCGATTCTCAGATTCATAGGTACGCAACTGTTCATAAGCGTTGAGCACTTCATGATTGGCGCGATCGCCAATTGCATGCACAGTTAAACCCAACCCGATCTGTGCCGCTTTCCGTCCATGCTCGAAGAGTTCCTCACCATCCATGTTGAGAATGCCGCGGTTTTCGCCTTCCCCGATATATGGCTGGAACATGGCCGCGGTATGCGGACCCAGGGCACCATCCATGAACACCTTGATGTTGCCAATGTGAAGCATGTCGTCGCCAAAGCCGGCACGGAGACCCAGCGCAAAGGCTTGATCGAGCAATTCAACAGGAAGATTTTTAAGCACGCGCAATTTGAGCTTTCCTTGGGCGCGGAGTTGCTGCAATGCCATGAACGAATCTCGTCGATCAAAATCATGCACACCCGTTAATCCCATCCTCCATAGAATGGGTTGAGCTGTTTCCATTGCATTCGCAATAACATTGACGGTGGATGCAGGAACCGCATCCCCAACCAATTCCATCGCAGTCTCCAGCAGTATGCCTGTAGCATTGCCTTTTGCATCGCGCTGGATTTGTCCATTCTGCGGATCCGATGTTTGGGCGTGGATATTCGCCATTTGCATGGCTCTCGTGTTCGTCCAGGAAGCATGCAATGATTTTGCTGTGAGATAAACAGGATTGTTTGGAGAAATAGAATCAAGTTCGGCAGCCGTTGGCCAGGCTCCCCATACATTTTGATTCCAACCGTGCCCCAACACCCATTCGCCGGGTTTTGTTTTTTTGACGCGTTCTTCTACGCGGCGCAGACATTCCTCTTTCGTCTCTGTTTCACAATCAATCTTTTGTAAGCCAAGAGAATAGTACTGCAAATGTAAATGGGCATCGGTGAGTCCTGGCAAAATGACGCGCCCGCCCATGTCTTGTTTTTCAGCATTTGGATATTGCGCAAATAAATCATCCGCCTCTCCAACGGCGAGAATCCATTCGCGATCGATCACAAGTGCCGAGCCTGAAGGCTGTGCTGGATTCTGTGTATAGATATGTGCGTTATAAAGAAGTTTCATTTTCTATCTCGTAGGGGCACAGCGGAACAAGAGATCCTCAAAACCTTTTCAGGCTCGCTGTACCGCTACCTATTATGTCAATTTTTCCAACAGGGAATCCAGTTCCTCATTTGAAAAATAATAAATAACCACTCTGCCTTTACCATCTTTATTATGTTTAAGTGAAACTCTGGTTCCCAGGCTGGAGACCAAACGTTTTTCAATATCACTCAGATCCGCACTTCTCGTCACCCTCTTTTTGGATATCAGTTTTCGTCCCGCATATTTACCCGCCATCATTTCCGTTGTGCGGACACTCAAATCAAGTTCAACAATTTTCTTTAATAATTCTTCCTGGGCTTTTGCGGAGAGTGACAACATTGCCCGCGCATGACCTTCCGTAATGCGTCCATCTACCAATGCTTGTTTGACTGCTGCCGAAGCATCCAGCAGTCGCAGAGTGTTGGTCACCGCCACGCGGCTCTTACCAACGCGTGCCGCAATTGTCTCGTGTGACATCTTGAATTCTTTTGCCAGATTTTGATACGCTTCTGCTTCTTCGATAGCGTTCAAATCTGCGCGCTGAACATTTTCGATCAACGCCAGTTCAAGCAATTGCTGATCGGTAGCATGCCGAATAACAACCGGGACAGTTTGTAGACCTGCTTTGCGTGACGCTTGCAGGCGGCGTTCGCCTGCGATGAGAATATAAATCCCGTTCTTAGCAGGGGAAACAATTAAAGGTTGAATGACTCCGTGTTCACGAATCGACGCGGCAAGATTCTCTAATTCCTCGATATCGAATTTTTCGCGCGGCTGGCGCGGATTGCGTTGGATCAAGTCGACGGATACTTGCGCCACACCACTATTATCGCTAGACGAAGTGCTTTGCCCCGTCGGAATGAGGGCATCCAGCCCTTTGCCGAGACCTGTACGTTTTGCCATGTAATTTTCCTTATGTCACAGGTAGGGGCACAGCGGACCAAACCCAGACCAAAGCCTGTGTTTGTCTCGCGGTACCCTTACATTCAACAAAATCATTTTCGATCGCTTTCGAGCAATTCTTTGGCGAGCGCTTCGTAGGCCTGCGCACCTGTTGATGACGGAGCATAGGCCGAGATGGGAAGTCCATACGAAGGTGCCTCCGCGAGACGAATACTGCGCGGCACAATGCTCCTAAACACTTGTCCCGGAAAGTGATTATTGACTTCCTTCACTACATCGTTGGATAGATTTGTGCGAGGGTCGAACATCGTCAGGATAACACCGCGTACGCTCAGGTTTGGAAAGAGTGAAGATTGAATGCGCTGAATCGTTTGAGTCAGTTGTCCGAGTCCTTCCAGCGCGAGATATTCACATTGCACCGGTACAAGCACGCCCTCGCGGGCAGCGACCAATCCATTGACGGTGAGAAGCCCCAGTGATGGCGGACAGTCAATCAAGATGTAATCATATCTGTCGGCGAGTGATTCCAGTGCGTTTCGCAACCGGAACTCGCGACCCGATTCTTCAACGAGTTCCACCTCCGCACCAGCAAGTGAAGGAGACGATGGTAAAAGAGAGAGTTGCAAACGTTCATTGAAGAGTATCCATGAACCTGGAATTTCTTCGTTGAGCAGCGCCTCGTATGTGCTACCCTGAACGGCGCGTTTATCCACACCCAGACAGGCAGTTGCGTTTGCCTGTGGGTCGAGGTCGACAACGAGGACGCGTTGTTCCATCTTGGCGAGATATGCAGCAAGATTGATGGCGGTGGTGGTCTTGCCCACACCACCTTTCTGATTGACGAGAGTGTAAATGCGAGTCATGTGCTTTGCGACTTTAGATTTTCAATTGACTGTTTAATTCTGTCACAACATTGTGGAGATAATTTCTCAAAGTCTGTGTGTTTCTATGGCCAATGATTCGAATTAATGCAAGACTTCCAACATGGCTTCTTGTACTTCCTGTGATGTTGGAATTCCATCCAACCCGACCCGGGTGACCGAATGCGATGCCAAAAGAGTTGCAAAGCGTGCTGCTTCCCAAGGATCACGCGTTTTGAATAAGCGGGTGAAAAACGCCGCGGCAAAAATATCTCCTGCGCCAGTAGGATCCACTTCGGGAACATCTGGGGAGCGGAAACGGCGACGATCACCATTCCAGTACAGAACAGAACCGGCCGCGCTTTCGGTCACGGCCAGGATATGCGTCTGGTGCGCCATCTGTTCAATCACTTCATCGTCGCCATTCACATCTTCGCGGCTGATAACTACAGCGCCGGCTTTTTCCAATGCGGATTCTGCATCCCTCCATTGGCGCGAGGAGACGCGATTCTCCGAATCCCATTGGCGCATCCAGCCTTGAGGAGTGAGTCCTAGCAACACAGGTGAAAAACTGCTGGGCAGGACAGAATCCATTTCATCAGCGAGCGGACCCAAATGGATGATCGAAGAGCGTTGCCAGGATTCAGGTATGCTGTGGAAATCAATCCTTGCAGCTTGGGCGCGCAAATACTGTACGCGTCCGTGTTCCGTGTAGATATTTTCGAATGTGGTGCTTTGTGAAGAAGCAAGTGAAATGGTGGGAATATCCTTCAGCGCATCCAGTGAAGTTTCAGGACCGGCAGCCGTGAGAATCCCCACACGCAAACCTAATGCACGCGCTGTCAACGCTGAATATGCTGCTGTTCCTCCCAAGCGCGGACCTTCTGGAGTCAGATCATGGGCGACATGACCGATCACAAGATAATCCACTGGCTCCAGTGAAACAGGGTTGAGCATGAATGAATTATACCGTGATAAAAATTGTAGGGATGGGCAGCTAACTGCCCATCCCTACAATGTCAATTCTCTTTGGGAAGGATCATCACCTTACGGTACGGTTCCTCGCCTGTACTTTCGGTCTTTACATCCGGATGCTCGCGCAATGCAATATGGATGACGCGACGTTCACTAGAAGGCATGGGCTCCAGGGTTTGGCGGCGTCCGCTTTTGGTGACCTGCTCCGCTACGCGCATTGCCATTTGGATTAACTGCTTTTCGCGGCGGTCGCGATATCCTTCCACATCCACGATCAGCTGCACAAATTGCTGTGTTTCCTTGCCGACAATCAACGAGGCAACATATTGAAATGCAGCGAGCGTTTCAGAACGACGCCCGATCAGTACACTCAAATCTTTGCCACGAATGTCTACATGGATGTTGCGGCGTCCATCGCGTTCCGTTTGACCATAATGTGCGGATACCTGCGCTTCAAGTTTCAGCAGATAAAGCATTTTGGAAATAACCGCTTCGGTATGATCGAGCAGCGGATCATGCTCAGGTTGAGATTCAGCTTCCACAGCGCGAGGACTCTGACCACCCGGAGGGGTGTCTGCGGCTGGCTGCGGTTTCGGCTCAACGCGCTTCGCTTCCTTCTTAAGTTTAGGTTCGACAACGGCTTCCGGTTCAGCAACATTTGCCCCTCCCTCAGGTACAACTGTCAAACGAACGCGCACCTGAGGCTTTCCCAACCCAAACAAGCCTTTATTGCCTGCATCCAGCACTTCAACGCTGACCGCGTCCGCGGTGAGACCTAGTTGAGCAAGACCTTGTGCAATGGCTTCCTCGACAGTGGGAGCGATGATTTCCAGCGTGGTTTTTTCGGTCATACCCACCTCCTGATGTTACTTTTTCTTGATTGGTTGTTTATTACCACCAGGCAAACTGGGCAACAGGTTTCGCCAGTTTGCTTTTCCCTGCATCGCATATTGAGCGATACCCAGAAGGTTGCTGGTAATGAAGTAGACTGCCAGGCCGGAGGGAAACGTTAATGCAAAATAGCCAAGCAGCAAGGGCATGTAGATGCTCATCATGCCGCTCATTGCCGCGCTCTGATCGCCTGGAGTGGTTGTCGCCGGCAGAGTCAGTTTGGATTGGACATAGGTGGTCAGGGCAACGATGACTGCCAGTGTGGGAAGTGCAAAGCCAAAAATGGCAACCGATTCCGGGCGTCCCAAATCCATCCACAGGAATTTGCTGTTGAGTGGAATGAGGGATGAGACATTGAGGAAGGAAAAGGCGCTAGCGCTACGTCCAAGCTGCAGCAGCCCCAATGGTGTGGCTGCCAATGCGCGTGTGATGCTTTGGTATAGAGCAATGATGATCGGGAATTGGATCAGAGTTGGCAAACAGGAACCAAAGGGATTAATTCCCTTTTCGCGATAGACGCGCATTTGTTCCTGTGCGAGTTTTTCCTTGTCCTTGGCATACTTCTTTTGGATCTCCAGCCAATCCTTATCCGTCTGCAAGCTCTGCATGGCGGCGGCGCCCTTCATCTGCTGGGCGTTAAGTGGCCAGGTCACCACACGAATTAGAATGGTGAAGAGAATGATAGCAATGCCAAAGTTGTGTCCAACGATGCCATAGATCCACAATAAGACACTGGTAAATATGGAAATGAAAGAATCCCACATGGTTCCTCTTAATTCTGGGGCTTGAAAGCCCAAACCTGATGACCGTTCAAATCATACGCATAAAGATAGGACTCGCCTCCCAATGGGGAGACAAGCACTAGGTCACCTGACATAACGGGAGTAGTATAAATTTTTCCGCCGGGCTGACTCCATAGCTTGGAGTGCCCGTCTTTATCCACTTCATAGATTGAGCCAGATTCCGTGGCGACCAGGAGAGCATCATTGATTGACAGCGGACTGGTTGTAATTGGACCGTCCGGTTGAACAGGATTCCAATTATATTTCCCTGCTTCAATATTGTAGGAATAGAATTTTCCATCCAGATCGCCGAAGTAAAGATTATTTTCCACAAGGGTGGGCGTTCCCCATACCCAATCATCCGTCTTGCCCATAGATTGATAATTGCCAGTAGCAGGATCAAACTTGGCAAGTTCGGACGCAAACGAGCCAACGTATAAACTTCCATCCGGACCGAGAACGGGTGAATTGGGGATTGCGCCGTTAAGATCTTTATGCCAAATGATATTATAAGAATCTTTGTCAATCGCGAAGACACTGTGATCGAGTGAATTGACGAATATTAATTTTCCATCGGTAGCGGGTTGTCCCCATAAGTGTCCGGAAAGTTGTACTACTTTGATAGGCTGCTTATTGGTTTGTCCGTCGCTCAAATCAAACACATACAAGTTGCCATCTGCATTGGGAGCGAAGAGACGATTATCAATCACCAAAGGAGTAGCCACCCAATGATCTTGTGCGCCTGTGAACTTCCAGGCTTCCACTGGCGCTTTGGTAGTCGCATCAACGCTGTTGGGATTGATAGCAACCAAGCTATGATCCGTGCCTGCACTGCCGACAATTACAAGTCCGTCGGAGGTGACAAACGGCGTTGCATAGTAGAGTAGTTTTGAACTGCCTTTTGCAGGATAATGCCAGAGTTCTGTGCCATCTTTCAAGCTGACAGCGTACACCAACGAACCGTCTGCCAGGAAAGCGGCGTCATTATTTGCGGCTAAACCAGGCCAGGTTGTGCCGCGGACTGCTGAAGTTGAGCATCCGCTCAAAAGGATGACGGCAAGCAAAGCTGCTGTCAAAAATAAAAATTTCTTGCTCATTGAATAATTGATACTCCTATGGGACGGGGTCGTAGCCCCCGGGATTGAATGGATTGCATCGAAGGACACGCCAGCCAGCCATTAATGAACCTTTGATCGCACCATATTTATAAACAGCCTGGTAACCGTAATGCGAGCAGGATGGATAGAACCGGCAAGTGTTAGGCGGAAGTCCGCGCGAGAGCGTCATCTGATACAGGCGGATCAATGCCAGGATCAGGATTCGTGGCCAGTTCAGAATCGTTCGCGGCAAATCCCGCAGACGCGGTTCATTTGGATAGTCGTGCGAATGAGTTTCAAGATTCATTCGTGGAGATCAAAATTTGTGCGCGTCCCAACAGGTTGAGCAGAGCTTGACGGGTGTCTTCCAAAGTGGCGCTAGCCAGCCCGGGTCGGGCGATCAGGATCAGGTCCAGGTTGGAAGCGAGATTTGGGAGCAGGGTCCGCATGGCTTCACGGAGAAGCCGTTTGGCTCGATTACGATGAACGGCGGTCCCGACTGTCCTGCCAGCTGCAATTCCAATTTGTATGTGCGACTGTTCATGCGTCTGCACTATCAACACAACAAGCGGGTGGGCATAGGACTTGCCAGAACGCCGCACCCGCTTGAAGTCTTCGGATCGGGTCAGACGAAACTTTCTCTGCAACCGTCACCTTGAACGCGCTTGAATTAACGTACCGCCTACCAGCGGACCTTCTTAACGTGGTTGTTGGAAGTCACTGTTAATTGATTGCGACCGCGCAGGCGGCGGCGCTTGAGAACCGCGCGCCCGTCAGCTGTCGACATGCGCTTGCGGAATCCGTGAACGCGCACACGGCGGCGGATTTTCGGTTGATACGTACGTTTTACCATTCTTCGTTCCTCACTTTGGAAATGCTGCTTCTGGATTTTGATTTTTGAGCAGCATTAATATGCAATAAACCAATCTTCAATTAATCGGCACGACATTATACCGTAAGGGTTCTGATTCGGTCAATTGAAGGTTTGGATTCTGTTTATTCCCTCTTGCCGTTGCGCGTAGGATAGACCGGGAACGCGAGTAGCTCGGCAAGTTTCTGCGCGCCTTCCGGGCTCGCGACGGCAATGATCTCGTCTTCCGCCTCTAACGTGCTGTCGCCGCGCGGCAAGGTCATTACGCCATTACGAATAATGGCGGCAATCACACAATGTTCGGCAAGCCCCATATCCTTAAGCGGGACCCCGATTGCCTTTGCACCCGCTGGAACTTTCTCCTCTACCACCGCGTAGCGACCGCGTCGGATTTTGAAGATCGTCATCATATCACCCAGCGACATTTCCTCCTGGATCAGGTGGGCAAATACATCTGCCGAGTTGAGCGCAACATCCACGAGGAATTTTTCATTGAAAAGCCAGGCATTGTTTGGGTTATTTACGCGCGCAATTGTACGTGGCACGTCGAACTGGGTCTTGGCAAGGTAGCAAATTACTAAATTGGCTGAGTCGTTGCTTGTCACGGCTGCTACCGAATGGACTTCACGAATACCGGCTGCTTCAAGCACATCCGGGGCAACCGGGTTGCCCTCATAGATAATTTCGGTGGGAAGTTCCTGGTGCAGATATCCTAGCAGTTCCCGGCGATGCTCAATAATACGAACCTTATAATTTTGGTTGAGCAATAAATTGGCGAGACGTGCTCCTGTACGCCCGCCCCCCGCAATTAATACATTCATTTAGGCCTCCGCCTTTTTGGATAGACGAGCCATCAGGGCACCAATGCCTTCAAATGTGGAGCTGACGATCAGTAAATCGTCCGTTTGCAGTTTCATATCCGCTTCAGGTAGGGACGCTCTCCCCGCCCTCGATAAAGCGACAGGGTTGCAATGCTTGAGCGGACCCAGCAACTCCTTCAATGTGTGAGCATTCCACGCTTCCGGAATATACACTTCATAAACTTCCACTTCACCATTTCCAGCAGAATAGACTACCCGCTGGGAAGGGTTGATCAACAACTCTTCAACGCGCTGTGCGCCCCAATACGTGGACCCTACGGTCTGCAAGCCAAATGCTTCAATGATGGGTCGTAGGTTGGGATCATAGTTGCGCGCAACCACGTTTGGAATGTTATAGATAATACGTGCTGCGTGAGCGACGACCGCGTTCAACGTATCGGAGTTTGTTACCGCTGCAAGACCATCTGCTTCATGGATGCCTGCACGCTCCAAGACACCCTCTGCCAGACCTTCACCTTCGAGGGTGCGCCCGCGAAAATCTGGGTGGAGACGGTTAAAAGATTCCTTATTGATATCCACCACCACAACCTGATGTCCACTTTTGAACAGGTGATAACATAATTCGGCGCCCACGCGCCCACAGCCGACGATAATAAAATTCATTTCATTTACTCCTTATCCTCCGTATGTTCCATGTGATAAGGAACATCAGTTACAACGACTCCGTGCTTGGATAATAACTCTTGACGCAGAACGTTCGCGGTACGCATGTGTAATGCGTTGTGCCAGCGCTTTGACGGGATAAATTCTGGAACCACGACTGTGATCGTCTCATTGGGTTGGCGCTGATCAATAATATCTTCCAGATAGACAAGCAGCGGTTCCACGAAGAGACGGAAAGGCGAATCCAGAATCACCAAACGTGTACCTTCCCCCCACATTTTCCATTTCCTCTGAACTTTTTCGGTTTCTGTCGGGTCGATCGAAACATGGACAGCAGTGACATCATCGGACAGAAGTTTTGCATATCGTAACGCTTCCAAAGTGCCCTGATGAATGTTGCTGATCGGCATGATCACACGGTGACGTGTATGACGTTCAGGTAGTCCACTAAATCGATTGAGGGTAAGATGACTGGCAAGGTCTTTGTAGTGACGATGAATCGTAAAGAAAAGCAAAACGAGGATGGGGATCACAATCATCACGATCCACGCGCCTTCACGGAACTTGGTAACGGCAAAGACGACCATCACGATGGCAGTACATACCGCGCCAAAACCATTGACAAACATCTTGTGTTTCCAGCCTTTGTCATATCGCAGGGTGGACCCGGGCTCAGAAATTTCCTGGCCCTCTTTAAGATGACCAATCTTCCACCAGCGCCTTGCCATTCCGGTCTGTGACAGAGTAAAGGAAAGGAACACACCGATTGCATACAGAGGAATTAACAAAGTCACGCTGGCTTTGTTAGCGATGATAAAGATCGATGCAATCACGGAGAGTGTAACTATTCCGTTCGAGTAGACGAGTCGGCTGCCGCGAAATGTCAGTTGACGCGGTAAAAATCCATCGCCTGCAGCGAGCGCACTTAAACGTGGAAAATCAGCGAATGCTGTATTCGCTGCCATCAACAGAATCACAGTCGTTGCGGCGATTGTTGCGAGATACAAGGGACCGCGTCCATTGAAAATCGTCCGCGTCAATTGGGAGATGATCGTTTCCTCTTCAGAAAACACACCACCAATGTGCGCTGTAAGATACGAAATACTAAGGAAAAGTGTTCCAAGGATGATGGACATCCAGATCAGGGTGATCCCCGCGTTGCGACTGCGCGGCTCTTTGAACGCCATGATGCCATTGGAGATGGCTTCCACGCCTGTCAATGCTGTAGTACCGTTTGCGAACGCATGAAGCAAAAGGAAGGCAGTTATTGGACCGAGTGTGTTCACCGCTTGAACTTCAGGCGGATCCACTACAGTCCCCAATGAACCGGTGAAGTAACGGAATAAGCCAATCCCGACGGTGAGGAACATCATCACTACGAAGAAGTATGTGGGGATTGCAAATGCCGCGCCAGATTCTTTCACGCCTCGTAAATTGACGAGCATAACGAGGAACACGGCTGCCACTGCCAGCTCAATCCGATAGTGATCCAGAGCAGGATACGCGGATATGATCTGAGCAACGCCTGAAGAAATGGACACTGCCACTGTCAGCGTGTAATCCAGCAGGAGAGCGGCGCCAGCTACCTGGGCATACGATTCACCGAGGTTATCCCTTGAGACAATATATGCACCGCCTCCACCAGGATACGCATGAATGGTCTGCTCATACGAGATCGTTACGATCGTTAACAAAATGACAATGGCAAGGGATATCGGAAAAACATATCCATAGGCAGCGGTTCCAACAGCGATCAAAACACCAAGGATTTCCTGGGTTGCGTAGGCGGTGGACGAAAGCGCATCGGAGGCGAAGACGGCTAGACCAACTGCCTTCCCAATGGTCTGGTGGGGCGCGTCGGCTGTGGACAATGGTCGCCCGATGAGCCAGTGACTCAAAGAGCGCGGCGGCTTGTAGTCACTCTGCCGCCGCATGATTTCAGTTTGATTGTTTTCAGGGGTTAACATTTTTCTCTTACTGCTTACAAAAAGACACCCAC
>WNFZ01003581.1_pt1 | contig 14535 bp, 13 predicted proteins | sample 5400081 | NCBI WGS metagenome assembly WNFZ01 (sample SAMN13153365, study PRJNA577476) | soil metagenome | isolation source: 80 cm soil or saprolite under grassland replicate 1 | place: USA:California | collected 2016-06-15
GAGCGCTCGCTGCTGACGCTGAAGGCGCTTACGTACGCACCGACCGGCGGCGTCGTCGCGGCGCCCACGACGTCGCTGCCCGAGCGGCTGCACGGCGTTCGCAACTGGGATTACCGCTATTGCTGGGTGCGCGACGCGACGTTCACGCTGTACGCGCTGCTGCTCGCAGGCTACCGCGACGAGGCGCGCGCCTGGCGCGAATGGCTGCTGCGCGCCGCGGCCGGTCGGCCACAGGACCTTCAAGTACTCTACGGTATCGCCGGCGAGCGACAGTTGAGCGAGCTCGCGATTCCGTGGCTGCCCGGTTATCGCGAATCGCGTCCGGTGCGTGTCGGCAACGCGGCATCGGGACAGTGGCAGCTCGATGTTTACGGCGAGGTCATCGATGCGCTGTGCGTTGCGACGCAGGCGGGACTCGACCACTATCCGGACTCGTGGGCGTTCCAGCGCGCGCTGGTCGAGTTCCTCGAATCCGAATGGACGAAACCGGACAACGGCATCTGGGAGGTCCGCGGACCGCGGCGCCAGTTCACCCACTCGAAGGTGATGGCCTGGGTCGCCGCCGACCGCGCGATCCGTACTGCAGCGCGCGCCGGTTTCGACGCCCCGCTCGACCGTTGGCGCGCGATGCGCGCCGAAATCCACACGACGGTCTGCCGTCGCGGTTACGACGCAAAACGCAACACGTTCGTGCAGCGTTTCGGCGCGAAGGACCTCGACGCGAGCCTGCTGCTGATCCCGATCGTCGGCTTCCTGCCGCCGAACGACCCGCGCGTGCATGGCACGATCGCCGCGATCGAACGCGAGCTGACCGATCACGGATTCGTCCGCCGCTACACGACGCGGTCACGCATCGACGGCCTGCCGCCGAACGAAGGACTGTTCCTTCCGTGCTCGTTCTGGCTCGCCGATGCGCTTGCGCTGTGCGGAGCGCGCGCGAAGGCCGAGCGGCTGTTCAAGCGACTGCTCGCGCTCGCGAACGATGTGGGACTGCTCGCGGAGGAATACGATCCGCGCGCGCGCCGCTTGCTGGGCAACTTCCCGCAGGCGCTGTCGCACGTCGCGCTCGTCAACACCGCGCGCAATCTGACGCGCGGCGGCGGACCTTCCGAGCATCGCAGCCAGCGGACGAAAGAAGCCCCGCCGAATGGCGAGGTCGCGACCGAGCCGCGCAGCGCGACGGCAACGCTATTGGAACCCGCTTCGCCCCGCGCGCGCCGCGCGCGCTGACCGCTAGCCCGGCGGCAACAGCCAGTCGCGGAACTGCTCGCGCAGCTTGTTCTTCTGGATCTTGCCGGTGGCGCCAACCGGAATGGCATCGACGAATGCGACGTCGTCGGGTCGCTGCCATTTCGCGACCTTGCCTTCGTAATGGCGCAGCAGCTCGTCGCGCGTGACCTCCGCGCCCGGCTTCTTCACGACGACGAGCAGCGGCCGCTCGTCCCACTTCGGATGACGGATGCCGATGCAGGCCGCCATCGCGACCGCCGGATGCGAGATCGCGACATTCTCGATCGCGATGGAGCTGATCCATTCGCCGCCGGACTTGATGACGTCTTTGCTACGGTCGGTGATCTGCATGTAGCCGTCGGCGTCGATCGTCGCGACGTCGCCGGTCGGAAACCATTCGCCGCCCGCTTCGTCACGCGCGAGCGGATCGGCGTCGTCACGAAAATAACGGTTTGCGATCCACGGACCGCGAACCTGCAGATCGCCGAACGCCTTGCCGTCCCACGGCAGGTCGCGGCCTTGCGCGTCGACGATCTTCATGTCGACGCCGAAGATCGCGCGACCCTGCTTCGCCTTGACGGCGTACAGCTCGTCGCGCGGCAGGCTCGCGTGCTTCGGCCGCAATCCGCAAACGGTGCCGAGCGGGCTCATCTCGGTCATGCCCCAGCCGTGACGCGCGTCGACGTCGAAGCGCTCGGCGAATGTCCGGATCATCGCCGGCGGCAACGCGGCGCCGCCGACCAGCGTGCGGCGCATCGTCGAGAATTTGAGATCGTGCTGCTCCGCATAGCCGAGGAGCGCTTGCCACACGGTCGGCACGCCCGCCGAGAACGTGACCTTTTCGGCCTCGATCAGCTCGTGCAGCGACTTGCCGTCGAGCGCGGGCCCGGGGAAGACGAGCTTCGCGCCCACCATCGCCGCCGCATACGGGATACCCCACGCGTTGACGTGGAACATCGGCACGACCGGCAGGATGACTTCACGCACCGAAAGATTCATCGCGTCGGGCAACGCGACAGCGAACGTATGCAGCAGCGTCGAACGATGGCTGTAGAGCACGCCCTTCGGATTTCCCGTCGTGCCCGACGTGTAGCACAGCGACGACGCCTGATGCTCGTCGAAAGACGGCCAGTCGTAGCGCTCAGTCTGCGCGGCGAGCAGATCCTCGTAGCAATGGAGATTGTCGATTGCGCTCGCAGCCGGCATGTGCGCGCGGTCGGTGAGCGCGACGAACGCCTTTACCGTCGTGCACTGCGCCGCGATCTTCTCGACGATCGGCAGGAACGTGAGGTCGAAGAACAGTGCGCCGTCCTCGGCGTGGCCGACGATCCACGCGATCTGGTCGGGCGCGAGCCGCGGGTTGATCGTGTGCAGGATCGCACCCTTGCCGGCGACCGCGTAGTAGAGCTCCATGTGGCGGTAGCCGTTCCATGCGAGTGTCGCGACGCGATCGGACGCGCCGACGTCTATCGCGTCGAGCGCGTTCGCGAGCTGGCGTGCGCGCCGGTGCAGCTCGCGATACGTCGTCCGATGCACGTCGCCCTCGACGCGGCGCGACACGATCTCGACGTCGCCGTGATGACGATCGGCGTGGCGGATCAGCGATGAAATGAGCAGCGGAACGTCCTGCATCGATCCGAGCATGGCTCCTCCTCCTGCGTCTCGGTGACCGTCGCGAAGCGCCGTTACCGGCGGCCCGCGCGGACATAGCGTACATCGGCTTCGCCTTCCTCGTTGCCGCCGCCGTCGCCGAACTCGACGGCCATGAAGCCGTTGCGCTCGTAGAAGCGCCGGGCACCGGCGTTGCGCGCGAACGTCCACAGCTCGAGGTTCGGCGACTCGGACAGCACGCGCTCGAGCAGACGCTGGCCGATCGCGCGCCCGCTCCATTCGGGAGCGACGTACAAATGCATCAGCCATCCGTCCTTGCGCGCCGCGAAGCCGACGATGCGGTTGTCGCATTCGGCGAGCCACACCGATTGCGTGCCGAGAACAACCTCGCGGACGAACGCGATGGCCTCGTCGTCGGTGTGCACGTCGCGCAGCCCCGGCAGCGCCGCACGGCGCGCCGCGAGCATCACGTCGCGAATCGCGATCGCTTCGCTGCGCTGCTTCGCCGGATCGGGCCGGCGAACGACGACGACGAGCGGCATGGCTCAACCCAGCAGATCGCTCGAAACCTTCTTCGCGCGCACGTCCTTCGCCGCCGCTTTCGCCATATGCGGCGATTGCGCATCGAGCACGGGCTTCAGGTAGTGCGCGGTATGGCTTTCCGGATGCTGCGCGATTTCCTCGGGCGGACCCTGCGCGATGATGCGCCCGCCACCGTCGCCACCCTCGGGACCGAGATCGACGATCCAGTCCGCGGTCTTGATGACGTCGAGATTGTGCTCGATCACGACCACCGTGTTGCCGTGATCGCGCAGCCGATGCAGCACGGTGAGCAAAAGCTCGATGTCGTGGAAGTGCAGCCCGGTCGTCGGCTCGTCGAGGATATAGAGCGTGCGGCCGGTATCGCGCTTCGAAAGCTCGAGCGAGAGCTTCACGCGCTGTGCTTCGCCGCCGGAAAGGGTCGTCGCCGATTGCCCGAGCGTGATGTAGCCGAGCCCGACGTCGAGCAGCGTCGAGAGCTTGCGCGCCACCGCGGGCAGCGGCTCGAAGAACTCGTACGCCTGCTCGACGGTCATCGACAGCACTTCGTGGATGGTCCTGCCCTTGTAGCGGATCTCGAGCGTCTCGCGGTTGTAGCGTTGACCATGGCAAACGTCGCACGGCACGTAGACGTCGGGCAGAAAGTGCATCTCGACCTTGATCAAGCCGTCGCCCTGACACGCTTCGCAGCGTCCGCCCTTGACATTGAACGAGAAGCGTCCCGGCCCGTAGCCGCGCTCGCGCGCCTCCTTCACCTGCGCGAAGATTTCGCGAATCGGCGTGAACAGTCCCGTATACGTCGCCGGGTTCGAGCGCGGCGTGCGCCCGATCGGGCTCTGGTCGACGCTGATCACCTTGTCGAAGTGCTCGAGCCCTTCCATCTCGGTGAACAGCGCCGGCTCGGCGGTCGACCCGTACAGCTGACGCGCGACCGCGTGATAGAGCGTGTCGTTGATCAGCGTCGACTTGCCCGATCCGGACACGCCGGTGATGCAGACAAAAAGCCCGACGGGCAGCTCGAAGGTCAGGCCCTTGAGGTTGTTGCCGCTCGCACCGGTGATGACGAGCTTGCGCTCGGGATCGAAGCGATGGCGCCGTGCCGGAATCGGAATCAGCCGGTGACCGGCGAGATACTGGCCGGTCAGCGAATGCGCGGCCATCCGGATCTCGTGCGGCGAGCCCTGCGCGACGACCTGTCCGCCGTGCTCGCCCGCGCCCGGTCCCATGTCGACAACGTGATCGGCGGCCAGTATCGCGTCGGTGTCGTGCTCGACGACGATCACGCTATTGCCGAGATCGCGCAGGTGCTTAAGCGTCGAGAGCAGCCGGTCGTTGTCGCGCTGGTGCAGTCCGATCGAGGGCTCGTCGAGCACGTACATGACGCCGGTCAATCCGGAGCCGATCTGCGACGCAAGCCGGATCCGCTGCGCTTCACCCCCGGAGAGCGTTTCCGCCGAGCGGTCGAGCGCGAGATAGTCGAGGCCCACGTTATTCAGGAACGACAGGCGGTTCTCGATCTCGTGGACGATCTTGTCGGCGATCGCGCGCTTGTGGCGATCGAGCTCGATCGTGGCGAAGTAGTGGGCGGTCTCCTTCAACGGCAACGCCGAGATCTCGAAGATCGCTCGCGCCGATGCGCCGGTGCCGAGCTTCACGTGCCGCGCCTCGCGCCGCAGCCGGGTGCCGTTGCACTCGGGGCACGGCTTGGAGTTCAGGTATTTGGCGAGCTCCTCGCGCACCATCACCGAATCGGTTTCGCGATAGCGCCGCTCGAGGTTCGGGATGATGCCTTCGAACGGATGCTCGCGCACGACCGGCTTGCCGCGCTCGGACAGATACGTGAACGCGATCTTCTCCTCGCCGCTGCCGTAGAGCACCAGTTGCTGCACGCGCTCGGGCAAACGGTTGAACGGCCGCTCGAGATCGAAGCCTGCGTGCTTCGCGAGGTTGCCGAGCAGCTGAAAGTAGAATTGGTTGCGCCGGTCCCAGCCCTTGATCGTGCCCGACGCAAGCGAAAGCTGCGGAAACGCGACGACGCGCTTCGGATCGAAGAACGTGATCGAGCCCAGGCCGTCACAGCGCGGGCACGCGCCCATCGGGTTGTTGAACGAGAACAGCCGCGGCTCGAGCTCGGGCAGCGAATAGCTGCAGATCGGGCACGCGAACTTGGCCGAGAACAGGTGCTCCCGCGGCCGCTCATTTTCGTTGCCCATCTCGACGGCGATCGCGCGGCCGTCGCCGACGCGAAGCGCCGTTTCATACGACTCGGCGAGCCGCTGCTTCATGTCGGCGCGCACCTTGAGCCGGTCGATGACGACCTCGATCGTGTGCTTGGTCGACTTCGCGAGCCGCGGCACGGCGTCGATCTCGTGGATGTCGCCGTCGACGCGAACGCGCACGAATCCCTTCGCGCGCAATTCGATCAGAAGCTCGAGCTGTTCGCCCTTGCGGTCGACGACCACCGGCGCGAGGATCATCAATCGCGTGTCCTCGTCGGGATCGCTCTGCAACGCGAGCGTCGTGTCGACCATCTGCGAGATCGTCATCGAGGCGAGCTTCTGCTCCGGATGGTTGGGGCAATACGGATCGCCGACTCGCGCGAACAGCAGCCGCAGGTAATCGTGGATCTCGGTCACCGTGCCCACAGTCGAGCGCGGGTTGTGCGACGTCGCCTTCTGCTCGATCGAGATCGCCGGCGACAACCCCTCGATCAGGTCGACGTCGGGCTTCTCCATCAGCTGCAGGAACTGCCGCGCGTACGCGGACAGCGACTCGACGTAGCGGCGCTGGCCTTCCGCGTACAGCGTGTCGAACGCGAGCGAGCTCTTGCCCGAACCGGACAGCCCTGTGATGACGATCAGGCGGTGCCGCGGAAGATCGAGGTTGACGTTCTTGAGGTTGTGCGTGCGTGCGCCGCGGATGCGGATGTAATCCATGCGTTGGAGTCAGTTGGCGTCGGCCCCGTGCGGTTTCAAGCGACGCCCGATCGTTCGCACCGCTTCGGCTCGTGCGTTCGGCCTAAGTCAATCGGCGCATCGGAAACCGCGAGGCAACCTGCTACTATACCGCCATTCCGCAGCCGTTTCTAAGCACCACTTTCCCCGCATTTCCCGAGTCGATGCGCGATCGCGCCGAGCCCGCCGCTTCCGCCGCCGCATCCGCGGGCGCGCGAGCTCCGCGCGTGCGGATGAGCGCGGTCGAACGCCGCGCGACGATGGGCCTCGCCGGCATCTTCGGCCTGCGCATGCTCGGCATGTTCATCGTGCTGCCGGTGCTCGCGCTCTACGCGGAAACGCTGCCCGGCGGACGCAATCACACGCTCGTCGGCCTAGCGCTCGGCGCGTATGGTCTCACGCAGGCGGTGTTGCAGATTCCATTCGGCTGGGCATCGGATCGCTGGGGGCGCAAGCCCATCATCGTCGGCGGGTTGATGATATTCGCATTGGGCAGCTTCGTCGCCGCGTGGGCGCCGACGATCGCGTGGACGATCATCGGCCGCACGGTGCAGGGCGCCGGCGCGATCTCCGCCGCTGTCATCGCGCTCACGGCCGACCTCACGCGCGACGAAGTGCGAACGCGCGCGATGGCCGCGATCGGCCTCACGATCGGCGCGACGTTCGCGCTCTCGCTCGTCGCCGGTCCCGCGCTTACGTCGGTGATCGGCGTGCCCGGCATCTTCATCCTGACGGGCGCGCTCGCGATAGGCGCGATCGGCGTGCTGCTCAAAGCCGTGCCGCAGTCCGAGTTCGCCGCGCGCCCGGCCGACACGCCGGGCCAATGGCGGCGCGTGCTCGCCGACGCTCAGTTGCTGCGCTTGAACTACGGCATCTTCGCGCTGCACGCGGCGCTGATGTCGCTATTCGTCCAGGTGCCGTTCATGCTCCGCGACGACGGCATCGAGAGCGGCCGCCATTGGATCGTTTATCTGCCGGTGCTGATCGTCTCGGTCGCGCTGATGGCGCCGGCGATGATGCAGGCGGACCGCCCCGGCCGCAGCAAGCCGATCTTTGTCGGCGGCATCGCGGTGCTGTTCATCGGGCAGGCGCTCCTCGCCGCATCCGGCGCCTCGCTCGCGTGGGCGATCGCCGGGCTCGTCGCGTTCTTCACCGGCTTCAACCTGCTCGAGGCGAAGCTGCCGTCGCTGATCTCGAAGTTCGCGCCCGCCGACGCGAAGGGAACGGCGGTCGGCGTGTATTCGAGCGTGCAGTTCTTCGGCACGTTCGTCGGCGCGGCGGTCGGCGGTTGGCTGTCGCAGCATTTCGGTCCGCCCGCGGTGTTCGCGTTCTGTCTCGTGCTCACCGCCGCGTGGATCATCGTCGGCGCCTCGATGGCGCCGGTGCCCGCGTACAATCGCGGCAATTATTCGATGGGAGAAACGTAAATGGCGTCCGTCAACAAGGTGATCCTGATCGGCAACCTCGGCCGCGATCCCGAAACGCGCTATACGACCAACGGCGACGCCGTGACGAACCTGCGCATCGCCACCACGGAGACGTGGAAGGACAAGAACGGCGAAAAGCAGGAGAAGACCGAATGGCACACGGTCGTGCTGTTCGGGCGCCAGGCCGAAGTGGCCGGCGAATATCTGAAGAAGGGACGCGCGGTCTACATCGAGGGCCGGCTGCAGACGCGCAAGTACACCGACAAGGAAGGCGTGGAAAAATACTCGACCGAGGTCGTCGGCGACCGGATGCAGCTGCTCGGCGGTCGTGACAGCGCCGGCGGAAGCGGCGGCGATGCCGAGTTCAGCGGTGGCGGCGCCGCGCGCGCCCCCGCCGGCGCATCGCGTCCGAGCGGCGGCGCGGCGAGCGGCGGTGGCGCGGCGAGCGGCGGCGCGGCGAAAAAGAACGTCGACGACTTCGACGACGACATTCCGTTTTAAGTCGTCCCCGCGAAGGCGGGGACCCAGTGTCGTTGCGTGAAAGACGCTGGATTCCCGCCTTCGCGGGAATGACGGTTGTCAGCGCTTAAGCTTGACTTGCATGCCGGACAGGTCGAGCGAAAACTCGAGCCCGACCTGCTTGCCCTTGACCTTGAGCTGCACGCCGTTCGAGTTCTTGAGGTCGGCAACCTTCTCGCCACCGGCCACGGCCACACCAGCGCCGACGGACGTGTAGGTTCCCTCGATGTCGCCGATGTGCTTCAGGTTGTAGACCTCGCCGACAAGCTCCGCCTTCGACACGCCGATCGTCGCGCCGATGCTCACACCGCCGATCGTCACCGGATACGTCTTGCCCTTGTAGGTGAGCGTGCCCGAGCCGCCGGCGCCGCCGACGATGAAGCCGGCCTTGTAGATCCGGAGCGCGATCCTCGCGTCGGGCGCCGCGGCGGCGCTCGCCGGCATCAACGCTGCGCCCGCGACCAGCATCGCAGCGACGATCGAAACGAACGATCTGCCGATCATCGTCATGCGCATTTTCCCCCTCAGTGGATATGCGGTTCGGCATTCGCGCCCACCGGGCGAACCGCGGCGCCGATGGTCGGATCCGCCGTCGACGCGCGCGAATGATCGTTCGGGGCGGAATCGATCACGCCACCTCCCAGGCACACGTCGCCATCGTAGAGCACGAGGTATTGTCCGGGTGTGGGCGCCCATTGCGGCGAATCGAACATCGCGCGCGCGACGCCCTGTGAATCGAGCGTCACGCTGCAGCGCGCGTCGGGCATCCGGTAGCGCGTCTTGGCGCCGATACGCGCAAGCGTGTCGGCCGGCGGCGCAATGCCCGCGATCCAATGCATCGGCGCGGCGGAAACTTCGCGCCGATACAGCGCCGGATGATCGCGCCCCTGCACGACGACGAGCGCATTGCGATCGAAGTCCTTGCCGGCAACGAACCACGGCAGCGCGTCGCTTTCTTTTCGGCCGCCGATGCCGAGCCCCTGCCGCTGACCCAGTGTGTAGTACGCGAGGCCGTGGTGACGGCCGACGGTCGCGCCGGCCGGCGTGACGATCGGTCCCGGTGTGCGCGGCAAATAGCGGGCGAGGAAATCGCGGAACGGCCGCTCGCCGATGAAACAGATGCCGGTCGAGTCCTTCTTCGCCCACGTCGGAATGCCGTTCGCCTTCGCGAGCGCGCGCACGTCGCGTTTCAGCATGTCGCCGAGCGGAAACAGCGCCGGCGCGAGCTGCCGCTGCGTGAGCTGGTGAAGGAAATACGACTGGTCCTTCGTCGCGTCGGCGGCCTTGCGCAGCTCGACGCGGCCCTCGACGTTGCGCGCTCGCGCGTAATGGCCGGTCGCAATGCGGTCGGCGCCGAGCGCGAGCGCGTGATCGAGGAACGCACGGAACTTGATCTCGCTGTTGCACAGCACGTCCGGGTTCGGCGTGCGGCCGGCGCGGTATTCGCGCAGAAAGTGGGCGAACACGCACTCGCGATAATCGGCAGCGAAATTGACGGCCTCGAGCTCGATGCCGACGACGTCGGCCACGCTCGCCGCGTCGACGAGATCCTGCCGCGACGTGCAGTACTCGTCGGTGTCGTCGTCCTCCCAGTTCTTCATGAACAGACCGATGACTTCGTGCCCCTGCCGCTTCAGCAGCCACGCGGCGACCGCGGAATCGACGCCGCCTGAAAGGCCGACCACCACGCGCATCGCCATCAGACGATCTCCGTGACGATGTCGAGCGGCAGGCGGTGACCGGCGCGATAGTCGTCGACACAGCGCAATACGAGCGGGCTGCGGTGCGCGGTCTTGCGCGCATCGAGCTCCGCGTAGGTAAGCCAGACGGCCCGCACGATCCCTTCGTCGAGCGGCCGCTTCGCGTCGTGCGAGACGGCCGTCGCGGCGAACGCGAAACGGACGAACGTCGCGCCGTTATGGGGCGCCTGCCAGCGGTAGATGCCGATCAGCGATGTCGGCTCGACGGTCCAGCCCGTCTCTTCCACCGTTTCGCGCGCCGCGGCGCTCGCGAGCGACTCGGCCGCCTCCAGATGGCCGGCCGGCTGATTGAGTTTCAGCCCCGACTTCGTCTCCTCTTCGACGAATAAATAGCGGCCATCGCGCTCGACGACGGTCGCAACGGTGACGGCGGGACGGGGCATCTCGATTTCGCGCATCGTGGAATTGTGCGCTTGCACCCTACGCGGAAAACAAAAAAGGCAGGAGCGACGCCCCTGCCCTCTCGGTCGCGCGGACGAGCTTCGGCGTTACTGTCCCTTCTCTTTCTTCAGCGCTTCCTGCGCTTCCTTGCTCTTCAGGTCGGGCTTCGCTTTCGGCATCGCCTTCGATTCGGCGGTTGCTTTCTTCGCTTCGGCGGAGGTCGTTGCGCCGGTCGTTTCGGTCGACGCAGCCTTCGTCGCCGTCTCGGCTGTCTTCGCCTTCTCCGACTTCGACATCTTGGCAGTCTTCTTCGACTCTTCGGTCGCCTTCTTCGCCTCGGCGGCATTGGCGGCCGGGGTAGGCTCTTCGCCGACCTTTGTCGCTTCCTTCACCGCTTCCTGCTTGGCCTTGTTCTTGGCGGCCTTGTCCATTTTTGCCGTGTCGGCGGCCGGCGCAGCGGTCTGAGCGGCGGCTGTAACGGCGAACGCCCCCGCAATCAACGCAACGATCAATCTGTTCATCTTCATCCCCTCGGCTGGTGGACGCCCCCCGGCGATTAAAAGGGCAGGAGCGATGCTCCTGCCCTTCCGTGGCGAAACAGCGTTACTGCGACGCCGCCTTGCCCGCTTCCTTGACGGCTTCCTGCTTGGCCTTCTTGTCGGGCAGCGCCTTCGTCATGCCCTTCGATTCGGCGGTCGCCTTCTTCGCTTCGGCGGAGGTCGTCGCGCCGGTGGTTTCGGTCGAGGCTGCCTTCGTCGCCGTGTCCGTCGTCTTCGACTTCTCCGACTTCGACATCTTTGCCGTCTTCTTCGACTCGGCGGTCGACTTCTTCGCTTCGGCGGAGGTCTGCGCGCCGGTCGTTTCCTTCGCGGCGGCTTCGGTTGCGCCCTTCACGGATTCCTGCTTGGCCTTCGCCTTCTCGGCCTTCTCCATCTTGGCCTTGTCCTTGTCGGTGGCGGCCGGGGTCGTTCCCTGGGCGGCTGCCGTAGCGGCGAACGCGCCCGCAATCAAAGCAACGATCAGCTTGTTCATCTTCATCCTCGTGGTTGTGGTGGACGGGTGCCTCGGCGTTGCGGTGAGAGGTGCGGCCCGTGATGGTGCGCTGTGAAACCTTGCGATATTACGGAGTTTCGGGCCCGCGGGCAACGCTGTGGCGCCGCCGCGGAGCCCGAACGAGTTACTTGCTCGGCGCGGGCGTCGCGGAGGTCGCCGACGAATCGGCCGGCTTCTTCGCGGCCTTCTTCGCCTTCTTCGTCGACTTCTTCATCTTCTTGGTCGTATCCGTCTTCGGCGCCTCGGTTGCCTTGGCTGGAGCGGGCGTGGCCGCAGGTGCCGGTGCGGGTGTCGCTGGTGCCGGCGCGGGCGTTTGCGCGTAGACCGTCGCAGCGAAAAGACCGGCCAAAACGGCCGTCAAAAGCTTGCTCATGGTTTTTTCCCTTGGGTTACTGGAAGGTTGCGACACTTGTTGCGGGTGTCGGCCCTTAAACGCCCCCCTTCCGACCCCGGTTGACAAATGTAGGGTCAGACTCGACTTTTTCGAAAGTCGAGTCTGACCCTACTTTTTTTGTCGCTTTCCGGCGACGGCTACAGCGGCATGCGGCGTTGTAACCAGTCGCGTACCAGCGGCACGGTGATCGGTCGCTTGCTCGCGAGCGACAGGCGATCGAGCGCCGCGAGCGTCGTGAGCAGCGCCCCCATGTCCCTGCGGCCGTGCGCAAGGAGGTAATCGACGACGTCCGCGGGCAGCCGGATACCGCGCCGATGCGCATAGGCGACGAGCGCGGCCGGTTTCTCGCTGTCGGCAAGAGGCCGGACCTCGAACACGAGCCCCCATGAGAGCCGCGTGCGCAGGTCTTCGCGCAACGGCAGCAGCGCAGGCGGCGCGTCGCCGGCGGCGATCAGGCGAGCGCCGCGTGCGGCGAGCGCGTTGAACAGCGTGAACAGCCGCCCCTGCGCACTGGCGTCCGCGGCGTCCACGTGATCGACGCCAACGAGCGCATGAGCGGCCAGGCGCTCGGGATCCTGCGCCGACAGCACGCCCGGATCGGAGACGAACGCAGCCGAGCGGCCCTGCGACTGCGCCATCGCGACCGTCGCGCGCAGCAGGTGCGTCTTGCCCGCGCCGGTGCCGCCCCAGAGCACGATCACCGCCTCGGCGAGCTCGCCGTCGGCACACTGCTTGAGCGCCGCGATCGCCTCGGCGTTCGAGCCCGGGAGAAAGTTCGCGAACGACGGCGGCTCCGGCGGCGCGAGATCGAACGTCAGCTGAACGATCACGGCTCGCGATAGAGCGGCGAGGCGACATACGCCGCGCGCACGCGGCGAAGCGCGACGAGCAGCGCCGCGGAAATCGGCAGCGCGAGCAAAACGCCTGCGAATCCGAACAGCTGGCCGAACGCGAGCAACGCGAAAATGACGGCGAGCGGATGCAGCCCGATGCGGTCGCCGACCAGATACGGAACGAGCACGTAATTCTCGATGATCTGCCCGACGCCATACACGCCGGCCACGGCGAGAAACCCGGGCCATCCGTTCCATTGCAGCAGAGCGGCGAGCATCGCGAGCACGAGCCCGAGCCCGAATCCGACGTAAGGGATGAACACGAGGAGGCCCGTCAGCAGGCCGATCGGGAACGCGAAGCGCAAGCCGACGGCCGACAACGCGATCGCGTAGTAGACGGCGAGCGACAGCATCACCAACACCTGGCCGCGCAGGAATTCGGCGAGCACGTGGTCGATGTCGTGCGCGATGCCGCGCGTAGCGGCCGCCCAGCGCCGCGGCACGAGATCGAACAGGCGGATCGCGAAATCGTTCCAGTCGCGCAGCAGGTAGAACATCACCACCGGGATCAGCACGATGTTGATGACGAGTCCGATCAGCAGCAGCCCGCCCGACTTGACACCGGACAGCAGCTTGAGCGAGAGGTCGCGCGCGCTGTCGAGGTTCGACGCGACGAGCTCCTTCGCCGTGTCGAGATCGATCGCGACCGCGATGCCGAACTTCTGCTCGATCCACGGGGCGACGTCGCGCGTGAACCGCTCGCCGAGCTCCGGCAAGCGCCGAATCATCAGGCCGAGCTCCGCCTGCACCAGCGGAACGATGACAACGACGAGCGCGAGAATCGCGAGCATCAGCAGCGCGACCGCGATCAGCGTGCCGATCGTGCGTGGCATGCCCGCGCGCTCGCAACGATTGACGATCGGATTGCCCAGATACGCGAGGATCGCGCCGACGAGAAACGGTGTCAGCACCGGGCCGAGCCAGTGCAGCGCCGCGAAGAGCACGATCGCCGCACCGAGCAGCCACAAATAGTGCCGCGCCGCGATCGGCGTACGACGGCGCGTTGGCACGTCGACGTCGGCTTCGGCAACGGGAGGCGGTTCCATTTCCGGTAGAGTATAGGGTCAGACTCGATACTCCGGAGAATCGAGTCTGACCTCTTCTTCGCCTGCGACATGACCGCCGACTCCGCGCCGAAGCCCGTTTCCTATCGCGACGCAGGCGTCGACATCGACGCGGGCGACGCGCTCATCGAGCGCATCAAGCCATTCGCGAAGCGCACGCTGCGCCCCGAGGTGATCGCCGGCATCGGCGGATTCGGTGCGTTGATCGAGATCGGCTCGCGTTTCAAGGAGCCGGTGCTCGTCGCCGGCACCGACGGCGTCGGCACGAAGCTCAAGCTCGCGTTCGAGCTCGCGCGTCACGATACAGTGGGCATCGATCTCGTCGCGATGAGTGTCAACGACATCCTCGTCCAGGGCGCCGAGCCGCTGTTCTTCCTCGATTACTTCGCGTGCGGACGGCTCGATGTCGGTGTGGCGGCCGACGTGATCAAAGGCATCGCAGCCGGCTGCGAGCAGGCGGGGTGCGCGCTGATCGGCGGCGAAACCGCCGAGATGCCCGGCATGTACCCGACCGGCGAATACGATCTCGCCGGCTTCGCCGTCGGTGTGGTGGAAAAGAGCGCGATCATCGATGGAAGCTCGATCGTGCCGGGCGATGCCGTGCTCGGCCTCGCGTCGTCGGGTCCGCATTCGAACGGGTTCTCGCTCGTGCGCAAGATCCTCGCGATCGTGCACGCAGACTTGCGCGCGCCGATGTCCGATGCCGATC
>WNFZ01009522.1_pt1 | contig 14532 bp, 17 predicted proteins | sample 5400081 | NCBI WGS metagenome assembly WNFZ01 (sample SAMN13153365, study PRJNA577476) | soil metagenome | isolation source: 80 cm soil or saprolite under grassland replicate 1 | place: USA:California | collected 2016-06-15
TTGCCGGCCTTGCCGCAGATGCCGTACAGATATTCGAAGCGGTCGAAGTGCGGCTCGAGCTCGTCGTAGGTGACGCCCCAGTCCTGGCTGGTGCAATCGGCAGCGAGCTGCTCCTTGCCGTAGCGCGCGAGCGTTCGGCTCTTCGTCTCGAAATCCCACGGGAGGAAGCGCCAGGTCACGCCGTTCCAGTGCACCGCCGCTCCGCCCACGCCCTCGCCCGGAAGGAACGAGCCCATCTGGCGCATCGGTAGCGCGGTATCGCTCGCCGCGTTGCGAAAGGTGAGCGTTTCGCGCGACAGGTCCTGCATCAGCTCGTGGCGGCGCGCGTACCTCAGCTCGTCGTGCGCGTTCGGCATGTCGAAGTCCGGATGCGTGTCGCGCCAGCCGCCGCGCTCCAGGCCCACGACTTTCAGCCCCGCGTCGGCGAGCTCCTTCGCGAGGCTGGTGCCGGTGAGGCCGACGCCGACCGTGACGACGTCGACGGCTTTGAGTTTGGTCGCCATAGCTCAAGCCCCCGCCTTGTCGTTGAGCATCACGTGCACGGCGTGCCCGTGCCCGTCGACCTGCGCGAGCCGCTGCTGGATGTCGGCGATCGAGACCGGCTGGGCGCGGTACGGGACGTTGTGCTTGTCGATGAACGCAGTGTATACAGCGGCGACGCCGGGGAAGCCGACCAGCTTCCAGCCCGCCTTGTCGCGGTTGCCGCCGTACACGGGGTCGGCAAAGAAGCCTTCGACGGTGTTGTTCAAGAGCAGATTGAAGAAGAACTGCGCGCGCACGGATTCGAGCTCGACTTTGCCTTCATCGAGGCCTTTCAGCACTTCGTCCTGCTGCGCGGTGGCGAGCGCGTCGAACGCCTTGCCGTATTGCTTGCGGCAATAGCTGTTGGTGTCGCGGATCGCGGCGCGGTACACCTCGGCGGGCGTGAGCGGCGACTGGTAGCCCTGCTGCGGCGTGCCCTCGGGCCAGGGTCCCTGCTTGTATTTCCTCGCCATCGTGCCGTAGCCGCCGAAGAGCTGCTGGTCGATGAAGTAGGCGACGCCGGCTTCCTTGGCGCCGGGCCCCAGCTCGTCCTTGGGGATAAGGCGCGCGACCGCGGCATCGATGAACGCGGCCTCCGGCTGCGTGAGGAACATGTACGCGCGCGCCTGGGGCGAGGGGGCCGCGGCGCGTTTTGCCTGCGGGGCATGCTGCCCGTGGCCTGCATGAGGGTCCGCCGCCAGGCTTGAGGCCGGAAGCGCGGCTGCGCTCATTGCGGTGACGGATTTCAGGAAGCGGCGACGGCCTGGCGGTCGTTCCATAGCTCCTCCTTCGTATGGACGTTTGGAAAGCCCGGTGCAGCGGAATTCGAGTTGTTCGGGCCGGAAACCATCATGAATGTTGTGGTAATAATTATTCGCTTCCGGAGCTCGATTTACAAATGTATATTTGCCGTTCCAGCGTCCTGAATGACGCGCTACCTACGGAGGCAAGACGATGAACGAAGCGATCGGCAAGTTCGGACCTGTGGCGGGGCGGTTCCTGATCGCCCTCATTTTCCTGTTGTCGGGATTCGGCAAGATCGGCGGCTTCGCCCAGACCGCCGGGTTCATGGCGGCCAAGGGGCTGCCGATGGCCGAGGTGCTGCTGGTTCTCAGCATCATCATCGAGATCGGCGCGGCGCTGATGCTGATCGTCGGCTGGCAGGCGCGGCTCGGGGCCGCTGCGCTTTTTCTGTGGATGATCCCGGTGACGCTCGTCTTTCACAACTTCTGGGCCGCTGCGGCGGACCAGCAGCAGATCGAGATGGCGATGTTCATGAAGAACATCGCCATGATGGGCGGGCTGCTCTACATCATGGCCTACGGGTCGGGGCGGTTCAGCGTAAAGGCTTGACCGGGCTTCGGCTTTCCATGGTCATATCATGCCCCTGCCCATCCAGTTCCAGTGGAACACGCCTCCGAGCACCATCGACGCCGCAGCAGCGAGGACGAGGAGGATGATCATCGCAGGGATGGCCGCGATCGCCCATTTGACGAGCAGTATCACCATGGACACGAACGGGATCTTGACATCGACGACCACGACTTCTCTTCTTTCATCGCTCATTGGAGGCCTTTTGCGGACAAATAAGCAGGGTACACCGCTATGAACAAGCCCGTCACGGTGCGAACGCTCCTGGGGGACTATCCGGTCACTCAAGCCCTGAAGAAGGGCGAGGTGAAATCGCCTTCGGTCAGTCTCGACTTCGCCGACGTCAAGACCGTGAGCGCCGCGTTCAAGCGCGTGGTGCGGAACCTGGAGTTCGATTGTGCCGAGCTCGCGATCGTGACCTTTCTCATGGCGAAGGCCCACGGCAAGCCGCTCGTGCTCCTGCCCGCCGTGGTCCTCGCGCGCTTCCAGCATCCCCACATCGTCTACAACGTGGAGCGCGGGCTGCTCGCGCCCGCCGATCTCGCCGGCCGGCGCGTGGGCACGCGCTCCTACACCGTGACGACCTCGACGTGGCTGCGCGGCATCCTCGCCAACGACTACGGCGTGGACCTCGAGCGCGTGAAGTGGGTGACCTTCGAGGAGGCCCACGTCGCCGAGTTCAAGGATCCCCCGTGGGTAGAGCGCGCGCCCGAAGGAAAGGAGCTGGTCGCGATGCTCCTTGCCGGGGAGATCGACGCGGCGATCCTGCCTTCCGTGCCGACCGACCCGCGGCTGAAGCCGCTCATTCACGATCCGGCGAAGGCGGCCGGGGACTGGCACAGGAAATACGGCGCGCTGCAGATCAACCACATGGTGGCGGTGAAGGATTCCCTGTCGAAATCCGACCCGGACGCGGTGCGCGAGATCTACCGGCTCCTCGCCGCGAGCAAGAAGGCGGCGAAGCTGCCGAGGCCGGGCGAATTCGACACCAATCCGTTCGGCCTCGAGGCGAACCGGCGCAATCTCGAGGTCGCCATCGACTACGTCCATCAGCAGCGCATGATCCCGCGGCGCTTCGCCGTCGACGAGCTCTTCGACGACGTGACGCGCAAGCTGGGTTGAACGAGGAAAGACAAGGCATGATCATCGACTGCCACGGCCACTACACCACCGCTCCGAAGCAATTGGAGGAATGGCGCAAGCGCCAGATCGCGGCGCTGGAGGATTCCAAGCACGCGCCGTCCAAGGGAACGCTCGGAATCAGCGACGACGAGATCCGCGCGAGCCTCGAGGGCGCGCAGCTCAAGCAGCAGCGCGAGCGCGGCACCGACCTCACCATCTTCTCTCCGCGCGCGATGGGGATGAGCCATCACATCGGCAACGAAACCACGAGCCGCCACTGGTCCGAGCACTGCAACGAGCTGATCCACCGCGCCTGCTCGCTCTATCCCGAGAACTTCGTCGGCGTGTGCCAGCTTCCGCAGAGCCCGGGCGTGTCGCCTGCGAACTGCATCGCGGAGCTCGAGCGCTGCGTGAAGGAGCTCGGCTTCATCGGCTGCAATCTCAATCCGGACCCTTCGGGGGGCTATTGGAAGGACCCGCCGCTCACCGACAAGTGGTGGTATCCGCTCTACGAGAAGATGGTCGAGCTCGAGGTGCCGGCCATGGTCCACGTGAGCGCCTCCTGCAATCCGAGCTTCCATGCGACCGGCGCCCACTACATCAACGGCGACACCACCGCATTCATGCAGTTCGTCACCGGCGACCTCTTCAGGGATTTTCCGACGCTAAAGTTCATCATTCCGCACGGGGGCGGCGCGGTGCCCTATCACTGGGGCCGCTACCGCGGACTCGCGCAGGACATGAAGCGGCCGCCGTTGAAAGAGCTCGTCATGAACAACGTCTTCTTCGACACCTGCGTGTATCACCAGCCGGGCATCGATCTGCTCCTGAAGGTCATCCCGGCGGACAACATCCTGTTCGCCTCCGAGATGGTCGGTGCGGTGAAGGGCGTGGACCCGGAGACCGGCTTCAACTACGACGACACCAAGCGCTACGTCGACGCGGCCAAGGGACTGAGCAGGGAGGACAGGGAGAAGATTTTCCAAGGCAACGCGAGGAAGGTGTACCCGCGCTTCCCGGCCCAACGCGGGAGCATTCCTTCACGCGGGCCGGCGTCGCCCCGGTCCAATCGCGAGAAATAGTCCCTCCCGAGAGTCGGTCCGCCGGGCAGGTTCGGCCGGCTTGGGTTATGCTTCGCGGCGGGGAAGGGCTCGTACTTCGAGCAACGAAAGGGGGACCCCGTGTCAGGTTCGTTCTGGATGATCTGGCCCAACAACGCGGTGCTTTCCGCGGTGATCTTGTTCGTCATCGCAATGCCGTTCCTGTACGCCGCGCGCAAGCTCGTGCACGAGCTCTTGCGCTCGATCGGCAACATGGTGGGCGGCCCCTTGCGGCTGGGCGCGCGCTGGCTCTTCGCGACGGCGAGGGACATGAAGGAGCGCAACAAGGCGGTGCTGCTCGCCCACGGGCGCGAGGAGGTCAGCCAGCATATCGAGCGCGAGTTCGAGCGCGTCGGGGCGCTCGTCACGCGCGACCTGGAGGGCTACCCGGCGCTGCAGCGCAAGCTCCTGGACGAGATCACGCGCGTCGAGGAGGACTACAAGAAGTGCGGAGAAGTGCCGCCGGCGTCCCCCGAGTGGGTCGACGCCCTCACCGCGGTCTCGAAGATCAAGTCCGACGGCAACGAGATGGTGCAGAGGATCCTCGAGGAGATCAAGCGCTCGGTCCACGGCATCCACGACAAGGCGCTCGCCGAGTACCGCCGCGCCTACGAGTCGCGGCACAAGATACTGAGCGGGTTCATGCCGTTCTGGCGCTCGCTCGACAAGACCTTCGGGCAGGTGGACAAGAAGCTGACGGGGTTGCAGGACACCTCCTCGAAGATCGACGCGCAGATGGAGAAATACGAGCAGATCAACAAGAAGACCGACAAGGCCGAGCACGCGCTGACGGTGTCCGCGTTTACGCAGTTTGCGATTTCACTGCTGGTCCTGCTGATCGCGGTGGGCGGCGCGCTCGTCAATTTCAAGCTGATCGCCCTTCCGTTCTCCGAGATGGTCGGCGCAGGCGACTACCTGACCGCCACGCTGCGCATGTCCGACGTGGCCGCGCTCGTCTTGATCTTCCTCGAGGCGACGATGGGCTTGTTCGTGATGGAGACCCTGCGTATCACGCATCTCTTCCCGATCATCGCCAACATGAGCGAGCGCATGCGGCGCCGCATGTTCTGGACCTCGGTCGTATTCCTCTTCGTCTTCGCGTTGATCGAGGCCGGGCTCGCCCTGATGCGCGACATGCTGGCCGCCGACAGGGCGGCGCTGGTTCAGTCGCTCGCGACCGCGCAGGCGGCGCCGCCCGATCCCCTGCTCAGGCTCATCCCGACCACGGCGCAGATGGTTCTCGGTTTCTTCCTGCCCTTTGCCTTGGCTTTCGTGGGGGTCCCGCTCGAGTCCTTCATTTATTCGGTGCGCACGGTCGGCGGAGCGGCGGTCGTGATGCTCGTGCGCATGCTGGCGTTCGTCCTGCGCATTCTCGGGAATCTCGTTAGGCAGTTGTTCAAAGTGCTTGCTACCCTGTACGACGTCACGATCGTGCTGCCGCTGCTCGCCGAGCGCATGGTCAAGGCGATGCGAAACGGCGAGGCGGCGGCGTCGCGGCCCGCCGGCCGCGGCACGTGATTCAGGCAAAACGGGGGCGATCATGATCAAGCGATTACTCGTCGTATCGCTGCTGCTGGCGGGCGTGTCCGCATGCACCGACCAGCGCAGCCACAGCCAGGCCGTGTACATGCTGGTGGACACCTCCGGGACCTACGCGCAGGAGGTGCGCAAGGCCCAGCTCATCATCAATTACCTGCTCGGCACGCTGCAGTCGGGTGACTCGCTCGTGGTGGCGCGGGTGCGCAGCCGCAGCTTCAACGAGAAGGACATCATCGCCAAGGTCACCTTCGACAGCCGACCCTCGCAGGCCAACGCGCAGAAGCGCGCCTTCCGCGACAAGATCGACGCGTTCGTCAAGAGCGTCAGCGGCAGCGCCTATACCGACATCACGGGCGGCCTCATCCAGGGCGGGATGTTTCTCAATGAAACGGGGGCGGGGAAGAAGACCATACTGATCTTCTCCGACATGCAGGAGGAGCTCGACAAGGGGACCATCCGCAGCTTCCCGATCAGCCTGAAGGACATCCGCATCGTGGCGCTCAACGTCGTCAAGCTCAAGAGCGACAACATCGATCCGCGGCGCTACCTGGGGCGGCTGGAAGCCTGGCAGAAGCGGGTCGAGAACGCCGGCGCCTCCGAGTGGCGCGTCATCAACGACATCGAGCACCTCGCCCCCTTTTCCCCCTAGATTTACGGAGAGCAGTGCCCGGCGCGGGTCTCCGGGCAGTTGCTGTTCCTTTACCGGAGCATCTCCGGGCGACGGGCGCCGCCGCGTTACTTGTCCAGCCGCATCGGCAGGATGATCATCTGCATGCCCTGCATGTGCAGTCGGTTCTGCAGGACGAGCGGCGCCTGGTTGTGCAGCAGCCGCGTGAACCAGTTGTCCTTCTCGAAGATGAGCTTGCTCGTGAAGAAGATGGTGTTCGGAAAATCCCGGTTCACCTGTTCGCAAAGGCGCGTGATGTCCTCGATGGGGTCGGTGCCGAACGCCAGGTAGGATTTCGCGGCGAGCCCGTAGCTGTTGCAGAAGTTCACGAAATAATTGAGCGAGACCGTCGCCTCCTGCCTGAGCAGCCGCAACGACTCCTCGCCGCCGTAGCTCTGCGAATCGACCGTGCGCGCGTTGATGAAGACGAAGTTCCCGAAGTGGTTCGGAAACATGCGCTGCACCCACAGCAGCGCGTGCAGGCCGCCGCCGCGGTGCGAGCCGACGATGAAGGCCGCGGTCGGCGCCTCGGGCTCCAGCTTCGGAGGCTTGACCACGCTGCCGAAGGGCTGCTCCTCGAAAACGGCGTCGAACTTCCTGATGCGCCGCTTGGCTTCCTCGTAATGGTGCTGGATGACGAGGCCGATGGCGATCACGAGCGTGGTGATCGCCATCGTGACCCAGCCGCCCTCGGTGAATTTCTCGACGACGGTGACGACGAGGATCCCCAGGGTCACCGCGAGTCCGAGCACGGACAAGGCCAGGCGCTTCACCCACCTGGAGTCGGTGTTGCGCGCGCCGACCCAGTAGATGCAAAGGCCGAGCAGCGACAGGGAGAAAGTCAGGAACACGTTGATGCTGTAGAGCACCACCAGAAGGTCCACGCTGCCGCGGGTCCAGAGGAGGATCCCGAGCGCGGCGACGCCCATCACGAGGATGCCGTTCTCCGTCACGAGCCGCGTCGAGAGATAGCGGAACTGGTGCGGCACCCAGGAATCGGCCGCCATGTTGGCGAGCACGGCCGGCCCGCCGAGGAATCCCGTGTTGGAGGCCACCAGCAGCAGTCCGGCCTCGAAGGCGAGCACCGCCGAGAGCGCGACCGTGCCGCTCGTTCCCCCGCCCCAGTCGAAGGTCTCGATGATCGAGCCGAACACGACCGCGTTCAGCGTCTGCCCCTCGGCCGGCTTCGACCCCCACAGCAGGTAAAGAAGAATGATCCCGCCGGCGGTGAAGGCGAGCGAGAGCGCCATGTAGAACATCGTGAGCTTGCCGGTCTTGACGCGCGGCTCGGCGAGCGACTGCACGTTGTTGGACACCGCCTCGATCCCCGTGTAGGTGCCGCCGCCCAGCGAATAGGCCCGCAGGAAAAGCGCCGCGACGAATATCCAGCCGTGCTCCCTGGCGAGGCCGAAAGTCTCGCCCAGCGTCTCCGGGACCAGCGCCGGCACGCGGTCGATGTGGAACAGGACGCCGTAGACGATCAGGAAGGTGTGCGTGAGGATGAAGCCGAGAAAGATCGGCAGCAGCACGGTGATCGATTCCTTCATCCCGCGCAGGTTGAGAATGAGCAGGACCGCGACGACGAGGAGCTCGGTGCCGAGCTTGAACTGCCCGGCCGTCGCGGGAAGCATGCTGTAGAGCGCGTCGACGCCGCTCGCCGCCGAGATGGCGATGGTGAGCACGTAGTCGAGGATGAGGGCCGAGCCCGATATCAGCCCCGCGTGCGGGCTGATGAGCTTGGTCGCCACCTTGTAGCCGCCGCCCCCGCTCGGGAACAGCTCGATCACCTGGTTGTAGGCGAGCGAGATGACGAACACCGTGACGGCGGTCGCGAGCGCGAGGTACAGGCCGAGATGCGCGTGCCCGCCGAGCGCCTTGAACGCCTGTTCCGGGCCGTAGCAGGACGAGGACAGGCCGTCGGCCCCCAGCCCCACCCAGGCGAGAAAAGCGACGAGCGCGATGTGCTGGCGCGTTTTCGGGCTGAGCGGATCGAGCGGCGCGCCGAAGATCTTTCGCCGCAGCTTGTCGAGTGTCGTCATTGTTGTTCGCGCCGGCTTGTCGGGCCCGGATTTTACGGCCCGTTTATCGCGCAGCCGCCATTCTTTACGTCTTTTTTACGCGATGCAACCTATAGTTCCGCCTGCGCATCCCGGGGCAAGCGTGATTTGCATCGACCGGCCATTTCAGCCCCGGCGCGGCGTGAGCTACCGGCTCGCGGCGGAGTAGCTGCCGCAAGCCGATCCGCCGCGAGGCTATTTCTTGAACTGCGAGTGCGCCTTCTCGAAGGCTTCGCTCATCTTGGCCCAGGCCTCGTCGGCTCCGCGCGCAAGCTCCATCCAGGCGTCGCCCGACGCCGCCTGCACCTTGCGCAGCTGCTCGATCGCCTGATCGCGCCGCTGGCGAAACGCGGCCAGCTGTTTCTCGAATTCGGCGCGCACCCCCGCCTGAGCCGCCTTGGTTTGCGCCTCCCATTTCGCGGTCTCGGCGTTCCACCGATCGAGCTGCGCCTTGAGGTTCTCGATGTATTGGTCGCGGTTGACCATAAATCCTCCTGAGTGGCGGAGTAAAAATCGACGAGCTGCCCGCGATGCGGGAGTCAATTGGCCTTCACGCCGGCGGCGCGCAGCAGGCCGCCCAGCGTGGCGAGCTGATCGCGCATGTAGGCGTCGAACTGCTCCGGGCTCATCGGCATGGGGTCGGAACCGAGGTTCGCGTGGCGCTCGCGCACGTCCGGCGATTGCAGGGCGCGCGCGAATTCGCCGTTCAGCCGCTTGACGATGGCGCGCGGCGTCTGCGCGGGCGCAAGCACCCCGATCCAGAAATCGAACTCGGCGCCGGGCACGCCGGCTTCGGCGATGGTCGGCACATTCGGCAAGGTGGGGGAGCGTTTCGCGCTGCTCACCGCGAGCCCGACGAGCCGCCCGTCCCGGATCGCAGAGAGCGCCGCGGCGATCCCGAGGAACCCGAAGTGCGTGCGGCCCGCGATGGTCTCGGACACCATCTCGGGCGCGCCTTTCATGGGGATATGCACGGCGTTGATACCGGTGACCACGCGGAATTTTTCGGCGTTGACGTGCGAGGCGCTGCCGACGCCCGCCGAACAGTAGTTCAGTTCGCCGGGTTTCGATTTTGCGAGCGCGATGAATTCCTGCACCGATTTCACGCCGAGCCCGGCCGACACGAACATCACGCTCGGAAGGTTGCCGAGGGGAATCACCCCGGAGAAGTCTTTCAAGGAGTCGTAGGGCAGCTTGTCGTAGATCGCGGGATTGACCGCGTGGCCGGCGGAGACGACCGCGAGCGTGTAGCCGTCGGGCGGGGATTTGGCGACGACGGCCGTTCCCAGGGTGCCGCCGGCGCCCGGGCGGTTTTCCACGATCACCGGCTGCCCGAGGCTCGCGGCGAGCTTGTCGCTCACGCTGCGCGCCATGATGTCGGTGACGCTGCCCGGGGTGAACGGCACGACGATCCTCACCGTGCGGCTCGGGTAGGGCGGTTCCTGCGCGAAGAGCTGCGGCGCAAGCGCGAGGAGCGCCGCTCCTATGGCCAATGCTCGCCGGAAAACCATGGGGCCTCCTTGGTCGAATCGGTTCCTACGCCTCCGGCCCCGCGTAGGCGCCGGCCGTGTGGGGGAACATCAGCTTGACGATCTTGAACTTCGAGATGTCCACGGTCGCGTCCATGTGCAGGAACACCGCCGCGTCGCGGAACAGCTTCTCGATTCCGAAGTCGAGCATGATGCCGTTGCCGCCGTGGAGCTCGACCGCGTGCTGCGCCACCTTGAAGACCTCTTCCGACGCGAACAACTTCACCATGTTGCACAGCTCCTCGGCGTCGGGCGCGCGCTCGTCCACCGCGCGCGCCGCCTCGCGCAGGAGCGCGCGAACCGCGCGCAGGCTCGTCGCCATCTCGGCGAGGCGCAGCGCGACCGCCTGGTGCTTGATCAGGGTGCGTCCGCCCTGCACGTAGTTCTGCACGTATTCGGCGGTGCGCTCGAAGGCCGCGACGCCTACCCCGAGATTTTTCGAGGCCTGGATGATCTTGCCGGGCTTGAAGTAGACCCCGGTCTTCGCGAGTGCATCGTTCTCCACCAGCAGGTGGTCCTTGGGCAGGCGCATATCCTCGAACACGAGCTCGCCGTTATTCATGAAGCGGCCGCCGAGCGTCTCGTTGCAGCGCGCGATGGCGAGGCCCGGGGTGCCGCGCGGCACGAGGAAGCTGGAAGTGCCCTGCAGCATGCCGACACCCGGCTTGGTCGTGGCGTAGACGACGTAGAGGCTCGCGTCGTAGCCGTTGCTGATGAACTGCTTGCGCCCGTTGATCACCCACTCGTCGCCCTTCAACACCGCGCGCGTCTGCATCGCCGCCTCGGGCACGTTGTACGGGAGCCAGCGGTCGGAGGCCCCGCGCGGCTCGGTGAGGCAGTGCGCGAGCAGAAACCCGGGATCGTTCACGATGCGCGGGAACCAGAGCTCCTGCAGATGGCGCGGCGCGACGTTCCGCAGCAGCACCGAGACCTTCCAGATCTGCACCAGCTTGTCGGAGAGGCCCGAGTCGCCGCGCGCGATCTCCTCGGAGATGAGGGCGAAGGTCTGCACCTCGCGGGCCGGGTCGAGCGCGACCCCGCCGAATTCCTCGGGCACGCCGAGCGTGCGGATGCCGATCTTGTCGGCCTGCTCGAGGATGGCGCGCGGCAGGCGCGCATCCGGGTCCATCAGCCACTCGCGCTGCCAGTTCCGGCGGATGAAGGGGGTGACGAAGTCGTTGACGAAGGCGCGGCAGCTGTCGCGCATCATGCGCTGCTCTTCGGGCAAACTGCGGTCGATCGTGTCCATACGGGCTCTACTCCGGACTCTTGATGGGCGTCACGTCAGGGGAACGAAGTCGTATTCGCCGATTCCCTGCAGGGCGAGGAACGTCGCCGAGGTGTCGCCGCCGTTGACGACGAGGTGCGGGCGCCTCGGCCTGACCGAGAAGGTCTCGCCGGGCCCGAGGCGCACCTCCTCCTTGGGGTCGCGCAGGAAGATGCGGATCTTCCCCTCGAGCACGTAGAACGCGTCCTGGATGTTGTTGTGGTAATGCCAGGGCACCTTCTGCTTCGGCGAGATCTGGATCTCGTTGATGCGAAAGCCGGGGCGCGCGGCGTGGATGGTCCGCCGCTCGACTTCGTAGAGATGGCTCGCGTCCTTCACCGCTTCCATGACGGCCTCCTCGAACTGTGCGCCGAAGCGCCCAGTATATCGCCCCGGAGAGATCGAAAAACCATCCCGCCCCGCTAAGGATTTCTCGGAATGACGAGCGCCTGGCCGGTTTCGAGCAGGGACTTGAGGCTGGAGAGGATCTCCGGCCAGCCTTCCCTCACGGTTTCCAGCGTGGGGCCGCCCTCGGGGAACTCGTCGTGGGTGACGGTGAGCTTGCACACCATGCCCATCGGCTCGATCTCGTAGGTCACGCGCGAGGGCCCGTCCTCGATGAACTTCGGCTCGAAGCTGTGCGCCAGTCTCTTTCGCGGAACGACCTCGAGCACGGCGCCCACGACGCCGGGACCGTGACGTCGATGCACCTCCAAGCGGTGCACGTAGTCGAAACGGCCGCGGGGCTTCAGCTCGGCATCGAGCTCTAGGCCCGCGTAGTACTGGCGCGTGAACTTGGCCTGGGTGAGCGCGTTCCAGAGCGCCCGCGGCGTGGTGCGGATGTAGATGACGTGAACGAATTTGGTTTTGGAAGGCTTGTTCATATTTCTCCGTCCCCCTTGCCAACGGCGCCCGTATCCCCCATATTAGCAACGTCGAATTCGATCTGGGTCGGTCCGCGGCGCCTCTCCGGTGCCGCTCCTGGTTTCTCCCACGGATAATTTGATGCCTCGCACACTTTCGTGCGGGGCGGCGCCATCTATGGAGAGATTCCATGCCTACCGGTACCGTAAAGTTTTTCAATTCCAGCAAGGGGTTCGGGTTCATCCAGCCTGACGACAAGTCCAAGGACGTGTTCGTGCACATCACGGCGGTCGAGCGCGCCGGGCTCGGCAGCCTCAGCGAGAACCAGAAGCTCTCGTACGAGCTCGAGCGAGGCCAGAACGGCAAGACGTCCGCGGTCGATCTGAAAGCGGTCTGATCCATGTCGCGGGGGCGGTGTGCCGTCCCCGCGTTCATCCGGGTTTTTCCCGCGGCCGCAGGGTCCGATTGCAGAACGATCCGAGCTGGAAGGAGTGTTGACGTGGCAAAAGAAGCATTGATCGAGATGGAAGGCACCGTCAGCGAGGTGCTCCCCGATACGCGCTACCGCGTGACGCTGGAGAACGGGCACGTGGTGATCGCCTACGTGGCGGGCAAGATGAGGAAGCACCGGATCACCATCCTCGCGGGAGACAGGGTCAGCCTCGAGCTGACGCCCTACGATCTGACCAAGGGGCGCATCAACTTCCGGCACAAGGATGCGAATCCGACGGTGCGGCTGCCCGTGCGCCGGCCGCAGTACCGGCGGCGCTAGGCGTCTGCCGGCCCGCGCGTTCCCGGCGAGCTTGCTCGGCGATTCCCTTATCGAGCATCGCCCCCATGGCCGCTCCCAGGACCGAGCCACGCCTGCCAGCCATCATCGCGCTGCTTGCCGTCGGAGGCATTTATACCGCGCTGCCGTCTTTCCTGACCGTAGGCCCGCGTTGGTTGCTTCTCGCGGTGGTGGGTATTCTGCTGGTACCGACGGTGATCTCTCGCCGTACGGGACATCACGAGCTCAATCGCGTTCTGGGCTACGTGGTCAGCGCAGTCATCACGCTTGCCCTGGTTCTGTCGCTGGTGCTCCTGATCGAAGCGCTGCCGACGCGGGCGGAAGCGGCGCCCGAGCTCCTTCGATCCGCCGGGGCGCTCTGGCTCACGAATATCCTCGTATTCGCCCTCTGGTACTGGAGACTCGACGGAGGAGGTCCGCTGCAACGCGACCGCCGGGGCGCTCATACGGAAGGCGCCTTCCTGTTTCCCCAAATGACGCAGTATTCGAAAACGTCGGCTGAAAATAATTGGTCGCCGGGATTCATCGATTATCTGTTCATAGCCTTCAATACGAGCACGGCGTTTTCCCCGTCGGATACGCCGGTTCTCTCGCGATGGGCGAAAGTACTTACGATGCTGCAGTCGGCGATTTCGTTGATCATCGTCGCACTCCTCGCGTCACGCGCGATCGGTATCCTGTAGCTCGATGCGATCCAGGACCCGGATCTGGGGTCAGCTCGAGGACTAATCGGCATATACTTCTCTTTCCGGCGTCAAGTCGACCGGGCCGCAGCGGCCGGGTCACGGTCGGATGCGCATATTCTCAGGAGAACTCGAATGCCCAAGGGCGTACAAAGAAGCAATCGCGAACACAAGAAACCCAAGCAAGCCAAGAAGCTCGCCGCTCCGCCGGCACGCTTCATCCCGACGCCGGCGAGAACGGTTGTTCCGGTGCCCGACAAGAAAATATGACGGGCGAGCCACACGGTACCCAATTGATATTCACCGCTTTACGAGGCGCACCTCGGAGCGTGAACTCATGAGCACTCAGCCGTCGAGCACGAAGCGATGCCCCGAATGCAGGCGCTCGGTAGATGCGAGCACCATGCGGCCGCTATCGCGCACAAGCTACGGCAGCGGCGTTCGATATGCCTGCCCGGACTGCTTTGCCCGGGTCATGGCGCTGCGAAAAATCGCCTGGAAGGCGCGCAATAAGCGGTTTTCCGGCGTCAACTGACGGTTATTGCCTGGATCACGCGGGTAGAGGAGAAGAAATGAAGGTCGTTTTTTCGGCCCAGGCGCTCGCGTTCGGCGCGCTGCTCGCGGTCTCGCCGTTGTCTTCTGCAGCCGAAGCCTCGGGCAGCAAGGCCACCGCGAAGGACATCGCCAGGGAAGCTGGCGAGACCGGCCGGGCGATCAAGGATTACACGGTGGCGCAGCGGGACGAGGCCGTCAAGCAGGCCAAGGCCGGGCTCGATGATCTGGACAGGCGCATCGCTCGCATGGAAAGGAAACTGGACAACGAATGGGATCGGATGGATCAGGCGGCCCGCAAGAAGGCCCGCGCGGCGCTGAATGCACTGCGCAGGGAACGCAACGAGGTGGCCGAATGGTACGGCGGGCTCAAGCACGGCTCCGCGGAATCATGGGAGCAGGTCAAGGCCGGCTTCGTGAAAAGCTACGAAGCGCTGAAGGAATCCTTCGCCAGGGCGAGGAAAAAGTT
>WNFZ01003587.1_pt1 | contig 14521 bp, 9 predicted proteins | sample 5400081 | NCBI WGS metagenome assembly WNFZ01 (sample SAMN13153365, study PRJNA577476) | soil metagenome | isolation source: 80 cm soil or saprolite under grassland replicate 1 | place: USA:California | collected 2016-06-15
CGCCAGTGCCTTATTAATAACCCTACCGACTATGGTTATATCTATCTTGTTCAACACGTGGACTATGGCCAGCGAGTGTCGGGCTATCAGGGAATTGTCCTGCCATATCCCGATGAGCCCCAGCCGTCGTTTCACTCTGGGGACGCCCCTTACTTCACGATAGACTGCATCGGCACAACCTGTCCCAGTAAGACCCGGACGCGGGATGCTATCCTGGCGCTAAATGAAAATGCATCTACAACCTGGACTTCCGACCCCAGGCACCTCAATGGGTCAGGCTCACATCTGTTTGAGCTGCTGTTTCGAGCCCGGGACACTTATCAGGTGCTTGATCGAGATGACCTGACCTATCCCTTCACTTTTGTCTGGTTGTGTTCCCAGGATGGAGGTGCCACCTATAGCGCCATCGCCGGTTGTCGCTACAACAACAGTACCACCCGGGTGCATGAAATCAACGGCACGATCCCGGCTGCCTGGGACAACCTCGAGGGGTTCGATACTGATCCAAGAGAAGGGCGCATAACTGCCGAAGGGTATGTCACTGGCTTTGGCGATCTGAATCTGAGTTGCACCGCAGCCGGCCCGGATTGCCATCCGATCAAAATGGTTGGAGCATTTGTGGGTTACTATGGCTCCTTCTTGCTGCCAACGAAAGCAGATCAGTTCGGTCCAGAGGCTTTGCCAGAGCGGGATGTTTACTTTTGTGACGGGCAGGTATGCGCGGAGGGCGACCCTGGCGCGGTTAGCTCCGGTTGGATAGGGCAGAACTACTAGGAATGAGTACAATTTAGGAATACCGGTATGATCATTCAGCCAAGTAAAATTCTCAAATCGCTGCTGATTATCTGTCTTTTAGGTCCATCACTTGGAATACTTCTTCAGAATAGGGCGGACCGGATGGAGAATAGGCCAGGCTTTGGCCCTAAGACAGATATTCAAACTTCACAGCCGAGCGTTATCCCTTCCACAGAGTCTCAAGTTACAGAAGAGGCCAGCTGGTCGATGGCGGGAGCAAATGTGGAGCGGACTTCCTGGACGGCGGAAGAAGTGCGGGGACAGCTCCAGCCACTCTGGTATAAGCCCTTTGAACCCTACATCTCCCAAAAGGTCCAGATCATCGCCGCCTACAACACCCTCTATATCGCCACCGCCAAGGGTCTGTATGCCCTGGATGCCGAGAGCGGCGCCCAGCGCTGGGTCTATCCCACCGAACTGCCTTTAGGTCATTCTCCAACCATTCAAGATGGCATTGCTTATGTGGGGGGCTTTGACCACAAGCTTCACGCCATCGATGCCTTCAGCGGGCAAGGGTTGTGGACCTTCGAAGCTGGGGCCGGCTTTGAAACTAATCCCCTAGTTGTTGAGGACAAAGTCTATGCCGGCAACCGGGATGGCATTTTTTATGCGATTTATACCGAAGGACCCCAGGCCGGTCAACTGGCCTGGCAGTATCCAACCCAGGGCCCGATCCTGTTCTCGGCGGCCTACAAAGACGGGATCGTCTATTTTGCATCTCAAGATAGCCACGCCTATGCCCTGGATGCCCAGACTGGCACCCTGGTATGGAAGTCATCCAAGTTGCCGGGAGCGGGGTTCCATTCCTTTTGGCCGGTGGTCTACCGGGACCGGGTCATCTTTGCCGGAAGCCGGAATTATCCTTCGACCAGCCTACTGCTTTCAGGTGGTAAAGATACCGCCCTAGAGACACAAGATGTCTATCCGAATCGGCAGCTCGATCCGGAAGGCACCTGGGTGGGCCCGCTGGGGCAGGAACCTGGGGATTGGGCGGCCGGAACAACTACGCTCGATACCAGCCGGCCGAATATCACCCCCAACGGCCAGACTACCCCGATCACCGAATACTTCGAGCAGAAACCCTGGCGGCGCACCGTTTTTGTGCTGGACCGCTACACCGGCCAGGAAGCGACCTACGATTTCGACCAGGATGGCCAGCCCGAATACGGCCCCTTCCTCTGGTTTGGCACTCACAGCGGCAACCGCTATCCTCCCGTGGTGGGCGGCGATGGCGTGCTCTACCTATCCAATAACTACCAATCCAGCCCCGCCATACCTTGGGGTCATATCAGCGGATGGAAGCTGGATACGCCCGTTATCAGCCTGCCCGCTCCCGGCCGCAACGCCGTGGACGAGCCCCAGGGCTATGCCGCCGGCGGAAACCTGATCTACTGGAACCGCTGCTGCGATCGGGTGGGAGCCGCCTTTGATCTCAGCCAGCCGGGCACGGACTGGACCTATTTCAGCTACGATTTAGTCCGGCTATTGCCGGGCTACAACCAGCGCTATTTCAATCCCGACCCAGAGGATTACACCCACGTGTTTGCCGCTTTCGGGGGTCCCAATGGGGTGTATGGCTTTCACGCCGACACCAATCCTCCCATCCCTTACCAGGGCAAAGTCTACATGCATCGTTCCAATGCGATCATCGCCTTCGGGGCCTCAAGCAGTGCTCCCAGAGCTTTACCCATGGCCGAAACCGTGGCTGTTCCACCCCTTGAGCTGACCCCCCTTGGCCCTGATGTGTTGAAGGCCCGCCTCGCCGATGAAATCCAAAAAATGCTGGCGGCCGGTCACCTGCGCCCGGGCTATGCCAGTCACGGTCACTTTGATTTGCCAGCTCAGCACCAGTGTGGGGACGATCTCGGAGATTATTTCCACCTTCCGGCGGAGACCATTCTCACCTTGGTCCAGGCCTTACCCCACCTGCCTGAGAGCATGCAGCCGCAGGTGCGCGTGTATCTGCAGTCTGAACTCAGCGCCTACCCCCCTTATCAATACAACCACATCGGCTGGCGGGACGGGGCAGCGCGCGAAGCGTTCGACCTGCCCCCAGAAGTGGCCGACGCGTTAGTCAATTTGCCGCCCGAAACGGGCATTGCTGGGTTTGTCTGGGGGTTCAACCCCTACAACTTTTATGCCCTATGGCAGTATGCCGCACTGCAAAACGACCCCACCCTGGCCCAGCAGCTCTTGGCGGATGCCCAGAATAACAAAGCGCTTATGGGGAGCTTGTTGAATGTCCCCAATCCTGGGGTGCTGGCAAAAATGCCTTTTGTGCACAACGCCTACATTGCCGGTTATCTGGGCTATCTGGGCTTGGAAAAGCTGGCCGGGCAGCCGGAGTCCGGAGCAGCCCGCCAGGAACTGGACCGGCTGCTGCAATTGCGTGCTAGCCAGTTCAGCAAAGACTCCGCCTACGCCACTGCCGCGCTGCGTGAAGAGGGGGCCTACTGCCGCACTTTGAATGTGACCAGCAATTTCATGTTCCTCGTTCCGGAACTGGCCGACTACCTGCGTGACAATGCCCTGGTAAAAGTCCAGGGGACGCTGGCCGAGTACGAGCAGATCGCACCATACTGGTTTATTTCGTTTGCCGAAGAAGGTTTTGGCGAGAACGCCATTGTCCCCTTGTACGACGGCCAGGCACTGTTTCTGGCCAAAGCCTGGATCCTGAAGGAGCCGGGAGCCGAGCTAGAGAAATACCTGGATGTGCCCGCATTCGCCCGCGGTGATCTCTTCTACATCCAAAAATTAGTCGCCGCCATAAATGCATATGAACGTTGAGAGCGGGAAGAATTCTAGGATGAATGCAGGTTGAATATAGCCCACTTATATCAAGAAAGCGGCATCGACTTTTGTGAACCTCATGCCGCACAGCTTCATATTTACCACACGATCCATGGCATGCAGAGGGCAGGCCATGAGGTCACGCTCCTCGCCTTGCAGGAAAGGCAGGTCCTCTGTACTACGGATCTGCAGGTATTCAAAAGTGACAAACTGCTACCCAGCCACTATGGTCAGTTGGGATTGACTGGAAATGCCGTATTCAAGCGGTTTGAGAGCAGCGTTCGTCGCCTTCAATCAGAAATGCACTTACCTTATTTAGCCTTGTTCGATAGCTACCGCATGGCTGAGGCCGGCGCTATTAATCTTAAAGGTTTTGATTTGATCCACGAGCGTTTTAACCTGCTAGCCTTAGGTGGAGCATGGGCGAGCAAAAAGCTTGGCATTCCCTTTGTTCTCGAAGTCAATGCGGATTTACTTGAGCAGCGCAAGTTTAAGGGCATTGCAGAGAAAGGCCTGCGCCGTTTATTCGCTGTTTGGGCAACTCGGCTGTGTTTTAATGCCGCGGCGAAGATCATCTGTATATCGGCAGGACTCAAAGACCACCTGAGCAGAACGTGGAACATAGAAGAGAGCAAGCTAACCGTTCTTCCATGCGCGGCAGATGTAGACGCCTTGGAGGCGAACCATAACCCAGAGCTCGTCAGACGAGGTTTAGGTTTGACCAATGAGCCAGTTGTGATTTGGGTGGGAGGGTTCTTTCCCTGGCATGATGTCGATCTACTCATCAAGAGTTTTACCCTGGTCCTGCAAACATACCCGAGCGCCAAGTTAGTCTTGGTCGGTGATGGCCCGACCCGGCAATCGATTGCACAAATGGTACAGAAAAACGGGCTCCAGGAGTCCGTAATCATGACCGGCGCGATTGCCCATGCCGATGTGCCAGAAATGCTGTCTATTGCCGATATTGCGGTTGTAGCCTCTGCCCCGGTCCCAGCTAACCGCGGCGGAACCGGTACACCGCTCAAATTATTTGAATATATGGCAGCGGGGAAGCCAATCATAGCCACGGCTCTCAAGGAGGCTGCAGAAGTGATTCAGAATGGCCATAATGGACTGTTGGTTGAGGCAGGGGATGTCAATAGGTTTGCTGATGCCATTCTGACTCTGCTAAGCGATCCGGAAGAGCGTGTGCGCTTGGGACAAAACGCCCGGCTGCAGGCTATCGAGAAATACTCCTGGGAGGAGTACACCAGGCGACTTGAAGAGATATATCTCAACGTATTGGGAAATGCTCCATACGGATCCCCAGCAACCGAGACCTCCTGAAATACTCAGGGATTAGAACATGAGCAAACAAAGAATTGGCTTTACCTTATTGGTTGTAGCACTGCTATCAATATTTTGGATCTCACCGGCACAGGCTCAGGTGCAGGGTAGATGGTCCGAACCCTATCGCCTATCAAGTGACGCCGGAAAGGCTAGTGAGGCCTATTTGGTGGCGGATCAATATGGATACGTACATTGCTTCTGGACAGAGATACTTTTCGAAAACCAACAGACGGTCATCAAATACGCGCGCTTTGATGGTACAACCTGGACCAAGCCAAATGATATTTATGTTACAAGTAAAGGAATTGTGAGTGTATCACCTGTTGTAGATCAGCAGGGAATATTGCATATCGCCTGGGCTGAGGGACTTATTGGTCCCGCCTATTACACTTATGCTCCGGCGGATAACGCCTTATCAGCCCAAAGCTGGGCGAAACCTGTCCAAATCAATGTGCCAGCGAGACTTGTCCACTTGCGAGTCGATTCGAAGGGCGTGTTGCATATGCTGTACATCGATCAAACCGATAAAGCTGGCCTTTACTATATACGTTCGGAGGATAAAGGGATGACCTGGTCGGAACCGGTCTGGTTAGACCCGGACATTCTGCCCGGTCATATTCCTGATAGCCTAAGTTTTGAGCTTGATGAGAATGATGGTTTGCATGCGGTCTGGTTTTATGGTACCCGCGAAGAGAACGAAACGCCTGATTGGGTTCGCTACGCCCATTCCCTCGATGGAGGTCATACATGGTCAGCACCCTTTCTGATTGATCGGCAGCAGGAGGCGACTAATCACCTGCTGACGTTTGCCGGTCCCATTATGACTGTTCAAGGCCAAACGGTACATGTGATCTGGGCTGCAGGCGGTTTGCCTTATCGTTATCATCGCTTTTCAACAGATGCGGGGCGAACTTGGAGTGAACCAGTCCATATCTTTAGCGAGTTACACGGGCAAGCATTTGATGGTTTTGCCGTAGACCGAGCGGGTCGAGTACATTTTTTCGGCCAGATCCGTTACCCAATGGGGATCTATCATGCTTATTGGGATCAAACCCAGTGGAGCACACCCTCGCTGGTCTACCTGATCTCTGAAGATGGTTCTGAGGAGAGTATGGGCGATCGAGTTCACGCTCACTACACTCTTCCTGTGATACGAGCCGGCAACCAATTGGTCCTTACCTTCACTGACGGACCTGCTGATCCGAACCGCCGACTCTTCGTTATGTATCGTACCCTGGATGACATCTTACCTCTGAAGAATATGCCTACACCAGTTCCAACTGCAACGCCGATTCCAATGTCCACACCGACACCCAGTCAAGCTACGCCGATGCCAACGGATACAGCGACTGCTCCATCGTTAGGGCCAGCAGAACTCCAGCCGTTAGAGCCTGTCCCTGCACCGGATCACGCCATTCGGGTGGCTTTAGTTCCAACTCTTCTTGTACTCATAGGTACGATAATTTTCCAGTTGTATAAACGCAAGTCATAAGGGTCGATACACTTTTTGGGGTTCAACACCGGAGATTTTCTCTTGAGTCAAAACATTCCATTCAGGCAAGCTGCACTCATCATCGTCATTTTAGCAGTAGTCCAATTTATCATCCAAGTGAGCCTCCTTACTAAAGGCGTGGAGTACACCGCGGTCTCACTGACTATTGATGATACCTACTACTATTTACAGACTGCATGGAACACCAAGCTGTTAGGCTTTGTTACGTTTGATGGTCTCCATACGACCAATGGCGTACAACTATTATGGTTTGTCATCATCTTTTTGATCGCGATGCTGGCAAAATCAAAAGCTATTCTTTTATTTGCAACCTTAGCTGTGAGCTTTCTGCTAAATGGGCTTTGCTACTTAGTGATCTTAAAAATAGGCGCAGTTCTCAGGCAACCGGTTTTGGCGTTGTTCATGGCGAGCCTCTGGGCGCTGCAAAGCCTTCCTTTTAGAATCTATTCCATGGGTATGGAAAATTCATTACATGCACTAGTATTCTGGTGCGTTATATGGCAGAGTGTTGTATTTCTGATTCGTGTCCAGAATAATGATAAGCCGAATTTCTGGGGTTTGACAGTCGTCCTCATCCTCAACGTATGGACACGTCTCGATTCGGCCCTTATCTCGGTGATCTTGTTTACTTTTTGCATAGGAATGCTGGCATATACTTATCGATACAACTTAAGGCTATTTTTGCAGATGCATAGTAAAGCTATAGCTGGCTCAAGTTTCCTGGCCGGCTTTGGGCTGATCGCTCAGTTAACCATCTTTCGGCTTATGGGAGATTCCTTTTTGCCCGTATCCGCCTTAGTCAAGATGAGCGGCGCAGGTGGAGCGTCAGATATCAGATCGATAGATAAGTTAGTCAGCGTATTCACATTGGGGATGCCTTCCATTCTTCAAGGCCGTTTTCCCGATCTGGTTTTAGTTTTGATTGGAATCTCGGGCGTACTGCTTGTAATTCTGGCAAGAGTGGCGATACGAGATTACTCAGATGAGATACGGGCATTCCTAAATCTATGGTCATGCTTGCTGGTTGGCGAGATAATCTATTATGTTTATGTTGCCCTATCCGGGGCAGAATATATCCCGTATTTTATCTGGTACCGATCTCCTTCGTTTATTTTCTGGATTATTACAGGGTCCCTAATAGAGCTATTTACTTTTGCACATACTAGGCTGGTTAAACAGCCCGCTAACATTCTTAAATGGGCGCCAGTTGGTTTTAGCTTAGTCATCTTCGCCGTTGCCATATATATGTTTGCGAGGAGCATAAACTTTACCTCAAGATTGTATGCTACAAGATATAACGCCGCTCTGTGGATAGCAGATAATTCTCCGCCTGATACCGTCTTTGCTTCGTGGAATGCCGGACAACTCGGTTTTTTCTCCAATCGAACTTTTATCAACCTGGACGGAGTAATTAACAATGTTGATTACTATGAGCGCGTCTTACATGGCTCCACCTCGCTAACAGATTACCTCATTGAAAACAACGTCGACTTTATTGTTGATTATGCTACATATGACTCGATACCAGATTTTCCAGTTGTGCACACTTTTTCTCTCAATGATGAATCGGGTAGATCGATTCAGATCTGGCAGGTAACACCTCAGATTTCTTCAACTCAATGATCTGCGTGAGAGACCTTAATGCGTATCCTTTTTCTATCGAACTTCTTTCCCCCAGCCCGCCCAGGCGGCTACACTCAGTGGTGCCACGAAGTTGCCGAACGTTTGGCAGAGCGGGGTAATACGATTGGAGTGCTGACTAGTTCCTATGAACAGGCGAAGGCACCTGCTAGTGAGCAGAACATCTATCGTCTTCTCCATCTTGAAGGAGATCTCGCTTATTACCAGCCGCTCCATTTCTTCACAAAATGGAAAAAACAGCATCGGGAAAACTTGTTGTTTCTGGAACAGACCGTTAAGGACTTCGCCCCGGATCTAATCTTTGTCTGGGGCATGTGGGCGCTTTCTAAAGCACTGCCAGCCTTGGCTGAACAACTGCTGCCCGGTCGCGTGGTTTACTACCTGTCTGACTACTGGCCTTCGGCTTTAGATATGCACACCACGTACTGGCGATCATCGACCCGAAGCTGGCCTATGCAAGTGCCAAAACGAGTTCTAAGCACGGTCGCGATGTCAATACTTGCCAAAGAATACCAACCCGACTTAAAACTCGAGCATGTGATTTGTGTTAGTGCCAGGGTACGCGAACTTCTGGTTGAGGCAGGCTTGCCTATCCCGCATGCCTATATCATCCATGGTGGTACAGATATAGAACGATTCCTGGATATTCGCAAAAGAGATGATCTGTCCGGAAATTTGAAATTGCTCTATGCTGGTCAGTTGGTCCATCATAAAGGTGTTCACACGGCTATCGAGGCGATGGCGAGACTTGTGAATAAGCGGATGATAAATCAGATCACCTTGACCCTGGTTGGGTCAGGTCATCCCGACTATGAAGCGTTCTTGCGCGACTTGGTGGAGAGAGAACGCTTAAATGACTTTGTGACATTCCACAAGCCGGTTTCCAGAGATGAAATGCCTGGCATATTACAGCGGTTTGATGTTCTTATTTTTCCTTCCATCTACGAGGAGCCTCTCGCCCGTATAACACAGGAGGCTATGGCCTCGGGTTTAGTGGTGGTTGGAACAACCACCGGTGGAACGAAGGAAATATTGAGGGATGGCGAAACCGGGCTGACATTTGCGCCTGAAGATGCGGATGGTTTGGCAGAACAGATTACCCGACTCATCGGCGATCCTGACTTGTATTGTCGTCTGGCACAGGCTGGCCGCCAGACCGTGTTGGAGAATTTTACGTTAGACAAAATGGTGAAAGAAATCGAAGCTTATCTTGTGGATTGTTTCGTCAGCAGTTCCCGGGAATAGATTGACAATCTAAGCATTTATGATTTCCATTATCATAGTAAACTGGAACACAACTTCGTTTTTGGAAAATTGTCTTGCCTCTATCCTGGCAAATCCTCCAACTTCGCCATTTGAGAACTGGGTGGTCGATAACGCCTCCACCGATGATAGTCCCCGGATGGTGCGCGAGAGGTTTCCCCAAGTGCAGCTCGTCGAAAATCGTGAAAATGTGGGCTTTGCGCGCGCGAACAATCAGGCCATTCAACGATGTACGGGAGAATATATCCTGTTGCTTAATCCAGACACCCTGGTAGGATCCGGTGCGCTGCAAGCTCTGGTTGATTTCCTCGATCAACACCCCGAAGTGGGAGCTGCTGGCGCCAAGATCCTCAACTCAGATGGTTCTCTGCAGATTTCGAGCCACCCGCAACCGACCCTTTCCCGTGAGCTCTGGCGCCTGTTTCACCTGGACAGCCTCTCGCCCTACGCTGAGTACCCCCCGGCCAAATGGGAGACAAACCAGGCCAAGGAAGTAGACGTCTTACTGGGCGCCTGCTTACTGCTGAGAAAAGAGGCATTGGACCAGGTTGGATTATTGGATGAGGATTATTTTATGTACTCTGAAGAAGTAGACCTGTGCTATCGCATTCAACGCGCTGGTTGGCGCATTTATTGGGTTCCCCAAGCGGAGGTGGTGCATTTTGGCGGTCAAAGCACCCAGCAGGTGCCCACCGAAATGTTCCTAAATCTCTACCACGGCAAGATTAAATATTTTCGTAAACATAATGGATGGTCGGCAGCTCAGACCTATAAATTGATCCTGAGAATCGCTGCACTTTCGCGGCTTATACTGGCACCATTTGTGATCTTCGAGCACTCCTCTCGCCGTCAGAAGCACCTCACACTGGTGGATCGATATTGGCGTTTAATCCTGGCACTTCCTAGAATGTAAGACGGAGGCCAAATATGTGGGTAAAACTTCTCATTATAATTTCTGAAATATTATTACTTTTGCTGTTGTTTCCCCTGGGTTATTTGTTATTACTGGCGCTTGGCGCAATCCGCACAGCATCCACGCCCGATACACACTCTCGCTCCGCGTCAACCCGTTTCATGATCGTAATCCCGGCCCATAATGAAGCTCGCGTAATCAGTGCTACAGTAAGTCGCTTGCTCGCCATAGATTATCCGGCCAATCTCTTTTCCATTCATATCATTGCCGACCATTGTTCTGATGATACCGCGGAGGTTGCCCGGCATGCAGGCGCTGTCGTACATGAGCGTAACGAGGGTCCAAGGACTGGCAAAGGGGCTGCTCTCTCCTGGCTTTTCCAAAGAACTCTGAAAAAGGAGCAATGTGATGCGGTTGTGATCTTCGACGCGGATACCCAGGTCGATCCTGAATTTTTGCGTGTCATGGACTGGCATTTGGCACAAGCAGACCAGGTTATTCAAGGACAGCATGTCATCAGCAATCCCGATCAAGGTTGGTTTCCAGCCCTTACTTGGGCGATGTTCTTGATCGATAACCGGTTTCAGAATCTTGGCCGTTCTACTCTTGGTTGGTCAGCTAAAAACATGGGTGATTCGATATGCTTTCGTATGGATGTCCTCCTTCAACTGGGTTGGGGTGAAGGTCTGACCGAAGACTATCATTTACGGCATAAACTTCTCCTGAACGGCATCCGAATCGCGTATGAGCCAGCTGCGATCGGTTATGGTGAAGCGCCCATCACTTGGTCCCGAGCCCGGGCTCAGCGGGCGCGGTGGTTGCGCGGCACCCGCGACACCAGCCAACAATTTGTAAAACGTCTGCTCGTCGAAGGGATCAAAAGGCGCAATTTGGCTATGCTGGATGGGGCCATTCAAGCCAGTTTTCCCTCCTATTCGACGCTGAGCTTACTGAGTTTGATCTTATTGATCATCCAAGTTCTGATTGATTATTTCATTAAATATATCTTCCTATGGCCTCTCATTGGCGCCTGGGCAGCAATGGTAGCAACCTTGTTGATTTACCCACTGGCTGGATTAGCTTTGGAACGCGCGCCTGGCAGAGCTTACATCGCCATTCTCTTGGGGCCGTATTTCATCCTCTGGCGCACGTGGCTAGCATTCATTTCACGCTTTGGGCGAAAACAGGTCACCTGGATTCGCACCGAACATGGCAAATTGGATTGAAAAACGATAAGTCCTTACAGGTTTAGACACCCCTCCGAAAGTCATGAAATTAGCTTCCGAGAATCAACAATTTCACACCCATCCCTGAAAAGCATCCCACACTGGTTCAGTGTTCCATTGAAAGCCGACCGTGTAACGGGCCGCAGGCTCGTGACGTTATTCATAAGGGTTTTTTGTGGTGTTTTCCGACATGAACAAAACCTAAATCTGCCCGGAAATACGGCGATTTGTCTTTGGTAAAGTCTCCCATTCCTTGTTACCAAATCAAGATTGCTGCGTCATGACTATGGTTCATTGGCAACTCAACTCAGGGGATGTTTAGCCCATTGAAAATGGGTATTTTACCGGTTCGTCTGAAGTAAGGTGATAATATGATTGAAGAAATTTACAGCAACGTTTACTCGATGAGGGGTAACCTATGGAACTAAACAAATATATCTTCCCATTACGCAAATGGTGGTGGTTAGTAGTTGCCTCAACTCTAATAGCTGTAATTTTCAGCTCCCTGAGCATCCTGCGCCAGCCTACGATTTACCAGGCTCGCACTACCCTCATGATCGGCACGACCATCAACAATCCCAATCCCTCCGGCAACGAATTATTCTTAGGCCAACAACTGGCCGCGGCTTACGCCGATCTTGCCAATCGAGAGATAATCCTCAACGCAACCAAGAATGCCCTGGGGATGAATCAATTGCCGGAGTACATCGCCCGGGCATTACCTAACACCCAATTGATCGAGATCACCGTCAACGACACTAACCCGGAACGCGCGCAGATAGTTGCCAACGAATTAGCCACTCAACTGACCCTTCTGAGTCCCATCAATGCCCAGTCCGAGGGACTAGGACGCCAGGAATTCGTTCACCAGCGGCTGAACAACCTCGAAGCACAGATCCAAGAAACCGAGGCCGAAATCGAGAAACTGCAAGAAGAGCTGGCCAATACGTTCAGCGCTCAGCAAATTACTGACAAAGAAAACCAGATTTCTTCCTTACAGTCAAAGCTGAGCACCATGGAAAATAATTATGGTTTATTGCTCTCTAACACGCAGCAGGGGGCGATCAATACGCTGACAGTCATTGAATCTGCTGAATTACCATCCAATCCCATAGGATCCATGAAAGGATTGAGCATACTGCTGGCGGCAGCGGTTGGATTTGTCTTGGCAGCTTGCGAGGCCTATCTGCTCGAATTTCTGAATGACACGCTAAAATCGGCCGATGACGTGGAGCGCTTGTTTTCAGATCCTATTATTGGGCATATTTTTGAGCAGGGAGATGGAAAAAAAGAGGAAAACCGGCTATATGATGCGGACGACTTGCACCACCCGATCGCCGAAGCGTTCCGCGCCTTGAGGACGAATATTGAAATATCCCAGGCGGATCGGCCCCTGAAGACTATCCTCGTCACCAGCGCAGATATTGGGGATGGAAAAACCTCTGTGGCTGCCAACCTGGCCCTGTCCATTGCCCAAAGAGAGAAAGAGGTGGTCTTGGTTGATGTCGACTTGCGTAGGCCGAGCATCCATGAATTTTTTGAGCTGCCCAATGACCGGGGTTTGGTTGACCTGGTCTCTGGCCGTGCTGCCATTAGCGATGTACTTCAATTCAAAAAGGATAGAAAAGTAACCGTGCTTACCTCTGGGGGCAAGCCTCTCAACCCTACCGAGCTTCTGAGCTCCAAGAAAATGGACGAGCTGCTGTCCAAGTTGGAGGAATCCGCCGATGTTGTGATCATTGATGGTCCTCCTTTCATCGTTGCGGATGCCATGGTTATGGCCTCAAAGGTGGATGGAGTTCTGCTAGTCGTCAGGCCGGGCCATACGCGCAAATCTCTGGCATTAGGTGCATCCGAGCAGCTCAAGCGAGCCGGAGCCAAGGTGATTGGCGTAGTTCTCAATCGCATCCCTCTGCGCGGGGCAGATTATTATGCTGGCAGTAGCTATCACTATACCTACTATAACAGTGACTACGGGAATGAACGCGCGGGCAAAGAAAAGATAAATTTCTCTGGATCTATTTTCCTTACAGATCTAGAGAAAATGAGGGAATTTCTCTCGCCTTATATCAATAAAGTCACCAGCTTCATCAAGCATCTCTTCAAAACCGTTTTCAAACTTAGCCCTAAGTAACACTTTCACTCATCTTGTCTTACCGCCAAGGCGAGGCCCAGTAACCTTGCCTTGATTTTTTAATCAACTGCCGCGGTCAGTCGTCGAATCTCAGCTTGGCCATCATCAACTCATAGGCACTATCAGCGATCTGCCTTCTTTCCTCTTCATGCTCTAAATAATACACAATCGTATTTGCCAAATCTTCGATTTTAGCAGATACGTAATGGACATTCTCTTTGAACTCTGTGCTGTGAGATAATACAGGTAATGTAATTTTGGCCCGGTTGAGAAGTCTGGCTCGCTCATTACCGAAGATAAGCTGTCCACGCTCGTGTTTAAGCATTCGCTCACGGCTCCGTGAGACTCGCCCGCAGCGTACAATGGCTGAAATCTAGCCTGGAGGAAAATGCGAGCATATCCTGGCATATTGATTCTGCTCACTCGCAAATTATGTTCACCGTGCGCCGTATGATGATCGCGAAATTCGGCTTTTTTAACCACAAAGCAATTGCAAGTGCATTAACCGTGTCCAAATTTCCACACCATGATATACTCTCAGTTGGGCACGTCTTACACTCATTATCATTCTACAACAACAGGATTGGGATATGGCAACTCTTTATGTAGGTCCTGGCGGAAACGATGCAAATAACGGTCTTAGTTGGGCAACACGCCGCCTGACGTTGAACGGCATCGAAGACAAACCTGTAGTTGCCGGCGATATAGTCTACGTGGGACCCGGTGCCTATCGAGAGACTCTGACTGTCGATGTGGCTGGGTCGAGTGGCAGCCCCATTACGTATATTGGGGATGTAACTGGCGAGCATACCGATGGCGTAGGCGGGGCTGTCCGGATCACGGGCTCCAACAATGACCAGTCTGCAGTCAGGGGCAACTGCATCAACCTGCCCAATGCTCGTTCTTTCCGTACCTTT
>WNFZ01003588.1_pt1 | contig 14520 bp, 13 predicted proteins | sample 5400081 | NCBI WGS metagenome assembly WNFZ01 (sample SAMN13153365, study PRJNA577476) | soil metagenome | isolation source: 80 cm soil or saprolite under grassland replicate 1 | place: USA:California | collected 2016-06-15
TCAAATTTAAAGAAAAGTTCGCGATCGCGAGGACGCGCTCGCCAACACGCGAGACGCGTGCGCTACCCAAATCAGTCCGCCGCGCGGCGTGGATTATTCGCCGGCGCCGCGTTGAAGCATAGCCCGCCCGTACTCGCGATTCAGTTTCGCGATAAAACTGGCGCTGATCTCAGCGGGACAAACCGCTTCACACTCATAAGTGTTGGTGCAATTACCGAATCCTTCCGCATCCATCACACGCACCATTTTCAAAACGCGCCGTGCGCGCTCCGGGTTCCCCTGTGGGAGTAGCGATAAATGTGACACTTTCGCCGCCGTGAAGAGCATGGCGGACCCATTTGGACAAGCCGCCGCGCACGCTCCACAGCCGATGCAGGCTGCCGCTTCCATTGCGAGATCAGCGTCATGCTTGGGAATCGGCGTCGAGTTCGCCTCCGGCGCCGACCCGGCTCGCGCGGAAATGAATCCCCCCGCCTGCACAATTCGGTCCAATGCGCTTCGATCGATTACGAGGTCTTTGACGATCGGAAATGATCCCACGCGAAAGGGCTCGACCGTAATTCTCGCGCCATCGCGAAACTTTCGCATGTAAAGCTCGCAGACCGCGCCTGGATGATCGGGGCCGTGCGCTTCCCCGTTAATGGTGAGTGAGCAGGTGCCGCAAATCCCTTCACGGCAATCGGAATCGAACGCGATCGGTTCCTCGCCGCGTCGGAGCAGGTTTTCGTTCAGGATGTCGAGCATTTCTAGAAACGATGTGTTTGGCGAAATGTCGCGCACCTCGTAATCGACAAGTTTGCCGGGTGATTTCGCGTTCGGCTGGCGCCAGATTCTCAGCAGAAAGTTCATCGGAGGTTTTAAGTGTTAAGTGTTAAGTCTTCGGTGTGCGATTGCAGATCGCTTAAAACTTAAAAACTGAGAACTTAAAACTCTTCATTTATAGCTTCTCTGCGTTAAATGAACGGTTTCGAAGTGAAGTGGTTCGCGATGCAGTTTTGGTCCCGCAGCCGCGGGATCGCCTTGAAATTCCCACGCAAATACTGCTGCGTGGTTTTCGTCGTCGCGTAGCGCTTCCCCATCAGACGTTTGGTGTTCTTCGCGGAAATGTGCGCCGCAGGATTCATCGCGTTCCAGAGCGTCTGTGCACATCAACTCAGCGAATTCTAGAAAATCTGCGACGCGTCCAGCGCGTTCGAGGGATTGGTTAAAATCTTCATCGTTCCCTGGGACCCGCACATCGTGCCAGAATTGTTCGCGTAGTTCGGGAATTTTTCGCAACGCGTCACGCAATCCTTTTTCGTGGCGCGACATTCCGCACTTGTCCCAGAGAAGCAGACCGAGCTCGCGATGGAACGAATCGAGCGAACGTGTCCCGCTGATCTTGAGGAGTTTCTCAATCCTGGCACGAACGTCTTTTTCCGCGCCTTGGAACTCGGGAGAATCCGGCGATGGCCGTTTTCCCATCTGGCCGGCGAGATAATTCGGTAGTGTGCTGGGCAAAATAAAATAACCATCGGCCAATCCTTGCATGAGAGCGCTGGCCCCGAGCCGGTTCGCGCCGTGATCGGAAAAATTCGCTTCACCGATGACAAACAAACCTGGCACATTGCTCATCAGATCGTAATCCACCCAGAGGCCACCCATGGTGTAGTGAACGGCGGGATAAATGCGCATTGGAACCTTGTAGGCGCTTTCCCCGGTAATCTTTTCGTAAACTTCGAACAAATTTCCGTAGCGTTCTCGAATGGTATCTTCGCCAAGGCGTTTAATTGCATCGGCAAAATCGAGATAGACGCCGCGTCCACTTGGGCCGACGCCGCGTCCTTCATCGCAAACTTCCTTAGCCGCACGTGATGAAATATCGCGCGGAGCGAGATTGCCGTAGCTGGGATATTTTCGCTCGAGATAATAATCGCGGTCCGTTTCCGGGATCTCGTTGGGCAGCTTTTCGCGGTCTTCCTTGCGCTTTGGGACCCAGACTCGTCCGTCGTTTCGCAGCGACTCGGACATGAGGGTGAGCTTGGATTGATGTTCGCCACTGACCGGGATGCAGGTCGGATGAATCTGCGTGAAAGAGGGATTAGCAAAGAGCGCGCCCCTTTTGTAAGCGCGATAGGTGGCGGTGACATTGCAGCCGCGGGCGTTCGTCGAGAGATAAAATACATTTCCATATCCGCCGGTCGCGAGAACAACAGCATCGCCTGCGTGCTTATCAATCTGTCCAGAGCGCAAGTTGCGGGTGATGATTCCCTTGGCGTGTCCATCGACGATCACCAGGTCGAGCATCTCCGTTTGCGGAAACATCCGCACGGTCTCCGCAGCGATTTGACGGCAGAGCGCCTGATAACAACCGAGCAAAAGCTGCTGACCGGTCTGTCCGCGCGCGTAAAAAGTTCGTGATACCTGCGCGCCGCCGAACGAGCGATTGGAGAGGAGCCCGCCGTATTCGCGGGCGAACGGCACACCTTGTTCGACGCACTGGTCGATGATCAGATTGGCGACTTCGGCGAGACGATAAACGTTCGCTTCGCGCGCGCGAAAATCGCCGCCCTTTATCGTGTCATAAAATAATCGGTAAATACTATCGCCGTCGTTCTGGTAATTTTTTGCAGCATTGATCCCGCCTTGGGCTGCAATCGAGTGAGCGCGCCGTGGCGAATCTTGAAAGCAAAAGCATTTTACCCGGTAGCCCAATTCGCCCAGGGTCGCCGCCGCCGATCCGCCAGCGAGACCGCTTCCCACCACGATGATCTCGAACTTCCGCCGATTGCCCGGACTAACCAATCGCGAGTGGTCACGATGGCTGCGCCATTTTTGGTCGAGTGATCCGTGTGGAATTTTGGCGTCGAGCGTCCCAATCATAGGCCTCTGCAAAATTCGAAGTTCGAATCCCGAAATCCGAAACAAACGGCAGAAAATTCAAATGCATAAAGAGACCCAAACGCAGGCTGCGTTCGCGTGGTCTGGTGATTTGGGATTTTCGCGACTCTGATTTCTTTCGGCGTTCGCGACTCGGATGTCTGAATGTTAAAGATGTTCATTCTTCCGATTTGCGGACAATCGCGCCGAAGATTTTCATCAACTCATCGGCTTCGTTCAGAAGCCACGCTTGATCCCTTTCGAGTTTTCCATCGATGTCGATCAGACGAAGCCAATAGCGGCTTTCTTTTGCTTCTCGGCGGCAGATCTTGATTTTCATCACGAAGTCCTTTTTGCCGATGGCTTCGTTCGCCTCGATGTAGTTCGCACCAATCGAGCCCGAGGCGCGAATGAACTGCTTTACGTCTTCGACATTCGAGATTGTTCGCGGCATTTGCTTTACAAACGCCCGACTAGCCTTCGCAAATTGGAACGTGCGCTCTTCAAGATCGTAGGGCTTTGAATTCTCGTTATGCGACATTGCTTCCTAGTTTTGGATTTTGTTCCAGTTTGTTTCGATATTCGATATTCGGCGGGGCAACCGATTTCTTGTATTTCTTGTTATTGTGCTGACGACCGCGATTTTCTTAAACATTACTGTTTTGGTTTATTGTTTCGGCATTCGACATTCGGATTTCGGATTTTCCCTGCTCATAACTGCTGTCCCGGTTTAACTAATCCAAGCAGGACGGCCACCGGGATGGAGGCGTAGCCAGCAAAAAGAAGCCAGGCAAAGATTCGACCGCAAACTGCGAGGCGCGGTGTCAGTTTTTTATCATTCAATCCGAGCGATTGAAAAAAACTGGATGATCCGTGGCTTAAGTGCAGCGCGAGCAAAAACAAGCCAAGCAAGTAAAAGCCGGACACAAGATAATTTTGGAAACCGTAAACCATCATCGAGTAAACGTCGTAATGGCCAAGTGGATCGGCCTTAAGCAAACCGAACCGCGGATCAGTTACGCGAACCGTGAAATGCGCCAGATGATAGAGAATAAACGCGAGCACAATCAGTCCACTCATAACCATGTGACGCGAAGCGAATGTGGCTTTCACGTATTGCCTGTCCATATACGGCTCAGGCCGGGCGCGCCGATTTTCAATTGCCAGCTGGATCGTCACGCAGATGTGAATGATGACGGTGGCGAGCAGGAAAATGCGGATCAGCCAAAGGAGCGGGCCGAGATCGCGTAGATGCTGCGAGTAACCATTGATCCATTCCGGTCCGATAAAAATCTGGAGGTTGCCGAGCAGGTGTCCGATGACAAAAAGGATCAGAATGATGCCGGTGACCCCTACGATCATTTTTTTCCCAACTGACGAGCGATAAAAGGCCACTAAAATATTCACGCTAAAAATTTGTGCGCCCGACGAAGGGCGCGTGGGTTTGAGATTATGGACGCCGCTTGGAGCGTCAAGGCCGCAGCAAGAAGCGGCGGTTTTCCAACCGCCCGGCGTGAGCGCCTGGAACAGCACCTTCCCTGGGCGCGCCGTGAAACAGCGCAGCTACGGTTAAATGCCTTCCACGACGACCATCTTTGTTTTCGCGGTACGATGACGCATTTTGCGCGGTTCACTGTACTCCTCGCAATACAACCAGTCCCTGGCACGCTGCATTGATTCGAACTCGAGCACGACAATACGCTTCGGGTCCCAGTCACCCTCGAGCACTTCGGTTCTGCCGCCGCGCACGATGTATTTGCCGCCGTACTTTTCTACGGTCGCACTGGCGAGCTTCTTGTACTCTTCGTAACCGGCCGGATCGAGGATATCGATTTCAACAATCACGTAAGCGGACATTGCTGGAGGTCAGAGGTCAGAGGTCGGAAGCCAGAGGTCAGAAGTCGGAAGTCAGAGATCAAAGTCAGAAATTAGCGCCCGTTACCGCGATCTTTTGCGGCTAATTCTGGTACTCTTTTCCGACGCCGCAGCCGGAGCCAATTGTTCCAGGTTTTGCGGAGGCTATCGCGCGGAGTCTGGTATTTCTGGTTAAGTTCGTTGCTCTTGAGGATCTGCGCGAGAATTCCTTTCGTAGAGTAGTCGTCGGTGTTTACAATTGTGTAGGCGGTACCGACGGCAGCGGCGTGATGTGCATCGCTGGCGGCGGTCATGGGCAAACCGCGAATCTGCGCGTATTTGAACGCGTAACGATTGTAACGGCGCAGCGTAGTGGCAGCGTTGAATACTTCGATGGCGTCAACGGGCAGCGTCTCCAGCGTTGAAAAACGGATTCCCGCGCGAAATAAATCGTAGGGATGCGGCGGAATGGCTAGCCCACCGCGTTCATGAATAATGTCACAGACCTCGCGCGCCGGTTTTCCCTTTAGATACGGAAGCTCCGCGCCGATGCAAAGAAGGTGACCATCGGCGGTGGTCACTTCTACTCCAGGCAGAACGAGGAAATCATTGACCGGCAAACCATCCAGCCGCATCAATCCTTTTTCGAGGAGATAATTAACAGCGTCGCACGTGTTGTGATCGGTGATGGCTATACCGTGCAAGGCTTTGGCACGTGCAGCGGCGATCAAGTCCTCCGGGCTGGAAACTCCGTCTCCGGAAAAAAAGGAGTGTGTGTGAAGGTCGATGTTAAACGCCACAGGCACGAGGCTAGTTTGGAGCGGCCGGAATGGAAAGCGTTGGTTTAAGCGAGAGACTCTCTACGGATTCGGGTAGCTGGTGTTCGTTAATCCTCTTGCAAATAAACGCGGTCGCGCCGGGCGACTAAACGAGCTCTTCCACAAGAATGCCCGGCTCAACGGCACTTTCTTCCTGGCCGCGGTGGAATTGGTGGTCGTACAATCGGCGATAGTAACCGGATTTCTCCAGCAACTCGGAGTGTGTCCCGATCTCCTTGATGCGCCCAGAATCCATCACCACAATTTGATCGGCGGATAAAACCGTAGACAGCCGATGGGCAATTGCGATTACAGTGCGCCCGGCAGCGAGTTTTTCGAGCGCCTTTTGAATTTGCATTTCGGATTCGGAATCGAGCGAGGAGGTGGCCTCGTCGAGCAGAAGAATCGGCGCGTTTTTCAGGACGGCGCGCGCAATCGCAATCCGCTGCTGCTGTCCACCGGAGAGAAGGCAGCCCTTGTCGCCGATCACGGTTTGATAACCCTTGGGCTGCGCCATAATGAAATCATGCGCTGACGCAGTGTGCGCTGCCTCATAAATTTCGTTCGGCGTGGCATCGAGTCGTCCGAACTGGATATTTTTGAAAATGGTATCGTGAAACAAGAATGTCTCCTGTGTGACGAGGCCGATCTGCGCGCGCAACGATTTTTGGGTAACGGCGCGCAAGTCGCGGCCATCGATCTTTACCATTCCGGAGGTCGGATCGTACAGGCGCAGGATGAGCGAGAGAATCGTGCTCTTGCCAGCGCCACTCGCTCCAACCAGGGCATAGCTTTTTCCAGGTTCGATTCGGAGGTTCAAATTGCTGATCGCGTTAGTGGCGGTATTTGCATAGCGAAACGTGACATTCTCAAAGTCAATCCGGCCTTGAGAAGACGTGAGCACGGCGGCATTTGGCGTATCCTGCACAGTCGGCTCAGAGTCAAGAATCTCGAAGATCCCGGCCGTGGCGGCGATTGATCGCTGCATCACGATGTGGATTCTGCTGAGTGTTTTGATCGGGTCGTAGAGAATGAAAATTCCTGAGATCAGGCCAAAAAAACGGCCGGCGCTCAGATTTGCGGCGTAAACATAGAGCAACGCCATACCCACTCCGATGGCTGCCATTGTTTCAACCACCGGTCCGACCGCTTCGGTCGCCCTCTGGATGCGCATAATATTTGAGAATTGCGAGTCGTTGGCGCGCTTAAATTCCGTCTCCTGGTGCGCCTCCCGTGCAAACGACTTGATCACGCGAATACCGGCGAATGTTTCCTGCATTGTTACCACCATCTCACTCATGCCTTCCTGCTCATTTCGCACCGCCTTTTTCGCGCGCAGTCCATAGCTGCGAATCGGCAGCAAACAAGCCGGAAGAAGAATCAGCGCTACCACGGTGAATTTCCAATCCATCAGGAGAAGGACGGTGATTCCGCCAATGACGGCGACTGGCTGCTTAAAAAGATCGCTGCTGACGCTGGTCAGAGCCATTTGCATGACGCGCGTGTTGTTAGTGATACACGACATCAAAAAACCCGAGCGCATCTTGTTAAAGAAATCCATCGAATGGCGAACCATCTTGTTAAAAAGCTCGGTGCGAATATCGGTGATCACCTTGTTGCTTACCCACTGCATGCAGTAGGAATTTACGTAGGAGCACAAGCTACGCAGGGTCATGATGACCGGAATGGCCAGACAGATAAGGACGATTGAATTGATTTTGGGGCCGGAATCCAAGGCCGCCATATTGGAGCGTAGCGCCATCGGATTGGGGGCGCTTCCGTGGAAGACGGTGCTTGTCACCCGAGCGACCGCCAGCGGTAAAAGGGAGCTGACCAGGCCGAAGGCAAAACCCGACGCCAATCCCAGTATGAAACGGATCTTATACGGCTTGACGTAACCATAGACCCGCCGGTACGAGCTCGAGGCAGCCCGAAGCGTTTGCCAGAATGACTGCTTTTTCTTGGTACGTTTTCCCTTGCTCATGAAGTTTGCGCCGTCGTCGTCGCGTGTGGCGACAGCAGCAAATCCATAGCACCGATCACGGCTGCCGTCGAGATTTGGCGCATTGGCAAAGCTGGCTGTTCGGGCGAGAACTCGCTCAGAGGCGTGGCCGATTCTCCTTGCAGAATGAGTGCAGGGCTCTCTAGCGGTCGCCAATGAAATGGATTTGTCGGTCCGAAAAGGATTACCTGCGGGGTTTGCGTTGCCGCTGCAAAGTGCATGGGAGCGGAATCGACTGTGACAAGAAGACGCGCCCGCTCAATCAGCGCCGCAAGGGTGAGCAAATCTGTTTTTCCAGAGAGATCGACAATCGGTTTGCGCAATCTGCCGTTGATTTCACAGAGATGTTTCCGTTCGACCTTTGAGGCGCCGCCAGTAAGCACGACGCTAATCTGTGAACCGGATCGCGCATGCTCGATTATGTCGGCCCAACGCTGCGGTTCCCAAAATTTCTCCGCACGCGCAGAGCCCGGATGAAAAATGACGTAAGGCTCGTTGATCTTCGAGTCACGCCGAAGCGCGTTCGCTTTTTCACGGGCTTTTTGCGGCAATTCCAGACGCAGCGCGCGGGAAACATTGCGAACGCCGAGTGGCCCGACCAAAGCGAGATTATAGTCGATAGTGTGCATAGCCAGCTTACGGACCTTTACAAAGTCGCTATAAACGCGGGCCCGTTGTTCCTGAAACCGGTCGCGCCGGCGATATACGATGCGTTTCCGGGCGCCGGACAAAAACGCGAGCAACGCGGAGCGATCATTCCGTGTGAAATCAACGCAGTAGTCAAATCTCTGTCGGGCGAGCCCCAGAAAGAGGACGAGATCCAACAAATTGCGCCGCACCACTAAGATCCGATTGACATTGGGGATGGCTGGCAGCAAGTCGGCGCACTCACTGGAAATGGCCAGCGTCATCTGCGCAGTGGGAAAATTTTCGCGCAAAGTCGCGATGGCCGGAAGGGTCAAAATCAGGTCGCCAATCCGTTTGAGTTGAAGGAGGACAATGTTCACAGGCTGCTGATCGCCGGCCAAAATGCGACGGTCGGAGGCCCGCCGCCACGGAATTATCGCGCCATTCGCATGGCGGTTTCGTAGGAGTCCAGCAGTCGCGTTCGAAAATGATCCCAAGTGAAGTTTTCAACTACGCGGCGCCTCGCTGCGTTTCCCATCCGCTCGACGATGTCAGGATGTCGATATAGATGCTCAAGTGCCGCCGCAATCGCGTCAACATCTCGCGGTTTGACGATGATTCCCTCCACATCATCGCGCACCACATCGCCTGCCTCTCGCGTGGTGATTTGCGGCAGGGCGCAGGCGGCCGCCTCATAGGTAACTTTGGCGCTACCCTCCCACTGCGACGGAAAGACATGGACGGTGCTTTGGCTGAGATAGCTCTCCGGATCGCGAACAAAACCTACGACGCGAATATTATCGAGCCAGAACTGCTTCAGATACGGCTTCGCTTCGTCATGCACGGAACCCACCAGCCATAACTCGGCGTCTGGGAGCTTGAGTTCGTGCCATGCTTCGAGCAGATATTGAATACCCTTGCGCTTGATCAATGCTCCGGCAAAAACCGCCCGAAATTTTGCTGGTCGTTGACCTGGTTTGAAGCGTTCCACATTCACCCCGCGCGGCAGGTAAAATAGTTTTTCCTCAGCAAAACCGCGCATCCGAAAGGTGTCGGCGGCTGTCTGCGATAAAACGAGGAGCAAATCGGCAAGTTTATACTCTTCGGTAAAACGCTTCCGTTCGAGCAGCAATCCGGCCTTCCATTTTTGAAACCCCGAAGCTTTGCTTCTCGATTGAGAGGCTTGCGACCGGCCAATTTTCGCTTTTCCGCCATCACGATGCCAGGTTGGGATCTCGACGATCGACGGAATGCGGCGTTGTTTTGCTACGCGCAACGAGCACAAACAATCGCCCGACCAGCTGTGAAACAGATCATAGCGCCCGGTCGCCAGATGCCGGGACGCGATCCAATCAAGGTATTTTTTCTTTGCGGCATAATAGTAAGGCCGATCCAGAAACGAAATGAGACGCACGGGATGCCAGCGCAGAGAATGGATCAGCGACGCGGGAATTTCCCGCTGCCGGTTATCGTAAGCGATTGCTTTTCCCAGAAATCCGCCTCGATACGACGCACGCAATGTTTCAAATGCATCCGTGTCCAGACCGGAACCGCCGATGCGCGCGAAAATCGAGTACAGCAAATGTCCCGGCAAATTACGAGTTGCCGGTGAGGGGGGACCAATTAGAGGCGGAGCGTTTAAGGTTTCACCCAGCATCGGGTTACAACTATTCTGGCGAACGTGAAGCATGTAAAGTCGCGTGTTGTGCCATATCGAACCCTAAAGATATGACAAAACAACTCCGCATCTGTTTTGTCCGGCGCGGGTATTCGCAGAGCGGTGGCGTCGAAGCATACTTAAAACGGCTCGCGCGCGGAATAGTCGAAGCCGGACATGATGCGCAGCTTGTTACGACGGAGGCGTGGCCGCGCGATGAGTGGCCTTTCGGTGCAATCTGCCGTTTGCAGTCCGGATCGGTGATGGAGTTTGCCCGCAATCTGGAAAAAATCCGGCCGCAGCTCCGTTGCCATGTCCTGATGAGCCTTGAGCGCGCCTGGAGTTGCGACGTTTACCGCGCCGGCGACGGTGTCCACCGCGCTTGGTTGGCGCGCAGGAGAAAATTTGAATTGCCGCTGGAACGATTTGTTCGAGGGCTGAACCCCAAGCATCGCGCCATTTTGCGCCTCGAAGAAGCGCTCCTGGCAAATCGCGGCGCCGGTCGCGTGATCGTCAACTCGCAAATGGTCAAAGCCGAAATTGTTGAGCTTTACGGCTATCCGGCGGACGAGATCGACCTCGTTCACAATGGTGTTCCCCTCGGGCAATTTAGTTTCGATCCGAAGCTTCGGGAGGAGTCCCGCGATCAGTTAAAGCTGAAGCCGAATGAGATCATGCTGCTTTTCGCCGGCTCGGGTTGGGAACGCAAGGGGCTCCGGTTCGCAATTGCAGCGATGGCCCTCTGTGATAACCGCAAGATGCGTTTGCTCGTCGCCGGTCGGGGAAACCAGCGTTACTACAAATCCAAACATGTTCAGTTTCTCGGCGAGGTTCCCGATCCCGCACGCATTTACTCGGCGGCCGACATTTTCATTCTGCCTACGATTTACGATCCGTTTTCTAACGCGTGCCTGGAAGCACTCGCTTGCGGGCTGCCGGTGATCACGACGCGCAGCAATGGCTTTAGTGAAATTATTGAGAACGGAGTTCACGGCTCGACCGTCGATCTCGCTAACAACGTGACAGGATTGCGCGACGCGATTCAAATTTGGTCCGATCCAGCACGGCGCGCCGATGCAAGATCGATAAATACGCAACGTGCAGCGCAGTTCGACATTTCCGTGAATGTCGCCCGGACTTTGGAGATTTTAGCTCAGGCTGCGGCCAGCGCTGTATCCACGTCTGAAAAAATCTGAAACACCTGATCAAGCCGCGAGATTTCGAAAATGGAGCGAACCGTTTTCTGCAGGCCGGCCAGGGCAAACTTGCCGCCGTAGGCTTCGACCTTCTGCATTGCTTCGATAAACGTCGCCAGCCCTGCGCTATCGATGTAAGGCACCTGAGTAAGATCGATTACCAGCTGCTTCGGCTTTTTCTCAATCATTGCATTTAGTGACGCCGTGACGGCAGGCGAAACATGCAAATCGATTTCACCTTCGAGCGGCAGCACATTTGGATGATCCTTGCGCGGCTTTGGAACAGGGGAGGAAGCGGGCTTTTTCATTCACACCATCAATCGTTAACGGCTCACCAACCGAGCGTATTGATTACACCTTCTACATCCGAAAGATCATCGATCAAGAAATCTGGCTGATATTTTGCAAGCTGGTCACGATTCCATGTGCCGGTTGCGACTGCAATAGTACGCGCGCCGAATGCTTTGCCGCAGGCAATGTCGCGCGGTGTATCACCGATTACGTCGATCTCAGATGCGGAGAATTGACGGCCATGCTTTTCTCTTGCCCGGGCGCGAGCAACGGTTCCAAGCCGGTTGCGGTCGTGATCGTCGTCAGCAAAGGCGCCGAATTCAAAGAAGTGCCAGACGCCATAGTGTTCGAGTTTCAGTTGCGCCCCGCGCGAGACATTCCCGGTGAGAAGCGCCAGCACGAGATGCGGCCGCGACTTCAGCTTTTCGAGCAATTCGAGCACGCCCGGAAGCAGCTTGCCCACCCGGCGCGGCAGCTCTAGCGAGAGAAAATGCACATAGCTGTCCAAAAAGGCACTGACATTTTCGTTCGTCGCCGGAATTTTATGTTTGTTCAGTATGCTGACGACGATCCCGGAATCGGTCATGCCTGCGATTTCGATATCGTGTAGATCATCGGTGATGCCGAAGCGCTCCTTGAACGCCGACTTGAGCGCATGCACGCCGGCGCCACCCGAATGGATGAGCGTTCCATCGATGTCGAAAAGAAGCAGGCGCCTTTGGTTTGCTGTCATATCGAAAAAAATGACGAAATCCGAATGACGAATGACGAAGGAATGACAAAGATCAACTTGCGAACGCTTTCGGAATCAAATGACGAGAAGCTTTCTTCACTGAATGCCGGCATATTTTCGGGCTTCGTCATTCAGGCTTGTTTCGACATTCGTCATTCGTGCTTCGTCATTAGCCTAAACAGATTCGTCAGCCCAAAGCTTTCGGAACGCGGAGTGACTCAAAGGCTTGGTGCGTGCATCATAAGCACTGCGATCATGCTCCCAAGAAATACGAGCAGCACGATTCCCAGGCCGACAAAAATGGCAATGCGGAATGGGTCCTTCTGATCTTTTCGATGCGCGAATGGCGATGCATTTGTAAAATCGGCCGGAGCTGCGCTGAATTCCGCCGGCCTGACTGTAATCTTCTCAAGCTGGGGCAGCGGTTGCGACCCGCTCGTGTCCGATTCGTAACGGGCTTCCGCCGCGCCAAATCGAATCCGATCGTCGAAGCGAAGCCCCGTTTCCGCGGCGGGGATCCCATTGACGCGCGTGCCATTGGTCGAATCCAGATCTTTTAATCGGTACATTTCGCCGGCTCGCTGCAATTGAGCGTGATGAGTTGAGACCGATGGATCGTTTATTACTATCATATTGTCCGGGCCACGCCCGATGGTGATCAGATCTCCGACGAGTTCATGCGCAGTACCGCTGATGACCAGCTTCGGCATAATGTCGGTCATAACCTAAGCTATTCAGAGCGGTCATGTCGAGCGGGGACGACGGGTCGAATGAGTGGTGAACAAGGTCGAGACCGCAACAATTGACCACGCATGGCCGCGCCCGCATAGTCCCGAAAGCTTTCGGGATGGCAATCGAGTTAACGCGCAATTTTTGTATCATCGCGCACATCGATCACGGCAAGACGACTTTGTCGGATCGATTGCTTGAGCGCACGGGCACCATTCACGAGCGGGACAAGCAGGACCAACTGCTCGATTCAATGGATTTGGAGCGCGAGCGTGGGATCACGATCAAAGCGCATCCAGTGATGATGCGTTACACAAGCAAGTCAGGCGAAACGTATCGGCTGAACTTGCTCGATACACCGGGACATGTCGATTTCGCCTACGAAGTTTCGCGGAGCCTTGCAGCATGCGAAGGGGCGCTACTGGTGGTGGATGCGGCCCAGGGCGTTGAAGCGCAAACGGTGGCCAACGTGCATCTCGCGCACAAACAGGGACTGACGATTATCCCGATTATCAACAAGATTGATCTGCCAAACGCCGATCTGGCTTCGGTGCACCGGCAGCTGGAAGAAATCCTCGCGATTCCTTCCGAGGAAGCGATTGACGCGAGCGCAAAGATGGGGATCGGAATTGAGGAAATTCTCGAGGCGATCGTCAAACGAATCCCGGCGCCGCAAAAACCCGTCGATGCGACCTTACGGGCGCTGGTTTTTGATTCCGTCTTTGATGTTTACCGCGGAGTGATCGGATACGTGCGGGTGGTTTCCGGAACAATGGAGGCGAACCACGCGATCACATTAATGAGCAACAACGCACGTTACGAGATCAAGGAAGTCGGTGTGTTTACACCGAAAATGCTCGTGCAGCCAGGGCTAAACCCCGGAGACGTCGGTTATTTCATCGCAAACATCAAAACGACAGCCGACATCAAGATCGGAGATACCATCACGGATCAGCGTCATCCGGCGCGCGAGCCGCTGCCGGGTTTTCAAGAGATTCATCCGATGGTGTTTAGCGGGATCTATCCGATTAATACCGGCGACTTCGAACATTTGAAGGCGGCCATCGGCAAGCTGAGCCTGAATGACGCCGCGTTCGTCTATCAACCGGAAAGTTCCGTTGCGCTTGGGTTCGGATTTCGTTGCGGGTTTCTTGGTTTGCTTCACATGGAAATCATCCAGGAACGGCTCCGGCGCGAGTACGACATGGACATCATCGCCACCAGCCCAAGCGTGGTTTATGAAATTCTGACCACGCGCAGTGAAAAACTATTGATCGATAATCCCGCGCATCTGCCTGATCCGAGCATGCTCCAGGAAATTCGAGAGCCGATTGTAAAGGCCTACGTGCTTTGTCCGAATGAAAATATAGGTGATATCCTGCAATTAATTCTCGAGAAACGCGGTCAGATGGAACATACCGAATCGCTCGATACGCGCCGTGTGATGCTGCATTGCGAACTGCCGCTCAACGAAATTCTCGTCGACTTCAATGACAAGATTAAAAGTATCACGCGCGGCTACGGCTCGATGGATTACGAGCATGCCAGCTATCGTCCGGCCAAATTGGTAAAGCTCGATCTACTCGTGAATGGAGAACCGGTCGATGCCTTTTCGACGATCGTGCACAAAGACCGGGCGGAGGCGAGGGGACGCCAGCTGGCAGCCAAGTTAAAGGAAGTAATTCCGCGCCAGCTTTACCAGGTAGCGATCCAGGCAGCCATTGGCGGGAAAATTATTGCACGCGAGAGCGTTT
>WNFZ01004114.1_pt1 | contig 14515 bp, 11 predicted proteins | sample 5400081 | NCBI WGS metagenome assembly WNFZ01 (sample SAMN13153365, study PRJNA577476) | soil metagenome | isolation source: 80 cm soil or saprolite under grassland replicate 1 | place: USA:California | collected 2016-06-15
GGACGCCATCGCCGCCGACGTCACCAGCCGCGGCTTCAACCCCAGCAAGGCCACCTACACCCGCAGCTACGGCTCCGACGACCTCGACGCCGCCGTGCTGGTGCTGCCGCTGCTGGGCATCGAACCCCTCGACTCCCCCGGGTCCACGGCACCATCGACGCCATTCGTCGCGAGCTCGGCGCCTCCGGGTCCCTGCTGTACCGCTACCTACCCGGCCACGACGGGCTTGCCGGCACCGAAGGGGCATTCCTGCCGTGCTCGTTCTGGCTGGTCCAGGCGCTGGCGAAGACCGGCAGGCGAACCGAAGCCACCGAGCGGTTCGCCGAGCTGCTGGACCTTGCCAGCCCGCTTGGCCTGTACGCCGAGCAGATGGACCCGACCAGCCGGCAACACCTCGGCAACTACCCACAGGCCCTGACCCACGCCGCCCTGGTCCAGGCAGCGCTCGCGCTCAGGGACGCCGAACAGCCCGGCACCACGCCATGAAGATGGCGTGGCAGGACCCGTGGTGCAAGCCCTGGCCCTCAGGTAGCGGGGGTAAGCGTGGCGGCCGTCCCGCGGGGTGGCCGAGGGTCGCAACAGCTGATTGTCGCCGCCAGCCGCTGGCCTGGCGCGGGAGCCCCAGACCAAATCTGGTGCTCACGTGCAACAAGACTGGGTGTTGACGGAGTTCTTGACGGAGAACCACAGCGCAACAGACGGACAACCACAGGCCACCAGACGGACGGGAAGCACCAGATTCTGCGGACGTGAGCAGCACCGACAGACCACAGGGCAACGGACGGACGATTCCCGGCAGACTACGGATCTGGCGGTTGGGGGTTCGAGTCCCTCGCGGCGCGCCATTTCAGCAGGTCAGAGGCTATGCGGTGAGGCAAGCGGCCTGGCTGGCTGAGTGTGCGGTCAACGATCTTCCAGGTCCTCGTGGCCACCCGGGTGAGCACGAGGCGACAAAGGCACGTCCGCCGCGCGTCTGCGATGGCGCCTGTAGTCGAATAACGACAAGCTCAAGGCACGGACACTCAGAGAGTTAGCGTCGCAGCCACCGGTGGGGTATGGCGTTTGACGCCAACCCTGAAACTTTGGTTCGCCTCCCAAGGTCTGCGGTGGCCGTCCCCGCCGTCACCTCGCCGTCGCATCACTGACCTTGGGACCGCTGGACATCCATCACGGGATGCAGATCCGCAGTGCCAACGTCCAGCCTGCACCCACCAAGGGCGATGTTGGACGAGAAGAATGCACGGCGACCTGATTCATCCGTTCATAGGCGCGAGAGGACGTCCATGGCATCGTACGTAGTGACTAACTGGATCGACTCAGACCCTATGATCTGCCCCGCGTGATCGCGCGTTACGTCGGCGTCAGGTGGCTTCCTGCACGTTGTGTGACAGCGTGATCAGCGTATCGGTGAGGGCACGGTGATGGACGGTGACGGCGTCGGGGTTGAAGGTGTAGGCCGCCAGTAGCGACCTCGGCTTGACTGGAGTGGCGCCGGGGGATGCGCGCGACTCCACGCACGTAGTCGTCGAGCAGCGCGTGTACGGATGGTGTGTGGATGGCGCTGCCTCGGTCGAACCCCAAGGTCAGGTGGCGCAGGCCGTACCAGCCGCCCTGGGCGGGGAAGACCCAGGCGACCGTAAGCGGCTCCGCCCGGTCGCGGGTGTAGAGCCGGATCGAGGTGCTGACCGTCCCCCACTCGAACACCAGCCCCGCGGAGCGTGCAGCCTCGAACAGTGCCCGCAGCGCCTCCCGGTGCAGGTCGTCCGGCACGCCGGCGAGAACCTGGTCCTCGTCGAGCCGCGTCGGCCCGGCGGATGGGCCCGTCCGGCGAGTCGGGCCCGCGGCTGGGGCGGCGGCGGACAGAACACTCTGGACCGCGGTCAGCAGTCGGTTGACATCGAACGGGTAGCGGGCGTGGCTCAGCTCCAGAGCGTTTCGATCGGCCAGCGCCGCCAATGGCTCGGGCAGCTGGTCACGGCGCGGTATCGGTGCCCATCCACCAGCACCGGGATCACCCGGATACCACGGTCCAGTGCCGCTCGGACCTCCAGCCGGACCAGGTCGCCGGCGTTGTCGAGCCTTCGCCGGCCGTCCTGGTCCGTGGCGACGAGCCAGTGGCGGCCAATCAGCACCAGCATGACCTCGCACGCGCCGACCGCCTGCTGGATCGCCTCGACGAAGTTCTGTCCGGGTTCGATGGAGTCGACATCCACGGCGTCTACCGACACGACCGGTTCGGCGACCGTTGGCTCCAAAGCCTGAGACACATGGGGCCATCGAACGGCGCCTCCTCGAACTCAACCAGCAGCGAGCTGCCGCCGAGCATCGGGGTAAAGGCGCAGCGGCAATCTGTCGCTGACACTCACACCATGTCGCTTTTCCCGCCGTAGCCGTTTGGTCCTCCTTGACCGACCTTACCAGCTGAGCGCAGGTTGGAGTAGGCATGCCGCTCGGAGGCATCAGGCCAAAGGGTGCCGGCCACCGCGGCCCGTCCGACCGGCCCGGCATGCAGCGCCAAGTATGCAAGCGGCCGCTGTGAGGCTCTTCCCGTTCAGGTGCGCCGGGCTAGCAGTACTCCGTTACGTCGGTGCGGCTGACGGGTGCAACCATGCCGTCGACCGTGGGAGTCTTCGCAGGCACACGGGACACGCGCCGGCCCAACAAGCGAGCAGCAACTGCAGCTCGCGCAATACCGCAAAGGTGGTCAGGCCGACGCACGGACTTTTGGGTCCAGGCGCTGCAGCGTGACGAAGGCGTGGGCGACCGACACCAGGGTCACGTGATGGTGCCAGCCCTTGAAGGAGCGGCCCTCGAAGTGGTCCAGCCCGAGCGCGTCCTTCAGCTCGCGGTAGTCGTGTTCCACTCGCCAGCGCAGCTTGGCCAGACCCACCAGCTGCTCAAGGGGGGTGGTCTCGGGCAGGCTGGCCAGCCAGTACTTGATCGGCTCGGGTTCGCCGTCTGGCCATTCGGCCAGCAGCCAGCGCACCGCAAGCTCCCCACCCCGGGTGGCGCGGCGCAGCCGGGCCCCGGCCGGGCGCACCCGCAGCGCCACAAACCGGGAGACCAGCGCCTTGCCGTCGGCGCCTTCGCGCCAGGCGACCGCCTGGGCCGCCTGCGTACCGGCGGCCAGGACCAGCTGCCGCAGCGACGAGCGCGGCTGGCGGTAGCGGGCCACCGGCCGCCGCCCCCGGCCGGCGTACGGCACCGTCTCGGGCACGACCTCCTCGGGATAGGCGCTGATCGTGCCGGGGACCTGCACCACGTAGGCCAGCTCGCGCTGCTCCAGCCCGAGCCGGAACTGGTTGACCTCGCCGTAGGCGGCGTCGGCCAGGATCACCGGTGGGGCCAGGTCCCAGGCGGCCAGCTCGTCCAGCAGCTCCAGCGCCAGCTGCCACTTGGGCCGGTGGCGCTGGTCGGCGAGCACGTGGGCCTTGCGGCGCCGCTCGGCATCGGCGTCCCAGGACTCGGGGAGGAACAGCCGCCAGTCCAGCGGGCAGGAGGCCTGGTCGGTGGCGGCGTGCACGCTCACGCCGACCTGGCAGTTGGCGACCTTGCCCAGCGCCCCGCAGTACTGCGGGGCGACCCCGACCGAGTGGCGGCCGAACTTGGGGAAGCCGGTGTCATCGATGACCCACGCGGCCGGCTGGATCGCGGTGGTCATGCGCTGGGCGAGGCGGCGGCGTACCGCCGTCGGGTCCCAGGGGCTCTGGTTGACGAACTGCTGCAGCGCCTGCTCGAACGCGTAGGCGTCGGCTTGGGGATCACCTTTGGTGAGCCGAGCGGCCATGGGCTGGATCGACTTGCGCTTGCCGTCCAGCAGCAGCCCACGCAGGTAGGTTTGGCCCCAGCGGCGCTGGTCTTTGCGGGGGATGGATTGGAAGAGGTCCTCAGCGAACGCGACAAGACGGGTTCGGATGCGTCGAAGTTGTGCGGGGGTCATGTGGTGCCACCGGTGGTGGTGGCGTGCTCCTTTCGGCTCGGGGCTATCGCTTCACAGATACACCCGAGCGCGGCACCCCCGCAAGAGCTAACGGAGTACTGCTAGGAGCAGGATTCGACCCGGGAGGCGCTGCGCTCTCCAGAATGCGTCTCCGAATCGCCACTCGGAATCGGTCGGGTACTCTATAAGCCGCTCGATTTGCATCCCAACGTTCGCGATTGCTGTGACTATATCGCCGAGGGTCCAGGAGAACTGATACCGAAGCTCGTGGGCCCGCTCTCCACCGGCGAAGTGGTTCCAGCCGCGCGATTCCATTGGGAAGCCGGAGCGAAAGTAGTCGCCGATGATGACCGGTTCACCGTTCGCCCCCGAGAGACACCTGGCAAGGGGATGCTCATCCCAGAGGAGCAATCGACCCCCGGATGCGAGGGCATCGGCTACGGTGATCGCCCAGGTGTCAATTTGCGGAACCCATACCATAGTTCCAGTGCCGCTATACACCCAGTCGAATCGGCCAGTTCTAAACTCGGCGGGTAACGCGCCGACATCGGCGGCTACGAAGCGTGCGGGCACCTGCGCGGCCTGGGCCTTAGCGCGTGCCAAGGCGACCTGCTCCTCGCTTATATCCACACCCACTACCTGCGCTCCCAGCACTGCCCATGAAAACGTCTCCTCACCCGTTGCAGACATCAGGTGGAGCAAATACTTGTTGCGCACGTCTCCGGCTGCGGCGACGACCCGCCGGTCCAATGAGCAACCGCCACCCGCAAAGAAACCCGCTGAAAACGCAGACTCTCGATAATTGGCGGCACGCATCACAGCGATCTCGTTCCATGCGCGGCGGTTCTGTTCCGCGTACCGAAACCAAGTGCTCATCATTTGGTGCCGGTGGCTCTCATCGTCCTACATAGCTTTGGCGTTGGCGTACACACTCGCCCACTACACACCCTCAGACGCCGGACTTGGAGGCTCGCAAGTGAAGCTGTCAGGGCTTGATCGGCGGAAGAACGGCTGAACAGTGACTGCGCTTGCTGAGGCTAGGCGTCGGTCTTGGCTCCATGGGTCTGTATTATACGCGATTGTCCGATCGCGTGGGGTACGGATTAGGATACTCCCGGCCGATGTGCGTAAGCGTCGACGTTGGGGGGAAAGCGGCATGGCCGACAGTCAGGTCGATGCAACCGTCCTGGTTGCACTTCAGGTGCTTCCAGCGGTCTCGGTCTTTCTTGCCGGCTTTGCATCCGTCCGCCTCCATGCGCACCGGGACCGGGCGCTGGCTCGCTTAGATCGGCTAGAAGTCCAGCTCCGGCGGGTGGTGGAGGCCGACGAGCCCGCTACCGACAGGGAGATCGATGAGCTTTCACGGGAGTACGCGCAGACGATCCAGGACTGGCCATCGGTGGCCGAGATGAACGGGATCAACTGGTTCCTACTGGTGATGGTCCTGGTGCTGGAGTGGTTCGCTGCGCGTCGCTTGGGATGGATAGTCGACCTGCATGTCGCTCGCTGGAATGTAGCTTTTCTCGCTTTCGCGGTCCTCTTCCTGACACAGCTTAGTGTGACGGTGGTCGGGCTCGTCGACATCGGGCGGGTGCATGGCCAGCTCGTCGGTAAGCGGGACGCGAGCCTTTGGAGCAGGATCGCGACTGTCGTACACCTGCTCCTCCAGCAGGATCTTGAGGCGGCAGGGACACTCGCCGACAGGATCGTCCAGCAAGCGCCCGGGGCGGCATGGGCTGCTCGTCTGAGAGGCCGGGTGAGGCTTGAGATCGGTCGCCAACACCACGACAGCGAGGCGTTGCACGACGCAATTGCAGAACTTACCAGGGCCAAGAACCTCGCGGCACAACACCGCTTCCCCGAAGCTGAGCTGAAGCTGCGGTCACAGGCGCAGGAACTACTAGGAGCGCTGGAGTACGCGCTTGGTGACATCACTGAGGCGCTCGGCTGGAACGACGATGACCCAGGGCTATGGTCGCGCCGTGGAGACCTCAACGTGCGGATCGCCGCGCTCGATGAGGACCGCGGAGACATGGATGCCGCTGCCCAACGGTACAGTGAGGCTCGGCAGAGCTACGAGCGGGCGACACGGAGTGACTGGCTAGGTGTCGAAGCCTTGCTCGCCTGGATCGACCTTGAGTTACACCTGGGAGTTTGCCAGGACGCCAAGGGGCTGGTCGTGGAGGCGCTGCAACTGCAACCCAGGAACCAAGCGGTACTAGACATGCGGAATCGGGTCATTGCAGAGTGCGGGCCCTTGGACTGAGAGGCTGATCGTGGCAAGCGGCGCTAGCTGCATCCGGCACAGAAACGTGGTATAAGTGTAACCTATACTGTCTGCATGTCGGGAAGTCGCATGAGCCAGTTCGGCGAGTATCTGCGTGCCTGCCGTGAGGCACTTGGGCTGACTCAGGAGCAGCTCGCCCGAAAGGTCGGCGTCAGTCAGGCCACCATTTCCCAGTACGAACAGGGAGAAATCACACCGCGCCCCAGAAACCTCGTCGTGCTCGCGACCGCTCTGCGACGCTCACCCGACGAGCTGCTGGCGAGATCCGGCTACCTCCCGTTCCGCATGCCGGGGGAGCGCGAACCAAGCCCGACAGGGAGCATGGCTCGCCACCAAGCTCGACCGGAGCTTGCCGGGTTCACAGAACCGATCCAACGCGCAGCCTACGCGCTGTTTGCCGCCCTACAGGAGTTGATCGCTCCCAAGCACTGGCATGAGGTGGTGCTCGCCCTCCAGCGGTTGGTATCTGCAGAAGGTCCTATCCGCACTGAACGGACCACAGCGGAGACTGAGCCGCAACGCGGGACATCGAATCTGCACGGTGCACCCGCGGCCCCAGCGGCACGCGCTGTCGCCCACCACGACGCTCATGCTGAGATCGCCGCTACCTACGCATCGCGAACTGAATTCACGGAGCGGCTGCGAGTCCGTCTGGGGATTCGAGAGTCCGTAGATCCTGGCTCTCGGGGGTTGGATGATGCCACCGACATTCGCAGTAACTAGAGGCTTCCTCAACAGCGCCGAGAAGCTATCGGTGAACGAACGCTCACAACTGCTCCAGGCGCTCATTTGGCTGACAGAGGCTCTTGAGGCCAAGCTCCCAGCGCGTGAGTTCCTGCATGTCCGACCGCTCCCAGGTGCTGACCGTTTCTATGAGTTCGAATGGGCGACTGGAGGCCAAGCGACATACCAATTGCCCGACCAGCCGGACGGCCCGATCACTTTCCACCAAGTCACCAGAAGGCCCCCGGCGCTCGTGGCGGCCGAAGCCGATGTCGACCATGAGGCAGCCGATCAACTCCCACGCCATAGCAGCGACCTCGCCGGTCGCGACGATGAACTCGCCCGCATTGTGCACGCCCATGAGCATGCGCCATCGGACCGACCAACCGTTGCCGTGATCATCGGCAAGAAGCCAGGTGTCGGCAAGACCGCACTTGCGATCGAGGCTGCCCATCGACTGCGTGCCTCGTTTCCGAACGGACAACTGTACCTCAACTTGCAGACAGCGGAGGATGATCGCGAGGTCTTCGGAAGCCTTCTGAGCGCGCTGGGGATCAGGGAACGGGACATCCCTGACAGCTTGTCCGAACGAATCGACTGGTATGAGGCCATACTGGCCAACCGACGAGTGCTCATACTTCTAGACGATGTGGATGAGGTGACGTCCCTCGTCCAGCAACTGCTTCGACTGGGCCCGGGCTGCATGGCACTCATCACCACCAGCTCCATCCGCTTGCCAGATCTATACGCATATGCGGATGATCCTGAGGAAGTAGTGCTCGATGTACTGCGTCCCGATCTCGCCGCTGAGCTGCTCAAACGACTTGTCAAGCATGACCGTGTGCAGGCGGAGCCACAGGCGGCGGCGGAGGTTACGCGTCTGTGTGACTACCTGCCGCTGTCGCTGCACATCGCTGCCGCCCGACTCAACGCCCAGCCTGCCCGGAGCCTGCATAACCTCGCCGAGCAGCTAACCAGGAGCCATCTCAGCGTGCTGAAAACAGGCGACCCGGAGGTCCCGGGAAGTGTCGCGCTAGCGTACGAGGAGTTGGCCGACGAAGAGCGAAAGGCATTTCGACTCCTTAGCCTCCTGGCCAGCAATGACGTCCGGCCTTGGGCGCTTGCCGCCCTGCTGGATTGCGAGATCGCTCATGCCGAGTCTCTCATTGGAAAGCTGATCAGCGCGAAACTGCTCGAGGAAGTGGTTGTGATGGAGGCCGGCGAAATTCGATACCGCCTTCACGACCTCTTGCTCCGGTTCGCTCGGGCACGTGTCGAGGATGAGGAAGCACCCGCCACACGGCGTGCCGCCACCGAACGGGCGATCGGATCCTATCTCACGCTCGTCAAGCATGCCGGAACGAGGCTCCAGCCACGTCAACGCCAGATCGGCGAAACCGATCCTTCCTGGTGGCCACCAGGAAGCGGTGAGCATGTAAAGGCTGCGGTGTTGGAAGCACCGCTGAAATGGTTCACTTTCGAGCGGCCGGGCCTGATCGCCTCGGTCCGGCAGGCGCATCAGACGGAACTGTGGGATCTCACGTGGCAACTCGCCGTCGGCCTGAACGTCCTCTTTGAGCTGGGATCCTATTGGAATGATTGGCGATTCACCCACGAGAAATTTGCGCTCAGCGCAAGCGAGCACTCCGGGGATTCCTCCGCGCCGGCCGAGGTGTTGTTCAGCCTCGGGGCGCTCTGTAGGGAAGAGGCCCTCTGGGTCGATGCCAAGGCATACTTCGACCGGAGTATGAAGATCTTTGAACGGATCGGCCACCGATCCGGGCAGGCATGGGTTCTACGTAACCTTGGCTTGGTCTTCCGTGAACAGGGACGATGGTCGGACGCCGAGACATATTTCGAGAAATCGCTCACCTTCTTTGAGGACCTTGAGGATCAGCGCGGGCGGGCGCGAACCCTAGGAAGCCTGGGGCGCCTGCTGAGCGACCAAGGAAGATGGCCCGAGGCCGCAAGCCGTCTCAACGACAGCCTCGCGATCTTTCGCGACATCGGCGACCGCGCCGGAGAGGCCCACGCCATGGCGAGCCTCGGAGAGTGGCACCGGCAACAGGGACAATGGGATGGCGCCGCCAGATACTTTGCGGAGTGCTTGCCAATCCTTCAGAGGGAAGAAGATCGCCGTACTGAGGCGTTAGTCCGCTTGCGAATGGGGAAGTTGTGCAGCAAGCAGAGCCGCTGGAGTGAGGCGATCGTTCACCTGGATGAGGCTCTTGACGTCTTCACGGAATTGGATGATCGCTTCGGACAGGCCCGGGCCCAGCGCGAACGGGCCGTCATCAAGCGCCACCAAGGCGACTGGAGCGAAGCCGTCGACTGCCTGGGCGAGAGCCTGGCGATGCTGCGTGAGCTCCGGGACCGCCGCGGCCAAGCCTACACCTGGCTCGCATGGAGCCACCTATACATCGACCAGGAACGTTGGGACGAGGCAGCGAGCCTTTGCAACGAGGGCCTCGAGACGTTTCGCGACTTGGGTGACCGTCGCGGGGAGGCCCGATGCATCATCAGCCTCGCAAGAGCGCTCGAGGCCCAAGGCAAGACCGCCGAGGCCATCCAGCAACTCACTGCGACGCTCCCCAAGCTTGATGCCTTCGGGGACAGGATGAGCAAGGCGCAGGCGTTTAGCTACCTCGGAAACGCCTATCGCAAGCAAGAACGCTGGCGCGAGGCAATCGACTGCTATCTCCAAAGTCGAGCGATCTTCTCCGAACTCGGTCATCTCGCTGGCGAGGCGCACGTGCTGACGAACCTCGGCCGTACGTATCGCGATCAAGGCAAGCGTGCCGACGCACAGGCTTGCCTTGAGCAGAGTCTCCGGATGTTCCAAGAGGTCGGGAGCCGGCTGTGGGAGGGCAAGACTCTTCATGCTCTGGCAACAGTGGTGGAGGACCCAAAGGACCGGGACAACAAGCGCCGTCGCGCTCTAACTATTTTGAGCCGACTTGGCGTCCTCGACCCGGATTGAGCGGTTGCCGCGTCAAGTTCGTTGGTCGAAGCGACGACCTTGAACGTGGTAGGTTTGCGCACCACCATTATCCGAGAAGCCAGGTGCCTCCCCCGCTGCACTTGGCGTCCCCGGGAACGAAAGGTACGTGTCACGACGATTGGCTACTCGGCGATCCTCCTCATCACAATTTGACCTTGTCTGCTGCGCAGTCCCCTTTGGCTATGGGCCCGTCTCGAAGCTTCTGGCCATCGTGCAGCGCACCCACGCCGCCGGCGCCACGGCCGCCTTCGTCGGCTCCGGCATCGCCTATGAACTGGCATATCGGAGCGACCTGTTCGATGAGGTCGTCATGGGAAAGCCAGAAGATCCGGCCACCAAGAACATACTCAAAGCAGCTAACCACGTCGTTTGCGTCATGGATCCCGACTTCACGCAGGCCGCGCTCCAACTCGCCCAACCAGTGTCGGTCGTGGACAGCCTGTTCTGGATGTGGGATCATATTCCCAAGCCGTTCCTCGATGCCAAGCACTATTGGGTTCAAAATTTTCTTGGCGTGGAGGAGCAGACAGCTAAGCTGCCGCAGCGGCCCGAGATCGTCGGCCCCATTCTGCCCAGGAGAGCGTCAGCGTCGGGCGTAGTGGGCTCTGGCGGTGGGCTGCTCGTCAACCTGGGCGGTTGCGAATCCCCCTACGGCAATGCGTATGGAATGTCGCCCTATGTCGATTTTGTCATCGAGTCGCTCGCCAGTAGCACGCTCGCTGATGTCTATCGCCAACAGACCCTACTAATCGCGGGGCAAGACTGCATTGGAAGCGTTGCGGATCGACTCTCCAGGCTGGGCATCAAGGCAGAGTCCTTGCCGCTTCAGGAAGCGGAAACGGCCTTCCAACAAGCAGATCTCGTCCTTACCTCACCTGGGTTGACCGGCACGCTTCAAGCGTTTAGATCGAGAACACCGACGATCTTTCTCCCACCGCAAAATTACAGCCAGTGGCTGATCCTCAGCCTACTTCGTGAGCATGGACTGGCGCCGTTTTCCTTCCATTGGAAGGACGCGCTCCCCAGCGATCCTGCTCCCAACCTGATGCCAGAACCCATTGCAGTACCACGTGTGTCCGCGGCGATCAACTATCTAATCAGATGCGGCTTGGTGACTAAGGATCACCTGGCAGCCAACCTGTCATCGATGCTCCAACTCGATCTCAAGGACTTGAGCCTCCGACAACAGCAGGCGTTTGCTTCATGGAGTGTGAACGACGGGGCAAGTGTGATCGCCGAAGCCACCACGGGAGCGTTCTCATGAAGGTCTTCCTTGGCGGGCCGATGCAACACGCTGTAGATCGTAACGGCTTCGATCCGAGATTGCGCCATGTGCTGTCGACGACCATCAAGGTCCTGGAGAGCAACGGCATTTTCGTGTTTTCGGCGCACATGGCTGAAGATTTTGGCGGGTACGACGCGGCCGGCAAGGAGGACATCGTCGCCCAGCGAGATTTCGAGTGGATGTCGCAGTGCGACGTCTATGTCGCCGTGTTGCCTGCCGGATCGGATAACCTGCCTTACCGTTCGGACGGCACCCACGTTGAGCTGGGATGGGCCTCTGCGCTCCGTAAGCCGATCATTCTGATCAGCAGCATCGGAGTCCTGCACAGCGTTCTGGTCCAAGGACTTCGGATACTTTCTCCGGTTCGCTGTATGGAGCTTGAGGGCCTTGAGATGTCGCCTGAGAGCCTCCTCGAGGTTCTGCACGCCATCGAACCATCTCCCGACGAGTCACCAACCCGAGCCTGAGGATTCCTGACCCACTGGCCGAACCTGGCCACTGCCAGGCGGGCACGCTTTGATTTCCCTAATGGAGAAATCTCGGCCCTCCAGTGGAACAGCCCCTCGGAGGCGTGTCTGCGGCTTGACCCGTTGCCACTTCCGTCGCGGAATGGTCCCAGCCTCCCCCTCGGACGGCAAGCGCTACAGGCTGTATAGCTTGACCCAAGGCTCACGGCGAGGCCAGGCTCAGGCCGGCATACGGTGGTGACGCCCGCGCTGTAGGCTTTGGTCGTTCACCATCCCATTGGCCAGGTAGGGACAATGCTCCGACCACAAGTCCGGCTCACTGAGGCGCTCGATTACCTCAAAAGCGTCATTGAGGTGCTCAAGACTGACCTCGATAACGTGTACAACTCCCGCGCGATCCAACGCTATGTCGAGTGGGTCAATCGCGCAGGACAGGAGTTGCCGGAGCGGTTCGCCGACCCCACGCTCACCACGATGCTGTACTCGCAGCACTACTGGGATATACGTCGAGCTTACGACGTCCAGTCGCACTACCTTGTCGCACACGAACTTCGGGCCCACCTGGACTGGCTTCAGGAGACGCTAGCCCACCTTTGCCTGTATGTACCATTCCGGGAACAGCCAGGTTATCCGGTTGTGCTGGACACCAACGTCGTTTTGCACTTCGATCCACTTGGAGAACACATCGACCAAGACCAGTGGCTGGCAATCACCAGACTGCCTGCAGACGCACCCTTGCGCCTGATCATTGTCCACCAGGTCCTCGACGAATTGGACAGGCACTCACACTCGGGGAACAAGCGACTAGCAGGCCGCGCCCGAGACGCGCAGCGAACCCTTGAGTCGTTCATGGACGATCCACTCCCAGGCAAAGCCCAGGAGATCCGAGCCGGCGTGACATGGATGACCCTTGAAATCCTCCCCGACCCCCCAGGGCATCGCCGCCAAGCCGACCAGGACGCCGAGATCCTAAGCCGCGCCGAGTTCCTTGCGCAGGTAACCGGGATCCTAGTGACTTGCGTGACGGCAGATGCTGGGATGCGGGTCCGCGGCCGTGTCCGAAAACTGCTCGCGGAGCGCTACAACGTGCTCATGATGGCCATGCCCCCAGATCTGCGGCTGCCGGACTGATGCAAGATGACAATGGCGATATATGCCAAGCACTACTTCACTCATGCAATCCCAACATTAGTTGATGACCAGCGAGTCATCGCGTACGGTGCAGAATACGTTCATGCAGCTTGTCGGTACTGTTCCACGAGACCGCCGAGGAGATCGCATCGGTGGACTCGGGGGCCTGACCCGATAGCCGGCGAGCCGCGGCCCGTCCTGACCGTTTACCCCGACTTCGCCACGGAGGAGTAGACACAGCCGCCCCAACGCTGCCGCGATGGGGTTCTGGGCCGGCCTGTAGCCCAGCCTTGCGGCGGGTCCGCCAAAGTGCAACAGACTTGGTGAGCTGGTAATGCATCTCGACTGATCCGGAGCTGCGGTCAATGCGCGTTGCACTTCCGCTCATATGTCAGCGGCGCATGTGGAGCTTTGCCGCAACCTCGGTCAGCTCCGCGACCAACGCATGGCGCAACTCCCTGGCGCGTGTCGATCCTGAATCGCATGCGTGATCTGCTGCACGAGGGTACCGATGAGTAGCGAGCCGACCACGGCGCTCACGAACGGACCGACCACGCTCAGGCCAAGCTGACGCCAGAAGGATGTCGCTGCCTGTGGGGCGCGGAAACTCGGATTCGCCCCGTGAGCAGGCGCTCGGTACCATCCGGCGATGCTCTTCCTGCGCTGGTTGACCATCCGCCTGCTGACGCGTCTGTTGGTCCTCCCCAACGCTGACGACGGCACCAAGGAGCCGCAAGACCGGCCGCCCCAGGTTCACCTCGCTCGACCGGATCGTGCTCGCCGCCACAAGCCGCCTGCTTCCCCCAGACCGCTGGGCATCATTCCTCGTCACGCCGCAGACGCTGCTGCGCTGGCACCGCGAACTCGTCCGACGCAAGTGGACCTACCCGAAGAGACGCAGGTCCGGCAGACCACCAATCGACCCCGAGGTTGCTGCGCTCATCCTGCGGATGCCAGAGAGAACCCGCGATGGGGCAAGCTCGGCATCCGAGTGGGTGCCACCACGATCAGGACGCTGCTGCGACGGCATGGGTTGGGTCCGGCGCCACGACGCTGCGGGCCCACATGGGCACAATTTCTGAAAGCACAGGCCGAGGGGATCGTGGCCACGGACTTCTTCACCGTGGAGACAATCTGGCTCAAGACGCTGTACGTGCTGTTCTTCATTCACCTCAGCACCAGGCAGGTCATGGTCGCCGGGGTCACGGCCACCCCCGACTCGGCGTGGGTCACCCAGCAGGCAAGAAACCTCGCGATTGGCCTGGAGCAGCAGGAGTTGTCGATCAGATTCCCGGTGCGCGACCACGACGCCAAGTTCACCCGCGGCTTCGACGAGGTGTTTGGCAGCGAGGGGGCGGAGGTGATCCGAACCCGATCCGGGCGCCGAAGGCGAACGCCTATGCTGAGCGATGGGTGCAGACCGTACGGGCGGAGTGCTTGGACTGGACGCTCGTGCTTGGCCGGCGCCATCTGCTGCGGCTGCTGCGTGCCTATGTTCGCCACTACAACCAGCAGCGACCGCATCGCGGCCTGGCGCTGGCCGTTCCCGAGGTGCGGGAACAGGGTGGGGTTCGATGCCTATCCGCCCCGGAGAGGTCAGGCGCCGCGATCTGCTGGGCGGTCTCATCCACGAGTATCACGGGGTCGCAGCCTGATGAATCAGGGTTTTGGCGCCCCACAG
>WNFZ01017109.1_pt1 | contig 14512 bp, 16 predicted proteins | sample 5400081 | NCBI WGS metagenome assembly WNFZ01 (sample SAMN13153365, study PRJNA577476) | soil metagenome | isolation source: 80 cm soil or saprolite under grassland replicate 1 | place: USA:California | collected 2016-06-15
GCGAGAACAGCGCGTCTGCGGGCTTCCAGCATTTGGTGCATCCGCATACGTGATTATAGGCGCACTGCGACGTAACGCTCACCTCGACGGGATTGCTCGCGCATTTGCAAGCGAGCGTCCCTCCCGCGAAGTTCGGCGAGCCGGGTCTGAGGCCATTGTCCACTGCCGGATGAATTGAGATCTTCGCCATAGATGTCCTCCCAAAGTTACTCGGTAACGACGCGCTGCCGCGCTGTAGGACGGATCAGTTCTCGTGAGCCGGTCGACCTTAGACCGTGCCTTATAAGCGGCCGAGCTCTTGCGACAAGGCTTACTTTCAGTCACATTTCTTTGTGTAATGCTTTTCAATGAATACTTGAAGTTTTTTTCTCGAACTGGGTACTCGCGTCGTCCGGAGGCCGGAACAAGCGAGCAACCGCCATCGTGGGACGGGTCAGTGGTTGTTGCCTTCGCCGCCATTGCAACATTTGCGGAACCTTGCTCTCGGCGGTGATCTTTGCCCCTGCAACCTCCACCTCAACTCGTACCGGCCAAGATGCCGAGGAGGAAAACCGCCATGAAAACCCGTGCCGCCGTTGCTTTCGACAAGGCCAAGCCGCTCACGGTCGCGGAGGTCGAACTGGACGGGCCCAAAGCTGGCGAGGTGCTGGTCGAGGTGAAAGCCACGGGCATCTGCCACACCGACGACTTCACGTTGTCCGGCGCAGATCCGGAAGGTCTATTCCCGGCCATCCTGGGCCACGAAGGTGCCGGGATCGTGGTCGATGTCGGACCAGGAGTGACCAGCGTGAAAAAGGGGGACCACGTCATTCCGCTCTACACGCCGGAATGCCGGCAATGCCCGTCGTGTCTGTCCCGCAAGACCAATCTGTGCACCGCCATCCGTGCGACGCAGGGCCAGGGCGTCATGCCCGATGGCACCTCGCGCTTCTCGCTCGAGGGCAAGAAGTTGCACCATTACATGGGCACGTCCACGTTCTCGAATTTCACGGTGCTGCCCGAGATCGCCGTCGCCAAGATTCGCGAGGACGCTCCGTTCGACAAGGTCTGCTACATCGGCTGCGGCGTCACCACCGGCATCGGCGCTGTCCTCAATACCGCCAAGGTGGAGCCTGGTGCGAAGTGCGTCGTGTTTGGGCTCGGCGGCATCGGCCTCAATGTCATTCAGGGGCTGCGGCTTGCCGGCGCCGACATGATCATCGGCGTCGACGTCAACAACGCCAAGAAGCAATGGGGCGAGCGCTTCGGTATGACCCATTTCGTCAATCCGAAAGAGGTCGGCAGTGATCTGGTCGCTCACCTCGTCAACATGACCAAGCGCGGCGCTGACCAGATCGGCGGCGCCGATTATACCTTCGACTGCACCGGCAACGTCACTGTGATGCGCCAGGCATTGGAAGCCTGCCATCGCGGTTGGGGCCAGTCCATCATCATCGGCGTCGCCCCTGCCGGCGCGGAAATCGCGACGCGCCCATTCCAGCTGGTCACTGGCCGCGTCTGGAAGGGCACGGCATTCGGCGGTGCGCGCGGCCGAACCGACGTGCCCAAAATCGTCGACTGGTACATGGAAGGCAAGATCGAGATCGATCCGATGATCACGCACACCCTGCCGCTGACGGATGTCAACAAAGGGTTCGAGCTGATGCACGAGGGTACGAGCATCAGGAGCGTCGTTGTGTACTGAGCGCCCGTTGTGCCCTGAAATCTCGTACAGGAGTACGGATCAAGACGGTCGACCACGTTCGAGTCGAGCGCCGCTCCCGTTCATCGTCGCTCGACGATTCTCTCGAGTGAGGGGCTACCATCTCCAGCGTGGCAGAACATCCAAGTACCATGATGTGATAGACCATCGCGCTCTGCATGCCCGCCTTCGTGAGCATAACAGTCATAGACAGGTCTGACTGAGCCGCTGCGCGATCTTGTCACGCAGTGCTGCGAGCTCCGCCGCAGTGTGCGCCGCGCGGGGGCGCACGACCGGAACCTCGGCGAGAATCCGTGCAGGACTGACCGATAGCAGCAGCAGTCGGTCGGCGAGTCCGACGGCCTCCTCGACGTTGTGCGTCACCAGCAGCGTGGTGACGGGCCGGCGGTTGACGAGCTCGGCGAGCTCTTCGCGCAGTCGTGCTGCAAGTGCGTCGTCGAGCGACACGAACGGCTCGTCGAGGAGAAGTAGATCGGGCTCGACCGCGAAGGCGCGCGCTAGCGCCACCCGCCGGGCGAGCCCAAGCGAAAGCTCGCCGGGATAGTGATCACGATGGGCCTTGAGGCCAAGCACCTGGAACAGCGTGTCAAGCCCGGCGTCGGTCGCCCGCGGGGCGGCGAGCCGCACGTTCTGCTCGACCGTGCGCCACGGTAACAGCCGCGGCTCCTGGAATACCATGCCTAGCGTGCCGTGTGCGGGAAGCGCAACGCCGCCCTCGAAATCGCGGTCGAGCCCCGCGACGATCCGCAGCAGCGTGGTTTTGCCGCAGCCGGACGGCCCGACCAGAGCGGCGACTTCCCCGCTGCCGAGGGTGAACGCAAGCTCGCCGAGGACCTGGAACTTTCCGCCCGAGGCAGCGCGAAAAGACTTTTGCTTGATGTTGAGGTCAAGCTGGCCTCGGGCGCCAGCGGGCGACATGTCGTTCAAGCGGCTGCACCAGAAACGTTTCGATTGCCAGCATGACGGCGATGAAGGCGAGAGCATAAGCCAGGATGCGCGTGACGTCGAACAATTGAAACGCAACCCCGATTTCGAATCCGACGCCGTTCGGACGCCCAAGCAGCTCGACAATGAGCACGATCTTCCAAACTAGCGATAGGCCGGAACGGGCGGCGGCGGCGAGATAGGGCGCGAGCTGCGGCAATATGACGTGGCGCAGGCGCGTCCATGCCCCCATGCGAAACACTTGCGCCATGTCGTCGAGAGCGTGATCGAGCGAGCGAGCGCCTTCGCGCACGGTCACAGTCGCGATCGGAAGCTTGTTTAGCGCCACGGCCGCGATCGCTGCGGTTTCCGTGAGCCCCGCCCAGACATAGGCGAGCACGATGATCACCAAAGCCGGCAGGTTGAGCAGCACGATCAACCAGGGATCTCCGAGTCGGTCAGCGATCCGCGACCGACCCATGATAAGGCCGATCACCGACCCGAGTGCCATGGCAATGATGAACGCCACCACGACGCGCGCGAGCGTCGCGCCGAGATTGAAGGCGAGCGCGCCCGAACGCGCTTCATCGACAATGGCCAGCGCCACCGCCTGCGGATCCGGAAGCAGGCGCGCACCAGCCAGTTGCGAACCGGCGTACCAGGCCGCGATGAGCAGTGCGAGCGAGGCGAGCCTGGCGCCCACGCTCACTCCGCAGCGGCCGGCCGGTAGAAGGTTCCAGCGGCGAGTTCGCGTGCCGGCCCGACGAGCTCCGCGCCGCCGATCTCGGCGAGCACGAGATACAGAGCCCGTGCATCCGCCTCCTCCTCGGCGAGCGGCCGGCGCACGATGCCTTCGCCGTAGCGTTGGCGGTAGATGGCAAGCGCGTTCGCGTCGGCAACACGGATGCGCGGCGCCAGCCGCTGCCATTCAGGCTCCGACGAGGCAAGAATGTCCTTGGCCTGGCGGGCGGCGGCGAGGAAGCGCTCGACGGCTGATCCGTTGCGCGCCGCCCATGTGCTGTCGAAGGTGTAGCCGACGAGCGCGACCGGCCCCCTTGCTCCGAGGCCTTTCATGACGTCGTCCATAGCAATGGCACGTTTGTGGCCCTTGCTTTCGAGGTCGGCGCAGAAATTCCAGAACGTCAGCGTGGCGTCCATCTCGCCTTGCAGTGCCTTCTCCGACAACAGCGGCGGCGCGCCGTAGACGATCGTTGCCTGTTTTTTGAGATCCACGCCCTCGCGGCGCGCTAGCGCCTGCAGGAGCAACCAGCTTTTGTCGAGCGGACCGCCGGCAACGGCGAGCTTCTTGCCTCGGAGACCGATGATCTCCCGGATCGGCGATTGCGCCGGCACCATCACCGCGCCGAGCGTACTCGACGAGGGATAAAAGACGAGACTATCGCCGAGCGAACGCTCGCGCGCGACCCATAGCCAATCCGAGAGCATGAGGTCGGCTGAGCCGCCCTTGAGCGCGATCTTGCCGGCTTCGGTCGAGGCGAGCTCGATGGTTTCGATGGCAAGATCAAACTTGCGATCGAGACCATGCGCCCTGATGACGTCGAGCTCCCACGCTAGCGTGCCCGTCCTCTGCACCGCCAACTGGATGCGATCGGCGGCTGTCGCGCTCGTTTGAGCGGCAAGCGTGATCATGGCCGCAAACGCAAAACCCAGCATGGGCACCATGTGCAGACGATGCCATAGCTAACGGCGGATGCAAGTGCCGTGACCGGTGAGGACAGATGGGGACCCTACACCTGCTTCCACGTCACGTGTGTGACAAAACGTCTTCGGGAAATCGCAAAAGCATCAGGAGCGTCGCTGTGTACTGAACGATCGCATGCGCCGGTAATCATAGGCGGCGTCGGTCTGGATGGCCGCAAGCCGGGCGACTTCTGCGTGGTCGGGAGCGAGGTGGCATACCGGATCGGTTGCGGTGGCGTCGCCGGTGAGCGCGAAGGCTTGGCAGCGGCAGCCGCCGAAATCCAGCTCTCGACGCGGGCAGCTTGCGCACGGCTCCTTCATCCATTCGGTGCCGCGGAAGGCGTTGAAGGCCGGGGAATTCGCCCAGATGTTCGCGAGCGAACGCTCGCGCACGTTCCAGAATTCAAGCCCGGTAATCGATTCGGCGGCGTGACAGGGCAGCACCTTGCCCGCCGGCGTGACGTTGAGGGAGCGCCGACCCCAACCGCCGACGCACGGCTTTGGATAACGTGCGTAGTAGTCGGGCACCACCGCATCGATGACGACGCGGCGTGGTGACGCGCGCGCAATTCCGCGACCGTTGTCGCCGCCCGCTCAACCTGCTCCCGGGACGGCATCAGCGCGGCGCGGTTCTTGAGCGCCCAGCCATAATATTGCACGTGCGCAATCTCGATCCGGCTCGCGCCAAGCGCGCGCGCGAGATCGACCATGTCGACGATCCTATCGATGTTCGCACGATGCACGACCGCATTCACCGTGAGCGGGAGCTTGCGTCGCACGACTTCGGCAGCGAGTGCCCGTTTCTTGGCAAACGCGCCCTCGTAACCGGCGATGCGATCGGCGGATTGAGCGCCGCTGTCTTGAATCGAAATCTGCACATGGTCGAGCCCGGCCTCAGCCAGTGCGCCGAGGGTCTTGTCGGTGATCCCGACCGCGGAGGTGATGAGATTGGTGTAAAGGCCGGCCGCATGGGCGCCGGCGGTGATGTCCACGAGATCGCGCCGCGCACCGGGCTCGCCGCCCGACAAATGCACCTGCAGGACGCCAAGCTCCGCCGCCTCGTGAAACACCCGCGCCCATGTCGCGGTGTCGAGCTCGTCCTCTCTCGCGTCGAGCGCGAGGGGGGTTCGAGCAATAGGGGCAGCCGAGCGGACAGCGATGGGTCAGCTCGGCGAGGAGCCCAAGCGGTTTATGCATTGCGGAGCCTCAGAAGGCCGCATACCGACGGATCCCGAGGCCCCCGGTGGCTTGTATCACAATTCCGGTGTCGGCCAAGCCGCGCACAGCGTGCCGACATCCGCGATAGTTCTCTCGCGCGGGGCCGCGTAGCTTTTCGCAAGGTCATCGACGAGTTCGCCGAAGGTGACCTCGCCGGTGGCATCACCCACTCATGCCAAACGGCATGTCGGGCAGCGACAATTCCACTGCGGAAAGCCCCCCGAGCTTAGGGCACGGGCGGTCAATCGTCCCATTCAGGATCGACGAGAGGGGCCGGATCAGAACTCGGCCGGCAAATACCCGTTGATCTCGAGGCCCATGCAGATCTCAACGAGGATCGGGGTTGTCCAGGCCATTGATCGTCTTCCTTAGAGAGTTTCTGAACAACGTAAAGTGTGGGGGGCCGGAACGCAAGCCCCGCAACCACCCGCGAGGGGAGCACAGACGCCGCATAGTCAGAAAGTGAATCATTCCCGTGCGACTCCCGCCGCCGCGCCGAGTGGCGTATCATTGTGGCGTATCATTGTGGCGGGAAAACCCATTCGATCCTGCCGGCGGCGGCCATCTCGTTAAGTTAGCCGTCGCAGGGGCGTCCTCTTGTCCCATTGAGGGAAGCTCTGATGGTCCCTGAGATCATGGGAAGGGTAGCGATAATCTGCTTGGTGTCCGGTTGCCTCTGTATGCGCACGGTTGCGCAAGAAGGATATTACGGGGTCGACCACGAGCGGTGGCATAGGGACTTAGCTGAACAGAAATGACGGCAGAGGCAGTTGCTGTAACCTCATGGACTGTCGCCCGACGCAAAGCCGCATGGTCGGCGACCATTACGAAGTCAAGGTGGATGGCGAATGGACGCCAGTTCCCAATGACAAGATCAACAATGTGATCGCGCCGGATGGTGGCGCTCATGTGCGATGCCTAACCGCTGCGCGTGCCAGCGGAGATGGTCCTCGATAAACGTGGAAATGAAGAAGTAAGAGTGATCATAACCTTCGTGCATGCGCAGCGTTAGTGGCACACCGACTTGGGCGCAGGCACTTTCCAGAAGCTGAGGCTTGAGCTGGGTTTCCAGGAATTGGTCTGCCGCGCCTTGATCGACAAGTAGTTCCCCCAATCGCGCACCATCCTCAAGCAGAGCACAGGCATCGTATCTTCGCCAACTCTCCTTGTTGCTGCCGAGATATCCACTCAGCGCCTTCTCGCCCCAGGGGCAGTTCATCGGCGAGCAGATCGGCGAGAAGGCCGATACTGATGCGTAGCGATCTTGGTTGCGCAGGGCGATGGTGAGGGCGCCATGTCCACCCATTGAGTGGCCCATGATGCTCTGGCGCGCGATATCGGCCGGCAGTTCAGACTTTATTAGTGCGGGAAGCTCGCGCTCAACGTAACTCGCCATTCTGTAGTTCCGGGACCACGGCTCTTGCGTTGCATCAACGTAAAATCCGGCACCCAGGCCGAAGTCGTATGAGCCCGCCGGGTCGCCCGGTACTCCATCTCCGCGCGGGCTTGTGTCGGGCGCAACCAGCAGAAGCCCGAGTTCTGCCGCGATCCGCTGTGCACCTGCCTTCACGGTGAAGTTTTCCTCGGTGCAGGTCAGACCGGACAGATACCACACGACCGGAACCGCACCTTGATCGGCCTGCCGTGGGATGAAGGCCGCAAATCGCATCGCGGTTCCTGTTTCGGACGACCGGTGCCGGTAAGTGAACTGTGTCCCGTCGAAGCAACGTGACTGAGAAACGACATCCAGTGCCATGATATCTCCAATCGCTCACCATCGATCCTCGTACCGCAGCAAATCGACTTGGTGCGCCATACCAGACGATGCTGCACAGCACATTTCGGTGAGGACCGCCGCTCTCGAACTTGGACTAGCAGTTGGGACCGGGGAGCCTGCGAGCTGTTCGGCCAGACTGCTGATCACGCTCTAGACGCGAATGACTTTGATAGGCGTCTGCTGCTGTCGATCGGATCAAGCGCAGATGCCACATGCAAGGTCTCGCGTGCATGCTCGTTAACTTTTTAGAATGCTGAAAGACCGAACAAAAAGAGATGTCGGATAATTTCGGTGCAAGCCTGCCGAATGACAGGCTTGCTGCCCATTGTCGCTTCGGCACTTCCGTTTGAAAAGGGCAGCTAACAAACATACTTCACTCACTGCGTCGTAGGAAGAGGAAAAAATGGAGCCTATGGATGAGGTCTTCGATGACGAATTAGGTTTTCTCCTTGGAGCCGCTATAGTCGCACCGCCACCGCACGGCAACCCACTTTGGATGCTCGTTGATCCACTGCGCGATGTAGGGCTGCGCATTCATCACGCACTGATGGAGCGACATATCCGCGGGGAACGAAAAATGCTGATCTTCGCACTGACTAGATGCCGACAATGCGCAGACAGTCACGATCAATTCGATCAGACCCATCGCTAAATTCTCCGTTGGTAACTACGTAGCACCGCTCTCTCGGAGTTTCATCCTTCGGAGACAATATTTCACCCTTTTGCTCAAGGCGCCTCCGAGGCGCTCTGGCCCTGCCGATTGCGTCCCCGTCCATTGCGCGGACGATGTGATAGCGATTACAAAAATGCGCTTTTGCCAAAAGCTCGCTGTGGCACGGTTACTCGATCACCTCGTCGGCGCGGGCGAGCAGCGTCGGCGGCACGTCGAGGCCGAGCGCTTTGGCAGTCTTGAGATTGATGATGAGTTCGATCTTGGTCGGCCGCTCGATCGGAAGGTCTTGCGGCTTTGCGCCCTTCAAGATCTTGTCCACGTAGGTTGCCGCGCGGCGATAGTTTTCAACCTGATTGGTGCCGTAGCTCATCAGACCGCCGTCCTCGGCGGATTGACGGAGGAAAAAGATCGTCGGTAGCCGCGCGTCTAGCGCGAGATTTATGATGCGCCGCCGGTGGGTGGTGAAGGTCACGTCGGGCGGAACAAGCAGCGCGTCGGCCCGCTCGCGTGCGAACCTCGCAAAGGCCTCCTCCAATTGATCGGGGCTGGGGCTGAATGCCTGGAAGGCTTTCTCGGTGTCAGGCACCAGCGCCCGCCGCGTCTCGGACAGATCACGCGACGAGTTAGGGTAGAGCGGCTCGGCCATGTGGGAACCTCCTAAATCACCCGTAACGCCGGAGTGCAAATTCTGTTCAGCCAAGTGTAGGGCAGCAACACGCACCGCCTCGGCCTCGCTCGGCCGACCAGCATATCGTCAGACCTGGGTGGATAATCGCGAGCAGGATCAGCACGGCGCGCGTCCATTCCAATCAGCAATGGGAGTGCTAATGAGGCGAAGTGCGGTGGCGCCCTCGGAACCCTCCCCCGATGGGTCGCATATCCTGGTTGCAATCGCAATCGCGGCGCTTGGCAGGTGGCTGCCATAAAAACCCGCACGCGTTTCAATCCGCCGCGTCGATCGGTAGCGCGCGTCATTCCAACATAGCCGCAGGTCGGCTGTACGAAGCGGAGCACCTGGCCCTGTGAGTGAACCCCTACGAGACGCCGTTCTCTGTCTATAGCCTAAACTCGACTCCGGCGCGTCGGATGCCATTTATAGGGCATGTCCCGCGTCCGAAGTCTCGGTAAGCCCACGCGCCGCCGCGCCCTCGATCTCCTCGCCAGTTGCCCTGATGGCTGCTTCGAGGGGCTGCTGGTGGCGCACGGCTTCAGCATCCCTTTCATTGTTCGCCTAGTCCGCGCCGGCCTTGCAACCGTACATACCGAGCGCGTGGTTGCCGGCGGTCGGCGGCTGGAGGTCGCCCGCGTGAGTCGAGCATCACTACATGGACCGGGTTGTGTTTGAGGCGATGATGCGAGACTAGCGCGCGTCTGCCCGCGATTCCGGCGTGCCAAGGATCATCATCGCAACATGCGGTTTCGTGCCGCGCATGATCACCTCACATCCCCGCGCTGCAGTCTGCAGCGCCCGTTACGGTCCTTACGGTACGGTACGGTTGGGTTGCGCGTTACGGTATCGTGACAAGCCATCCGACCCCTCCGAGCGCTAGCGCTGCCACCGCGTTCCAAGCACCGCTCATTTCACTCTGATCCTCATCCGACGGTGCCGCCTGCCTCGAAAGGGCGCAGCACCGAACCGACCTGAACGTGAGTCCATTTGCCACCGCGCGCCGTTCGCACATTGCGCTCGTTGAGCTTCGCGGCAATGGCGTTGTGGCTCGTAACACCGGCGCGCTCAATCTCCTCAATGATCGGCAGCACATTGGCCGCAAAGCGTCTCGCATTCGCCTTTACAGCGGCCGTCCCGCGCTTTGCGGCCCTGGCCAGCTGCGGAGCCTTCTCGTCCACCGCTGTCTCCTTAAATTGTTCTTCGGTCTAGCAGTCCGCACTCAAGACATCGATAAGTGATCCGAAATTCACGAGCCTTGAGGTCCGGCTCCGCTCGCATAATCGCCATGCGGAGGCGACACTGGGCGCACTTCGGCGCGAATTGCAAGTCGCGACGAAACTGACGAAACTGAAGAATGTTCTGAGACTGCTCAGGCTGACTGCTGCGCGCGATCATCCGCTTCTCGGGCGCGATCATCCGCTTCTCGGTCGTTCGGGCATACTCAAACCCTAAACGTTTTTGTTGCTGCGATGTTCCGCCCCCGTGTGTGCGCTCCGCGCCTCTGTTGCATTGGTACAACACGTTGCTGCCAAGTGTTTTCCGGCCCTGGTGTGTTTGCGTAGGCTCGCGTAGGCTCGCAGCGTTGCAATTCCCTCTTTGCTTCTCGGGGCCGGTGTGGCAACGCATCGGCCCTTTTTCTTAGTAGCCACTGTCCGCAAAATGTCTCGACGGGCTGCTCGGTTAACCGCTCGTCAACCAAAAGCCGTGTGCGAGCGAGGGTGTCAGGCGGCGCAAAAGCGCGCTGCTCAATGACAACAGGCTCAACTTTTTGGAGAACGCAGGACGCAACATCACCTGCGAAGCGCGACAAAGTAAGGGGCGACGGCGCGGGGCGTCTGAGCCTCCTGTTTCCCCCCGAATTGCCGAATGATCAGCCCGGGCCCGCCTCGGCCGAGCCTTCGCGAAAAAATCGCGCCCGTATTTTTAAGCCCTCTAGAGCCCTAGGGCAGGGAAGCAAGGAGGAAGGTGTAAGTAAGTATAGGTGGACAGTTTCCGCCACCCTTTGGCTCCCGGCTCATGCGGCGCACGCGATTTTTGCGCCCGAAACTTTTAGGCCAAACGTGACGAGGCGACATCAACCATCGTAAATTCCTCAGTCAGGACGCGCGAGTAATCTGACGGCGGCCGACTTCTGGCGCTGACGCCCGGCGGCCGCCGGGGGCTGCGGAGCCCCCCACCTTTTCGCCAGGAAACATGCCGGGCCGAGAAGGCGGGGCCGTCATAGCGTCAACGCGGACTCCAAATCTGATTTTTTGGGAAATAAAAATCGGCACTTTGCCCCACCTTGGCCCGCCCGGTTGCGGGCCTTTTTCTTGAGGAGAACCCATGACTAAGGCACTGCGGAACAATTGCCGCAACCCACATTGTCGGACGAAGCTGAAGGCGCCGGTCGAGAACGAGCATCACGCTTTTTGTTGCCGCGCGGCTGGCTGCGCTCTTTTGACGTTTAGCCCAAACGAGAACCCCGCCACTGGGCGAATGTTGTGGCGGGGTTCCCGGCCCCTGTGCTCTTGGGGAGCGAGTACTTTGGGGCCGCTGGGGCAACTCTTCCCGGCGGTGACGTGTTCCGCTCGTTTCTTGTGGCGTCTTCCTTCGTCCTTCGGTCGTGAAACGCGATGACGACTCGGTGATGTGATGGCCATCACAAAATGTTCGATTTCACCGCTCTGTAGCGGAACCGTCTTGATCACGATGGATTTTATCGCCGGACCAGCCGCTAACTCGACGGGACCGTCCGACTCCAGGAGCGTTGCGTTCTTTTCCTGGGGCCGGTCAATCACGCGGCGAGCGTGAACCGGGTGCGCTGAACAGGCGACCAACCGCTGTCGGGCGGCTGCGAGATGTCGGGGAGCGTACCATGTCTGATAAGTTTGACAGCCTGGATGCGAGAGAGAAGGCCGCTCTGGAAGGCGCGCTGAATAGGTGTAGCGCCCTTGCGGCCAAAATTGAGAGCGAACTCCATAACAAGAAGCCCGAGCACTTCGTTGACAAGTTGGCGCTGGCAGACTTTTACGCCGCCCTTGAGCGCGCTGCCGATGTCCTCGGACAGGAAAGCCGAGAGTCGGTCGAGGACACGCCTGCTCCCACGGTCAAGGGTTTGCGGGCGGGGGGCCGTCAGCGCCACCGATAATTGAGGGCAATCTTCGTCCAGAGATTAATTCAATGCTCTGGCGGGCGTGGTCCGAAGCTTCTTTTGAGAGCAGCAGCGGCAGTCTCAAGATGCAACAGAAGCTCTTCCGCCGATGAGGCGTTGACGAAGGGCTTTTCCGCAGAAAGGCCGGCCTTGATCTGCTTTGTGAGTGCACGACAGTTTTCGAGCACCGCCTCCACAGCGATTTCCTTCACCACAATTCGCACCCCCTCGCGCGAGCGCTCGGATCGAGCCCACGGCCGCGCTAACCGAATAGACTTGCCCGCCGCGGTAACGAGTCCTGTTATGGACGCGGCTCCGCATGAGAGCAGAAGCAAGGTTTCGCCTATGCAGTTCCCTAAGGCCAACGAAAGATACTGAGTGTTGCGCTGGTGCAACATTCGTGGGCGGAAAGGCCGGACGCTCCCGGCGCGCACCAAAACCTGATGGACATCGAGAAGCAAATCCGCAGCGTGACAAAGGGGCCTACAAAGAAAGCCCCGTCCTGCAGGGCGGGGCTAAGTTAAGTAACTCGGCGTTATGCAAACGGCGGGGGAGGGTACCTATCCCGCCGAGCGGTATTTTGACCTAATCCCGGTCCCGGCGTCGTCCCGGTGGCCGACTCAGTGGCGGGCAGATAGGCCGCGCTCGAAGCCCTAGCGCCAAGCCGTCAGCTTTTGCGGTATTGAGTCTCCCCGGTCATGACGCCCCCTTGCCCGGTGCGTTGTGGCAAGTCCCGACCCGTCGCTGGCACGGCGGGTCGGGGCGCTTGGACCCGTTTTAGTCTCCGAACAAATGCTCGCGTAATTTGTTCAATGCGCTTTCACACAACTGATCGGGATTGCGCTCGCCGGCCTTGGCAAGTTCGATGATTTGCCTGGCGATGATCCCGTCGGCGAGATCATCTGTAAGCCCTAAGGACACGCGAGTCCGTTCGAGGGCTACACGCAGAACCGGCTTGGTTTGGGGATCGACATCGAAGTCGTCTAGGGTGATGGACATGCAATCCCCCGCAAAAGGCCGTCAGTGAGCAGACTCGTTCCCAGCGCGATTTATTCCCGTCAAATCCACGGCGTGGACGCCGCTGGCGCGGTGGTGATCCGCAAGCGCACTAGCAGAGCGAAGCTGTTGGAGTTCTTCGCAGCCCTGCCGGACTGCCTCGTGGGCATTGACCCCGAGCCGACATAGGCCGGATTGAATCTCGCAGCGCAGCAGTCTCCTGCCAGGTGTGCTATCCTTTCGCTTCTAAGCACGGGAGGCACTGGCAGTGAAACGCCGCGAGTTCATCACGCTGCTCGGTGGCGCTGCGGCGTGGCCGCTCGCGGCGGGTGCGCAGTCCGGCCCTCAGCGCCGCGTCGGCGTGCTAATGAACGGCGCCGCGACCGATGCCGAAGCTCAGTCGTATATGGCGGCGTTCGTGCAGGGACTGCGGCAGTTGGGCTGGGTCGAAGGCCAAAACCTCCGACTCGATATTCGCTGGAACGCCGGCGATGCGGCGCTTGCACGGACCTACGCCGCGCAGCTGATCGGGCTGATGCCGGACGTGATCCTGGCCGTGACCACGGTTAATCTGGAGATCGTCCGGCAGGCGACGAGCACCGCCCCGGTAGTTTTCGTGCAGGTCTCTGATCCGGTCGCCCAAGGCTTCGTTGCAAGCCTGCCGAAGCCGGGCGGCAACCTCACCGGTTTCAGCGGGACCGAGTTCTCGATCGGCGGCAAATGGCTCGATCTTCTCAAGGAGATTGCTCCCGGCCTCGCGCGCGTAGCGATCATGTTTAACCCCGACACCGCGCCGCAGGCCAAATTTTTCATGCGCTCGATCGAAGCCGCTGCATCGTCGCTGCGCGTGCAATCTGTGGTCGTCCCCGTTCGCGTCACCGCGGACATCGATCACGCCATCGAGAGCTTGGCGCGTGCTCCGAGCGGCGGGCTGATCCTGACCACCGATCCCTTCACCAATTTGCGCCAACAACTGATCGCCGAATTGGCGAGCCGCCATCGCCTGCCTGCGATATCCTGGGTGCCTGATTTCCCCAAGAACGGCGGGCTAATGTCCTACGGCGCCACCATTAATTTCCGCGACCAGTTCCGGCAAGCGGCAGGTTATGTCGATCGCATCCTCAAGGGCGAGAAGCCGGCCGACCTGCCGGTGCAGGCGCCGACCAGGTACGAGTTGGTGATCAACCTCAAGACCGCAAAGGCGCTCGGCATCGAGGTGCCAGCGACGCTGCTTGCTCGCGCCGACGAGGTGATCGAATGAGAAGGCGCGAGTTCATCACGCTGCTCGGCGGCGCGGCGGCGGAATGGCCGGTGTACGCGCAGCAGCAGCGATGCTCGTCGTGGGCTTCCTTTCCTATGCATCACCTGACGCCTTCGCGCACGGAGGTGTCCGCCGATACCGGATGGCGCTAGCCAACTTGTGGCCAATCAATCGGTGAGCCGATCGAAACACTATGCTGCGCGGCCTGATTGTGTTCTGCCTATTGCGTCGCCCGCTCGTCCTGATCGCGTTCGGGGCGTTTCTCGGGCTGGGCTTTGTCGCCTTCAGCGCGCTCAACATCGAGGCCTATCCCGATCCCGCGCCTCCGATCATCGAGATCATCGCGCAGCGGCCAGGGCAGTCGCCCGAGGAGATGGAACGCTACGTCACCATCCCGATCGAGATCGCGATCGCCAGTACGCCCGGGCTCAGATACATCCGCTCCAACACGGTCTAT
>WNFZ01003592.1_pt1 | contig 14509 bp, 11 predicted proteins | sample 5400081 | NCBI WGS metagenome assembly WNFZ01 (sample SAMN13153365, study PRJNA577476) | soil metagenome | isolation source: 80 cm soil or saprolite under grassland replicate 1 | place: USA:California | collected 2016-06-15
TGTGCCTCCCCCGTCAATGACCGTTGTGTTATTGACCGGGTTGATTTGATCGAAGGATTCCGCCACGAGCGAGATCGGCTTGGTCAACGTTAAGCTTTCGATGTATGTCCCTGCTCTCACACGGACAATGTCACCAGGTTCGGCAGCGTTAATCGCCTCCTGAATCGTGGCGTAATTATCCGGAACTATGAGCAAATGCGACGTGGCTGGGCGGCTCAAATTTAATAGCCGGATGCCAAACAATACAAGGACCCCAACGATTGCGATGAGCGCAATGACGAGAAACACACCCGCCAGGGTTTCAAGTGGTGTATATCTTCGAACCATATTGCACCTCCAAATTTTCATCGAGCAAGGGTCATGTTCAATCGATCGATTTAAGAATGATCGTAGGGAATTCTGGTAAAGGAAGCTAGGAAACGCTCCAGAATTCCCCCTGCGCCGTGAACACTTGCTTGTAATGATTGAACGAACGCGCCAAAAAACTGTTGCAGAGCCGGCTATCCGCAGCCTTGAAACTCATTGCAATTTCGCAATTCTCATCCAAGATTCCTTGACTTTCGACCTGAATGCTTATATACTCGAATTAATCTGATTAACTATATTTATTATGCTGAGAGAACGAGTTTTCCCCAATATTTCTGAATTTTTGCGCTATCTTGCTGCCCATACCGAGGCAGAAAGCGGCCTTCCCACACTCAGTAAGTTGAGCCAGGAATTGAAGGTCAGTGTTGCGTCTCTGCGGGAGCAACTGGAAGTGGCTCGGGCGTTAGGTGTCATCGAGGTCAAGCCAGGACCAGGCGGCACCCGGCGACGTGATTATTCGTTCACACCGGCGGTACGGCAAAGTCTTGGGTATGCACTGGCACTGGATAACACTCACTTCCGCAAATATGCCGAACTGCGCAACCATGTCGAATCTGCATTCTGGTATGAAGCCGTCGAGAAGCTGACCGAAGATGACAAACGCGAACTCGAAGCGCTGATCAGGCGAGCCTGGGAGAAATTACAGGGATCGCCGATTCAAATTCCCCACGAAGAACATAAAAATCTACATCTGCTGATTTATCGCCGCCTCGAAAATGCGTTCGTCACCGGCATTCTGGAGGCGTATTGGGATGCCTATGAAGATGTGGGCTTGAATGTATACGCGGGCAGCTATGAATATTTACAGGAAGTATGGCGCTATCACCAGAAAATGGTGCAGGCGATTTGTAATGGAGATTACAAGGCAGGCTATGAGGCGCTGATCGCTCATACCGACCTGTTGTATCAAAGACCGTAATTCTGGAGTCCGCCAGCTTGCTGGCGATGTTTGACGTGCATCCATCAGCAAGCGAATGGACTCCATAACTAACATTGAGGAGTATCATGAATAAAGTAGTGAACGATTTTTCCATCATTGTTGGTACCAAGAACGGCTCCGGCAGTTCTACCGCCAACAATACCATCTTGCGGGCGATCTTCAAGATGGGCATTCCCGTTTCCGGTAAGAACTTATTCCCATCGAACATTCAGGGCCTGCCAACCTGGTACACCATCCGCGTCAATAAGGATGGGTTCATTGCACGGCGCGAAGAGCAGGAAATTGTCATCGCCATGAATCCAGACTCGTTCGCGCGCGACCTTGCATCTGTTGCACCGGGCGGAGCCTTCTTCTACTCTGACGACATCAAGCAGCCCATCACGCGCGCAGATATAGCAATCTATCCCATGCCCGTCAAACAGCTTGTGCGCAGCGACCCAAACGTTCCTTCCGATTATCGCGATTTGGTAGGCAACATGGTATATGTGGGCGTGCTGGCGCAGATGATCGGTATGGACCTCGCTACTATCGAAGCGGCGTTGACCTTCCACTTCAAAGGCAAACAGAAACCGATCGACATGAACCTCAACGCGGTCAGGGCGGGTGCAGAATGGGCAAAAGCTAATCTTGAAAAGAAGGATGCCTTTTACCTGGAGGCCATGAACAAGACCGAAGGCTTAATCATGGCAGACGGCAACACCGCCGCGGCAATCGGTTCGATCTTCGGGGGCGTGCAGTTTGCAGCGTGGTATCCGATCACACCCGCCTCCTCCCTTGCCGAAGCTTTGAATGATTACCTGCCTACGCTCCGCAAGCGCGATGATGGCAAGCATACCTACGCCGTTTTGCAGGCGGAGGATGAACTTGCCGCCATCGGCATGGCAATCGGTGCCGGCTGGAGTGGATTGCGTTCCATGACCTCCACATCCGGTCCGGGCTTAAGCCTGATGACCGAGTTCGCGGGTCTCGCTTATTATGCAGAAGTACCTGTCGTAGTGTGGGATGTGCAGCGCATTGGACCATCGACCGGGCTGCCGACTCGCACTGCTCAGGGCGACCTGACCTTTACCAACTTTATGGGCCACGGAGACTCTGAAGCCATCATCCTCCTGCCAGGCGATGTAAGCGAATGTTTTGAATTCGGCTGGAAAGCATTCGATGTGGCTGAGCGCGTCCAAACACCAGTGTTTGTGCTGAGCGATCTGGACATGGGCATGAACCAATGGATGAGCAAACCCTTCGAATATCCCAATGTCCCGATGGATCGCGGCAAAATTCTCTGGGAAAAAGATCTTGAAGAATTAAAGGGCAACTGGGGACGTTATTTTGATAAGGATGAGGACGGCATTACCTATCGCACCTTCCCGGGTAACAGCCATCCCATGAGCTCCTATTTCACACGCGGCACTGGTCACGATGAGAATGCGCGTTACACCGAAGATTCAAACATGTGGCTGAAGAACATGGATCGCCTGCGGAAGAAATACAAGTCTGCGCGCAAATATGTTCCAGCTCCCATTCTCAAGAGCACACCCGGCGCGACGGTTGGGATCATTGGCTACGGTTCGACCGAAGCGGCGATCCTGGAAGCGATGCAACAACTTGAAACACAACACGGCATCAAAGCAGATTTCCTGCGCGTGCGCGCTCTACCATTCACCGATGAAGTGACGGAGTTCATCAACAAATATGATCAGGTATTTGTGGTCGAAATGAACCGTGATGGACAGATGAATCAAATCCTGACCGTGGAATATCCACAGCGGGCGCCGCATTTCAAATCGGTCGCTTATGGTGATGGCATGCCGGCCTCTGCCAAGTGGGTACGAGAAGGTATCCTGGCAAAGTATGTTGCTCCCGTGAAATCTAACGGGAATGGTAAAAGCAGCCTCAAAGCCAAATCTGTGGCGGTCAAGATGGTAACACCTGCACGTGAGAAGATCACATCCAAGACCGGTAAACCTTTAGCGAAGAAGACATCCAAAAAGAAGTAAGAGAGCGAAAGGATTAATCTTATGACACAACCTCTCCCCATGGCTGGCACGCCTGCGAATGCAAATGTGAACCTCGCCGGTCTTGTAAAGAATGATTACCGCGGCAATCCGAGCACCCTCTGCCAGGGCTGCGGACACAACTCGATCTCGAACCAGATCATCAGCGCGATGTATGAACTGAATATCGTGCCTGAGAAGGTCATCAAGTTCAGCGGCATCGGCTGCTCGAGCAAAAGCCCGACCTATTTTTTGAACCGCTCGTTCGGCTTCAACAGCCTGCATGGACGCATGCCATCGATTGCAACTGGGGCATTATTCGGCGATGTCACCCTGAAAGGGATCGGCGTCTCAGGTGATGGCGACTCCGCCAGCATTGGTATGGGACAGTTCAAGCACATCATGCGCCGCAACGTCGATATGGTGTACATCATTGAGAACAATGGCGTGTACGGACTGACAAAGGGTCAGTTCTCCGCCACTGCCGAAAAAGGACTCAACCTCAAAAAGCAAGGCGCCAACCAGTATATGCCAGTGGACATATGTATGGAAGCGCTTGCCTCCCATGCAACATTCGTGGCGCGCTCCTTTGCTGGAAACCCCAAGCAGGTGAAGGAATTGATCAAAGCCGCGATGGCACATAATGGCATTGCGATCCTGGATATCATCAGCCCGTGCGTCACCTTCAACAATCAGGACAATGCCTATCACTCCTATGCCTGGGGCAAGGATCACGAAGAGCCTTTGCATGATATTACCTATATCGCGCCGCGCAATGAGATCATTCTCGAACAAGAGATGCAGGAAGGCGAGATCCGCGAAGTAGCCATGCACGATGGTTCAGTCGTCATCCTGAAAAATCTGGATAAGGATTACAACCCCACGGACCGTTTCGAAGCGATGCACGTGCTAGCAGAAGCACAGCAAAACAACTGGCTCGTGACCGGATTGCTCTACATCGAGACGGGCAGGCCATCTCTGGCCGATACATATAATCTTGTAGATACGCCCCTCAACCGCCTTGAAGAAGTGGACCTGAGACCAGCTCCCGCTATGATCGACAAAGTCAACGCATTGATGTTTTAGCCCGACCCCCACCTTGCCTCCCCCATTTTCTGAAGTGCGAAAATGGGGGAGGTGTCGTTTAAAGGAAGCATTTCTTGTTTCCAACCCTTGCGAAGGTTTGAAACCTTCGCAAGGGTATACTTACTATTATGATCCAGATCACGCCATCTTTTGGGATTGATGAAAGCGAATTGCAGTTCGCTTTTGTGCGCGCTTCGGGTCCCGGCGGACAGAATGTGAACAAGGTGGCAACGGCGGTACAGTTGCGATTTAACATTAATCATTCTTTGTTGCCGGAGGAAGTTAAGGAACGATTAAAGCACATCGCCGGAAATAAGGTTACAAGCGAAGGCGAATTGCTGATCGAAGCAAAAAAGTTCCGTACACAGGAACAGAACCGTGAAGACGCCTTGAATCGTTTCACAGAATTGCTACAACGCGCCTTCAAGAAACCCAAGCCCCGCACGAAAACCAAACCTACGGCGGCATCCAGAGAAAAGAGATTAAAGCAAAAAAAAGTGAGAGGGGAAATCAAGAAAACGCGACAGAATCCATTCGAGTAGGGACTTATGAAGCACGCTTCACTACAATACGAATTCAGGAGGATTGAAGATTGCTGCGTCGAAAAAATCGTCCTCCTCACAACCACATATCCATATATAATCCCCGCCTTATGAGCAAAAACATCATTGGTCTACTTTGCGGGCTCGGCGCGGCGAGTATTTGGGGCGGCATGTATGTGGTCAGTAAAGTTGTACTGGAAATTATCCCCCCGTTTTCGTTGGTCACGCTTCGGCTTGTATTAGGCGCAATCACCCTTGCGATTATCCTGTTGATCAAAGGCTTTCCGAAACTATCGCGCAAACAAGTATTGCAGATTCTTGGTGTGGGATTTGTGGGATATGGCATATCGCTCAGTTTGCAATTTTTGGGAACCAAACTATCGACTGCTGCGAACGGATCGCTGGTCACATCGGCAACGCCAGCCTTTGTATTGCTGTTTGCCTGGATGCTGCTCAAGGAGCAAATCACTCCTCGCCGGTTGCTTGCTTTATTCCTGGCGACACTGGGTGTGGTCGCGGTCATCGATCCGCGTTCCGCACAACTCAACCCGAAACTCTTCCTTGGCAATTTGTTTTTGATCGGCGCGGCAATTACCTGGGCGCTTTATTCGGTGCTGGTCCGCAAAGTAACGCAGGACACAGATGTGCTATTCTTCAGTCTGATCGCCTTCCTCGGCGGATTACCCGTAACGGTATCGGCGAGCGCGTGGGAGTTGTCTACAATTCCGGTCGGGTCGATCACTCTCGGCGTAGTGGGAGGCATTCTGTTCCTGGGAATTATCTCCACCGCGCTTGCGATGGTTCTGTGGAACACGGCGTTCGCGTACGTGGATGCAAGCCTAGCATCTCTAACGTTCTTTGCTCAGCCGGTAGTCGGGACCTTGCTCGGCTGGCTGTTTCTCCACGAAAGAATTACTCCGCTTTTCCTGTTTGGCGGCGCGCTGATCGGGGTGGGACTGGTAATCTCCAGCCGGGAACCTGCCAACTAATTACCCAAATTGATGTAGTTTGAAAATAGGTACTTGACAAACACCTAAAAATCCTTATACTGATTTTAGTAACACGTGTTACTAGAGACCAACTATTTATGCCGAGCAAAAAGCGCTCTACCAGCTTGGATGTCGCAAAACTAGCAGGCGTATCACGGACGACTGTTTCCTTCGTTCTAAATGATGTTTCGAGCGTCAGCATCAGCGACGCCACCCGCAAACGAGTTTTGGACGCCGCAAAAAAACTAAGTTACTCTCCGAATATTGCGGGCAAGAAGCTAGTGAGTGGAAAATCTTATACAATTGGTCTTGTGCTTTGTCAGTCGCCAGAACAGATCTTTACAGATGCTTTTCTGCCCCAAGTCATCTTAGGGGTGGAACAGGCGGCGATGCAACAGGGTTTTCATGTTCTCCTGAAACCTGTTGACCCATATGACACCGGAGGCTATGCACGATTGATAACAGAAAATCATGTCGATGGTATCTTGTTATCGGGTCCGCGCGAGGACGACAGCGCGTTGATGAAGTTGCATCAACAGCGTGTTCCCGTCTTGCTGATGGGTCAATTACCGAATACGGATATTCCCTTTGTAGATATAGATGCAACTGCCGGTGCCGAGCTGGCAGTTACTCATTTAATCGAGCGCGGTCATAAATGCATTGGGATGATCACCAACGCTCCTTTGAGCTATACATCCGCACAACAACGCCGCGACGGCTACACGGGTGCCTTGCAGAAGGCTAACCTGCCCGTTGAAAAGAGATTCATTCAGGAGGGAAATTACACACCCAGGAGTGGCTTTGAAGCGATGAAGGCATTGCTTCAAGTGTCTCCCCGTATCACGGCAGTTTTTGTTGCCAGCGATGTGGTCGCCATGGGCGCTATCCTGGCGATCAAGGAAGCAGGACTGGATATTCCCAAAGATATAGCCATTGTAGGTTTTGATGATATTCCTCTGGCTGAATATTATGACCCTCCCCTCACAACCATTCGTCTCCCGGCTTTCGGCTTAGGCTGGGCAGGAGGAGAACGGTTGATCCGCATTATTCAGGGCGAAGGCTTAAAAGACGCCTCACTGCTGCTGGAATCCAAGCTTATCACCCGTCAATCAAGTATGTAGTAGAAAAGTTCAAACATGTGGAACTCTCTTCGTTATATCGGTTTAGTAACACGTGTTAGTAAAGGAGGTGGTGCGCATCACTAAATGATTACAAAGCAAGCTTAACTGTTCGATATGAGTTCAACCTATCAAACATTCATTAGGAGAAGAGGATATGTCTAAACTTAGCAAGATTCTGAGCCTTCTGGTATTAGTCAGCATGCTCCTGACGGCATGCGGAGCGAAGGCTACCCAGGCACCCGCTGGCGGTGGTGCTACCGGTGGAATTGACTGTATGGGTGCGAAATCTGGTGATACAGTCAGCATGCTTTATCAATGGTCTGGTGTGGAAGAGACCAGTCTCAACACAATCCTGCAACCTCTGGTTACGGCGTGTGGCATCACCCTGAAGCCTGAATCCACACGCGACCAGGGACTCTTGGATACCCGTGTCAAAGCTGGTACACCGCCCGATATTGCGTTCTGGAATGTATCGCAACTGGTTCAGTACAAGGACCAATTGAAGCCAATGGATTCGCTTGGCGCTCATAAAGATAGTTATGCCGACTTCTTCGTCAACCCCGGTACAGTCGATGGCAAGTGGCTCGGTCTACCCGTCAAAGCCGATGTCAAGACCATTATTTGGTATAGCCCGGCTAACTTCAAATCCCTGGGTTATAACGTCCCGACAACATGGGATGAGCTCAACACCCTGGTTGATAAGATGGCTGCCGATGGACATGTACCGTGGAGCATGGGATTTGAATCTGGCGATGCAACCGGCTGGGCGGGCACTGACTTTATTCAGGATATTCTCCTGGTACAGAAGGGACCGCAATATGTGCTGGACATTATGTCTGGCAAGGTGCCCTATAATGATGCTGGCGTAAAGGCGGCTTATGAAACCTACGGCAAGTGGGCAATGGATCCGAAATATACCGTCGGTGGCGCACAAGGAACCGTCTCGACCGCGTTCCTGGATGCTATTTACAAACCCTTTGCGGATCCCCCCGAAGCGATGATGGTCAAACAGTCAGGCTTTGCTGGCGCGGAAATCCTGAAGCAGTTCCCGGACCTCAAGCAAGGCACCGATTACGATTTCTTCGTTATCCCCGGAGCGCAAGGTTTGCAGGGTGGCGCCGACTGGATGATGGCGTTCAGCGATAAGCCCGCGGTAAAAGCACTTGTTGCTTACCTGTCCTCCGCTGTGGGCGGCGTGAATTGGGCGAAAGCATCCTTTGGTCTCTCCCCCAACAAGGGTGCATCCGGCAACTATTCCGATCCGGCGTTGGTGAAGCTCGACAAAGCGCTCTCCGCAACCAAAGGCTTTACTCCAGATATTGGCGACACGATCCCAGGTGGCTTTGGCTCGGCTGAGTTCAAAGGCATTACTGACTTCGTCAATGGCGGTGATGTAGATAAGATTTTGTCTGATCTCGCCGCAAAGCAAGCGGAAGCATTGAAGAAATAAGTTTTCACACTTGGGGATGCTTGGGATCAGGCATCCCCAATCTCATTTTGTTGGACCTACATCATCCCTGACCTTCTGATCAGGTTCTTCTTTGAAAGAATAGCTCCGAATAATTATTGTGAAGGAGTATGAGATGCAACCACAAGAAGCCTCCAAAAACCTTGCCGCGGCGAAAAAGCCGGTTAAGACCAGAAAAGCAGTGAACACACCCAAAATCATGAAGCAGGGAAGATTGGCACCCTGGCTATACCTTCTCCCCTCGCTCTTGGTGATGACCCTTTTTATTGTCTACCCCATGGTCACCACAATTGGTCTGAGCTTCAGCAATAAAGATGGCACGGCATCTGCGGCGACCACCTGCGTTCCTCAACGTCCCTGCTGGGGAGTTCTCGAGAACTACCATTACGCTCTCACTTCGGAATTTGACTTCAGTTCTCCGGGAGCCTTCTGGTCCAGCTTCTGGCGTTCCTCCTTCGGCAATAACATCAAGTGGATCATTCTGATGACTGCCGGAACCGTCGGCATTGGATTAGCGTTTGCGGTGCTTGCCGATCGCGTCAAATATGAGGCGCTGGCAAAAGCCATTATCTTCATGCCTATGGCAATTTCTTTTGTAGGCGCAGGCATTATCTGGAAGTTCGTCTATGACTATGGCACTCGACAAGTACAAATAGGTCTTCTCAACTCCATTGTCACTGCGCTTGGAGGAAAGCCGATTGCCTGGTTATCGACACAAGGTCTCAACACCATAATGCTGGTCGTCGTCGGCGTTTGGATTTGGACGGGATTTTGTATGACGATCCTCTCCGCAGCGCTGAAATCGGTGCCCGATGAAATCCTGGAAGCGGCGCGTGTCGATGGCGCCACGGAATGGGTCAGCTTCTGGAGAGTCACCGTTCCCATTATCATGCCGACGATTCTGGTCGTCATCACTACAATGGTGATCAACGTCTTGAAGTTGTTCGATATCGTTTATGTGATGACCGGCGGTAACTTTGGCACGAACGTGATCGCCAACCGCATGTACACGGAGATGTACAAAAACTTTGACGTCGGTCGAGGCACAGCCGTAGCTGTCATTCTGGTGATCGCCATCATTCCGTTCATCTATTTCAACATGCGGCGCTTTTTGGCACAGGAGGCGATGCGATGAACCGCGACAAAATTAACAAATTCTTTAGCCAGGTTCCCACTCACGTGATCATTATTCTCACGCTGATCATCTGGATCGTGCCAACGTTCGGACTCCTGATCACTTCCTTGCGCCCTGTACAGGATATCAACTCCACCGGCTGGTGGACAATCTTCTCACCTAAGCCTCTAGCCAGCGGATCCTACACACAGTACTGCGCAGCCTGCCACGGTGACGACGGGAAAAAGATTCCCCAAGCCGATCTCACAGACCAGAATCTGCTCTCCAAATATCCGCGCTCACTGCAACTGATGGCTCTGCTCCAGCAAAATATCAATGGTCAGCCTCACATGGGGAACATTCCTCTGCCTTCCGCTCAAGAGGCTGCCGATATTTCATCCTACTTACGAAATCAAGGGCAAAAGACCTCACGTTTCACCCTCAGCAACTACATTGATGCGATTGTCGGTTATCGAGGCACGCGCTCATACGCTCAGGATTGCGCCAATCAAAAGCAATCGGTGGATCTTCATTGCAATGCAAGTGATTTGCTCAATCCACGCGGCATGGGACGTGCATTCATTAACAGTCTGCTCATCACTTTACCGGCAACCATTCTCCCGATTCTCTTCGCCGCCTTCGCAGGCTATGCTTTTGCCTGGCTGGATTTCAAAGGGCGGTTCCTTTTGTTCGCCCTCCTCGTGGGCCTCCAGGTTGTTCCGCTGCAAATGACCCTGGTTCCGATTTCACGCCTATATGCGCAACTCGGTTTGAACGGAACATTCCTGGGAGTTTGGCTTTTCCATACCGGATTCGGCTTGCCCTACGCTATTTACCTGATGCGGAACTTCCTGGGTTCTCTGCCGAACGATTTGTTTGAAGCCGCCTACATCGATGGCGCCACACATTGGACAGTCTTTTATCAGCTTGTGTTGCCGCTGGCCATGCCTGCCATTGCCTCTTTAGGAATCTTCCAGTTCCTATGGGTGTGGAATGACTTGCTTGTTGCGTTGGTTTTCCTCGGTGGCACAACGCCGGTCATGACATATCAAATCAGCAACATGGTGACCTCGCTGGGAGCAGGCTGGCATTTGCTGACTGCTGCGGCATTTCTCTCCATGCTGCTGCCGATGATCGTATTCTTCTCGTTACAACGCTACTTCGTGCGCGGCATGCTGGCTGGTGCGGTGAAAGGTTAAGGATAGTTCGTTATTTTAGAGTGCAGGAAAATTCCTGCACTCTAAAACCATAGTTGATCTTTGTTTTTGTACGGATTTTGTCCGTACACGTATCGTTTGGTCATTGCGTCTCACGCGTTACTACTTTTTCAAACTGAACGAAACAATTCTATATAAAGCCAGCAAAACGCCTTAGCATATTCGATAGAATTACATACCGGCAGGCGTTTTGAGATATAACGATTCCACAATCGGCGTTGCTCCATCCATTTTCTTCTCTACCTACGAATGGACTTCCGCTGTTTTCATCACACTGGCATGACAACAAACTACAGAGGAACAGTCATGAAGGATCAAAAGCTTTGGTATAAGGATGCAATTTTCTATCAGGTTTACGTCCGCGCATTTTATGACAGCAACGGAGACGGGCATGGCGATATCAAGGGCGTCACACAGAAACTTGATTACTTGCAAGAACTTGGCGTAGACTGTTTATGGCTGATGCCAGTTTATCCTTCGCCGCTGAGAGACGATGGGTATGATATAGCAGATTACTACAATATCGCCAAGACATTCGGTACACTGGATGATTTCACAGAACTGCTCAATGCAGCTCATGCACGCGATATTCGCATCATTATGGACCTCGTGTTGAATCATACTTCGGACGAGCATCCCTGGTTTCAAGCCGCACGCGCCGACCGCAATTCTCCGTATCGAAATTATTACGTGTGGAGTGATACCGAGCAAAAATACAATGATGCCCGCATTGTCTTTGTGGATACAGAACCATCAAACTGGACCTGGGATGAAAAAGCAGGGCAGTATTTCTGGCACCGATTTTATGCTTCACAACCCGATTTGAATTACGACAATCCCAAAGTTCAGGACGAAATGTTGCGGGTTGCCGAATTCTGGCTCGAACGCGGCATCGATGGTTTCCGTGCCGATGCCGTCCCCTATCTCTTTGAACGCGAAGGAACCAACTGCGAAAACTTACCAGAGACACATGTTTATCTAAAGAAGATACGCGCCTTTATCGACAGCAAATATCCTGATCGCATTCTCTTGTGCGAGGCGAATCAATGGCCACAGGATGTCCGTCCCTACTTTGGTGATGGTGATGAATTCCATATGGGCTTTCATTTCCCGATCATGCCGCGCATCTACATGGCGCTCAAAAAAGGGCGCGCCGAGGATATGATCGAGATCCTGAATCGCACGCCTGAAATTCCAGAGAATTGCCAGTGGTGCATTTTTTTACGCAATCATGATGAATTGACTCTGGAGATGGTCACGCCGGAAGAACGCGATTGGATGTGGGAACAATATGCGCCGGATGCGCGCATGAAACTCAACCTCGGCATTCGCCGCCGGCTCGCTCCGCTACTGGATAATGATCGCCGCAAAATTGAGCTTGCTCATTCCCTGTTATTTACGCTACCTGGCTCTCCCATCCTGTATTACGGCGATGAGATTGGCATGGGAGATAACATCTGGCTGGAAGATCGAAACGGCGTTCGCACACCCATGCAGTGGGACGCCTCGCCAACTGCGGGTTTTTCGCCAGCCCCGGTTGACTCTTTGTACTCGGCTATTATTGAGGATGAGAACTACTCCCCAGAGCGCGTCAACGTCCGGGCACAACGTGCAAATCCTGATTCCTTGTGGAATGCCATCCGCCGTATGATTGCGGTAAGAAGAGAACATCGTGTATTTGGTCGTGGAGATTTCGCATGGATCGATTTTCACAATCCTCATATCGCTGCATTCCAGCGGAGGTATGACGGTGAATCCGTCATTGCCATACACAATTTAAGCGATTCATCACAGGACATTTCATCGGAAATGAAAAAGTCAGCCAACACGTTGACTGACCTTATTACTAACAAGAGTCTTGATTTAGAGGATCTGCAACTGGCGCCCTATCAATTTCTTTGGCTCAAGGCCTGATTTAGCGGTCGCCCACCGTATGCAATAGCGCCATGTTTGGAGGACGAACTGCTCCAACTGGAAAGCCGCACACTAGCACAACCTGATCGCCTTGCTGTACTACTTGTGAGCGCATCAGTTCTGCGTCTACATGCTCAAGCATCTCTTCAATCGAATTAACAAACGGAACGACCTGCGGTCGTACACCCCACAGGAATGTCAATTGATGAGCCGTATCTGCGTTTGGCGTGAATGCCATGATCGGCACACGTGGTCGGATCTTAGACATTAGCCAGGCGGTTTGTCCGCGTGTGGTAAAGCATGCAACTGCGGTAACGTTCTGATCATTGGCAAGAGATTGGGCGGCACGCGCCATGGATGCCGCGTCACTGTGTTCAAATCCGGTTACCGACTGTTGCGCGCCCCATTCGAGGAAATGTTTTTCTGCCTCGCGGACAATTCGATCCATCATTTGAACCGATTCCACCGGATATTTTCCTGAAGCCGATTCTGCGGAGAGCATGACCGCATCTGTTCCATCGAAGATGGCATTGGCCACATCGGAGGCTTCTGCACGCGTTGGCAGCGGATTGGAGATCATCGACTCGAGCATTTGCGTCGCCGTGATGACAAGTTTCGCCCGGCGGTTCGCCTGATGAATAATATGTTTTTGCTGGACAGGCACACGTTCGGGAGGAAGTTCTACACCAAGATCCCCGCGCGCTACCATCACGCCATCGACAAGATCCAGGATTGCATCGAGGTTTTCGAGGGCTTCAGGTTTCTCAAGTTTTGCGATCAACAAAGGCATACGCTTACCATTTGCGAAGCGTTCCATGGCATAACGAACTTTTTTGATGTCTTCGGCTGTGCGCACAAATGAGATCGCAACTGCGTCCACACCTTGCGAAACACCAAAGGCAAGATCGGCTTCATCTTTTTCGGTAAACCCGGCAATGCGTAAGCGGACGCCCGGCAAGTTGATGCCCTTATGCGAAGATAGTGGACCTCCAACAAGCACTTTCGCTGTCAATGCGTTCCGATCTTTAACAGAAACAACTTCCAGCGCAAGACGGCCGTCGTCGAGCAGAAGCCGGTCGGAGGTCCGCACGGAATCGAACAGTTGGCGAAAGTCCACCGGGATTTTTTTCTCACCGTTACCCGGAGCAGCTGTCCCGGTCGTATAAAGAGTAACAGTCTCGCCATCCGAAAGTTGAATGGGTTCTGTTAACTCGCCGACGCGAATTTTGGGTCCCTGCAGATCCTGCAATATCCCGACCGAAATGCCAAGACGTTCAGATACTTTGCGAATCATTGAAAAACAGGCTGTATGTTCTTCCTGCGTGCCATGGGAAAAATTAATACGGGCAACGTTCATGCCGGCAAGGATCAATTTCTCCAGCACTTCCTCATTGCGGCTTGCGGGCCCGATGGTTGCTACAATTTTTGCTTTACGTGTCATAGTTCTTTCTCAATTGAAAATGTCTTGTTTATTATAGTGTGGTTACCCCAAAATGAAGCCTGACGAGTAGTGCTCCGTCAGGCTGATAAATCCAAGCATACTGAAAAATCGTTCTCATGTCTCCGCTGGAAAACGAAGACCATATTTCAGGAATAACCATTGATACAGAACACCCATGCATAATACAAGATAAGCGGCGAGATAAACAACATCGGCGACTGTACTGAATAGGTTACCCTGATTGAGACTCCATGCATAAGTTCCGGAAGCCACAAGCCACGCATAGAGGAAGTCTGCAAATGAGAAGATCAATAAACCAA